>Ga0179591_1317748_pt1 | contig 11561 bp, 9 predicted proteins | sample CZOMad2_1_08_16f_FD_182891 | JGI IMG/M metagenome (GOLD analysis project Ga0179591, IMG submission 182891) | Vadose zone soil fungal communities from Angelo Coast Range Reserve, California, USA - CZOMad2_1_08_16fungal (PacBio error correction) | ecosystem: Environmental > Terrestrial > Soil >... | reverse complement strand
AGTACAGTGCTTGGGCCAGTCTTCTACGACCCCCTTTTGAAGGTTTCTCAATTTCCGCCTGAATCGCACTACTCTGGTCTCTTCGAAAATTCGGTTTCCCCCTTCTTCCCTCTCGCTGTCACCCCTAGTCGAAGCTCTCTTACTGTTACTTTGTCGTATAGTATGAGAACTCCCCAGATGGTTAATCCGCCCTTAGATGTCTCGCCTGATCGCAACAAGGCTATCTCTCTTTAGACTGATCCCCAGATTACTATTCATCCGTTTCTTTAGGACCCGAGGTACAAGAGAGATTTGAGAAAGCGACAGCCTTCTCTTAGCCCCCACAAGCTCGGCGCTCACTACCCTCTGTGAGACTATAGTAAAATGACAATTTTTTGATACCCGTCCTCCTGACCGGAGCTAACCTTGCTCTTTACTGCTTGTATCGAAGCATAGCACTGGCTCTAGTTTCTTTTTGCAGAAAGACCCGGTTTTCAAGAGTCGAGTTTTCAGGAATTCGGCACTAGATGGAGACGGACCTTTTCTCTTGCTCTTCTTTCTCCCGTTTTTTTAGTTCGTACAAATTCCGCTGTGAACTTCGTTTTGACTTAGAAGCGATCACATTTCCAGTCCTTTTTGACTTAACCCAACGTTGCACCCCGTACTTGCACCTAAGATAGCGTACCAGTGTCCACGTTCTTCTCTTATTTTTTCATATTGTCAGAGCTCCACCAATTTTTCTTCAGAAGTTTGAAGACATCTTTCTAAGAGATTGCTATATGCCTCTTTACTCGATGATCTCTCTCCACAGTGCCTAAGGAGATTGGAACAACTTTCAAACTGCTATCGATCAATAGACTATCTTTCTTCCCTTCACTGGCGAAAAAAGGTCTGCGATTCGAGCCCATAAGCCTTTGCAGGTTCACCATTTGGTTATTTGGATCCTACATTTTTCCCAAACGAAATGCTCCACCCGCGAAGCAATGGAGTTCTACTTCTAGACTTTTCACACTGGTTTCCCCATCTCGTGCCAACCATTGCCTTGAAAAGAGATTGTGGATGCAGAGCTTCGATCACTCTACTAGCCTGAAAGAGATCACACCCTCCAGTACTAGCTCCCCTTTTCATTTTTGACCGTGAAATCGGATGTATACGTTTAATTTAGTCATCAATTAAACTCTTTTTTCTGCATTTCCTCGCCTCTGAATGTATTTCCTATTTGTAGAGTTTCGTCATTTTTTATTTTGGAGATGCAGACATTTTCTTTCTAGAGGATGCTATGGCATCTGCGCGTGCAGCCTTCGTTTGGAGAGAGGTACGCAATCCTTTCGTTCCTGATACGAGATAGTGAATCTCGTCTTATTCCTATGGCGTGACGTCCCCTTTCATCTTTCAACGACCGAAGTCTTTTACTTTCTTTCTCGGAGTCTGAAGAACACCTTGTCTGATTGACAAAGTAGAGATCGGAGACCATTTCATAGAGAATTATGATACAGTAACTTCCTCCTGACTCCTCTCAGTCAGCTCTTTTTCATCCCTCTTTTTTACCTCTCAATATGACCATATCGAAGAAATTTCCTACAGATAAATAGTAACCCTCCCTAGGATCTCAGTGATCATTTAACTTCGGAAGTCTCTCTTCTTTGCTGCACCAGTACATACGCCCCCTCCCCACCTAAGATGGACGTGTAGGGTGGGGGCGGCCTAAAATGGAACTGCTGAAGTTGCCCGACTCGAGATACCGCCTACCTTAGACTTCCTTTTCTGACTTGACATCGTTCTTTTTACGAAGATCTCGGATTTATCTCCGTTAGACGGTATAAAAATATACGTTCCGCTTTTTGAGAGGCATGGCGTAGATCCCTGGTTACCCCAACTATGGCGTTAGCTTGCCCCTACCTTGAGTCGATATTGATTTCTTATGGGACTTTAGCGAACTCCCATCTTAACCTCAAGGCTGCTATTCCTAGTAGATGCTTTGAGTTGAAGAACGACTTTTGAAACTCGGGAAATTAAGAAACGACTCAACTCAGAGCGTGTATCTAGCGACGATGGTGCCTCACCCCTTCTTTTTGCTCTTTATTATATCTATATATTTTTCCCCCATATAGTTTTTGTTTTTCTCCTGAGATTACTAGCCTCCGCCCACACTCCGTTTTCTCATCCTGAAGCTGACCATCTTTTCTTTCTGCCTTTTTTCTTTTTTATAGATTTTAGAGGTGTGAGTGTAATCACTTCCAGAAAAACGTTTTAGCTTAAGACCCACTCAGACTATCTCTTTAAAGGTAATCTAAGATTTTTTTAAAACCACTTAGTCCCTCTCCCTTTCAGACGCTCCTGAGAGATAGCTTAATTCTTTTTTTTCTTAACGAGCCTTGTTGAACCTTCTCCTCTAGGCACTGCCGCCCGCCCGATCTTAGAGTGTTACTCCTTCTCACTTAGAGAAACCTATCTGTCGTTGAAGCAGATCTCACAGGTCTTTTCAAAGTATAGCCAGGACTTTGAATTCTCGTCTACGCCATATTGGACATTACGTCTTTCTCATTTAGGATTAATACACCGCTTCCGAGAACTTCGGTTAACAAGTATTGTCACGCTTCTTCCTGGGACTAGCAAGCTATCTCTTAAATGCCGAATAGACGACCACACTTCCTCTTTTTCTGATAGACATTTTTCGCCTTTTTGCTTTCAAGAGAGAGGAAAATCTGTGCGTATTCCTTATTCAATTTTTCGAATACTTTTCCTCTTCGCCCCTTTTGCGAGCTTTCGTTTCTTACCCCTTCAGCAAAATTTTCGCTCGAGCCGCTCGTGAGAGTCCCGTGCAATCGCCTCGTCCTTTCTATCCCGTCTTGTCCGTCTTCGTCTTTTGAGTCTAGAGCGATTACACGTATCGATATGTCGGCCGTTCCGAACCAACGTTGTTGAATCTTCGTTACAGCTGCGGCCTTTCTTCTTCAAACCCGTTCTTTTTTCTTCCTTTAGTCAATCTCCCCCTAATCCTCCTTGTCTTTCCTCCATTTAGTAGAGGTCCCTCGAGCATTCTTCTATGCTTTCTTTCTCTGGACAGTAATTGACTTAGACCGATTATTTCGGCTTTGTCGCATGTTGTCGCTTAGACGTTAATATTTTCTTTAATCTTCTGGTTGGTTTAATAAGAACCTGATTTTTCGCGGTATATTCTATAGGGCCAACGTTTTCCCCAAGTTCTTTTAGGCCAGGTGCTCTAGGACGCAGAATGTAGCTCTGGGCGTGGCCGACTTTTCGATTTTCTCTTCGGGAATGTAAATGTACCTTCTCCTCCCATGGCAGTGATTCTTGGACCCGTTAGTTTGTCTCTCCTTTACGTTTTTAGCCAGGCTCTACAGTCTCACCAGTCCGATAGCGCTGTTTTTCCCCCTAGACTGAATTTTTTGCGTCTTTCGGATTCGTTTTTCTGCAGCCTCTTTCTTGCGACTTCTATTCTTCGAAAATATCCTTAAGAGCCGTTATGTACAGGTCTTTCCTCGCGTTGCTACTTGCCTCTCGGTGAAAAGAGACTTTGAACTGTTACTTCTTCCGAGCCCCTGGGGACTCTAAATTATACTTTCTTGAGAGTGCGCTGATCCTTTCTTGAGGGTTTTCACTAGCCTTAGCTTCTTTTCTGCAGTACAAGTTATTATTGAGACCGTTGTCGACATTCGTGTATCCATTCCTCAGCAATGACTTCACGTTTCTTGCCCCCCCAGCGATTTTTGCAACCTTTTTTTTCGAATAGTTTCTGTTTCGTTGCTCCTTAGGTCTCCCCTAGATCCCCGGATCCGGAGTTTCCTCCGGCTTCTCTTAAGAGAGTGAATTTTGGTGATTCTAGTCAGCCCTCGCTGTTTAGGCAATCATCCCATTCTTTTCCTTCTCTCCCATGACTCGTTGCAAAATGTGATATGTGACTAAGCAGTTACCTTATCTTTCTACTCTCTGAAACTTTGCCACGCTTTTTGGAGACTAGCATGTTCTATTCCCCTTATGACCGGAGTAGTGGCAAAATTAGTTTAGTTCTTCTGATAAGAAGCCATAACGTTCTTCTCCTGAGCCTTCGACTGTTCTTTGCGAGCGCCGATTTCGTGAAACTGCAAGTCTTCGAATCCAGCTCTTTTCTTTCGTCATTACTAGCTCCCAGTACCTGAAAACGGAAACTTTCTTACATCCATTTTTCCGTTTTGGTTTTCCTCCAAGGTTTCCACTCCCTCTCCCCTAGTTTCTTTTTCTTTAGTTGTTCCGACGCTCTTCTTGGTTCGCTATCAACCCCACCTTTCTTTTCTTTTCGGCTTAGCCTCTTTCTAACTTCCCCCCTTAGAGATACACCGCCGATAGAACTAGATACCCTCTTTTTCCTCTCCTCTTGATATTTATCTTGCGTACGTTTCCCGCTTTCATACGACGATCCCCCCATATCTCTCATTTTTATATAATACTGTGTTGTGAGATGCTTGATAGAGTTGATCTTATTCTTCCCTAACTCTCCTCCCCTCGAATCTTTCGACGCTTTTGCCTTAGATGGTGCGGTTTTTTAGAGCTCGTTGTCGTTGCTTCGTCTTTGAACCGGGCTCTCTTCGCATTCTTCATTCATCTGGACGTCCAAGATTTCAGAGTAGAAGCTCTCCCTAAGATGACTTTCTTTCCTAGGACCTCTTTTTTCTCGCACCGAGTGAACGGTCCCCGAGGCGAACCCCTCCTTGATGTGATAACTGATCTATGAATGGAATCGAACTATCTTATTTTTACTTCCCTAGTTTGTATTTAAAGAGAAGTCAGCTCTGATCTTCTTCATCCAGAGAGTCAGTCCCCCCCCCCCCACCAACACCCCCCCTTTAGAAGTGTTTATGTATGTCTCTCCCCCTAACTATTGTGTACTGAATGTTTTCTGCGCTGGTTCTCCTTCTTTCTCCCCCCCAAAGCAAAGCCTATCCCTGTGAGCCCGTTAGTCTCTTCGTCGTAAAGCGAAGATTTCTTGATAATTGCTTTCCCCCTTTCCTTTTCTTAAATGATCTTTCTTCTCTCTCCTCCCCACAGAGACATTATAGCCCCTATCCGCCGGAGACTCCGATCCTTAAAATCACCAAGACTCCCCCCCCTCAGCATAAGTCTCTCCACATTTCTCGTATTTCCGCGCTCACCTCGCATGGACTCTACCTCCCTTGCGATGGAGCAATCCCTGAACAGGGAATTTTCAACAGAGTCTCTTGGTTACTTTATGTAGTCGTCTTTTAATTCCCTTTTCAAGTCTCCTCTTTTCCGCCGGTGCGAGTCAGTGCGAAAAAAGAACAGTGCCCTTTTTTCCCTTCTTTTTGAAGTTACCTTGCCTATTTAGTTCTTTTCTGGAGATGCTTTCAACATTTCCGACCCGTAGTTCGAGACCGCTCCATCATAGTCCTCAGTCCAACTTCTTCGTGCTTCTCTCAGTTTTGGAATATCTCTTTTCCCCCCCTCCTCACTCCAGTTCAAGTATTCCGTTTTCTAGACTTGTCGACGATGGTATGATCTGAACTTTCACGCCCTCAGCGCTTCCCCCTCTTTACCATGATCTGCTCCCCCGTTCCCATGATAAGCTTTTTTTACTACCCCTTCTTCCTGCCTGAGTCCCTTGCTTTTACCACCTGTCGAGTTTGCGAAACCCCTAACTAAGTGTCTCTTTTCCCCCCGGACATTTTCCATTTTATTAATTACATGCCCTTCTCCCCCCATTGACTTCCACTACATTTTCTTTAGAAGAGGATTTTTAGACATGTTATTTCCCTTTCCTCAAGACCCCCTAATCTTTTTCCCCAAAGAGTGTCCTATATTCCGTATCCGCCCTCTTAAGTAGACTTCCTTCTTCCAGCATTAAGTCTACCGATTATGACCAACTCTCTCCCCTAGATCAATCTCTTTCTAAACCAGGCCCTGTGACAGCCTGTGCTAGTGACTTTTTTTTTCCTTTCTTCCTCTCCCCATTTCCCACTCCTAGTCTAAGTCTCTAGTCCCCATTATCATTCTGTCCTTTATTGCGCCTCCTGTCAAGTTAGAGGAAGGTCGTCCTAGTCTACTCCTCTCTTTATCTTTCCTGAGTATGAGTTCCTCACGACCTCGCTCCTTCCTCCCTGCGTACTGGATCCTCTTGATCAATTCCTCAAAGTTACTTTCTTGCATCTTCCTTTTCCCCTCTTTTTCCCTTCTTCCTTCATCTCCGCGGTAGACTCCCCTTTGTTTCCTTGATTTCCCTTCTCCTTCTTTTTAAGATTTTTATCCTGATATTTTGACTCCTCATAGAAGAAACCCCTTTGTTCTTAACCACTACCTTGATCTCTCCCTCGTGATTAGAATCTCTTTTTACCCTCCCGACACTTTTTTCTCCATAACCCTCCATCGGAAAGAAAGTTGCCCTATCTTCCTCGACCTCTCCTTAAGATTTATTTTCCCACATTCAGTTGTAGTTTCCCTGATAGTCGTTCTCTGCTTTATGTTTGGAGATTACTCCCACTCTAAAAAGTTGATTACTGTGGAACCTTTTAGCAGCGGAGAGGTTTTTCCTCTTTTAGTTTACTGAATTTTTTTCCGTTTCATTAAGTCAGTACACGATACCATTTCAACGAGTGATTCCCATCTTTTTTTCAAATGATAGAGATATCTTCGATGTTATTCTGACCTCTCGAAGTGAATTATAGACTTTCTCTATTCTTCTTCTTCTTTCCGTACTTTTTTTCCGGATGTACTGTAGTTGGAGTCCAGACTGCTTCTACGCTTAGATTTTCGCTATTCTCGTATTTGATTCTGTTGTTTTTTTTCGTTAGGTCTTCTTCTCTCGTTCTAGACTTCAGTTCCCGAATTCTTCGTGAGAGATTAACTTAGTCTTTCATCTGTTTTCAAGCTTTTCGAACTTTTCCTTTCTTTTTCCCACCCTCCACCTCTCTCTCTTTTGCTATCTCGCTTTGAGAAATTTGTGGCTTGTCTATCTGATATATATATCCTTTCCCTTCCCTTGCTTTGTTGGTGAGCGATCCCTTCCTCGAACCTTCCTTTTTTCCTTCCTTAGTGTCTTCCTCTTTCCAAAAGTCCATAGCCTTTTTCTTTCTAGAGGGAGCCCCTTTTGAGAGGTCCTAGTACGTCAGCACAATGCTCTCTCCGGCTAATCCCCCCCTCCCTCTAGCCCGGTCATTTCTACTCGTCCACCCTTTAGTAGATCAGGAAACCTCAGATCTATCTTGATCATTCTCCTTCTGCTCTCGAGCATCTTCTCCGAGCCCCCCTCCTGTTTCACATCCCCTACGATTCCCCCCTTACGTCCCCTGCATCGACTTCGCGTGCGTCCCTTGCCTCTTTTTTAACTTTTCTCCTTTTCTAGGCATTTTTCCATTTCCGGCCTCTTTTCCCCTTTATCTTCCTCCCTTGTATTTTGGCAACCTGTACTTTCCTTCTTCAAGTATCTTCTTCACCCCCCGTCTTCTTCTTTAAGCTTTTTTTCCTAGTTTTATATGGTGATGAAAATAACTTCCCGCACCTCCTCCCCCCTCTCGATAGAACCCCCGTTTTTTTGGCGAGATTTTCCCTTAGTTGCGCCTTCTCCCTCGCTTCGCTCTAAATTTGCTTACCCCTATCTTGTACGTTCACTACTACTAATAGGCGTCGTTCCCCCTAATATATCTTCGACAAGGTTTTCTCGAGAGATAGGTCCGGACCTTCTGACCCTTTCTTCCTCCTCTTCTTTCTTAGCACGAGCCTTTTTCTCTTTTCGCCCTGAATTCTTTTCTTCTCAGAGGTTTTCTCTGACCTGTCCTTCCTTTTTCCGTCCAGGCTACCTCGATTCCCTCTCTCATTCTTTTTTTTAAAATCACCTTGAGGAATGTTTCTCCCTATTTTCTACGAGCTTTTTAGTCTGCCTCTTTTCACCTCCCGCAACCAACTTTTTTAGTCCCAGAATATGACCACTGAAGAAAGTAACTCTGGTCTCCCCCTTTTTCCTTTATGCCTCTTGATCTCTCGGCTTCTTTGCTTTTCAGAAAAATGAAAACCTCGAGAAGATTGCTAAGCGTCCCCTTTTTTTAGATCTACGTTTCTCTTTTTTATCTTTATTCCCCTTTTCTTTTTCTAGTTCCCCTTTTTCTTGTCTATCACCCCGTGGACTTTCCCCCTTTCGGACCAGATTAGTCTTATTCACCGTTTTCGATAAAACTTGTTTTCTGCTATTTGACTTTCTTTTCTTCCTCCTCTTCGCGTTTTCTCTTGGGTCGGCTAACCCCAGGGCTCCCCAGCCCCTTCGTGGCCCCTTTCTAGAAAAGGAGTTAGTGGTTCGAGAATTCCAAGTTTTCTCCCCTTTTATTCCCGTACATCTACGATGGTCTCTGATGACTTAGTAACTTTTTCCTTTTTGACAGCGCCGTTAGTTCTGTTCCTTGCACCCCCTTTGTGAACTGTTAATCTATAAAATAATGACACTTCTATCCCCTCTTTTTCATTTCATTTTCTTTTCGAGTTTCTTTTTTCTTCTCCAGCCTGACCTTCCTTGGTAACTTAGATCCGCGAGGATCCCACAGACCCTGTTCGCCTGGCGTTTTTTAAAGCCCTAGCTTTTTTCTTCACCCCCCTTTTTTTCTAACCGCTTCCCCCATGGCACTAGTCGATTTCTCCCTTTCTCCCCCTTCCCCTGGTAGAAGACTATAGCCTTCCCCCTTTAACGTAGACAACGCGCCGCGTGTTCCACTTTTTTTGGAGACCCCCCTCTTTACCCCAGAGTACCACTTCTTCTTTTTTTCACCAGGCGCCCGAAGTTTGATCACTTGCTCGGAGTTTCATTCTTTATTTCTTCCTTCTTTTTTTCTGGGAAGAGCGTTCCATATTTTTCTTGCAGACCGAGTTTCCTTCACCCCTCTTCGTTGGGATATTTGATTTTCCACTTTTTCCTTATCGTTATATGACTCTCGGAAGGACGTATTTTTTTCGCGGTCCCTTTTGCAGATCGACATGGGAAAGATGTATCTATTTTTGTTATAGATGATCTCTTAATATCATCCATCTGAAAGGCTTTTTGGACCCCCCCCCTTTAGTTCGTCTTTACTACCCACGCACGGTCCCCTCTATAAAGTTCTTTCCCCCTGAGCGACTCCAGGCGTTCCTTTAAAAACTAATCGATTTCCATGTCCCATAGACTTTTAGGTTTCCCTTAACTCTCTCCTTTCAACCCGACCCACATTCTGGTAGGCTTCTTTGTCTGTCAGAGTTTTCTTTCTCTGACTCTATTAAGAATTTCTTTTTGAAAGAGAGTATTCTTCTCTGAGAGGCCTTCATTTTCCCCTTCTCTTTTTTCCGGATTTTCCGTTTTCCCTCCCTTTGAGCCCGAGTTCATACCCTCGTCTTCTAGCGCACCTCCTTAAGAGTCGCAAGTGGCTCTTTATTATACGTGGTTAATCTAATACCACCTCCTAGATTCCACCCATCTCTCTTAATCCTGTTTTTTGTTTTTTTCTTTTGATTTATCTTCTTCTTCACGAGTTTCCTCTCTTTTAGATTCCCTTCTGGCGGTCCCCCTCGAGATCGCGTGTCTTCTTTTCTAGAGAGTCGGATGAAAGGAGACGAAATCGCCTAGAAGTTCTTTTCTGATTTTTTATCCTCTTTTTAAGTAGATTCTTCCCCCTGCTTTATGTGATGAGGACAATTTCCGAGTCAAATTCTCCGTCCCCCCTAGTTTATGATTTTTTTGAGATTGAGCGATGACGTTACTTTTTATGTCGATTCCAGATTTTTCTTTTAAAGACTCCCCTTTCTTACCCGCTTTCTTTTCCCCTGCATTTCCTTGCTTCTTCCCTGGAACTGTCTTTATAGTTTTTCCAAGCCTCAGCGTGAGACAGAGATCTTCCAGGATGAATTTCCCTCCTCAGTGTAACTCCAGTTGCTTTTCCGCTTTCGCCTTTTTCCTATCTTCTCCTTCTCTCCTCTCACCCCGACATTTCCTTCCCAGTTAACTGATTTTGAAATGTTCGTCTTCTTTGCCTACCGATCTTTCTCCTCTTGACGACCAAAGTTGCGTTTCCTTCTCGATTTTCCTCATTTTTGAAAGAGACAGATCTCCTTCCTTCACCCTTTGACAGAGGATTTCTTTGAATTTGACCCTCTTCCCCCCCTTCCCCTTAATTCTTCCCGGCGATTCCTTCCCTAACAGGGATTGCATTGTAGAGTTTTTTCCTTTCTCCCTCCTTGTTTTGGAGTCTTTCCCTGAGAACGTGCTCAATTTCCCCTTTGTTAGTTCCCTGAAAAGAAAGACTTTCCTTTGGTCCCCTCTCCCTTCGTCCCCGTTTTTGATTGATTACATCCTTCTTCGTCCCAAGGTCACCGTGAGTTAGAGCTGATCAGCTCTTCCTTTCACCAGGCACCCTTCTTGCATTTCGGTCCCCTCCTCTTTCCCAAAGGTCTTTTCCCCTTTGCGATTTTCCCTCACTTTTACGTCTTTACGTTTCTTTCCTCTTTCAGTTATTTCCCGTTAGGATGACCCCTTTGTAGCAGATCGCAGTTTTTAGTAACTTTTCCTGTCGCGGCACGTCATCTTTCTCCTCAATTCTATTCCGGCGATCAAGGATGAACCCCCTTTCTCTATGCTCCTCAATCCTCCCCTTTTTCCGCCGGTTTCCCCTATTCAGGCCCTTCCGCCAGACCCTCCCACTTTGCCCGCAGCAATGTCCCTTTGACGCCCCCTCTTCAGCCTCTAGGCTTTTCTAATTGTAGACACTGTGACGATATCAGTTTCCCCTCCCTTCTCTTTCATTCTCCCGGAGCCGGCGATCTAGCCCCTATGCGAGCACTGTTGTCGAAAGATCCTCGCTCTCCTATTCCCCCAAGTTGTTTTAAATTTAGAATATTCCGCTTTTCTTCCTCTCCTCTACCATCTTTCCTCCGTAGGATACAGAGAGTACTTCCTACTTCCCTCGTTGTTTTTGTGAGTTTTAGAAGACTCCAAGTTTTTCGAACAGAGTCTTCCCGTCTTCCTCTCCCTCTGACCGTGAGATTTTCAGATCCCCCTGAGTCTTCATCTTTCTCACCTTCATTTTCCTGACAGTATCCTCTCCTTAGATCTTCCTTCCTGATGCGACAGTTTTCCCTCTTTTCCGCCCACGCCGTTTTTCGAGAGAGGCTAATTGCCAGAGTGAGATATCTGTCCTTGCCTTCGAGCTACCTGCGAAGAAATTTTCTTGAGTCATCTGATATTTCCCCTTTCCGATTCGATGATCTTGAAAAAGAACTCAGCCCGATACCGTTCTATCTTCCCCCTCAGTTGACCTGACCCCCCTTCTCTGTGAAACCTCCCTTATTTCCATCCTTCTCGATAGAACCCCCCGTACTTTTTCTTTTTTGTGGTCTGAGGTTTTATGTGGACTTTTCTAGAAAAGAAGATCTCTCAAAATACATTTTCCCTTCTTGATTTTGTTTGCGGGGTGTCTTTTCGCAAAGTGGACCTCCTATTCCTGTCCGTCTCCCTTACCCCTGGATAACGAAGAATCCTCTTCCTTCCTAAGAGAAATTTTCTGTCTTCTTTCGCTATTTTTCTATTGAGGTCAGTTCTTTCCTTTAAGTGCTATTTTTTT
>Ga0179591_1251564_pt1 | contig 11561 bp, 13 predicted proteins | sample CZOMad2_1_08_16f_FD_182891 | JGI IMG/M metagenome (GOLD analysis project Ga0179591, IMG submission 182891) | Vadose zone soil fungal communities from Angelo Coast Range Reserve, California, USA - CZOMad2_1_08_16fungal (PacBio error correction) | ecosystem: Environmental > Terrestrial > Soil >... | reverse complement strand
AGTGCCATCGGCGGCCGATGTCCCCCTTCCATCAGTCTTCCCCCCCCCCCCCTCCACACAGCTATGTTGTTTGTTTTTTTTTTTTTTTTGTTTTGTTTTGCCATAATTTCTGAGTGTCCCCTGCGTCACACCCCTTTCTTTCCGTGTATTCCCGGACCCTTAACTTTTGATTCCCGGCATTTATTTTAAATGTAAGACTTAGTGATTTTTTTGCTTCCCTGTGCTGATCGGGAGCTACGCCACCACCCCACCCCCACCCTGCTCCAAAATGATCCAGTTTTTCCTGTGACCCCAGTTTGCCCCCTTCCCCTGTTCCTGATTGCCGGCTTTTCACTCCTTTCTCCTCTATATATGCCACGTCCCACGTCGCCTTTGATTTTTAAACTGCCGTGCGTGCTAGCGTTGCCCCGAAATTTTCTTACTACTTTCTTGCTGCCACTCCGTTTATTGGAAATCCACCCCGTCCTCCCCAACCAAGCTTTTATCTGTTGAATTGTTCCGCTCCTTTGAGCGTCTGTTCCATTTTCGGCAACGTGTTTTTTTTTGTCGCGTGTACTAACCCCTTTGTTTTGTGTGAGCGTCCCCCACCACCTTTTCATTCCATTTCTTCGTTTTTCTCGTAAGGAATCTCCCCTTCACTCTTAAAATTTCTTCCAGATCACCATTTTTCATCCTGTCTGCCCCCGGAGCTACCAGTCCTGTTTTTTCCCCCCAACCAGGCATTCGTTAGTTTCAGCAGCCCGTCTTGTGTGTCCCACCCCCCATATTTATGCCATCGTGTTTTTACCCCCCTGTCACGCCAGGCCCCCGGCGGGCCATGCGTAGCCCGCCTCTGTTGACTTGTTACCCTCTGTTTTTACCCCAGAACCTTATTTCGTAATCCCCCTTGGTTTCCTTTCTCTCAGTCCCATCCCGTCCCGCCACGGCACCCTTTTGACCCGTTCGTCCTACATTTTCTCAGCCGTTTTTGAGCCATAGTGTTCTAGCCCTCCAAGTCCTGAGTTTCCCCTCGTACCCTTTGTCACCGATTGGTTCTTGACCTTTTGCAGTTGACCCTGTTCCCCACGGCGTTTGTTTGGACCACCAATTTCCGGTGCGTGTGTTCCCCTTTCTGGCCATTGCTGCACGGTTTTACTTCAAGACGTGATTGCTTTTCTTGTCGTGCCCCAGCCTTTGCAGGGATTTGTTGGAATTCTTGTCTAGCCTGTTTCGCCCCCTTGAGCGCCCTTTTTTTTCATTTGCCTGCCCGCTTGGCCCCCCCACCACCCTCCCCCCGCTACCCCATTCGAATTGATGTTTTTTTCACTGCCACCCATGCTGAAGTCTTTGGTCCGTCCCCCCCCCCCCCCCCCCCCCCAACACTCAACCCACCGCCCGTAACCATCATAGTTTGTCTTTGTTTCATTGTCCGTTGTCGCCCCCATTTACGCCCCCCCACTTGTGACTTACGTTTCTCCCCCCACCCCCACTTCCAAGGTCGTCCCAACCCCGTTCTCCACTTCGTCAGTTGAAAGCCCCATTCTTGTTCACCCGTTGTCCCTCGTCCACTTACCCCTTTTCTGGTTTCCTTGACCCGCTTTTACACCTTGGTGGGGTGATTTTTCTCCGGCCGATTGGCGTCATTTTGCTTGCCTTGTTGCCCAACCCACCCCCCTCGTGTTCCACTGGCTTTGCGTCCCCGTCCCCCCCTTGACTATCAGATCCCCAAGCTCTTCCTGTAGTGAAACTCCCCCTCCGAATAGTGTATCGGGGTTTGACGTGGTCGTGCCCATCGCACCCATTCCCCTGTTTTGCTTAGCTTGCCTGCTTTTCCCTGTCCCCTGATCCTGACTAAGTGCAACCTGAGGTTTTTATTTCAAACCGGTTTTCCCACACACCCGTGTTGTTGCTTCTTTTACTATATTCTTATTCATTTACTCTTTTCCCTTTACCTTTGTGTTTTTTTTGATTGAGATGTGACCCCCCCCCCGAGGTGTAACACCGTTCCGGCCCCAAAATGTTTTTTAGTCACCGGGTCCCATCTATCCCCTTCCACTCCGGTCAGTTGCCAGCCCCCCCCCCACCCCCGCCCCCCCCCCTCTCTTCCTGAATGGTTGTTTGCCCTCCTAACTGCCAGACTCCTCTCTTTTACACTGATCGTCCTTTAGTCCTGTTCCTAGTTTCGTTTTTTCCCTGCATTAGCTGTTTACCCTACTTTTCGTTCTTCCCTGCCTGAGCACAGTGTGCTTTTTTGTTGTGTTCGGCCCCTTTTTTTTTTGTGCTTTTTGTCCACTTTGTTTTTTGTTTTGGTCACACACAGAGGTTTTGGCAAAACTAGGTTGTTCTGCTGACCACGGCACCAGCGTATACGTACCCTGTGCCATTACAACGTGCCTTCCGGGTTTTTTCCGCGGGTAACCTTTGTCTCCTCTCGCCCTTTTTACTGGGCACACGCCCCGGCAACGTGGACCTACCCTTTTCATTCTTGCTTTTCCCTGTTCCCCCACTTTGTCGTACATAGAAGGCGTCCTTTTTTAGGGTTTTTTTTTTCTTTCACGCGTCCAACCCCTTTGACCCCCGGCGGACCATTGGCCGTGGTGTATTTTTTGTCGTCACCGTCTGTGGGAAGCGCGAAGTTTTTTACACGCGCCCTCAACGCGTGACCGCCCCTCAGTCTCCCCCCCTCCCACGTCCCCCGGCCCAGCACTTGCACTTTAACCGTTGAACAACTTGTTGCTTTGGGTTGGTTTTAGTTACCCATAGCCCCTTGTATTGCCACAAACCATTAGCCCGCTGTGGACTCCACTTTCCACTGGACTGGTTTTGATGGTATCGTCCCCGAGGTGTTGTCCCCCCCTACAGTTTTGACAGGCACCTGTGCGCCGATCCACCTGGCGATCCGAGACCTCCTTACCCGGACCCTTTTCAATCCCTCCTTTCTTCCTTTTTTAGTTCTTCGTACAACTATGGTTAGCAGTGTCTTCGTTTCTTACCGGAATGCATTCCCTCCAAGTCTTGGAGTTGCAATGTTCTGGATCCACCGCCCCCCCCCACTTTTTCACCCTGTTCCCTCTTGCAATGCCCCAACCCCAACCTCATGCTGTGTTATGTCCTTTTTTTTCCCATGTTTACCCCACCCCCTGTTGGCACACTCCTCTCTCACTTGTGCTTTTGCTTTTTCCCCAGCTTTTTTGCACCCATCCCATCATGGATCCGTGCACCTACGGCCGACAACTGATAGGTCACTTCGTGCCGGGTTCCTTCTGGTGCTAGTGTTGGGGCGCTTTTCCCCCATTATTTCATCACATGTGGGGCTACTGCCTTCATTGCTCTTTTTGCCTTGTTGTCTCCTTGAACATTTTCCCCCCCACATTTGTCAGTGCAAGGTCTGCTGTCCTGTCTCCAACCGGTTTTGAATGTCGTTCCAATCTTTGGAAGGCCCGGCTGCTTTTTCCTTCCCTTTCACATTTTACCACAACTTTTCACCTGTTTGTGACGCTTTTATGGTGGTCCAAACGGCTTGACGTGTTCTTTGCTGCTCAATTTTTTTCTTTTTATTTACGTTTACCCCACCCCGCTACTTACTGCTGGCTACGCCACGACCCTCTGAACGGGGGTCTTCCCCCTACCTTCACCCCCTTTTTTTTTCTGTCGGTTCCCCGGGCCAGGCGTTGAAGCTTAACCAAACCCCCTGACCTTCTGCTGAGTTTATTTACACATACAGAATTGTGTGTCCTCCCCCTGTGCCGGTCCTGTTGTGCGTGGTCTTTCTTTCTATATTTTCTTCCCTTCAGTGGGCTTTTTTCTTAGTCTTTGTCACAACTGTGCATCTTGTTGTTCTATTTCCCTTTTTAATTTTGCTTCCCCCTCTTTCCCCGCCCAGGCTGCTATTTTTTTTTTTGTTTGCTTTAGGATTGTTCTTTTGAAACGACCCCTGAATGTTGAAACTCTCTCTCGCTTCATGGGAGTTAGTCCCTGGTCTTAGTGCAAACCCCCCCCCGGTTTTGTACGGACATTTGATCGGTTGTTTTCTGCTTGGTTCTGTTTAATTCTCCGAGTTCCCCCGTGTCTCGCAACCATTTTTTTTCCCCCTCCACTCCCCCCCACCTTCTACTTTTCCTTCAAATTTGTCCGGGCAGTCACTCACCTGACTAAAGGCGTGCGCCGTTTTGCCCCCATTTTCTCAGTCCTCTCGCCCTTTTTTTCCCGCCTAGCCTTTGTTTCTTTCTGGCCCCCGCCCGTCGGGCCATGTCCTGCCGTTGCGTCTGTTTTTTGGCTTTTCCTTTTTCCTGTCCTTTTTTTTCCCATTCCGGTTTTCACTTAACCTATCATTCCTTTCCCCTTTCCGACCAGTTGTTTTTTTTTGTTTTTGGTCCCTATGTGCATTTTTCACCTCACAATGGTTGTTACCGCAACCGGTTCACTTGCACATTTTTTTCCTCCATTGGGTCAAAGGGCTTCTACATCCAGCCCCCCGCGGCAAACTTCTTTGGAAAACCTGACACTTTGACATGCCCTGCTGCCATCTCATCCACCGTAAAACACTTGTGTACTTTGACATTCCCACCCCTTCGGGCCGACGAGTCCAGTAAGTCTCGTACTTTATAGGCCGATTGACCCGTGATATTTGATTTTCCACCCACCACCTTCTTTTTGACAAACTCGTTTGGGCCGTTTCGGTGGCACTTCGTTGTTCGTCGTCCCCTATGTCCGTTAAAGTGGCAGCTGGACCCGCCCCCTGTTCTCGCTTTTCCTCTCTGTGTTTTGTCCTTCCTCTTAGTTCGTTTTTTTTTTGTTCCTTCCGGTACTGGTCTCGCCCATTCCTAAGACCGGGTTTCGCTCACTTGACACCTCTCAACTTTTTCCTCCCCAACACTTCCTTGTCCCCCCTGCTTGCTGGTCTTGAATGATCAATGATTCCCACCTTTCCCCACGGTCTAGTGATCCGCACCTTTGTTCCCACCCCCCCCCTTTGCTTACTAGGTTTTTTTTTTTTGAAATTTCCCCCACGTTTTTTGGTTTTTGTTTTTCTGCCCGAGCAGATGGAGTTTGTTTTCCCCCCCCTCAGTTTCCCGCCCATTACTTGTTTTCCCCCCCGCTTTTGCCTTCAGATTTGGAGTGGACCCCTCGTAAAAAGCTCCACTCGTGGCGTTGTTATTTTGCACCTTTCCCCTTTGATGGGTCAGATCCGCTTTTGGTTCCAAACCTCTTCTGTCTTTCCCGTCTATTGAAATTATTGTTTTTCCATTCCGTGTTTCCTTCCCTTCCAAATCCTTGAAGCGCTTTTCCTACCTTCACCCACTGGGTTATTTTCTTTTTCTATTGTATATCCCACCGTCTGGGTCAACGTGACTGGTGAGATGATAAGTTGTCGTTTTTTTTGCCATGAGGGCTGTCGATGGGCTACCCATGTTTTCCCAGTTTACTGTAGAGTTCCTTGGATTCCCCCCCCCCCATATTTGCGTATTCAATTTGGTGCGCGCGTACTTTTTTTTTTTGCACACCCTTTTTCCGCTACCTGGACCCCCCACCACACACCCCTTGCGGAGAGGCAAGTATTCTCACCCAACTTCTTTTGTTTCTTGGGTCCCCCACACTACCCAATTCACTAAAGGTTCTTTTTTAGTGTCTTCTCCTGTCTCTTGTCCGGTCCTTTTTTTGCTCTCCGCCACCTCCCCGCTTCCCCCACAGACCGGAATTGTGCCCCACATTCCCGCCGATTTGGTTCTCGTATTGGTTCTGCCTACCTCTTTTTCTTTTAATTTTTTTAATGTTTTTACCGGCCCGTGCTTCGTTGTGTTTTTTACACGCCGCTTCAATCTTTTTACACAACCATCCAGACCCGACGTTCCAGTCTCACCTTGACCGTTTGTCTCCGCCCCGTTGTCGTATGAGCCACAGTGAACTACCCCCAGTAGGCTGTTTTCAACCTGGCTTCACCTTTCCAACCCAATTTTGCGCAACTTGTTCCTCATTCCCCCCCGTTTAAGACCAAGTTTTCTTGATTCAGGGGTATTTATCACTCCGCCATAGTCTGCTTTCACTGATTTTACCCCCGCTAACCCTTAACCCCAAGTCACTCGTTCTCCCTGCGTCCTGCCTCACTTGGCCCGTTTCACCACCGCCCCCCCCATTCTGGTAGGTATTTGGCTCCCCCCCAGTCGACGGTCGTTCCCCCAAGTCCCATTGGTGCACTCGTCAGCCGGTGGTCGATGTCATCAACGGCCGCCACACCCTTGGACGTTTGTTTGTCCTCCCTTTGAAGATTTTTTTTCCGTTGATTTCCACTCAGCCCCTTTCCCCTCTCCCCCCCCCCCCGCCCCCCGATCCGTCGCGTGTTGCTTCTTGGTCCCCCCCCCCCCTTTGTTCCGTCTCCCCCTGCCCCTATTTTGCCCGATTGATCGCTGATTCCTGGTTTCCGCCCCCTTTACACCTGCCTTTCTGGGCGTCCAATTTGACTTCGTTTTGTGTCCCTTCTCAGGTTTTCACCACACGACGTTGTTGTTCCGAGACTCGTGCCCCCGCATTGCCCTGGTTTTTTTTTTGTTAATGTTCGGTTTTTTAGAGGCTTATTAGTCTTAAGATCTGCATTCACCCTGGATTGCCAAAGTTTCGTCACCCCGCGACTTTTACCCTTCAGGTCGAAGACGGGGTTCTAAATCCCCCCTCATTTTCCGCCCTAGGGCTGTTCCGTTTTTTTGTTGCATTGTTCTCCGTGTGTCACTTCCCGTTTTTGCCCCCACCTATCCGTTGCCCCTATTTTTGGTTCCGTCGACAGCCGTCCACCCCCTCTTCTCACCCCCCTGGAGTCTGTCCAGGCCCAACCCGTTTTTCTGCTTTCATGCCGTGTTCTGAATCATTCCTGCCTTTTTCATAAACCGGTTCACAATTTTTCGCAACTTGCATCTTTATATTTGCATCCGCTTCTTAGATTGTGTTGCCCGCCAGACCAATGCATTTCGTTTTTTTTGTGGTGCCCCAACCCTTCCATTTCCGGCTCCCCTCGTACACGTTGCTTTCCTTTTCACCACCCACTGCATAATTTCCCCCCTCCAACAAAGTCTTCACACAACCTTTCTGACGGACCCGGCATTGCTGATTATTTACATGTTCCCCCTGTCCAGGCCCCTTCCACTTCTCTTTAGTTTTGTCATATCCACCTCACTCCATTGCCTGACTCCTGGGTGGATGGCTGCGTCGGAAACCCTCGTTGTTCAATTGCCCAGTGTTCGTCCCCCCTCGTTTCTGGATCCCTTTTCTCTTTTTCCTAAACTTCGTGTCTTTTTTTTTGTGTCTGTCTGCAGCGTCCTCACCAAGCCGCACCCGGCAGTTGACAATAAACATTCGTTAGTCTAGCAACCTGTCAGTTTGCCCCCCCTGATCTCCCTCCTCTACGCCGTCCGGTGGCTCTCCGAATACCTCTGTGCGATACATAGCGCTTAGTCGGGATTCCCAGCTCGTTTCGTTGGTATGTCCCCGGCCCGGTTCACGGCCCCTTTTTTGTCTTGCCCTGGCGTGACTTGTGCAACGCACTTTATTTGCCCCACTTTTTTTTTCCTCTAAAGTTCCTGGCCAACCCTGATCTTTTTTTTTTTCATTGGGCCGTCTATGGTTGTGAAGTTCCCCTGTGTTGCACTGGCGAGTAATTTGTGGTTTTTTTTTTTTCGTCCTGACAGCAACTTTCTAGTCACTACTATTTGTGCTGAGTTCCCCGTGCATTCTACCCACTCCCCCCGCTGCTTCATTCCTATAAGGCATTTGGGAACGTACACTTTTTCGACTCATTTTTACAACCTCCCACCCGGGACACAGTGACTTTGGTTGCGCTGGTGCATTTACACTGATTACACCCTGACTTGCGCTGTGGCCTTAAATCCTTCCTTTCTATTCTTCGAGCCGGTCGGTTGGAAACCTACCGGTTCAGTTGGAGCCTTGCTTTGATTTACGCCGACATTTCCGTTGGCCATTCCGTCCAATGAGGTTTGTACCGTTTCTGAATCGTAGGCGCCAGCTCCATATTCGACCGTTGTGCCCTCTTCATTTAAAACCTTGTCCCCCCTGCGTCCTTTTTGCTTTCCACCCACTTGGGTCCCTTTTTTTTTTCCTGCCCTGTCAAACCTTTAGCCACCTTACGTATTTGATGGCATTGGCGGGACCCCCCCGACCGTTGGTCAACCCCCCAAATCTAACCGGTGCTTCAGTGCGTATTTTCCCACTACTGATTTCGCCCTTTAAATGAGACCCCATGGTTCATGGCTTCCCCCATATGCCGTATTGGCGTCCCCCCACCCCTTTTTTTTTTTATCCCACGTAGCACGGTCTTCCTTTTTTTGCATTCCTTGTTCGACCCCTTTGTTGGTTGACGTGGGGCCCGCTGGGTGTTGACGAAATGAAATCAGACTTTTTTGTTTTTTTTCTGTACTGATTCGTTTTGGTTGCCACCATGTTTGATTTGGGGAAGATTCTCGTTTGCAACCTTCCTTATACTGGGTGGTTCCCCCAATGTCGATCTTGTCCAGCGGTTTACACGCTTAACCCCCAATTGCCGCCTTTTTTGTTCCCCTTCGCCTTTGTGTACAACTTCCAACCCCTACGACGGTTGTCCCCCTGTTTTTTCCGACCATTACCGTTGTCCGTCAAAGGATTTGGACCTTTCCATTTGGGTTTGTTTTGCCATGCGTTCACTCTTTTTTTTTCCCCGGTTTCGCTTTCTTTCTCAATCCTCCATGTGACAGGTGACCCCTTCGCCAAAGTTGGTGCCCAGGCCGGTCCTTGTGGAAGCGTGAGCGTTGTAACCCGTTTAGGAAGAAACCCCCCGTTCCTCCAAGCCCGCGTCCCTCTACGCTTTACCTTGTAGGGCCGACCCTCTTCGTCTGCACCTCTTTTGTGTTTCATTTTTGATTGGGGTTCCTCTCACGAAGTTTGCAAGGATTGCCTTAGTCTCCCTTACCTAAAAATATATCACTTTTTTTTCCACCCTCCCCCCATTCAACCCCCCCCTTACTATGACCCCCAGCACCCACCCTCCATTCCCCCCCCGGGCTCCCCCTTTCCCTTCTCGCAAATTTTTTCCTTCCTCCTTGTCTTTTATTGTTTGCTTTTTCCGGACCCCTATCGGGTGTTGAGTGTGTCTTTTTGCACGTGAGTATGAGATGGTGCCGGTCCTTCTACTGTCGACTTTTTGGCAATTACGGTTCCCCCTTCATCTTTTCGAACGTTCCTTCTCCGACCCCCCCTCAAGACCTTTGACCCTGTTTTTTTCCCCCCTTTCTTTTAATTTTCCCCTGCCCTAATTGGTTGTAGCGAAGTTTTGTGCTTTTTGGTACCGTGTTGGTTTCTTTACGGTGTGTTTCCCCCGGTCCTTTTCAAGCCCTTCCGGTCCCCCCCCTTGCTTTGGGTTTTGCCCCCTTCTTCATGTTTCGACCGTGGACCCCCACCTGCATTGCCACGCCGAGTCCCACGTTCGTCTAATGCAACCCCGCCCTGCGGGTGGCGTTTGTTTTGTTCCAGACTTATGGCCCTTTTTTTTTTTCGGATTGTTGCGGACCTCGAGGTTTTGTTCTGCCCCATCCTGTCTCTATTTCTCCAATAACTGTTCCACCCCCCCAAGTGTCTTTTTTTTTTTGGTTTTTCGTCCCCTTTACGAGGAATCTGTCGGGCAGTTTGAACCCCGCCCGTTCCGATTTTAAATCCTTTGGGTTTGTTTTCTTTCTGCCGCTTGTTTCTGTCCTTCTTTTTCATTTTCCTTCGCACTCTGTCCACGTTCTGTAAGTGTCGCATTGTGTGGGGTTCCTGTCGCCCTATCACCGCATTGCCCCACCAAGTTGCCATCGTTTTCACCACGTTAACCTCCCACCGGGGGCTTTACTTCCGGCCCACTGTTGTCGAGTTTCCCTTTTTTCATGAGCCGTCCCTTTTCAGTTCAACTTATGGCCGCTTGCCCCTCATCAAGCATTTCCCCCACCTAGAGTCGCGAATCCCCGTCACTTTCTAACGCTTTACGTACTGTTTCATTGCTGGATTGCATTCGGACTGCCGACGTACTCTGTTTTTTTTCATTAGGGTTTTGTAAACCTATCCTGTTTTTTTCCTCGTCGACCCCAGTGCCCCTTGCTTTCTGTCTGCAGAGGCCCCCTTGCCCACTCTTAACACCCCCCTATCTCGGCTCTTGTCGTCCATCTTACGCGATTTGCTCCCATGGTGTGTAGCCCTTGGTCCCTGATTTCCCGTTGTTGTCAAACCCTCTTTTCCTTTTCTTTATTTTTTCGCACTTTTTTCCCCAGGTGTCTAATATTGTATATTGAACCCGTCTTTTCCGGTTCCTCGGTCACCTTTGCCCAAGTTTTACATTCTGTCTCTTCATATTCGTCAGCCTATGTTTGCCTACTTGTTCTTTGCTCAAAACGGTTCTTGACAAGTTGAACTTGGGCCTCATAGTGACGGCGCTTTTTTTTACGTTTTTGTCGTTGCTCTCAAGGCAGTGTTGTGCTTTTTTGCGTGGTTCTGAATTCTTGCGGGGGGTTGGTCCCCCGTAGTTTCCCCCCCATCCCCACCCATTCCCAACACAGGCGGGTGAGCTTTTTAAACACCTTGTAAGGGCCGCATCGAGTTTTCACCCCCCCCCAGCTTCCGATCTGAGTTGTGGTGTTTTGTCTTTTTGGCCCTCTCCGCCCCCCAGTTTGCTTTACCAAACCCTCGGCCGGTTTTTCCACACAATTTTGCCCGACGTTTATCCATACTCAGTTTGATTTCCCTCCCCCTGTCTCCGCTGCCGTGGAGTCTTTTTTTATTGCAACCGGTGTGATTTTGCCACCCTTTTTCCCCGTTTGAAGTGTCGTCTCGGTTTTACACGACCCCCTTGCCGTAGAATCTTTTTACCGTGTCCCATTAGTGTTTAAAATTTTTTTACTGGTTTCTGGTTACCGTCCCTTTAAACGGGTTTTTGCCTTTGACCACCAAAGCCGTTTGTCTCCCTTTGACTTCCCCCTGTCGGTTTCGCTTCGGTGTTTCCTGGTCCCCGTGGTCAACCGAATGGAACACCCCCGCCCTGGCCTAAAACTTAACAGTCACTTGTTCTTGGTTATTTTTATGCCCCAACTGCCCACGGTTCACCCCAATTTAACTTTTTTTTTTCCGTGTTTTCTCGAATTGACTTTTTACCTTTTTTTGACGGCTTTGTGGCAAGAAGAAATTATGTTTGTTCGTTTAAGGACGCCCCAGTATTTTTCGCTTGTTGATCTTTTCCATAAATTTCCCCTCCCCGCTTTCCGCCACTTGGCTGGGGAAACTCCGTTACGGTCTCCGTGTTGGGTCATTTCCCTTTCCATTTCTGTCCCAAGACTTGAAGCGGCATTTTGTCCCCTTGGTTTTTTGCAAATACCGGTCGTTGCCTCCCCCCTCCCACTGGTCTTGGCTTGTAAAGTTTTCATTTAGTGCCGTTTTTTTTCTTTCCACGAATTTGCCGCCTCTCAGGCGCGGAATCCCCATCAAATGGTTAACATTTCTTTACCTTGTAGACCCGTGCCAGCCTCCTAAATCCGTGGTATTTGTTTTGCAACAATCCAAGGTTGGTTTTGGGCTTC
>Ga0179591_1224124_pt1 | contig 11561 bp, 11 predicted proteins | sample CZOMad2_1_08_16f_FD_182891 | JGI IMG/M metagenome (GOLD analysis project Ga0179591, IMG submission 182891) | Vadose zone soil fungal communities from Angelo Coast Range Reserve, California, USA - CZOMad2_1_08_16fungal (PacBio error correction) | ecosystem: Environmental > Terrestrial > Soil >... | reverse complement strand
ACTTTCCCCCCCATGTTTCGATTTTTGGATTTACGTTGGGGAAGTAGCCCCGAACCACAATCCTATCCGTTTCCTTCTTCAAGTTTTCATTAAGGTACTTTGCTCTTTTTTTCTTCCCCCCCCCACCATTGCCTGCTGTGCCTATCCTTTTCAAAGAGTAATCTGCAGATTTTCTCCCTTTCAACCCTGGGGACCCACTATTGTCCTGACGGTTCAACGCCGTCTTTTTGATTTTTCTCTCGCTCCGGTCATATTCTCTTTTTTTCTGGAGCTTTTTTTAAAGTTCCCTCTTTTCTGGTCTATGGTAATTCGACTCTCCTTTCCGATGAGGAAAAAACGCAATTCATGGAGGTTTTAATTTCTATACCCACCCATTGTCCCCTGGCCCCTCCTTTGAGGGATCTTATTTCTTTTCCCTTCTGTGCACTTTTCCTACTTCCCCTCAGGTCTCCTGCCAAAAAATCACTCTTTTTGTTCTAATCTGACCCGTGTGTTCTTGCCACGCAACCCGATCTAGTTGACCGGACATGAGTCTGCGCTGTTTCTTCTGAAAACTTCCCCCCCCCCCCCATTGAAGCACTCGCAGGAATTTCCCGACTCCCAGAAAAACAAAATTTGCCTTCCACGATTATTCCCTTCCTTTTGGATCGGTCATGATGGGTCGCGTACCCCCCTCGAAAACTTGGTTTCGATAATTCTTTTTATTTCCGTTTCCTCCTTTACTCAGGGCTCCCCTAATTAATCTGCTCTCATTCCACCGTCTTCTTTTCCATTCCGTTCGATTGACCCGCTGACGTTTCGATTGTCACTTGGTGTATTCTCGTGCTCCTCCCTCCAATCCTCAATCTTAAAGGATGGTCTCCTGGTGGCTGGATCATTTCCCCTTTCGTTTGTTAGGACCCATTCCTTCTCGCAATCTGACTTGCAGACGTTACTTCTGTCCTTTGCACTGTGACAGTTGCCTGGTACCCCCTGTTCTTAGCACCTTTGATTTCCTTGTTCCCCCTCCGGCGCTTGATAAAAACTCCCCCCCCAAAGTGGCGTTACTTACGCCCTTTCCTGTGCTCCTTTCGCGTGTTCTTATTGGTAGTCTCTTCTTTTCCTTCCCAAACCTAGAGTACAGTTATCAACGTTGAAACCCTCCTGTCCACCCTTTTGCCTCCCCTTGTTGTTCGACTTAGGACCCTCCCTTTTGCCTTCGTGGTGTTTCCTTCACCCACACCAGACCCCCCTTCCCCACGCCCCAACCTTCTTCCTCGTGCGGCCTTCAGGGTCGTCGATCCCTGAATTTCCTGTTCTTTTTCAAATCGACGCTCATTTTTCCGGTCGATGTCTCTTTTTTGAAAGTTTCGGGCGAACCTGCCCTTCTTCACTTCTTCTTCAAGGCTGCTGTCCCCTTCTTTCTATATGAACTTCTTTTTTTTAGCACCATTTCCTCCGAGTCCTTTCAGAATCCCTATAGCTTTTTCGTCGCATTCTCCGGGCTGTACGAAGTTGAGTTCCTCCTTGCAATCATTTCAGATCGTCCGCGTTCTCCTTTCGGTCCTCGATTCCTTTTTGATATCCTTTTTTTTTTTTTCGCGCCTGTTCTCTCCTTTTTTCTCTCTATGGTCGGGAGGATTGTTCTAGTAATCGAACTCTTTGCCTCTTCCCCTAAGATCCCATTCTGTTTCGTTCCCTGCTGCGCGACATAAGTCCTCTAGAAAGGTCCTCTATATTTCTTGATCGGCTCGGGCTTTTGGTGTGCCCCCACAAGTGCTACTATATGATATTTTAATGGTCGCCCTCTCCTTCGAGCCCCCCTTGCTTTTCCTTTGTTGTTTTTTTTTCGACACCCCCCTTTTTCGGTTAAATGCGGCGCAGTTAAAGCACTTTCTGCTTCTTTCTTGAAAGCGCAGCGGCTTTGTATCCGAGGAAGACTTCCTTCCCTTTTGGCAGATTTGTACTCCAGCTGTGGTCACAGAGGTTTTCCTTTCTTCATACCTTTGTTTTTTTAAAACACCATGCCGACGATTACACCTGATTTTGCCGGTTTTTTCCTCCTTTAGGCTTGCCGTTGATTTGCCAGAGTTCTTGCTCCCTGTGAGGTGATTGCGTTTTGTCCCCCCCTATCATTTATTGTAGCACAGCTCCCTTCCCCCCAATGACTTCGTCCTTTCACGGTCAGCATTACTTCTTTGTCCAATTTTTTTCAAAGGCCTCCAGTAGCTTTTCTCCCTCTCTCTGCCGTCAGGAGTCAATCCTGGCGCGCCTCATGCGACTCCGCGGCCTTGTTCTTCTCGAAGTCCTTTCGCTCTTCATCAAAGCGCGGTCGTTTCAAATGCAGCCGGACACATTTCGGTTGTTTTGCTCATCTCTTCGCTGCCTTCTATTCCCCTTCAATTTTTGGCCCTTCCTTTTTTCTCATAGAGACACTCTGAAAAGTAGTTCCCTTTTTCAGGCGTTTTTCGACACGATTCGACATCCATCCGTTTCTCAACTGCTTCCTACTTTTCCTCCCGTGGAGGTTCTCCTGACTTGTTGGAAACTTTCCCTGAATTTGGTGCGTCTCGATTGTCTTCCCCCTCACCCATTTGAAATACCAAAAGGGATCGCTTAACTCCACTCCCTCCCCGATTACTATGGCCCCCCCTTCCGCGTAGAGATCCTTTTTAAGTGCCCCGCCGACCTCACGTCCCGCGTTCATGCTTTTCCTCCCCTCTGTGGCGCACGGATACCCCCTTTATTTGAAGGAGAGTGCCAAAGTTTCATGGAGTATTTTTCTAACGTTTTCTCTTTTTCAGACCATAACGGCACTCACTGGCTCTTATTGGACCCAGTGTGCTCTCCCTCTCTTTTTCCCAGACCTCCGATCGAATGGCCCCGTGGTTTCTTTCCCTGAAGGTAGGCCATGCGGTGGGCCACCCCAGAAAGTAGCGGCCCCCACCCCCTTTTTCCCCCGTCTGCCCCGCTTGTCTGTCATTTCCCCTTCCTTCGTAAGGTAATTTTTTCCGTTGTGAGAGGCTGCGTCCCCCTTTCCACCTTGTTTCGACGCCGCCTGGCAGTGGTGGCAATTCCCCCATTTCGCCCATGACCCCCCCCCCCCCCCCCCCCCCCCCCCCCCCCCCCCCCCCCCCCCCCCCCCCCCCCCCCCCCCCCCATTCCTTCCGGTAAGCACAGCATTTTATCTTGCCAAAGATAGATTGCCCTTCCCCCAGGGCTTTTTTCATACAGAACCCTTCCCTTTTTTTGTTCCTGGCCCCCACTTCACTCCCGACTCGGACAATTCCCACACCTCCCCCCCATCGTTTTTCCCTCGACAGCCGAAAACCTTCTTTGTCTCCGCGACTCCCCCCAGCCGTTGTCCCTACCACTGAATTTCCTATTCTTTCTCCTTTTTTTTTTTGATAGAGGCTTTGTCTTTTATCCCCTGTGTTTTTTTTCTTTCCCCGTGCTGCTTCCTCTTTTTTCGGTGTAGAGCCTGCTTCTTGGTTTTTCTTTAATGCCATTGGCAGTCCCTTTGGGTGGCCAGTCCCCCCCCCCAGTTCTTTTACTGGATTCCCGGGCTTTTGTGGCCAAATAGATCATTTTAGTTACGCTCACTGGTTGCTTACCGATTCCCGTTTTTTGGGGTCACTTGCATTGCCCAAAATTTGCACCGGGTCTTGTCTTCCCTGACAAATTGATTTGTTTCATTCCGTCTACCTATCAAAAAGGCCTCCCTCGGACCCTTTTCTGTCTTCCCCCCCAAAGAGGGCAGAATCTTCTTCCGGCCTAGCTGTCGATTCTTTCCCCTAATTGCCTACATGTTTTTCCTGTTGATCCTTTAAACCGAACCTTTAGTCACCCTTTTCCTCCCCGATTTCTTTGAAGGTCTTCTTATCCTTCCATCCCCCCTGAGCCCCCGGAGATCCAGTGAGTGCCCTTTCTGTCTGGAACACTACCCCCCGGTTTCTCAAGCCCGTCCGCACTCGATTCATTTGCCGCCTTCCTTTTTTAGGGAAAGGGGTCCTTTTTCGATCTTTCCCCCATTAAGTTGCGGCAGACCCCCATTTTCCTCCCTGATCTCAAAGTGGACTTTTGCTTTCCCTTATATTTCCCTTCCGGGCGTCCCTCCTTCATTCTTTTTCCAATCTCTTAGGCAGCTCCCTTTCTTTCACCGATTGAAATCCACTTCTCGCCGTCACCCACGAGCCCCTTTTGCCGGCCTATCGAAAACTCCCTTGGGTGCTGCGACCCTTTCTTCGCCTCTGGGTTGCGGACCACAGGATGTTTCCGCACGCGTTTAGGAACTGGCAATCCTCCACTGGGAACTAGTTGCTTCCTGTCGAGATGTCCCTTTTCTTTCTACCCCTCATTCTCGCCCCCCCCTGGAAGCGTCCTTCGATCAGCTCCTTCTAAGCACCATTTCACTTTTGTGGCAGTCTCTTCGTGCCGGTCTCCCCCCCGCGCCCCTTTCTCTTATCTGGCTCTGCTTAGTCCGCCGGTTTTTCCTTGGGCAAGGCATGATTCCGGCGTCTTGTATCTTCCCATATTTCGCCCGCCTGGAGAACCCCACTTCCTTTCTTTCCCTTGATGGCATGGCTTCCCTTTAAAGTTTTTCATTTTCCCCTTGCAGGTCCCGTTCATAGGACTCAGTTTCGTTTTTGTGCAAGCCCGCTTTCCCCGCCCGAACACCCCCTCTACGAGCTGGCCCGTTTTCCCTCCTTGCCGGCCCAATGCTGACCACTCCCTTGCAAAACAGGCCCTCATCCGCCCTTCCTTCATGGGGAAAACTCCTTGGGAGCCGAACATCCGTTTGCAATACGCCGGAGGTTTCGCTTTCCCCCAATCTGGCACCTTTTTTTTTTTTTTCTGCTAGGAGACCCCTGCCGCTGCGCTGTACCCCTAATTTTGCCTACCTTCGGTGAACTGACTATCTGGAACAACACTTTTCCTTGTTTTCCGAACCACTAAATAACCCAAAGGTGGGCTCGAGTGCTCTCGTCCCCGACCATTTTCTCCCGCCGATTACTATTATCAACTGTTTGTGTTACTCCCCCCCAATCCTTCATCATCAACAAATGCGATCCTTTCTTTACCTTTCCCTATCCGCGTGCGTATGTAGCTCCCTGATTGGAAACGTTTGGGCATAGTAGGACCCTCTTCACGATTTTCCTTATCACGTTCTTTCCAATTCCGTCTTCCATCTCTCCCACGGCTCGGAGATTATTAGAGGGGGTTTCCTACCCCAGGATATCCCCCTCAGAATTTCCATGCTATCAAGTGTCTGTCCGCGTAACTATCTAATGTATTCCGCTGCCCCCTCCACTGATGGCCGCCTGTAAAGCGTTCCCCTTTCTTCTTTCTTCGTCATCGCTCCCCCAGGCCCACTGGTGCCTGGCATTCCCGACTCTTCCAGCAGCCGTGAAGAGACATTTTATGACACCCCCCCCCAATCTCTCCCCGCAACTTTTCAATCCTCTCAGACCTCTACTTTCTTTTCTCTTCTCCTCCCCTGGTCGATTGACCGCCCGTACGTGACGCCACTTCGCAGCCCTCCGGTCAGGTTTTGTTTTGGTAAAGGGGGTCTTTTTGGTTGGAGGGGAACACTTCTTTCGGACCATTTTCTCTTTCTCGAACCCACCATACCACTGCGGGACCCCCCCTTTTTCACTTGACCTCTGCGATGGTACTCGTTTCTGCTTGAAACGAATTGAAGATCCCTACCCAAGCAGCCAGTTTTCTCAGTCCCCCTTTCGTGAAGTAACGTCCCTTGTTAGACTTTGTAGTCAAAGCGACATTTTTTCCCACCTTTTGAAGCCAAAATTGAGCCTTCCTCTTGCTGCTTGTCAAAGTCACTTCACCTTGACCATCCCCAGGTCCTTTTACCTGTCTGCAAGTTCATTCGATTTCGTCGCATTATTTGTTCACCCAACGACTGGTTTTTGTCCCCCCTATCCCCTACCCGACTCCTTCGATTTTTGAGATATTTACTTGTGCTCCCCTCTTCCCCCCAACCGAATCTACCCTCTTTTGGTCAATTCGAACGGACAATGCCACTTCTTCCTGCGTATCAGCTCCCCTTTTATTTCTTTCGCGTCTTAGATTTCTTGTTACATGACTCCCTTCCTTCGCCCCAACACGTGCTTCGGTTTTTTCCTTCACATTCTCCCCTCTCCAAAGAGGACTCCTTTTTTTTCTCGCTAATGGTTTCTTGAATTTTTCTTAATGATCTATTTTTTTCCCTCTTTTTCCCCCCCCCGTGTTAGATACCAACCATCCTCAAGGCATCCCCTTTCTCCCCTAATCTTTTTGTTTGCGTTGTAAGAAGCCCCCCCTTCGATTCTCTGATCACATTTTAGTCACGAATGACCCGGTTTTGGCGGGTTTACTTTTCCTTTTGCCCCACCCCAGAATGATCGGGATCCCTTTTAGACGAAAATTCGTTCCTGACACTTGTTTGGATATCCCACCCCCATTCCCCTTATGTTGCCTATAAGATCTCTTGACTTCATCCCTTCCCTTTTCCCCATCGCAGGATATCTCCCCGTCCCGATAATAGACCCCTCACGCTAGCCCCCGTATCAGTTGACCCTTAAAAAGCCGGCTTTGCCTCAAATCCATTCCACTTTTTTTTTTTTTTTTGTGTGTCCTCTTTCTTACCGCCTCTTTTTTCTCATATTGTGCACTTTTTCGATATTCCCAAATGTTGGATGGAAAACCCCACTGCAACGTCTGCCCCCCCGGACCAAACGGCTGGAGGAGTGTTTTTCCCTTTCACCACCGTCTTCGGCAAAAATCCCCCGGCCCTTTAAAGATCCGTTAAACTTTCCGTCTGTCGCCCGGAATTGATATTTATCTCCAGTCGCAGGGTTGGAAGGATATGACCTCTCTTTCTTTATAGTCCCTCTCCAAATCTCTCTTTCCTCCTCATCAGTTTTTTTTTCTTCTCTCTCCTAATTCCCCCTATTGGACTGTGTAAGGTCATCCTTTTTTTTTGGAGAGCCATACCCCGTCCTTTAATGGCGACCGAAGCCAAGCTCATCCCCAAGTTTCGTTTGTCCAGGAACGTTGGGAATTAAACACACCCCCCCCCCCCCCCCCCCACACCCCCCCCCCCCCCCCAACCCCCCCCCCCCCCCCCCCCCCCCCCCCCACCCCCCCCCCCCCCCCCCCCCACACACCCTTGACAAACATTCGTTCAACGTCTTCATTGGAGGTTCCGGTGCGAGTTTTTCCCCCCCCACCCCTCAGGAGGAGGAATCTTCAGTCCCCAAGTGACACTCTTCAGGACTCGTTTTCCCCACCCCCTATTGGGACTATTGCGTTGCAGGTCACTCGGCTTTTCCTTTTTTCTTTTTCTCCGGGATATCTGATTTGCCGTCCTCGGGCTTTTTTTTGGAAATGTCTCTACTTCTTTTTCCCCTTGCCTGGATTAGCCCCTGATCTCGATCTTCCCCTTTCCCGGGAATTTTCGGTTTAATTAATCCAAACCTGGGTCATTTTTTTCCTGGTGGCTGATGCTTCCCCAGATCACTTTCTCAAGTAGTGACGACTTTCCCATTTTGTTTCATTGGCCACCCCCCTAACTCCGTGGACCTGATCTGAATTTGTGCTTTTTTTACCCCTCCAACCATCCCCCCCCCCCTCCGTTACGGAAAGGACTCCTTGAGATGTGGTCTCTTCACACTGGCCTCTTTCCGCCCATCAGCCCTCATCATTCAAAAGACCACATTTCTTTTTTTTAAATCTTTCTGCCTCGTTGGGAGAGGCTCCCTTCTTTTTCTTTTTGTCAACTTAACTGTTTTGTCGATAGATTTGTCCGGTACTCATCGAATACCTTTTCTCTGTCAGCCTTCCACTAGGACATGTTCCCTTCGTCCCCCCTTGAAGGGAACCCTCCCTCTTGTTCTCCTGTTTGTATAGATTATTGTGAGAGTTTTCAGTCCCCCCCTCGCAATCTACTGTGGTCGATTTTTGCCTGGATACTTCTTCGTTTTTTCCGGACCAAATAAGGACTCGCACTCTTCCTTTCCATCCCTGTAATTCCTGACTGGTTGCCTTTTCCTTCCTTTTTACAAATTAATCTGACGGATTGCCCCCGTTTGTTCCTTGTGAACGAAGGGCGCCTTTTTTCTACCCACTTCCAACGTGTGATTAATTAACGCCCCGGTTCCTTGGCTCGAGCTTGCTGCTTTTAATCCTTGCCTCCAAGCTACAAAATTAGTCCGCATTTTGCCTCCCCCCCAGTGACACTTCCGCAGTTGATTGTTTCAAATCCTGATCGCGTTTTTCTCCTCCCCACCCCCCGACCCCTTACCCTCCCCCAACTCTTCCGCTTAGGCCGCAGGTTTTTACGAATTGAATTTCCTTGTTCCTTCTTCAGAGAAGTCGCGGCTACCACGTTCCTCTTTGGATTTTCCGTGCGGGCGAACTTGACTTGCTACCCATTTTCTTCTTTAAGATGACTTCCGTTCATTGTGTATGCCGATGTTCCGACAAGGGCCTCTTCGATTCCGCTAAAGATAGATAGTTAGCAGGCGACCCGGGATTGTCCAACTTTTAGTTTCTCTGCTTGGGCCCTATATATTTTCCCTATCGACTTTGATCGCTAGATTATTCGGTATAGACTTTTCATCGACCATATTTGAGCTTCTTTTTAGTGATTATTGAGGCCCCTCCCTCTCGTACTTCGAACTCTCAAGAGCACATGCCCCACTTTTCCTAGTCTTCGTTTTTTTTCGTTCGATACGCGAAGACCCCAAGTAGAAATGATCGTGCAGTTATGTCCTTTTGGCTCCAGGATGGTGTTCCAGCCAACAAGGGAGGGCAGTCCTTCTACCTCTTTTCCCACTGGTCTGGATTCGAGCTAGATCCACGGGGCTTATGTATGAGGGATCGATCCCCGGGTTAACCCTTTTGGTTTACAGCGTCCTTCATTTCTTCACGAAATGGCCGCAACCTCGCTTCATCCTTTTCCCATTAGCACTCGTCAGTGTTCTCAGACGGGACTCTCGCGGGGCAGAGTCGGAAGAGCCACCTTCCCTTTATTCTCCCACTTCCTCTTTCATAAGTGCCGCCTCCTAGCACATTTCCCTGAAAAAATCTCCCTCAACCCTGGGATACACTTCGCCACTCCCCCCGCCCTTCTGCAGTGCCCCCTTTCCCCCCAACCCACAACTCGATATCTGCTATTCTCCCGCCTCCATATGCCCGCCCTTAATCTAAGACCACTGGAAGTAGTCACCTCCTTCCTTCACCCGAGCCCCCGAACAGCCTCAAGTTCCTCCCCTCTATTCATGCAACTTGTGACCCTTCCTCTATAACAACTCCCCCTTCTAGTTACTGTTTGCGCTATTTTTCCTCCCACACGGAGCCCTCTCCATTACCTCCCCCAACTCTCTCAGACCTTTTACTCTTCACATGAGCCAGAGTCCCAGACCGCAGTTTTAGTTGGTTTTCTTCCATCTCTTGCGTGCCCCAAGAGCCATTCCTCCCCCTTTCCGTCGCCTTGAACTTCCTGTCCCCTTCCGTTTAACTGTTCCCCCCTCAATTTTTGAATTCAGAAATTCCTCAGTGTTAGCTTTCTCCGAGACTCTGGTCTTTTTCTTTCCTTACGCCTGGGGCTCCTCACCTTGACCGTGCTCCTCTTTCCCAGAAGGATTACTTACGAATCCCCGAGAGGTTCCCCCGAGAGGGTTCTCCCGGAACGACGACCTTCACCATTTCCGTTAGTTCTCCTCTCATGGATATCCTGAGTCAGTTCCTCTTCATTTGCTGATTCGTTAATTTTTTTTTCTCCTTTCAGTTCGCTTCTTCCCCCCATCCCTCTTTCTCGTGATTAGGACGCCCCCTTCAGAACGCTCCCCTCCATCTTTGGAAGCAAACCTTCCTTTTATTTCTCTGACACGGAGTTTCCTCGGGGTTCCCCCCCCTGACTTGATTGTGCGGCGTTCCTTTCTTCAATTCCACCTCCCCTTCCAATTGATTTTTAGTTTTCCAAGATTCCTGCCGAATGGCCCCCCTTGGCATGCGCCGAGATCTATTTCTCTAGCCAAAGACACCGGACCTCCTGTAGTCTGGCGCACCTGATTTTTCCCACGCTCCATTCACCCACCTTTCCTCAGGCTCAGGAATTTCTTTATCCCAAAGTCGGAAGGGCTGGCTCCCGGTTTTTGTTCATGACCAATCAATGGTCCTCCTGAGCTCGTCTTTGCAGTGACTGCTTCGAACCCCCTTTTTTTCACCCTGACGTCTCGAGTTTTTCCTTTTCGTTGCCTTAATCTCCGCATGATTCCGTTTGTTACCATGCTCGAAATCCTCTGCTTTGTACTTTGCCGATTGATTTTGCCTTTTTTTTTCCTGGCTCTGAAAGTACTTCCCTTTCTTTGCGAGCACCTCCTTTTTAGCGCGCTGCCAGTTCAGGTTGACCCCGTGACCCTTCTCCGGAGCCATGAAGCGTATCGAAAAGATATCTTTTCCCCTCCCTGCCCGCGAGCGAAGGTCCTAAAGTCCCCTCCTTGTTCCTGGCACTTTCTGCATCTTAGGCACCTACCCCAGGTCGCTTTCGCTGCACCCCACAGCGAAGAACGGACACGAGCGCCCCCCCCCCCCTCCCTTTTAAGTCACTACAAGCCTCCTCCTCCGTGGTTTTTTTCCTTGAGATGCTTTTCGTTGTTTTATTTGTTTCTTCTCTCGACCGTGCTTCGCTGTTTCGGTTCTGGCGCGCCGCTCGTTTGTACTACTCCTGTATTTCTTCAGTTCACTGTTGGGCAAGAACCAAAGGGTCACGCGTTGCCTGGATTCCCCGTCGCAATGATGGGATTCCCCCTTATCCTCTTCGACCCTATTTTTTTACCGCTACCTTAGGGTTGCAAAGGCCTTTGCCACCTGCCAGTTCGAGGTCTCTTTTTCCCAGGATGTTGATCCCTCTCTTCAAGATCCAGGATCTTCCCTCAGTGGACACTTCCCTATTTCCCCCTTGAGGGCCTGCCAAATGGATGTCCTTTAGAGTTAGGGAGTCTCATGGCATAATGCATTTCCTTCTAGCAAAAGACTGCTTCACGTGTACTCTATAATTCTTGTTCAATTTTCCCCTCCCTCCGAATCCATGTCAATCGGAATACACCGGTTCTTCATTGAGGTCTGGACAAATCCTTTTTTAATTAATATTCCCATTTAGTTCCCTTCTTAATGCCGCCGTTCTTCGTTTTTTTAAATGTCTTCGTTCGTCACTTCTTTTTTGCAGTCAATTTACGACTCTTTCCTTGGAATTTGCATTTCGCCCTGTCGCCTTCGTTTATGCCTTGGGTAAGACGGACCCCATTAGATTTTCCCTCTTTCTTTACCTCCTTCTCTTGTATATGAACATCTGAGCCTCCCCCCCCATTCAGGCCTTTTTCCCGGCCTCTTTGAACCCTCAAAGGGTCGTGCGCTCGTTCGTCCCTGAGGGTTTGGTGCCAAAGTATGGCTTCTACGTCCTTCAGCTCCTGTGGTGATTTTTCAGATTGTCCATTCCCGAGGCGCGCGTCATTCCCAATTCGCGTAAATTGAGACGGCCTCTTTTTTTCCCAGTCCAACTAACCGGTACTTTTTGCAGG
>Ga0179591_1291860_pt1 | contig 11562 bp, 19 predicted proteins | sample CZOMad2_1_08_16f_FD_182891 | JGI IMG/M metagenome (GOLD analysis project Ga0179591, IMG submission 182891) | Vadose zone soil fungal communities from Angelo Coast Range Reserve, California, USA - CZOMad2_1_08_16fungal (PacBio error correction) | ecosystem: Environmental > Terrestrial > Soil >... | reverse complement strand
AGATCCATTTTTATTTCCTGGCTATGTATCTAAAATCCCCCTTCCCGTTCCTCCTTTAACTTCCCTTTCTTTCAAATGACATTGTCGAATATGCACACTCCTGCACCTGCCTTATCAATTTCCTTTTCTCCCAGTGACCCCCCAATATTGCCAGAAAGCAATTCTACTTTCCCCCTTCCGCGACCAAAATAATCATTCATCCTTTTTGTCCCCCCCCTGTTCTCTTTCACTCTCCTTCTATCCCCTCCTCCCTTATATATCGTTTGGTCAGGTAGTCCGCCCTTTCCCCCCCTTCTTACTGATATCTTTTTGGACCTTACATCCTCTTCTCCTTTCTTTTCGTCCCCCACCGTAACTAGGTCGTAAGGCTTTCGGTAACAACAACCTGAGCTTGTTTTTTACCCCCCTGATTGCAAACGATCTTTTAGTGTGAAACAACTGGTTTCCTACCTCGTACTTACATAGACCCCTTTTTCAAGTTATTTGCCAAGATTATTACATAGTCCTTTTTGTTTTCTGACCCCTTTTTTGTCTTTCCCCTTAGGAGAGCATGGGATACGGGCTCTCGACCCCTCCCACCACAAATTTAATGGTATTTGAACCTTCTAAATTCCCATGGAATTGGCATAAGTCAATCTTTTCTGCCCCACTTAGACCTGAAATACCCCCTGCTTTTTCCTCTATTCCCCCCAATGGTCATTAGCTTCCCCCCTCCCAACCGGATCTCTCTTCTTATTTTTGCAATGCATAGCCGGCATTCAGATGTGGTATCTCCCCCCTGGACAGCTCCCCCCCCCCCCATCTCCTCTTCTTCCTGGACCGGCCTGGCTCCCACTTTTCCTTTCCCCCCAAGCAGGAACCATTTCCCCCCTCATCCCCATTAGTAAATATCCATTTGTTTCGATCATTTTTGCTTTCCATCTTTAATCCAATAGCTGTTTACCTTCTACCACACTCATCATGGCCGGATCCAAACAAATAATCTAACTGACTTCCCCCTATTCCGTCCCATGCATTATGCGAAAAATCTTTTCCCCTGGATAACGGTCACCATCTAACCTCCCCTTCACCCCTTTCCCCGCCATGGGGAGTAACTCCTGGAAACCCCTTTTTATAAATAAACTCTTCTCGACCTTCATTGTTCAACAAACGGTTCAAATCTTTTCCTTCTGGCCACTTAGACCAGTACGCGTTCTTATACGACCCCCACGTTCTTCAAAATCAATTATCCCTTCAGCCATACTTTCCCCCATCCCTCCCTAAACCACCATGATAACAAAGAAACATCCTCCCCCCCCCCTTCCAAAAAAAGTATCTTTTTCACCCTCCTTCACCCCCCTCCTGGATGAAGCTAACTACATCTCTTTCCCCCACTACCCCCCCCTGTGAATCCTCCTACTTATGATTTATTTCTGCTAAACTGACCCCCCATATGACCGGGCTTCTATACCGTCTTTTCACCGAGTCAATTTCTTCTCCCAAAGTGCCCTTCTTTCCCCCCATTTTTTCTGTGATAACTTTGTTTACCCCCCCCTCCCACCCCTCCCCATGACTTGACTCCTCACCCTCTTACAACAAGATCTGCCTATTTCCCTTCTCACACTGACGGGATTTCGCCTCTCCCCTCCCCTCCAAACCCCATGGTTTTTTCATTTTTTTTTCTTACCCCACACCTTTTTGACACATCCCTTTATATCCTTGGCATGAAGTGGTTTTGACCTTCCCCATTGATCCAGTAGTGATAAACCGCTTTTTTTTCCTTTTCTTTTCACCCTCATTACGACCCATATTTTTCTCCCTTTCTCCAACTCACAGCAGGGCCATTATTTTTTGAAGGGGTCTTTTTTTTTGCACGACCCTACCCAACAAAAAATCTTTCTTGATTCACCGGTTGAGTCCTGCACACCTTCTCCCCCTTTGTTGTTGTCGTTCGGAACAAACACCCACTTCCTTTTTTTTCCTTCTTTCCATACCGGTACGCTTTCCCCCTAAAGCCTACAACAAAAACATCCCCCACTTTTTAACATTATCTGTTTCTGCTTCAGTGACTTTTTTTTTGTGGAAGGAATTCTTCCCCCTTTCCTCACAGTTTCTTATTTTAGTCCACTTTCAAGCCCACCCATCCCACACCTTTCCATCTCTTGCAAAGGATACCTTTATGACCCCCATTTTGGCCTTTATTAAGGAAGTATTTAACCTTTCCGTGTCTAACCGAACGTACCATTTCGATCCCTCCCCCCCCCCGATATACCTCTTCTATAACGATGCACACCTTTTCACCCCCCTTCCCGTTTTGCCAATAATTCCCCTCATTTTTTTATTGTCTTTCTGCGTAGTAATCACTTTTCCCTGTTTTTAATACTCTTGTTTTTTGCCATGCCCAAATTGGCGATAATTACTTTTTTCCTCCCCCCACTTATTTTATTAATTTGGCCCCAAAGGGTCCTTCTATTTCCCTTTTTTTTTTTTTCGTGTTTTTGAGTCCTCGAGTATTAAAGCTGAGATCCTGTTTTGGCCAAGTGATCGTGGAGTTCCGGTTCTCCCGGCTCTCGTTCGAAAAACTTCCCTGAATACAGTTTCCCATTGTCCCTTCCCGTTATCAGTAAGAAATTTCCGGCTTCGGTACTGTTTATTTTGTCCTAACCCCCTTTCACAGGCATTAAGGTTTTTACCACTTTAGCTCCTTTCTTGGGGTGATTCTAATTCCCTTTCACACTTTTTCCATTAACTGTCATTTTCCCATGTTTAAAATGGGTTCAGTTTTGTTGATATTTTCTTTTTCTTGTCACCTATCATTTTCCTTCCTGGTCTTAAAACAAGCCCCCCCTTTTTTTTTTCAACTCGTGACAATGACCGTGTATGTGTTAGTCCTCAACCCGTTTTAGAATATCGATCCCTTAAGGATTTATTTTTTATTCCGGTCTCAGCGCCCAACCTTCCCCGCCTCACAAGGCATTGTGCTTTTCTCTTTGCACTGTATTGGTCGGTATTGGAGTCAAATTATTCCAAACCGAAAACAATACGGCTTCATCCTTTTTTAATTTTCAAAACGCCTTCCCCAATGCTTTTCTCAATCTTTTCCAATGTTTTTTTACTCCCCCCCCCTTAGCTGAACCCTGGCGTTTATCTTCAATGATTCCCTTTCGAGGAAACCGTAAGTGTGATTCCCTACTCTCCCATCTTTGAAGCGTGTGTTCAAGGCCCCTTTTCCCTCAGTTGATTGGGAGGTCTACTCTCCCAGTACGAAAAGAAATGATGGACTTAAAGCCCCAAAGACTCTTTGTTCCCTCTCCATCTTTTCCAAATTAGCTCTGCCATCTCCCTGCGAAGAGCCAGTCCATGTTCCGGTCTTCAGACATCATAAAGTGTCTCCCAGTAATTCCCCTGTTCCTTTGGCTGGCGGTATTAGGGGTTTTATGGGTTTCTCATATTCTTTTTCCCGGACCACCTGCTTTTGATCTCACCTATATCCCCCTAATATATGGGACCTTCCTTTATCAGTGGTTTCTTTGCTTCGTTAACAACACGGTATTCTCCCCCTTATATACTTCTTTTTCCTGATTTGGTTGCGTATTTAGCTTCTTACGTCCTGATCCCCCCCCAATAAATCCCTTTATTCCTCTTGGAAATGCCTTTTGCCGCCTGTTATTTTAAAAATTACGTCCCCCCATGCCCCCTTTCCCCCCCTTTGGTCATTGTGCACTCTTGCATTTTTTTTATCATGGGAGGGGAAAGACCTTAATTGAAGGCCGTATTCTGCCTGCTCTTTAGAAGTATTGCGGTCCTTCTTTCTCGTTAACTACAATTCCTAGATACCCAACAGGCTCCTTTGACTTTCTTTGCAAAAAATTTATCTGCAGAAAGCCCCCCTTCTACTCTCTTGGTAATGATCTTTTTTTTTTCCCTCGGAGTACCCTTAGGTTCTGAATTTTCGTCTGCTATTATTTTTGGCATTCTTTCGCCCCCGCTTAACTCAGGATATGATCTCCCCTTTTCCTCGATCCCTGGTGGGTTTTTTCCCTCTCCCTGACCCAATTGGTACTCCTTTCCATCTGATTTATGCAGGTTAATGTTGTCCCTGCGCTCCCTGCCCCCATTGTGCAGTTTACTCCTTCCCAAATTTTTTTTCGTATCGTTTCTCTTCTCCCCCATGTACTACGGGTTATTTGAATCACTTTTCCCCGGCCCCAAAAGCAAAGCCGATATTATCTTCCCTATCTCATTTCCATCTGGCCTTGTCTTCCCTCCCCCCCCCGGTTTTTCCCAGTTATTCCCACTATCTCCAAGTTTTGCATCACTGAACAGCCTTCCGTGTCTCTACTCAACCGCCCGGCCCTACTTTGCGTTTTTCTCTTATTCTTTCCTTTCCCCCCTCCATTAGTCTTACTTTTTGAAAAAATTGTACCTCCTTCCCTTCCATATGTATTTGTTTTTTTTCTTACTTGAACATGATTTCTGCCCCGAACCACTATTTATCTCTCACCCCTTCCTTTATAATGATTATTTCTGTCTCTCCTCCCAGTGACGGGTAAGGAGAATTGTCATTCCCCCGCTTAACCTCAGAAATTGATCAGCTTGCTCGTTTTTTCCTCTTTCCTTTGGCTATTCCGAAAATTTGCAAGTTTCCTTTAGGGCCCTAAGAACCCGTGATCTTCTTTTGAAATAGCCTCCGGGAAACCGGTGGCCGTATCTATCTCTCTCTTTGCAGATTTTTTTTTTTTCTCGACGGCACACTGTTCCGTTTCCGAGTCCCCGATATACAAAATAACTCTGTTTTTCTTCCCCCCCAATACCCCTTCGCCTTCATCAATTTTCTAAATCTCTTCTAATCACCCCTAACCGGCCAATCCCGACTTTTCTTGTGTATCCCTCCGAACCCCTCCATTTTCCTCTTTTTCCCCTTTTTTTTTTCGACCATCATCATGATTGGTCTTTTGTCAAGATGAAAATAGTGTTCCTTTTCCCCTTTTTTCTCCATCTGTCATAACCTATTGTTTTTTCTTTAGTGTCCGTTCCTCCGTTTCCAACTTTCCATGATTAATAAAGAATCCTGTCCTCCTGGTTCTTTAACTTTCCTACGTTCCGGGCTTTCGGCTCCTCTTTTTAAAAACAAACGACCCATTGCTTTCTGCATATTCCTGAGTGGAAATCGGTTCCCCTGCGGTAATTAACCCTACGACAAGGCTCTTTTACTCCTCTTCTCCTCGGCTATGTTTTGTTTTTATTTTTTTCCCCCCCATAACCCGTATGCTCTCCTTTCTGATCCGTATCCAAAACCCCTCCCCAAAAAGTTTAATTGTATGAAAGGTCCACGTCTGGCATCAGTAACGGGCCCCCACATTAAATAAATTTCTTCTCACCCCCAATTGATTTCCTTTTCCCAACAGCCCCCCCCCCCCTCTTTCTTTTTCTTATTTCCTTTCTCCTGCAGCAGCTTTATCCTTTAGAATCCAAAACATCCCCCCCGCCTTTTTATGTGCAAGGCGACCCTCAGTCTGTACTCCTGACAAGCATCCCCAACCCCCTCATCATTCACATTATTCCCTTCTTTCTAAATTTGCTCTCGTATCCCAGTCCCTTCCCCCATGTTTTAGAGTAATTGATCCCCCGTTTCCCCCTATCCTTCCTGGTTACAAACCAATACTTACCCCCCTCCCCAACTACTTTCCTGCCTTATCTGCAATCATTTCCCTTTTTTTACCAGTCTTCTTCACGGTTAGCACCCCTACCATTCCCCCCCCTGGCAACCATGACCAGAAATGGTTAATGTCTGACATAATTTTTATAAATAACGACTCTCTTCCTTTTCCCATCCCCCCCTTCCTTACAGTTTTCCGCAATAGCATTCGGCGATCCTCAAACCAACGTTTCTTCAATCCGATCTCCTATTAAGAGAATACCGTCTTTTTTGTCTGGCCTCAAACCCCCCTTCTACACCCAATCCCCCGACTTTCGGGTTTTCCCCCACAAAAGAGTTTTTTTTTTTGCTCTTTCCCCCCATGAAGTCTTGCGCTAAAATCCCAAGCTCACTCCCCTTTCCACTGCCCTTAATTCCGTTCCCTTTCCTATTCCTCTAGGAGCCCCCCTTTGTAAACCATTCTCTTACTGCTTCTCTTGTACTACACGCTATCCATTTCCTTATTTCCTCCCTCTCTTTGCCACTATAGCCTTTTTTTCCTAAATATGGTTTCTTTACGGACCAATCCCCTGAACTCCCTCTCCATTCACACCTCCCTTTACAACGATTCTGCGCACAGCCGATTTACCTCTCACAATTACGGTTTTAATGCTGAATCCTTACGTTTTCGCCCCCTTCGGCCCTTTATGGTATTCCACATTTGCAAACTACCTCTTCATTGGACGCTGTGTTTGAAAACTTTAAACCCCTGTTTTCCCCGTACTTCCATTTCATTTTCCACACCACCCCTCCCCCCCTTTGGGAATTCTGATCCACAGCAGACGGATTCTCCTTGTTTCGGTGTTTTTTCTCTCATTCGTCCCAAAAAACCCCTTTCAAAATTCCTGTGATATCCATTCACCAAGTTTTTCTTCATGAAAACTTTCCTTTCCAACTTCCTGGTACCCCTTGAGCCCCCCCTTCTTTTCTTTCCTAAAATCTTACGTGAAATACGGTAATTGCTTTTTCCACACAAAACCTCCCCAAAACCTTCCCCCAATGTTAAAAATCGTCTTTTCAGTGCCCAAACCATTTTGCAAGGACATTAGTCATCCCCCCTGTCCCTCCCCCCCATCTCCATTTTTTAAAGTACTTACTTTTCGTACATGGTTCCCCCTCCCCCATCCCCCAGTTACCTCCCTTTAACCTTTTCCTGCATCAAGTCTCCCTGGCTTGACCTAACTTTTTTCTTACCCTTCTTGTGACCCCTTACAGGTTTCGTGATCCATTACGTCGCTTTGAGCACGGAAGTCCCCGCTCCCCCCCCAACCATTCTTTCCCGACTATTCTACCCTTCCGCCCCCATTAAACCCCCCGTTAATCCCCCTCCGTGGGTATACTTTGGGGTGTAGGAGTACGCTCGCCAATTTGGTTCACCTCTCTCTTTCCCCGTTTTTTCTCTCTTTGATGAACCACAACTTTCTTCCTCTTTCGACTACGTCCTCGCCCTATTAATGCACCCTTCTTTTGACTTATTGGCCCCCTGGCCTTGATGTCAAAAGTATTCATTTTTTTGTGACTAAAGAATAAGCTTCTGGTTTTTCCCTTTCTCCTTTCCTTTTCTTTTCTTCAAGTACTCTTTTCCATACTTCCCCCTGGTAACCCTTTCAAGTCTTTTCTTAGGTACCTTGTGCAGTACTAACTCTAACCTTTCGAGGTAGTTCTGGTGGGTCCTCCCCTCCATTTCCCTTCTTCATTTCCTTTCCAATAAGCCTTTCCTTTTCCCTTACTTTACTGACCTCCTACTGCCACTCAACTATAATTACCCCCCTTTTTTCTCGTTTGTCTGCTTTGCTGTGGAAAAGCAATCTTTTTTTTTCCTTCCTTAGGTTTCAAACCAACCTCCTTGTTTTGCACTTTTGACAATGACCTTTGTAATTCGCAGTGTTGACTTCACCCGGTCTCTGAGAACTCCCCTTCCATCCGTGAACAGTTTATTTCCCCTTGCCGGGCCGTCAGCAAAACCCCGAATCCTCCATCCATTTTGCATTATTTTTATCCGGGAATGCCCACCTGGTCATCCGGTCTGCTTTTTTTTTTCATCTTCCCATGTAAATACGGTCTTTGGGACTTTCCTTTTAACTTCCCGCTTCAATCTGCTGTTTTTTATGGCCAAATACCTTTCCCAGTGGGCCCGGGCGACAACCTGTTGTTTATCTGTACCTTCTCTTCTCCTTTGTTCCGAAATCCCGCACCGCGCAAATGCGGCTTTTCTGCATTGTTGAGGGTGTGAATGGATATTCGGAGGTTGGCTGGTTTAAAGAATGAAATTAACCCCCTCGTCTCTCCCTATGATTGTCTCTTCCTCCCTCTTTCTTTTTCCCCTCCACAAAATTAGCCCTCTGTAGCACCTATTCCCCTTTCATCCGATTTGGTTTACAACGGTTTACACCCTCCTTCGCATAAGTTCTTTCGTTTTTTTTGGTATTTATGGGCACTCTGTTTTTTTTTCTCGTCAATTCTCTTAAAGCTATGTCCCAACTACCTTTTTGGCCCCCTTTTCAGATTCTTTTTGTTATCGGTTCCTCTGTCCCTCCCCCCCACAAAACGGTTCATTAATTTTATGGTAGAAACTTTTGTGGGTATTTTCGCTCTCTTTCTCTATTTTGATACTGATACAGATCCCCTCCTTCTTTTGTTTTCCCCAAGGCAGATCTTCTACCCCAGTCAAAATGTGCTAACCCATTTTGTTTGCCCTGAGTGGCATTGAATGTTTTCCCCCTTTTACCGGTCTTTGTGGACAGATCTTTCATTCGATACGGCCGTACTTTCACTTATTCTTCTTCTTTCAGTTTCCCTTCCTTTGGACGGCATGAGGATTTTTAACGTTCCTTCCATTACTATACCCACATTTCGACTCCAGGGATCACTTTCCCAAAATGGTCTCCGAAAGTCACCCGGTCTTTTCCTGCCTAGATTGTCCTGGCTTGGTAGCATTGCTTTTGCATGCCCCCGTACCCATTATCGGTTCCTGCAGGATCCTCCCCCATATTTTTGAATTCTTCTATTACCCCCCCCTCTTTCACTGCCAGTCTATGCCCCCCCTCATACCCTTCCGTCTCTTTCTCTACCGTTGGGCCGACCCATGAAATATTTGTAACTCTTACAGCATTTTTTTATGGCCTTATCTGCATGAAGCTTCTTACTCTTCCTTCCCATCCTTTTCCTATCCTTTTTTTATACCATAATTGGTGTGTTTTTTCCCTTCTCCCTGTTCCGGGTTATGACTCCCCTTTCCTGCCCCAAAATGAGCCTGATATTAATCCTGCTAAGAACTTCTCTTTTCTCGTATTAACCCACGCGGGTCCCCCTTATTTACAATCTCCGGCATGCCCTTTGCTCACTGAACAATCTTTCCTGTTGGTACCCTTCTTATCATTCTAAAGCCCGGCCCGTCTTTTCCTCTCGAAAATCCTTTTCAATCTGAATTATTCAGTTCTCCTTTCCTGACTCATGAGAAAACTGCTCCTCCGACCCCTCTATGATAACCGGTCCTTTTCACCTCTTAGCAGGTCTGGTACCACCTCCCCTTTTATTCTTTTCCCCCCCCCCAATTCCCTCATGATTTACGTTAAAAGCTTCCCGGGAAAGTCGAATCTTTCTGGCCCATTGGTCCTGGATAATAAGATCCTGGCTGATTTTGCCGGTTGCATATCGCCTGGGCGACAGCCCCTTGCCTATTAATTCCTTTATGGCACGTACGAACCCCGGAATCTGATTCTTATATAGCCCTCAGTGGAAACCTAAACGGACCCGCGTGCCCTTTACTATCTCTCTCTTTTCTTTAATTTTTTTTTCTCGCTTTCCCGGCACTGTTCCTTTTCTTTCCCCTGCCCGAGCTCTCCATAATCTTCCGGGTTTTCCGTGTTTTTTCACCTTCGACTTCCTCATGTTCTGGGCCTTCCCGCGAATAGCCACCCCCTTCCCGTCCCCCTAGCTGACTTTTCTCCAGGTAATCTTTGACCGGAAATGGTCTTTCGTAAGCGCCCAAAATCCCATAGTTTTTTTTGTTAAAGATCCCTCGTGTTCTTCTTCCCTCTCTTCATTTCACTTATTTTTCCCAAAGTATTCCCTTTTTTTCCTTCTAGTACCTTTCCAAACATTCTTCAATGATATTCTTTTGTTCATCCCCTGCTGATGGCTTTCCGCCACAACACGTTCCTTAAGGACTATAGCTTTAACCCCACTGAAGGCTTTCAGTGAGGCACCTTTCCTCATTCCTTCTGGCATCTTTTCAAGACTTTTGCGTACTTCCGACTATTCTTGATATGTATTAATATGCTTTTTCTTTTTTTTTCCCTCCCAGTGATTCAAATAACAGCCTTGGATACGGGGACAAGTATCTCACCCGATCCCACCACTTCAATGACCCCTTCCTTTTTTCGTGTAAGACTTGCCTGCAATTAGCAAATGCCCACCTCCCTTTTTCCTCTTCTCACCCAATGTAGTCATTAGTCTCGTTTCCACCAACCCCCTTTTTTTCATTCCGGAGGCGTCTTTCCTTAGCCCATGCCCTAACAGCGGTCTAAATATCTGAAGAATTCTCAAAAATCTGCTTCTGTGCCATGCTTCCGACCTTCTGGTAGCACCGCCCCTACCACCAATAAGCCTTAGTTCCTTAGTCCGATACTTTTGCTCTTCTTCCCCCCCTCTTCAAAGCCTGTTTTGGTTAGAGTCCCCTTCCGTTTTAACCAACTCTAAGCCGGCTCCAAGAGAATTTCCTACCATAAAGGCACGGGAGACTTATCGACTTTCCAATTCCCCCCCTGACCAGGAGGTCGGGAGCCCCCTTTTCCCTTTCCCTGTGACCCGACCAGAAATGGGGCCCATTAGTTTTTTTGTCGGAAAAATAATTTTCTCCCACGCTCTCCCTGCATTCCAATCAAAGTCCCCCCTCCGACCTTGTATCGTGCCAATAACACTTCTAAAAGCTAGCTATACGACCCCTTTCTTCATTAATCCTAACTTGAGAATACCGCTTTTTCAACCCCTCAATCCAAACCACTTTTTTTCCCAACCCCCTCCCTCCCCCCGTCCCATCTACTGCGCAATACTTTTGATCAACAAGCAGGCCCCGATCTGGTGCCCATAAAACCCCCACCCTCCACATTTCCCCCCTTCTTTATTCGACTTTCTTTTCGTTCTGTCACCCAATGATCTGCTTTTATTCCCCTCTAAGTTCACATGATCAAAAAGCTTTGCTTCATTATCGCCCCCCATTTTCTCTTATGCTGGTTTAATTTCTTTTGACCCCATCTGCCTTGCAAATAATCCCCCTTTCAAACTTAGATCTGCAGCACTCGCCAATTACGGGCTGGCTTTTTCCATGTTCCCCTCATTCCCCCCTCTCCCCCCCAGGTTCCCCGTTCCCCTCTGTTTGCCCCCAATTGCATATTATAGACAGCTCAATTTTATGAGTTTGCAACTCTTACCCCAATGTATCCCTTGATTTTCTTTATTCATTCCAAAACATTCCCCCCAGTCCCCCCCTGTGGCATCCGGGATCCACTCCACCCCAGCTTTCTTCGGTCTTTTTTTCTGAACTTCCGGCAACTCCCCCACACTTCGGGATATCATTTATTATCTTTTCTCCACACCTGCGAATTACAACACCCTTCTCCCCGCTTGAGGCCCCACCTTTTTTTTTGAAGTCCTAATACCCCGGGACTTTCCCACATAACAAAGCACTATCCCAACCCCCCCCCTTTCCCATGATCGTTCGTTCAGTCTACCGGGTCATCCCCAGTCCTCCCTTCTTATTTTTTAAGTACCTTAATTCCTGTTCCCATGTCCTTTCACCCTCAACCAAGTACCCCCCGCCTTCCCCCTTACATAGTGTCAAGGATACCTGTTGACAATCCCCCCCTCCCTGTGAAACCCCAGGA
>Ga0179591_1527317_pt1 | contig 11563 bp, 15 predicted proteins | sample CZOMad2_1_08_16f_FD_182891 | JGI IMG/M metagenome (GOLD analysis project Ga0179591, IMG submission 182891) | Vadose zone soil fungal communities from Angelo Coast Range Reserve, California, USA - CZOMad2_1_08_16fungal (PacBio error correction) | ecosystem: Environmental > Terrestrial > Soil >... | reverse complement strand
TGCGGAGCGAGCGGCATCGGGGAACAGGATTACTCGGCGTGCGTTGCGGGCACAGCCGGGCTGCGCTGCGGCAGGCCCGAAATCGCTGCCGAGCCTCAAGGACCCCTCGCCGTGCCCGTAGCACCGAGCCGCCGAAGGGCGGCCATCCCGCGCTTTGCGGCAAGGATCGGGAGCGCTGGCTGGTCCGCGCTTAAAAAGGGCGGGGGGGCTTACGATTCGTCGACCCGTATTGGACCTTTCCTAGATCCGATGCAGAGTTGGCGCGCGCAATCGCGCGGCTTGTTTGAACCGGTTCTGAAGGCAGTCAGGCGATCACCTTTGCCTGCCGCCGTCCTGTAAACGTCGCGCGGTCTACCCAATAATCGGGAGGAGAGCACTTCGTCGGTATGTGCCCCGCGTGTCGGCTCACCGGGCCAAGCGGCAGGGGTCTTGAACATCTTGATGGTGGCGCCCGGCAGGTACACTCTCGCGGCGCGGATCCCTCCATCTTGACCAGCATCTGCGCTCCCAGGGGATGCGGGTCTTCGGCGACTGGGGATTGTCTTGACTGGACGACCGGGATTGGCCGTAGAGAAGCTCTGAGATATGGCGAACGGTGTTTTCGGCGGCACACGCCTCGACCCGCCTTGCCCGCGAATCGCCGCGAGAACCGATGGTCCACATTCGGCCGCGGCCTCCTTGTTGCGGTCACGAGCTGCATAAGACGGGTTGCCATTCGCGCTTCCGGAAGCGGGATAACGACTGGCCGTCCTTCGCATCTGAAGGGCGGCGTCCACCCTCGCCGCACTCCTCGCCGGGTTGGCGAGGGGGTAGTAAGACGTCGGAATCTCGACAATTGTCAGTGAGAATCCATCAGGACAGGCAATCGACCAGCTGCCCTTCGCCGGTGCGGTCGCGAGGTTGCAGCGCGGCGAGCGTGCCGATAGTCGCATGAATGAGTGTTAGGCGGTTCGCCAGCCGAGGTTGCGCGCAGATATGGCGCGTTCCAACCGGCGCGCCGGCAAGACATCAGCCCGCTCAATCGACTGGCCGAGGGCGGGTCGAAAGACGGGCGGTTCTATCGCGGTAGGGGCCGTATTGCCGGACCGGATACCGAGGTGGATGATTTCGGTTCAGAGCGCGCAGCAGGTCCGTTGAACCATCTGGCATCGGCCGGGACCGAAAGTCTTCGCAGCACGCCGTCCGCGGTAGGCACCAGCGCAGAGAAACGCGAAAACCTACTTGCCGCGCGGCGGCGCGGAGGATCGAGGAACAGGCTTTTCTCTGCCGCGATTGTAGACCGCGAAGTAAACGCTGGGCGAGCACCAGCGGCTACGACGCGCGTCTCCTTCGCCGCCCAATTTTTCGATTCTTGATGACCTCGGCCGCCGATCGGTGGAGAGGATTCATGCCGCGCGCGGGACCGCCTGTACCTTCGACAGTTCGAGTGACGCGAACGCCTTCGAGAGACCAGCCATTACAAACTCCCACAATGACGCGGTTGAGATAAACACCCGCGCCCGCGTAGTGTCAAACAATCCGACGAGCGCGAAGGAGAGCGAGCCATGGCCTATGAATTCCATCGTGACCGACGTTTCGACGGAGCCGTACGTGATCCCCTCAACGCCGGAAAAGCTCATGCGCTGAGTTTCTGTTGGTCCGTGAGTCGACGACGCGCTGAGCCAATCGAGGGGATGACGACACCAAGGCCGTGATCTGACCGGTGCCGGTGAACGGGCATTTTCCGCCGGTGCCCGAAATCACGAGATCGGACGGGATCAGCGCGAGGAATTGGCGACACCGCCAAGGGTGCGGGCAGGCTACCTGGGCATTCGCACCTTGGAAAGGCGCGATTGGCGCGAAAAGGGGCTCGCCTATGGCGGAGCTGCGTTGCTGAGTTCGACTTTCGACCTGCGGATCGGCTGTGACCGCACCGCCTTCCGCTTTCTGAGGCGGAGGGGGGGGGGGGCTTTTATGGGAGGGTAAATTCGACTGGTCATTGCAGATCCTGTGTCTGACAAAGAAGGGGGGGGGGAGTGCTCTACACCGGGCGGATCGTCACTGTGAGGAGGCGGAAGCTCATAGGTCTGCTCCTCAGGTCGTCCCCCGCCGCTCGCCTGATCGGCCAGGCGTTTTCGAAAATCGACCATGATGATCGCCAGAATGACGCCGCTGGTGAAGGGATAAAGCGGCTGTGCATGAGCAAGTCGGTAGAATTGGCGAGGCGCGCTCCGACCCTGAAGAAGAAGCCCGCGCGACCTGGTCGCCGCCGGCCATCCGCGCGAGGGCTTAAGGATTTCCTCAACCGCAAGGAATTCGGCTTAACTCGGCGCCCAGAGACATAGATTGAGAGGAGACGGGCTGGATCGAGAAATCGCGCTGGAGCATTAGCAGTATAGTTTAGGATAGAGCGCGGCCGTTTTTGGCGATCAGTAATTCCAGCATTAGAGAATATTTCCTGCAATATACGCCTGGTTGGTAGTACCACAATATCAAAGCACAACCGGATCCGGATAAATTGTAACTGAACAAAGGTCGACAAATGCGACAACAGTGGTGTGTTCATCGCGAATTCAGCGCGATTCCACGCAGCAAAATAGGATCACAGTATGACAAGGATTTAATTGCCTCAGTCCGGGTGGTCAGTATACGTTTTTCGCCAGAAGCAAGAACGGCAATGTCGGCACGGACACCAGACGTAGCCGGACTTCCGGCAGCGTAGCCGGCAATTAACCGCGCTGATCACCTCCGGTACAGGGGCCTCAGGATAACAAACCGGGTATCAAGGGAGTCGCCAGGTGCTGTAGAGCGGACGGCAGGACATCGATTGGCGTCGGGCGATTACCCACGAGATCTTGGTAAATTCGTGTGTTTGCCAAACCGGCCGGCGATTAGCAGGACCCTCTTATAAAGATAGGGGCTTAGTGGCCCAATTGGCCCGAATTGGTCGGGATGCATTGTTCCCAGGGAGATCACGATCGCCCCGATCTTAACGATAAGCTTTTACCCTGACGAATGGGATTCCTCCCGCAGTTTAGGCGACTGATAGATCGATTGCCCGGGCTGAACTGGCAACTGCGTCGCGGGCTCCTTAATCCGGGGAGCTTTCGGTGCTTGGCTGGTTGCGGATATTCACCGACGCCGTGGGGATTGTCCCGAGTACCTCGGGTAATTGCTTGCCTGAACGTCATCCCGAGGCGATAAGACGAGGAGCGGATGAAACACAGCACCCGAATTTGGCAGACTCTGCTTTTAGCGTGCAGACCAATTTGCTCGTTGTCGTTGGCAGGGCTATACGACACCGGCCGGAACGGAACCGCCATCAGAGCATCGTAAAATTCGGGGCACTAGAAAGAACGCAACTTAGCGACTCACGGACCGATTAATGGCGCCGCGAAGACGCATGCGAGCCTCATCGAGAAGGTAAATACGTCAGGAACACCGTTTTTGCTATTCAGCGAAACTCGAATTGCATATCGCGTGTGGATTTGCCGGATGACATGGGTGATGAACTTGAGGCTTTCAGCGCGATGATATCCTTGGCCAGACGCGCTGGCGGTCGCGATCTTGAGAGAGAAGTTTCGGTCCGCGATAGGGGGGAGCAGCTCGACAATGACATAACGCGCGCTAGCGAAGCATGGTCGCCGTGATCAACAAGAAACTTATTACGCGAGCAGCTCCGTGGCGCGGCTTGTTGGCATCGCTTGATTAGCGGTCGTGCATTTTCAGCGAGTTATCCGTTTGGTCAGACTCGGATATGAGCACTGCAATGGGAGTCCCGTTTTGGCCAAAAGCGGACATCGTCAGGACGACAGTCGGTCCGCGCCGTCGTGACGTATCCGAATAACCCTGGTATGGCGGTTTTCGCAGTCCGGCATCGTTGTTGTAATGGCTTCAGGCACGACCCCGTTCACTCGGTGCCAGGCTGATCAGTCAGGATGGCTTCGAGCAAAAGTAAGCGGCCTCCGCGGACATCGTGCAATAACACGGATGCATGCGCTGGTGCACAACGCTGGTGGGGATGGTCGATCGGCAGCCAGCCAGTCTACAAATGAGTACGGCCGAAAGGAAACTCGCTGCCCGCTGCGACTCCAGGAGGCCAGCGATGGCAAATATGTTTGACTCGACGGTCCGGGACTTGCGGCCAGGGGACGTTTGCCAGAACGGGTTGGACTTCGATTCTTCCATAGTCTCCCCGTTTTCCCCTGCGCTTGGAGCGCTTGCGAGAGTGCCCGCGCCAATTCCTTGCCAATCGTCGCCGGTAGGCACCAATGGCGTTGGAAGTCCGCGGTGTATAGCCTTCCACAGGATCCAAGGCGGGTAGGTGCGGAGCGTGGATTGGCCGCCGGCTCACCAGCTCTCGTAGGATGCGCTGTGGAAAAGGAACTGCGCTTTGAAAGCGATAAGGAGCGGGGCCGGTCCAGCCTGAGACCAGGAGGAAGCCGTCCCGGGCGCCGGCTCACCGAAACTGCGTCGCACCAGTCGAACCAAGGGCAGTATGTGTTTTTCCGTCCAGAGCGGTCTACCCGGAAACCGGAATCAGCCGCATGCCAGCAAGACGGTCCGTGCCGAATCTCTCGATTCCGACATGCACATTTGCCTGAAAACGGTTCGACGGCCTCCGGACAAATCATTGTCATTAGGTTTCGTTGAACCAGAAATTAGAAGCGCCGGGCGACATGGACATAGGGTGGGTTGATGGCTTCGGTCACTGGTTCGTTATCTGGTTCTCCGTTTTTACGATACAGGTGCCGGTTCAAGGGGCAACGCAGCACGCGCCTGCAAAGATCAGAGGTCGTCTCGTGGCGGTCAGTCACCTTGGACGCCGACTCCACCCACCGGTGATGATGTGACGTTTTCTGCATAAAACCGACATCAGGATGCTCTGCAACCAAGGGTGCCGCCATAGTGCCGACCGCGAACATGGCCGTCCTGCTCCAAGCTTGGAGGGCTTTCTACAGCGGCCCGTGGCCAGCGCTTTTCTGGGCCAAGTCACACAAGGCCAACAAACAGTGCGAAGAAGCGACGTGCGACAGGGCTCTCCAGGTTGTCTTCATAAAAAGGATTGCAGGGCCGTAGAGCGCGGCGCTTGAGACAAAGGATAGGTCGCCCGCTTCCGAGGTGCGATAATCGACCTCGGACTATGATTTAATAGTCGGATCCGACGGTGACGCTCATACAGGAAGAGAATTCGTCCCGTTAGGAAGTCAAGCCGTTAGGTGTGGCGCTAACGTAACAGATGTGACTGTGAAGAAGCAATCTCTCTTTTTAATATCTCAGTTGTTGTGTGTTTTTTTTGTCGGTTGTTTGTTTCCGGCCCTTTCGTTATGGGTCGGTGGCTCCTTAAAATCTTGTTTAGATTATTTTGCTTGTCTGATATTTGAGAGAGTGTTGTTCTTTGGTGCAGTGACAGCGAGGGTTTCGTGGTATCCCTAGAATCGTTGGCGTCAGTGGCCCTGGAGAGCAGACACTGTCTCCACCCCCAAGAATCGAGACTGACCTGCCTCAGGCTCCCTTGACTATTGCTTTCTGCGGGAGTCGCAGCTCGTTCTTGGCAATTGCTCCCCTCTCGGGCGCGTGGTAGCTATGCGCTTGGGGGGCGGAGTTATTTCGTTGTTGTTGAGAGATTGTTTGAGGCAGTCCTGCACTGTTTATTAATGGGTTCGTGGATATTGTGTATTGACGATAAGTTGGCCCCTCAGTCGTGTTGTATGGGGTTCTGAGCCTTTTGTTTCGCTGCGCGCTTGAGAGAGAGTATTTTTTGAGACGAGATGAGAGAGATTGTTGTTTTGTCTTGAGAGAGATGTGCTTCACAGCACTCGGGACCTGTCAGCGGCAACCTGAACGGAGGTTTTGGACAAGTCACGGAACCGGGGACGAATTTCTCTTCATGGATGGCGGCACCGGCGCCGATCAGGACTATGAAGATAGTCGCGAGGTCGATATCGCACCTCGGAAGCGGGCGGACCTATACTGTGCTCCAGCAGCCGCGGCGGAGGCAATCTTTTTATGAAGACACCTGAGAGGGAGGGAGACTTGTCGCACTCGCTTCTTCCATGTTCTTGGCCTTGGTTGTGACTGGCAAAGGAAAAGTTGGCCGCGGGCCCGTGGAAGAGAAGCCCTCAGATTGGAGCGAGGACGGCCAGGTTCTGCGGAGTCGTGGCATATGCGGCACCCTTGGTGCAGGAGTGCCTGATGCCGGTAGCAGGAAACGTGCACAGGCATCACCCGGTGGTGGAGTCGGCCGTCCCAGGTGACTGACGAACACGAGACGATATGCTGAGCTTTGGCAGGCGCGTGCTGGCGTTGCCCCTTGAACCGAGCACCGGTATTCGTAAAACGGAGAGAACCATCAAAGAACCAGTGCCGAGCCATCCACCACCTATTGGCCTTGTCGCGCCAGGCGCTGCTGAATTTTTGTTCAAACGTAACACCTATGACATGATTTGTTTTGCCGGAGGAGTCGAAACCCTTTTTCAGGCAAATGTGCTTGCGATGTCGAATCGGAGAGATTCCGGCAGGAGCGTCTGTGAGCATCTCGCGGCTGATTACGTTTTCCGGGTAGACCGCTCCGGACGGAAAAACACTACGCCCATTGTTCGACTGGGCACGCAGTTCGGTTTGAGCCAAGGCGGCTTGGGAGGTTCCTTCTGGTCTGCCAGGCCTTGTACCGTCAGCTCTGATCGATTTCAACTCGCACGTTACTTTCCACCGCGCATCACTCCGAGGGAAGTGGTGAGCACGGCGCCATTTCTAGCGATCCTCACCTACGACGCTTGGGATCTGTGGAAAGGCTATACACCGGGGATTCCAAGCGCCATTGGTGCATACCTGCAGACGGATTGCAGGAAGTCGTGGCGCGGGCTACCTCGCACGCGCTGCCAAGAGCAGGGGACAACGGGGAGACTAGAGACTTATTGGAGAATCGAGTCCACCGTTCTGGCAACAAGTCTGGCCCCAGTCCCGTGACTGAGTCAACCAGTATTGCCCCGGGGGATCGCTGGCGCCTCCTGGGGAAAAATCGCAGCGGGCAGCGAGTTTTCCTTCGGCCGCTAGCCTGCAGTGTAGATGGGCGGCCGAATGGACAAATCCCCCCACCACGTTGCGCACAGCTGCATGATCGGGTTATGTGAACGCATTCCCGGAAGCCGCGTTCCGTTTGCTCGATTAGCCAATCCTGACTGATCAGCCTGGGCAACGAGTGAAACTGGGTCCAGTGCCTGAAGCCATTGCACAGCGATGCCGGGACTTGCGAAAAACCGCCGTACCAGCGCGTAGTCGAGTACGCAACGGCGCGGAACCTGACGGTGCGGCCCATGACGTTGTCAGCCTCTTGCGGCACAAAAAACGGAACGACCATGGCTAGGCTGCGATATCGATGTCTGTGACAACCAAAGCGGGTAACTCGCTGACATGCAGACTCTAATCAAGCGATGCAAAAACAAGCCCGCGGCCACGGCGGAGTGCTCGCGTAGAGAAGTTTTGTTGATCCAGCGCGGACCATGCTTTCGCTAGCGCGCGTTATGATTGTCGAGCTGATCCCCTAGTCGCGGACCTGAAACGCCGTCTCTCAAAGATTCGCGACCGCCAGGCGTCGGCCAAGGATATCAATTATCGGGCTGAAAGATCAAGTTAATCCCATGTCATGCGGCAAATCCAAACCGTTCTGTTGATCATTGCAATTTGCGAAGTTTCGCTGGAATGCGCAAAAACGGTGGTCCGCGAGGTATGTACTTATCGATGAGGTCGAATGCGTTTCGCGGCGACATAAATCGTCCCGTGATGTCGCTAAGTGCTTTCTAGTGCCCGCGAATTTTACTACGATGCTCGTGCGCGGCGGTCGCCGCCCGGTGTCGTTAGCCTTGCCAACGACAACGAGCAAAGTGGTATGCAACGCCTAAAAGCATTTAGTCTGACAAAAGGCTGGCACCCACCCCCGCCTCCTCTTTTCCTCCCAGCCTTTCCCGGACCCTCCACCCCACCCCCACGGCCCTTCACCCCTATACCCCTGCCCCCGCCGGCCAAGTGACATGCCCCACAACGAGCCCTCAAGCCGAGGCCCGTTCGCCCACTTAGAATCCCCCTACCCCCCCCCCCCCTCCCTCCTCCACAACATACCCCGCCACGGCCTCACCCGCCTGCCTCGGTCCTCTTTTCGGCATGAGTACTCTAGATTTTCCCACCTAGAGTCGATGATCCTTACTCCGACGCCCATCTCCCTGTACCCCCCCTCTTAGTTGCCCACGCCATACCCTACCTCTAGTTCCGTCTACCTCCCCGACACTTGAAGTTCCCGGCACACGGATCAACCGACAGGGAAATGCGCCTAACCATCCCGGACGACACATCAAGTACCCGCACAATCCATTCTTTTTAGGCACCCGGCGCGCACACCCCTGCATACACCGCTCGTCATGGAACCTTGTACCCTGCGTTTGGGCCGCGGTGTTGGTTGTGGTAATTGGTTGTGTGTGAATATCCGATAACCAGCCCAGCACCGAAGCTCCCCGGGATGACTGATGAAGCCCAGCGACCCGTTGCCGTTCAGCCCGCCAGCCGAAATCTATCAGTCGCCTAAACTGCGGGAGGATCAATCGTCATTGGGTTAAAAAATATCGGTAAAGAATCGGGGCGGAGACCGTGATCTCCCTGGGAACAATCTCCAGGACAAAATTCGGGGCCAATTGGGCCTGTAAGCCCGATCCGTTATAAGGGATCCTTTCCATGCGGGCCGGCGTTTGGCAAAACACGAATTTCCAAAAGATATGGGGTCATCGCCGACGCCAAGCGATTGGTCTTGCGTTCGCGCGACAGCAGCGCGAACGCCTGATACCCGGGTGGTAATCCCGAGGACCCTTGTAAGGATGGGGGGTGATCAGCTCGAGGTTGAATTTGCCGGCTACGGATGCGGAAGTCAGCTCAGTCTGGTGTGTACGACAGTGACGTTCTTGCCTTCTGGAAAAAAATTACTAATGAACACCGGAACTGAGGCATCATTACATCCTGTCATACTGGATCCGCATTGCTGCGTGGATGTGGAATCGGCGTGAATTCGCGATGAACCAGAAAGGTTTTCGCATTCGTCTCGACGCTTTCAGAGTGACAATTTAATCCGGTTGTGCTTTGATATTGTGTTATACCAGGCGGTATATTGCAGGAAAAATATGTCTCTAATGCGGAAAGTATGAAGCGACAAAAAGCACCGCTATCTAATCCTAACTATCTCGTCAATGCCAGGCGCGATGCCGGATAAAGCCTTCTACTCTCAATCTATGTTCTCTGTGGCGGCGAGTTAAGCCGATTGCATGCGGTTGAGGAATCCTTAAAGCCCTCGCGCGGATGGCCGGCGGGCGAGCCAGTCGCGCGGGCTCTGTTCATTGTCGTTAGCGATCTCGCCAATTATACAGGCTTGTCATGCAGCAGACCGCTCACCGCTTTTATCCCCTGCACCAATGGCGGGCGTCATTTCTTGGCGATAAGTGGGCGATTCGAGCGCCTCGTCGTCGATAGGCGAGCGGCGGGGAGACTGATTGGCAGACCGATGCGCTCCGCTCCTCAGCGAGTGAGTGGACATCCGCCGGTGTTTTTGTTAGAAGCCTCCTTTGCCTTTGGCAGACAACGAGAAGCGGCCATGACCAGGTTCTCGAATTTACCCCTCATAGCTCGCCGCCACAGAAAGCGGAAGGGGTGGCTTCACAGCCCGATCCGCAGGTCGAGATCGACTCAGAAACGCAGTCCGCCATAGGGCGAGCCATGATCGCGCCAATCAGAGGCTTCCAAAGGTTCGCGACATGCCAGGTAGCTGGCCGCGCACCTCTTGGCGTGGTCGCAATTCCTCGGCGCTGATGAGCCGGCCTTCGTGGAGTCGGCACGGCGGAAATGCCCGGTACCGGAACCGGGCAGGCTCACGGCTTGATGTCGTCATAGACCTCGTATTGGAGCGAGTCGTCGAGCTAACGGACAAGGAAACTAGCGCATTGAGGCTTTTCAGGGCGTTTGAGGGGTGATTCACGGCGGCGCGTGAAACGCTCGGTCAGATGAATTACTAGGCATGGCTCGCGCTCCTTCGGCTCGTCGATTGTTGACACTAGGCGGGAGCGGGGGTGTTAGGCTGCTCAACCGGCGGTGCAGTTGTGGGAGGTGGTAATGGGATGGTCGTCGAAGGCGTGCGCGTACTCGAACTGGCGAGGTACCAGGCGGGGTCCGGCGGCGGATGCTCCTTCGACCTCGGCGCCGAGGCCATCAAGATCGAAAAATGGGCGGCGAGGAGAGGAGGACGCGTCGGTCGAGCCGTGGTGCGCGGCCAGAGCGTTTACTTCCGGTTACAATCGCGGCAAGAAGAGCTGTGCCTCGATCTCCGCGCGCCTGGAGAGGCCAAAGGAGGTTTCCGCTCGATGGTGTCGAGCTGGACGTCGTGCTCCAAACTTTCGTACCCCCGGAACGACTGGCGCAGATGGGTCGAATAGTGACCGGCTGCGCCGATGACCGCGCAGCGATAGCATCCTGACCTCGGGATCCGGTTCGGCCATAACCGGCCCTACGCGCCGCCCTGCATTCGCACCCGCTCGGCAGGCGCGATGAGCGGGCTGATGTCATGACCGGGCGCGCGGGGGAACGCCATCGGCGCGGCAACCCTCGCTCGGTCGGGACCGCTACACCTCATGGCATGCGACATCGGCACGCTGCGCGTGCACCATCGCGACCGCACGGCGAAAGGGCAGTGGTCGATGGCTGCCTGATGGATTCGGCATGACAATGGTCGAGCTTCCGACGTCGTACTACCTCGCACCGGCGATCGAGGGCGCGCGGGGGGCGCCCGCCCTTCAAGGAGAATGGACGGCATGGAGTGTCTCCGCTTCCGGAAGCGCGATGGCAACCCGGCATTTGCGATCGTGACCGGATACGGCAACAGGAGGCCGCTGCCGAAGGTTGGGACCAGTCGGGTCGGCCCGCGGCGATGTGCGGCCCGCGGCGGTCGAGGCGTGGTCGAGCCGAAAACACGTAGACCATTAGTCAAGAGCTGCTTCGAGCCGAGATCACGGTGGCTTCCAGTAAGACAATCCGCAGGTGACGGAGGACCCGCATCTCGGGAGGCCGGATGTGTCAAGATGGAGGATACGGTCGCGTGCGAGATTCCTGTACATGCCGGCGAACACATCAAGAGGTCCAAGACCCCTCGGCGCGTGGGCCGGTGCGACACCGGGGCCGCATACCCGACGAACCGTGCTCTCCGATCTATTGGGGTCTGAGCCGCGCGACGTTACAGGAACTTCGGAGGCAAAGGTGATAGCATGACGCTCTTCAGAACGGTTAACAGAGCCGAGATTGCGAGGCGAAAATCGCATCGGATAGGGAAGGGCCAGAGACGGGTCGAACGGATCGTACCCCGCCCTTTTAGACGGACCAAGCCAGCGCTCGCGCATCCTTGCCGGAAAATAGCGCGGGATGGCCCGCGTCGGCCGTCTACGGGGCATAGGCACGGCACGAGGTGTCGTAGGCTGCGGCAGCGATTTCGGCGTGGCGCGGCAGCCCGGCCTGTGCCGCGCAAGCCGGTATCCTGTCGCGAGCCGTGCGCTCGCAATAT
>Ga0179591_1369461_pt1 | contig 11563 bp, 12 predicted proteins | sample CZOMad2_1_08_16f_FD_182891 | JGI IMG/M metagenome (GOLD analysis project Ga0179591, IMG submission 182891) | Vadose zone soil fungal communities from Angelo Coast Range Reserve, California, USA - CZOMad2_1_08_16fungal (PacBio error correction) | ecosystem: Environmental > Terrestrial > Soil >... | reverse complement strand
CGGTAGGCCCGTCGATTGGAAGTGTGATTTTCTTAGGGTCCCCTTTTTTCGACGAAGGATGCTCTTGGGTCGTTATCTAAGATCTCCGTTTTCCGCAGGGAGGGTGGGATTTGAGTCCCGTTCGGCGGAGTTGCCCCACAAAGGAACTTTGAAAAGATTCTCTTTAGGCGGTTTTTAACTGGCCCCCTACCTCGGTGGTTTGGTGATTCATGAGGACCGGAACTGGCAGGGCGGACAGCCAGCAGATCGTTGGGAGCGGCTCCCCACTTCGTGTTCGTGTCGTCTCTGACGTGGTTATTCGAGAGCATTCAGGAGTTGACCACATCAGAAAAGGATGGACTTCCTGGATTGGGTGCGCTCCCTTTTTGACACTGACAGTCTTTTTTGACCCGTGCCGTCTCGATTAAGGTGCGGTTTTTCGGCCTTTCTTATAAAGTACGCCTGTAAGTTTTGGTTTTGAGGCCTTCCCGCACCCACGTTTAGCGTGAAATTAATTTCGAATCCCTTTTGGCGAGGGGCCCGGGTCGGCTCCTGGCCCCCGACCTTGGGTTCCCTACGCGGGAGTATGGCCGAATTAGGTTAGATCAATTTCGAGCCGTTATTTAAGAATTCACGGATTGGTCCGACTCCGCGGCTGGCCGGATGGATGGACAAGACCTGAAGACCCCTCGGCTCGCTGACGGGTTCCTAATTCCTTAGCTATCTTGGCCGTACGAGCTTAACGGCCCTGCTAGAGGGTAGTAAGCTGCTAGGCTGAATTGGATTTCTGGTCCTTCCCTCTCCCCTTCCTGGAACGGAGTTGATGACCGCAGACCTTTGGCGTAGTCCCTGCTTTAATGACACCCCCAGGTAGGGGACAGGTTTCTTGTGTCCACCCGTTTTTTGTAGCGGCTAGGAATACTCTTTTCCGACTCCCATTACGTTTTGATTTAGTAGGCTGACAGGCGTTCTCCTCCGTTTGACCAGTGCCCCAAGAAGTAAAAGCACTTGTGATAATGGAAGCATTGGTAGAAATGTAGAGCCCAATCCCAAGTCACCTGTATTCTCTCTCCGAAGACATCGCCGGTTGACGCTGCACTACGAGGTCCCCCGATAAGTCGATGAAGGGCAGGGGACTCTTAGTTGGGTACTTGATACCGATCTAATAGGGCGCGCGACCTCCTCTAAAGCCTCGTCAGTTCTGCATGAACTAACCCGATTCAGTCTAATGCACTATACTCACCTCAACTACTCCCCCTTCGAGCTGCCAAGAGGTCATCTAAATTGTATGTTTCCGAAGCGTTTCCATTATTCCCCGGCTGTTTCCTTACCTCAGCCCAGGGTCCAGTGACGCGAACAGCCCGTCTTGAGCTTTTCCCTCAGGAAGTAAGAAACTTGGAGAACCGGAGATCCCTGAGTGGACTGGTCTAATCTGTCCTGCCCCCCCAAGCCAAAGGGACCCCTCGATTCGGTTTGGTACCGTCAGTCCCTTGATTTTTGCTTGCAAGCACCCAGGCCGCCTCCAAACTTTTCCGGGCCCGTATCTGCCCTCCTCATATCACTGCCAATTCCCCCGGAGTCCGTCAACCCCTCCATTTTGTGGTTGACCCTACCCCGGCTGAGCTTACAGCCCAATCCTCCCCCTGATTACGAACAAAAACCGGAGTATTCACATTTCTCACCAGCAAGCGGATTGGTTCCCCAGGTTCAGTGGTTTTTCCCCTTGCTAAAGAAACGGGTCGGAAGAATATTAACGGAGCCAGTCGTATTGCAGTACTACTCTTATCACGTCAGGTCCCGACAGAAGGTCCAAGGAAACGTCACACTTCAAGCATGAATCCGATTCCCTCAACTCCCGGTCATCCTTCTCCCTTTTTCCCTCGAAGTCCCAGAAGGCGGACTCCCCAATTTTTAACTCCCCGAGTGTCTTTATTAAAGAACTTAAAGCGCCAGGCACGTGCCACGATAGCCCCACCTACCCATCAGGAGTCTGCAGCCGCCAAGCGATAACGTCTCAGTTTTCGTTTCGGCTCGCTCATTTACCCTGGTCCCCCTAAGTCACCTTTCGTTTTGCTTCCACTGTCAGTGTTCACGCCTACTTCCCTGTTGGCCCCCTCCCACTTTGCAGCGACCCGGCGGGACTGCCAGTGTATTTTAGCATCAGATTTATTCCGTTGGTGAACTGAGCCTGAATTGTCCAACAACCAGACAGGAAACTTTTTTGAAACTGTGTCTGACCTGCGCCCAAGCAGGTCCGGTCACCTGTAGCTACCCTCCGCGGCTTTAATGAAGAGTAGCAAATCTCAGGCCCCGTAAACCCGTGTGTCCATTTTTCGTCATAAAGGTGTACAGGTCTTCTCAGGTCTACATCATTATGCAGCCCCTCGCGCTCCTCCCAAACGGTACGCTTAGAAGAGAACAGTTTTCTTGATTCCACTCCCCGTCCAGCCCCCCCCGGCCACGTTCCCCGTCCCGCGTATGCCGCACTTGATGTCGGCCACAGAAATCTGTCCCTCCCTTCCGCAGGACTCTTCTCCAGCCGGTCAAAGCGCCCACCAACTAACGCACAGCTTTCTTCTCTTTAGAGTGGATCAAGCGCCGCCTTCGGACTGCCAACCACATCCCATATCGCCCCCCGGCAAAGGAGGTGAGCGCGACGCGGCCTCGTCCCGGTCCCGCCGAGAAACACCCAGCCTCCCAGACAACTTTAGGGCCACCCTGCTCTTTTCTCAGTAAAGGGACCCCTCCCCTCTATCTGAAACCGGTTGTCTTGAAGCACGTAGAAGACCCAGAACTAAATTAATTAACTGCCATCCAAGACCACCCGTGAATGTTGGAAGAACAAGCCTATGGTTCTTTTGTTCTCACGTACCGTCCCCTCAATCAGGCGTCCCTCCTTGCCCCCCCCGTCCCTCCGGGCCTCTTTTCAAGACACTGCTTTTTATGACCAGACCCCGAAGGGGCAACCGTTAAGAAAACGCGCCGTTCCTATGCTATGATTTTTCACGAAGTAGATTAGCTCTATTTAATTTCATCTTGGGAGTTTGCCGCTTTCAAGAGTCAGAAAAAGATGTGGGTAAATCAGGACTGCCCCCAACTCCTCCTTCCGCTCCCCCTCCAAACTCCGACAATCCCCCAACTGCGAAGAAAACGGTTTTGGGAAACCGACCCAGGGGACCCCCCCCGTTTACGGATACTCCGAAAGTTGCAATCCCACCAAGTCAGAGAGCCGCCGTGGCTCTACTGTAGCCTTTTTCCCCCAAAGACCCAATCTTAGGCCCCGCTCAAGGCCTCAATTTAAATTAAGAAAATAGCAATGCAGTTTTCACACCCTCTTTCCCCGACGTGCCCCTCACCCCCCGTCCCCACGAGGAGGGAGACATTTCGCTGGAACAGACAGAAAGTGTTTAAAAAGTTTTTTGAGATTTCTTTTTAGATTTTCCTAACTGTGAGCGACCCTTAGGAGTGTCCCAGAAAATGCCAAGCCCACACCCGCGAGTACCGGTTCCGTATTTTTTTTACGCGTGGAGCTCCCTGATAGAGTACCATTGCACAACCACCTACCTACGCCCCCAACCCAAAGTGATTGATAGGCGTAGGAGATAGACTTACCTCCTCCCCCAGGTAAGCTTGGCTCAGCATTCTGACCTCAACTGGGGGTGTAAATACATTAGGCCCGCGGGTCCCCGACTCTTAAGACTAGATGAGGGTCCTGTGAAGGTTTAGTGAGCCCCTATATCAACAGGGCTCCCCTCTTTCCTCCGGGACCTCGTAAGCCCCATGTTAGAAAAAAGGCGTAGACACCTGTGTTTTTAAACCCCCCCCCTGTCCAAGTATGGCTGTAATGGTCCTCCCCGGTTCGAGTTCATTCAAGAGTTATTCACCTTCGACCGTTCGACTCCGGCGAAGAAGATCTTTGTGGCCCCCAGCGTCGGCCACACATACTCTCCCTACACGAGAATTACCAGACCTATCGAGCAGCATAGATTTTTTTGTAATTCCCCCACCGATAGCTCTAGCGTCCGCTTAACGCTTCGAACTCTTTCATGCCCAGAAGCAGATCCAGACTACCCAGCTACCACCGAGTTAGGAGTTTAATGATTCTCGTCCAGGTACCCCCCGCAAACGTCCCTTCACTTTCGTTAGGCCTTTTATTCAGGCTGTGGCGAGCAGGTTTTTTTCCCCCCCCCACTTTGAGGAAGGGGTAATTTTTTTTACCCTTAGCGGGGAGAATTAGGCCCAAATCCCCATCGCCTACGTCCACGTGTGCCCGCCTACCTCAGCCTCTTATGGTTTTGTCTTGCCGGATTGTAAAACCTTGAAAGCTTTGTTTTCCCCCCCGCATGAAATTCCCGGTATCAGTCGTCGATTTTTCAGAGGCCCGAGGTGGTTGTCTTTCATTTGCTTTTATCTCTTTCTTCCCTCAGTTCTGAGAGTATACGCCCGAAATCGCCCTTCAACACACCACCTCGGCTAGTGAGCAATCCGACTGAGAAAACAATTTGCTTCTCCTACCCTACGCAAAAGCTCTTTTACTATCTCCCTGGGTCCTACGACCTGCCACCCCCAACCACTGCCAGAGTGCACTGCGAGGTAGTCGGCCGGCCCCCTTTTTCCGCTTAGCGTCATAGTAGGGTAAGGTGACTTTTCAGATCCGGCGGTTCGTTTCCCTTTCCCCGAAATGGTGGACGGTCTCCAAGGGCAAGTTCGGCGATAACCCCTGTAACCCCCTATAGTGGAATTTCCCGGTAAGGACGACCCCTTGGTTTCAGGTGACCGCGAGTGTCGCTTCGTCTAGGCGGACGCGTTCTCAGCGGGCCTTTTTCTCCTGGATCTCTTCCTAGCGAGGCGTTTTATCTTTGAACCCCGAAGCTTTTTTTTTATTTTTTTTCAGATAAGCATGGGCATTGCGCTTGATGAGTGGACGTATATCGACACCGTCACCGACTGAGGCCGCCATACCTTGGACCTACTCGATGAGCTTGCCCTCCTACTTCCCTATCTTTTCATGAACTCGACCGCGCCTGTTGTGACCCCAACGGGACACACTCGTTTAAAGGGGTAGGTACACTCGTTTCCCATGAGTATCACCTCTGGTTAGTAGGCCCGGCGTTTAAGTGGGACCCCTCGTACTCGTGCGACTTTCTTGTATCCCCCATTACACCCGCATATCAGAAGAAGCCCTTTATTTTGACTAGTACCGCTGGGATTTTTTTGAAGGGGTCATTTACCCGAGTTAAGAATTTCCCCACCCCCCGTGATCCGGCCCTCAGGTCCTGGCTTTTGTTTATTGGCACGTGTCCCTTTTCCGGATAACGTCCCTCCCTTTGGTGTCGCGTGCGTGGGGGGTTGGTGAGTGCCCTTTCATTCCCTCACCGCTCTAGCCTTCACGGGACGGGGCACCACGTTGGGCTTGGAGTTTTCTCTTGTGCCTGATCAAGGTCTCAGGACTACGAATTTGACAGTCGGCCAGCGTTTTCGGGTGCATCCCTCCGCTGCAGTCTTTTTTTAGCCCCTTTTTGTATTTGGTGGCGGGGACCGTGCCGTTGGGTGCCCTGCTTGACCCTATCTCTGGGGCTCTTCGGCCTACGGTCATTCCCTTTCTCTCTTGCTGCTTGTGTCGGTGGAATTTCACTGTCTCCATCGGCACGCGCCTGGCGGCGGTTTTGTCATTCCCCTAATTGCTTCTGCTGGTTGCTCTCCGGCACTGTTGTGCGATGAGAGAATTGAATTCATGTTTTTAGGCTGGGGGGTGGCCCCGGAGGGTCCGCGTGGGGATTGTGGAGGAGGATGCCGGGTGACGGGAAGGTTTTCCAAGACGGGGCGGTGGTTCTTCGTCTTTTTAAGCGGAACAAAACGCCACGTGATAGTTCCTTACGGGACTCAGCACACCTCGTTGAACCAAGGTGTCAGTCGCAAGTTGAAAGGCGCCAGCCTCGCATTCGACGGTAACAGGCCGAGGGTTAAGCGCCCCATTGGTTGTTAAAGGGAGCACCTGAAACGTCTCCTCGTGGACGGAAAGGTCTGAAGATTTTTTATTTTCTTCAAGAAGGTATACCCTTTCCCACGGCAGACGACGTGTTGTCTGACCTGCTTGTTTTTAACTGGAACCCCACCACGTTTTGATGTCACTGAGGTCCTGTGGCAGGGAAGTAGGTTCGTAGCAGTCCTGTCTCTCTTCTTACGATCAGTCCTCTATGATTCTTTTAAGTATCCTCCTCGAATGGGGATGGACAGGATTCTCTTTCCGTTTTTTTATACCAAACTTGAAGGCACCTTGACCTGCCCTCTCACTGCCCACCACCCCGGTTGATTTCGAGTGTCTGGGTCTGGTCAGGAAGACCTCTCCGAGAGGTCCTTTGTTACAGGAGTGAGTGAAGTACGTTAGAGTCCTGTGGTGGATGGGGTGGAGCTTCCGATCTGATCGCCCTTCTTGGTGAGGCCCGTCTTTTTGGCCGTGACATAGGAGGCTCGCCCCCCTCCAACGCCGCTCTTCGCATATCTCCCAGCGTCCCAAATCGCTTCTGCGTTTGCGACCATGTGGGAATAAGTAACGTCGCAGTATGCAGGGTCCTTGAGCCCGCGCCCTCGAAACGGCTCCGCGGAGAGGGATTCGATTCTTCACCCAGACATCGATGGCCACAAGAGGACTCAAGTGAAAAAAGGAAGGGACCATAGTGGTAGCTGCGCCGGCGGTTCCCTTAAAATATTCGTATTAATCCCTGTCTGAGGCCACGAGTTTTTAGGGTAGGTTATTTCAACAGGGTTGGTGTGCCTAATTGCCAGAGTCAGCCACGGATGAGCTCATTACTTCAACTCGCCGTCCTGATGTCGAGAACCCTGTAGTGCGCAGTTCAGCTAGTGTGTCCTCTCCGCGAAGGGCTCCAGCAGCCAGCAAAAGGTAGAGAGTTGGTTTTTCAAATTGACGGGACGTCATCACTTCGCCGAGTGCTATCACGCGTTTTCACGTGAGACGATCCCTGTCAGTTCGGATAAGGATTCCTGGATTCATGGGGCTCTTGTCTTGGGAGGTTCCGACATTCTGGCAGGGAATGGAGCTTCGGGAGGAGATTAGCCTTTCCGCCAAGTTGTTCCTAGTTCCCCCCGCTGAAGTGACCTTTTTGCTGGAGAATTCTTTCGGAGGTCTTCTGTTTATGGTGGCCCCTTACAGTTGGGGGGTTCTAATCTGATGTGGTCGCTTTTCCGACGGTTAAGGATTTCGATTCCTCGACTCTTCTATGCTCCGACCTATGGATTTCGTTTTCTGTCAGGATTCTGGCTCGCAAGCTGGTCCTGTTTAAGACTGGACGTGGAGGGACCCTTCCTCCTGGTAAACAAACAACTGACCAACTAGGTACCTCTTAGCAGTTCTATGTAGAGCCTTGACTTCTTCCACAGTCTCGACGGGGGGCTAGAGGGCTTAGGGAAGGCGACTCAATGGATCGTGCGGCAAAAAGCTTAGTCCGGGTCGGTGTGATTTTTGAGTTTGAAGGGGTGTGTTCCTCTTTCCGAATGGAGATTAGACGAAGTACACCCCTTTTTTTGCTCGTTTTTCAGGGTTCGGAGATGACTTGACCCTTTTCCGTTTGCTCGTATTCCCCCCCTCCGCAGACGGGCCTGGTGCGTTGGGAGCTCTTGAGCTGAACCCGTTCGTACGGGGTTGTTCATGAGAAGAATGTTCTTGAATGGTCAAGCTGCCCTCTACGCCCATTGGTATGGTAGAGTAGTCGATTTTTGACGTGTGGACGCAGGGGGGGGACCGACGCTGGTTGATCTTTTCTCCCTTGCGGGGTGTTGACTAACTTAGTCATTCTACGAAGCTTGTTTGAAGTTTTTTCAGGTCCTACTTTTTACCCCAAGGCCTTGCCTTGTGGGGACGTTAGGCGGTTTCGACGTACGAGGCGTTCTCTATGTTCTAAGACTGCCCCCCCACAGCCCCCTCTAGCTTCTTGACGCCAGAAGGCCTAGCTTGATTTCCTGCTCGCTAGTTATCTTTCTTGCCGGAGCGTTTTCTGGACGTTTCCATGGGACCCTGAGTCACTCACATCTCTGTGCTTCGTCCCCATGAGGCGCGTCCACCCTGTATTTCCGGCGTTGGTTTGTAGGAGACATTCCCCGGTTCTCTCTTTTCCTCCTTGAAGTGTTTTTTTTTTGAGTAAGTCTGCAGCGCGTCTGAATTCACGGACCCCAACATTGACCATTGGCCCTTCTTTCCTACGCCAGGTCGTTCCTCGCCACTAGTTCCAGGGACCTTTGGATTCAGGAGGACTGACTTTACCAATAGTAAGTGAGCCGCAGACGGTTTGCCAGTTATCGATGGTGTGTTCCACGATGTACCGGAGTAGGCTTGCTATCTGCCTGGTCCCCGTGAGCCATTAGAGCAACTTTTTCAGTATTTTCCTTAAGCCAAGCAAGAACGGTCCGGGACTGAACGTCGGACCGTACATTCTAGTAGCCCCAGCTTCTTATCTATCCCCCTTTTGCCCACTGTCGTCCCTTCCCTAAAGATCTTCTAAAAGGCTTAAGGAGCCCCCAGCAAAGCCCGAACCTGAGACCAGCAGATGGACGCTCAGGTTCCTCTTTTTAAAAGTTCAGACAAAATTCTGCTTCCGAAAAAAGGTGGGCCTAATGGTGACCTATTCACCCTCCCGCACCTGGTACCAACAGATGATTGCTTTAAGAGTGATTTTCCCAGCGTCATTAAGACCAACTTCCAGCCCCCGAACACCCTTTTCTGAGTCTCGCATAGCCCCCATCTTCGTAGGACCAACCGCCCAAGTAAGAAACCCGGCTTGTTTTTTTTTTTTCCCGATCCACGGTCTCCCGCCCTTCCCTGTTCAGTCCGCCAGCTCATGACACCACCTCAAAGGAATGGAAAGTTACAACAACTCCTTTTTATCGTTTTCCCCCCCCTTCTGCCTTTTTGTTTTTTTTGTTTTAACTGTTCGTAATGGATCCCGTCAACGACGCCACGAGCGACTCTTTTACGCCTTCTGATATTTACCCGCTCCGCATCCCCCCGTAAACGGCGCAGAGTTGCAAAAGTAGTCCCAGAACTTTCTCCTGTCCCATAAAGCACCTTTTCAGCCCCTCGATCTTTTTTTAGAAGATGGAGTCCGCAGAGGGACCGATGCATGTGTCATTTCCCAGAAGCCAGCGTCTGAGTAAATCAATTTGCGGAGGCCCGGACCTCCCGATGAGACCACCGCCACCCTAGGTCGTCCCGTCAATTTTGACAGACTTAACGGCGGACCTTCCTTTTTTGTTTGTAGACGTCTCACCCCGTACCTCGTGTCCCCGACAAATTAGTTCTCCTTACCCCCAGACTGGTTTTCACCCCTACTGACCGTTTCTGTTTTACCGCACAGAATCGAGACTGGGGAGCTCCCCAGCAGGCCTATTTCCCCCTATGCAGTGGAAATTCATGTCACCATCCCCACCGTCACGCCTTCAATTAACAGTCCATCTACCGTCCAGACAAAACGCCGTTTTACGCAATCTGTTGACCACAGAGGGTTCAAAGGCCCGTCCTCTACCCCCCTTTCTCTGCCCTGAAATGTTGTTCCCCCTCGTCCTGTGTTTCGGGTTACTTTTTTTCTCCTCTGTGCAGACTCCCTTCTTTCTAATGGCCCGGTAGTGACCCATGAGATCCTGTGTTCTGTGCCCCTCCCCCCGTTTGCCCACGTGCGCCCCTGTAAAGAGTCGACCGCGGGGACGGCCACTCCTCTTTAAGAACTCCCGTAGTCATAGAGAAGAGTCAGCTACACCCCCCCGCAACGCGAAAAGGGCACTTGCTTCGTAGTCCTCCTTTCTAATTTCGCTCCTGAAAACAAACCTACAATTCTACCACTTCCCTTGTCTTTTCCGTAGGTCTTCGGAAGGAATTACCCTTTACATTCAGAAGAAACACCCACACTCCATTCCTTACAATAAAAATTCTTTATTCCCTTCCCCCTTACCCGAACTCTGACTGATTTCAAGGCTTGAAGTGATCATCCTCCCTTTCAGCCGGGACTTCCCGCCCTCCCTCCCGGTTTTCCAAGCTAACTTCTTGGTCTCAGGGAAGCACCCCTAAACCAAGAAAAGTCTGAATGTCCAATTCACCCTAAGAAAGGGCATTTCTCTATTCACGAGAAGACACAGACGCCAGCCCCACCTCCCCCTTTAACCAAGAGCCCCTCGAAGTTTGACCTTCCCCTCTAGCACATTACGAGGTCCCTTACCCTGGAGATCTTACCCTCACGGGTTGGTGGCGGAATACTTACCTAATTCCCCCAGCCCTCCGATGGGACATGTCTAAGGCCCTACAAGCTCAATCCCCCTCTATCACCCCTCCCTAAGTCCTCACAATCAGAGGTCCATTTGTCTTATGAAAAAACAACGTGACGGAAGCCCTAAGACCTTAATTCCCTGTGACACCTGAGCCTTCTTCTCTTTAATATATAGACTTCACCTCCCCATCATGCCTAAGATCACACAATTTCAGACTGGATGCAATCTCTCTTTTAACAATCCGAGCCCCCAGTACCTTTCCCATACAACACTCCAATTAGATTTCGACCTGAAGCTCGCCCTAGAATCGAATTCCCCCGATGATTTTTTTCTTTTCGCGATCCGTTTAAAAGTTCTCTCCCCTTTCTGAGGTAACAGAAATGCCCCCTCCCCACCTATTCGCCGTGCTTAATGGACCGTCATTCTACTAGTTACCCATCAACCACCCTTAAATCCTGACAATTGAAGCGAGGAGATTCTTATTAGGAATTCAAAGCTAACCCCCATTAACCTGCTCTTGGTCCCACTTTCGACTCCAATGTCTGTGGCAGACCTCTACCTGTTCACGAAGGCGCCCAGCCCGATTCCCGCCCTGCCTAATCTATGGTCTTCCCTGAAGGTTCGTCCCCCGCTACAGACTGAGAACGGGTCCACACCGTTCACGCTGTTCTCCTCCTCCCAACGGGTAGGTCCCCCCCGGACGTTCTAAACTTGTGTTTTTACCCTGAAATATGCCTTTTCTTCATCCCTTTAGATCCTGCAGTCCCTAATGAAGTGTCTGCGAAGGTTAGACCTCCTACTCCGGTTGTTGTCTTCCTCTCAGCTTCGTCGTTTCTACTTTTACGGGAAGATCAGGAAACCCCGTGTTCTATCAGCTTTCCGATGATCGTTCCCTTTTACCGAACAAGACTCTCTCCCGTCTACCATACAGGAATCCCGTCGTGAACTTTCCTGTCCGACCTTCCCGACACCGTCTTGTCCCCTCTTCCCCCAGGAGTCTGTCTGTATGCGCTCGTCAATACAATCCCTATCTGTGGGGATTGGATGTTCCTTCAATGATTCCAAGGCTGCTCCGTTTAAGGTCCACCACAAGTCTTATGGGGGAACAGGCGAGTTTCGACGGCATGGACCCCCGACCCAGCTCTTTTAAGGGTTTCCCTTCCTCTACCTCCTGACCCTTTTTTTTTTTTCAGGTCTGGCGGAAACCACCTGATCTCTTCCCCATGCTTTATTTTACACGGACCCTTTCCTTTTTATGGATTATTTTCCTTCCTCTTCCGCTTGTGTTCCCGATGAAGCTTTACCTTCGCTT
>Ga0179591_1358804_pt1 | contig 11563 bp, 15 predicted proteins | sample CZOMad2_1_08_16f_FD_182891 | JGI IMG/M metagenome (GOLD analysis project Ga0179591, IMG submission 182891) | Vadose zone soil fungal communities from Angelo Coast Range Reserve, California, USA - CZOMad2_1_08_16fungal (PacBio error correction) | ecosystem: Environmental > Terrestrial > Soil >... | reverse complement strand
CTTTGTTTTCAAAACCCTTTGTTCCTGGTGTACCTATTGAAACTGGAGGAAAGAGTCAGGTCCATCTTTTTCTTCCTTACCTCGCCCCTCCTGACTCCCCCCCGACAGCTCCCTTCGTACCCTCAATGTTTGTTTTTTGGTGATAGGATCTCGATTCATTTTGCAAAGTAGCTTCCTTTTTCTGGTCCTTCAGGCTCATCCAAAGCGGGCCCCTATGAATTAGCTTGTTGATGATGTCCCTGATCGTGAACTTCTACTCTTTTGTCCCCATCCCCCAGCCCCGAGAACCGGTGAACCCCCTTTCCCCAGTCCCCTTCGGTATTTGGTCTTCCTTCTTTTTTTTTCCTTCCCCCTTCGGTGAATCCCCCTCTTCTTTTTTTTTTCCCCTTTTGGGATCCCAAGATCTGCGCGCCTTCCTGCACGATGTTGCGCTTTTTCCCAGTGGTTTTTTCTTTCTGACGCTTTTTCTCGGGTTCTTCCATGAGGGTCTCCCTCTATTCCCCTTCAAGTTTAGTCCTCCCCCCCTCTCCCTTTTCCCCGGTCCCCCCCCCCCCTTTTTTTTGGCCCTTCAATCCCCCCGTCCGCTAAACCTTTTTCTTTGAGCGGTAAATGGACGACGTTCCATTTTCCCCCCAATGATTTTTCCGTCCCCCAACCTCACTGACCTCCCCCCATTCAATTCTTTTCCACAGACTGGATCAGGTTGTCAGTCCTCGTCATTCTGCTGCGCACTTTCCTTTTTTTCCTCCCCTTTTGAGAATGCCCCCCCCTACTCTCGAGTTTTCTTTAAACTTTAGTGTTTTCCCAAAAGGGCCTCTCGTTTCGTCGATCCCTCCAGATTTCCCAATCTTGGGTTCTCCTTCTCCACTCCTTGGTCTTTCCTTAACTCCTTACATTTCCAATTATATTTCTTTTCCTTTACTTTCAGCCTCTTTCCCCCTCGTGGCTTTTCCCCCAAGTTCCCCCCTTTGTTAGAAGTTTCCCCCTTTCCTTGCAGCCTTTTTTTCCTATGCCAACTTCCGGGTCTTCACCCTTTGACTTCTTTTCCAATTGCTTTTGGAAGGAAGGAGTTAGATTGGCCCTTGTTCTTTAAGGACCCCCCCCCCTACAGGTTCCCTTTTTTGCCCTTCCAACCAAGGACTGACCCCTTTGCGTAATTTCCTTTCCATTTCTTTGGAGGTGTCCTTGTGAGTCTTCCCCCCTGGATTTTAGGTGTGTGCCAGCACGGCGGAAACCTGCTCTCCCCCTTTTTCGGAAGGCACGGAATCAGCTTTGAGGTGTTCACGTTCCGTAATTCCCCTCCCTCAGGCCCGTCCTTCTTTCTGTTATCGGCCCAGGCCCTTGACTCTGCTGAATTTCCCCAGCCCTTTGGTGAGCCTCCCCGCTATCAAGTTCTCGTGTTTGGTAGAACGTCTTCATTTTTTGTTTTCGATTCTTGGTAATTTTCCGAGTTCTTCCCTAACCTTTTTTCCCCCCCAGAGTTTTCCCTTCCCCCACTTCACGACGGGGACATTTCCTCACTTAGGGTCCCCAGGAACCTCTTTTCTTTCCCCGGGTCCCACCCCCCCTTCAATTTCCGATCTATGGAAAGCGGAATTGACCCCCTCCTTTGTTTTTTTCAACCTTTCTCTTTACTTTCCTCCTCCCCCTCCCCCTGGTGGACTCCTCTCTAAAACTTTTTCTAGAAACTCCAAATTTCTTTTTCCTTCGTCCTGAATTCTTTTCCAACTTCCCTTTGATTTTCTTCTTGGTAACTAGGAGTCCCTCATTAACCCGAGGCCTTCCCAATTTTTACCTTTGTAACTTCTTTTCCCTTCCCGTGGCCTAGATTTTTTCTCTTCTTCCCCCCCCGGTTACTTCCTTAAAAACCCCTCCTATTTAGCTTTCTTCTTGAGCTTTTTCATCCTCAACTGAGTGATGAGAATGTACGAGTTTTTTTTCTTTTCTCTTTCTCCTTTTCCCCTTTTTTAAAATGTCCCCTTTCTGATTTCTTTCATGGACACTTTCCTGGTTACCTTTTCACCTCAAAATTTTTCGAAGGCCCAGTCGTGTCCTTCATTAGATCCAATCGGTGGTGCCCTTCTTTTCCCCATATTTTTAAATTCTCTTTTAAATGCCTTTCCACCCCTCCCTCTTTCGTCAGGTCTTCTGTCCTAGAAACTATAGAATCTACGCCAGTCCAAACCCTCGAGTCCTCATAGTAACATAGTTGATATTCTACTCAATTTTTCTGCCTTTTTCTGGAGTTTCTTGGAACCTGGCCTTCCCACCCCAATAAAATATTTTCTCCTTTCCTCCAGCCAAAAGTATTATTCTTCTTCTTTTGTGTCAACTAGTATTCCCTTAACTTCCCCCCCTGTCAAACCAGACAGGCAGGAGCAACGCCAAAGCCCTCTTCTACGGGAGAAGAGATGGATAATTTTTGCTAACGGAGGGGCTTTTGAGCCCCGAAGTGACCCCTCCCTTTTGGTTTTCTGTGCCCGTGCAATGACATTATTCCGACGCCTTTTTTGAACTCCCACTTCTCTGGAAGAAACGGGATTGTGCACCCGTCGGTCCCGTGAAGACCTGTCAAACTTCTGCCCCGCCCTAGGGCGAGAAAGAGTTTTTCGAACCTTCCCCCCCCTTTCCGCGAATGAAACAGGAACCTGACCTATACAGCTTTCCCCTTTTCTCCCATCCGTTTTTAACGCTAATGCCGACAACCGTGTGTACCCCTTATTTTCCGTTCGTTTTCATGAGCTTTCCCCCTTTTCCCCTGATCCCCCCGACAGAAAAAGATCGGTCTTTGTTAAACCCCAGATCCTCTGAACTGGAACCCTCGAATTAAGCCCGTCATGAGCTGTAAACAACCGTGTTAGTTTGACATCTAATTGTTGTTTTGTACCTCAAGAGAGGGTCTCGAGATATTTTTGTTCTTGATCTTCGAGTTCCCGGAATTCTCCCCTCTCCCCCCCGAAAATGCTTCGTCCCCCAATCAACATTGTCCTCTTTACCTTTTTAACTAAGAAGTGGTACAAATGCTGCGCTTTCTTTCGACTTTTGCATACAAGTCTTTTAGAATATCTCCCAAACGGTCTACCGAAGCCGTGCGTCTACCCTCACCCGCTCTGTCTCCCTTAACCTTTCCTTTCCTTGGATTTCCTTGGAGGTTCTCCCAAACCCCCCAAACTCCCCTTTTTCACAATCCTTTTTGAACCCCCCTTGATAGCTTGTCAACCCCATTGTCCTCTCAGACCCTATGAAGACCTTAAGTTTCCCTGGGTATATGTTGGGGTCCCAAAAATGAGGTTCTGTTTAGTAATTCTCTTTGAACCCCTCCCTCACTCTTGATTTCCCCCCCGATTTTTTTGCCCCGGCCCTCCCCCTCCGATGACTTTTTTCCTCCTTTTTACAGCGAGCTAGTGATTCTTTTTTCCCCTCCTAATTTTCTATTTTCCTATATGGTTTCCCCGGTTCGCTACAAGGGGCTGTCATCTTAACCTCCCTGGCACCCCTTTCCTCCAGTTCCCCTGATTAACCCCTGGTCCCCTTCTGTTGTTAAAACCTGAAACCCTCGCCTCACTTCCCTTGGCCCCTTCTTTTTTTCTCTTTTTTTTTTATTTTTTCCTTTGTTGGTGACCCCTTTCCCTCGCCTCTTATTATTTTTTCTTGGAGGGACCAGTGGCGGAACTATTTTGCTCTGCTGCTCCCAAGTATTTGGGGTCTACAGGTTTGAGAGGGGGAAGAAAAGAGCGGTGGCCAGTTTCTTCGCCAGTTCTTCTTCCCCCTTTTTTGCTTTCCGGTCCTCCCTTCTATTCTCCCCCCTTAGGTATCTCCACTTGACCTCGACGTTGACATCCCCTTCCTGACCGTGTCACAACCCCCCTTCCTCATTAGAAAACTCTTTTCCTATACTCCCCCTTCTCCATTGATGTCCTGGAATGAATTTCAAGTGTCATGATCGCTGGTGACCTTATACCCCCACTCTAGAGCCTTTCCCTATGAGCCCCCCCCCGTCATGAACTCCTCTAAGCCAGGGGGTCGCTCGCTTCTCTCATGCTGAGATCCACCCGTGACCTGATGTAGCCTTCACCCCCAAGTATCGGTGGCGTCGCGTGAGCATCCAACTATGTTCCCCCCCCCTTTCCTAGACTCTTTCCTCCGACTCCCTTCCTTCCACTGTGGTGGGAATTTTTCACTTCACGGAGAGAAAGGGTCTGTTCCTGTCTTATCGCCTTGGTGTTCTTTTTCCCTCCTCACCCGGATGCACATCTGTCGGACCAATAGTGTCCCAATGTCGCCCAATTTTTCCTTTTCACCCCATCCTTTCTAACCCAATAGTTCCTTTTTTTCTTTTTCGTCATCTTATGTCTTCTGGACTGGTCCTCACGTGCCCAATCCCTCCTCCTACCTTGCACCCCCCCCTCTGCCCCACCTTCCGAGAGTTCCTTTTTAGCGGAGGGTCCTATATCGGGTGGAAGTTCCAGTTCTTCCTGATTCCCAAAGTCCCCCACGAATGTTCCTTCTGCCCGATACCTTTTTTCTTAGGTCTCCATGCAACCAAGGAGATTTGGAGGGGATTAATAGTCCCCTCCAATCCTATGCTCCTTGTTATTCGTGGTCTTCTCCGCCCGGGTGCGTAGATTGACAAGCATCTTCTCTGTGAGACAGGTGTACTCCTCTTCCTCTTTTTCTCCTTCCTCTACCGTAGGCTTTTCATTTACCCCTTCCCTTTGTCATAGTTTTGATGCTAGAAAATATAGCGTTTCATTTTTTCGCACCTTGAGTTTCCTTCGCTCCTCTCTCTCTCTTCCTCGCTCTTCTTTGGATGACAATTCCCCTGTACTTTTCCCATGCCCCTCTTTTTCTAAAACTTTCCTTTTGGGTGGTTATGGCATCGTTCCCCCCTCTCAATGTAGTTCCCCTTTTTCAGGGTCTCTCTCCCCCCCCCTTCCCAGACGAACCCCTTTTTCCCCACGTCCCCCCTAAGTGTCTTCCCCATTATATAAATCCCAAGGTGGAAGTTAAGATATACCGGAGTTTTTTTTTGATCCCCTTCCCCCCCTTTGTTCCCTTGGTCTTTCCTTTTTTTTTCCAACACCTTCCCCCTCTTCCGAGTTCTACCCGTCCACCAGCTCTCTCTAACTTTCCTATGGGGCTCCGACCCTTGCTTTCTGACACCATTTCCTTTTTTCGCTGCCCCTTTTTCCAACACTTCTTCCATTCCGTCTTTTCAATGGGACGCGACCCTCCCTTATTGATGAAGCAGGTGGTTTCCTTTTCTTCTTCTTTCCAAAGCTTCTCCCCCCCGGTTCTCCCCTGTGAACTTTTTTTGCCATATCTCTTCTTTTTTGTTTCCCCTCCCCCCTTGAGCCAAGTACTTTTGCCCTCCGCCAATCCTGAGTTTTTTTTTTTTATCCCCCTTTTTTCTAAGCCTTGGGGGGGGTGACCCCCCCCCCCCACCCCCCAAAGGATAGAAAAGAGGTCTTCCGGTTCACTGCGCCCATTCTCAGTATCCTGACTGCCCAGTCACCAATTCGAGGCGTGCGACCCTTACGTGAGTCACATTCTACCCCCTCCTTTCTCTTTCCTGAGGTTTTCCCTTTTCAGTCAACACCTCATCACATCCGCTGTTCCCGTGTGCATCCCCCCCCTTTCCCTTCGATTAAGTTTTTTTATTTCTCCCCCTTTCCTTTCTCACCCGAAGTAGTCCAACCGACAAAGTCGCGGCATGGCTCGTTTCACGCTCCCCCTTTCTTGTTCGTCTCTGTACATTCTTTCCTTTCCCCGGGAACCTTGAAAATTACATAAGGGTGACAGATCCCTCATGGAATTTTCCCCTTATTTGCCTTGATTTTTCTCCCGTCCATGTACTTCCCCCTTGTACTCCTCTGCTCCTCCGTTTTTTTCTCCCCCTTCCCTCTTTTCCTTCCTCCCAGACCCTTCTTATACTTTTCTTCTTTTTCTTTCTTTTCAAAGTGCTCAGAACCAAGTTTGGGAATCTGTACGTCTCTGACCCTCTCTCTCAATTGTGGGAAATAGTTGACCCCCTTGATTCCCCTCCTCTTTCCCACCCTCTCCAGGGCTGTCCCTTTTTGGAAATTCGGCAGTAGCGATGCAGTCTCTTAATAGATGAACAAACCTGAGTCCTTCTTTTTACCGACTCCCCTTTTCCGCCTGGTTATCTCTTTGGGTGGATCTTTCGCATGAGCCATCCATTTCCCGGCCTTCCATTTCCCCGAAATGCAAGAACCCTTTTTCAACCTCCCCCCTCGAACTTTTCATGAAGCTCCCCCCAAAAGGAGGAGCTTCTCAATAAGACTTCCTCAATTTCCCAGAGAGAATATCTTTCCCCCTGGACCATCTCCATTTTTTCCTCCGAACGGAGTCCCCCCCCAGTTCTTCCAAACTTTTCTCACCCGTTGTAATCAGTGGCGCCTAGGTACTTGAGTTCCCTTTTCCCCCCCTCGCCCCCTGGTAATACCTTTCCCCTCTAATTCCTTCCAATATCCTTTCCCCAACATTCAAAGAATAATCCCCATCTCCTTCCCACTCCTTTCTAGTTGTGAAATTTTTTTAGTGTGTGTTTGATTTTTTAGTTTCCCTTGAGGTTTTTTCTTAATATTATCTTCAGACATTAATAAGTTGGAAGCTTGTAGTTCGTCCCCTCCCAATTATATACCTGTGTCCTTTTAACTCGAATTTCTTCCTTTAATTGTTTTTTTTCTCTCTCTCCCCCTTTGCCCACCCTGTCTCTAAGTGGACTTAAGGACTCAACGACAAATATGGGCCAAGGACCTCTGTCTCTCTTTTCTACTCCCCATTGTTCCTTTGGTTTAAACCCTCCCCCCACCCCATTTTTTTTACCCGTAGATGTTGCAGGTTCCTTGCTGAGTCGGTGCCTTTGCGGGTGACCCTTCAGCCCTTTCCTTCTTGTTCTTTCTCTTGGGTTTTCCCCTTGTCTATGTCCCCCCTCCTGTTTGTTTGAAGCTAAAACGAGAGAGTGGGAGAACTCGTTGCTTTTCTTTCCTCCCTGATTTTTTCTGGAATTTTAGCATTCGATTCCCCAGGTCCTCTTCAAGGAACCGCCCTCGGTGCCCTGTAACCAGACTTGCTTCCTTCCAAAGTTCCCTGACCCTTTTCAGTACCCTCTTTCTTGGCTTTCCGGAAATTTCTACGTGGTGAAAGATCCCCAGAACGGAGCTCTTCTTGACATCTGGTCGCTCCCCCCCATTCCCTTTGTCCCCCCCTCCGTCTTCTTAGTTTTTCTTGGAATTTTTTTTTTAATACTTTCTCGTTCGTTACCAAAGGACTGAAATCTGGAGAATGGTTCCCCATAAGCGTCTTTTTCTTAGATTTGAGCAGTTCTAGTTTTCCCCCCCCTTTACGCCTTCTTTCCTCAGCCTTTGGGTTTTTCCTTGGCCGATTTTTTCAACTACTGTCCCCCTTATATGTCTTGTTCCCTTGTAATGAAGTCGCTCTGTGACGTTTTTCCCAATCTTCTCCCCTCCTTTTCATACTTCCCCCCTGTGTATTGAACCGGGTGAGAAAAAGCCTTTTTTTTCACCTCCAGTCTTTTTCCTTACCTTTGTTCTTCTTGAAAGTTCTGGTCTTTCCCTTCCCTCCTCACCCCCGGTACCCAACATAACCTCATTTAGAAAATGTCATTAAAGACTTCCTCCCATTCCTCTGATATGGACCCGTTTTTCTTTTGTATCCTCTTTAGAGTTTTTCCTCAAATCCTCCCTCTGACCAGCTTATATTAAGATAAGACTTTTTTTTCTTATGCTGGAAATCCTGTTAGTTTTTTCCTTCCTTCCTCCAGTCCGCCTTTTAATTGATGGGGTGGAGCACATTTACGCGTTCATTCTGCCCTCTGAATTGGTGCGCTCGTCGCTCCCCTTGCAGGTCCCTTCCCCTTTTTGATACCTTTTTTTTTTCTATCCTCCTTCCTTTTTTTTCTTGCGAGCACTCGAGTCTTTCAATTTCACCCCATGTTCCTTCCTGCAAAGGAAAGTCCTTAAGGGCTCCCCCTGGTTCCACCCTTGATCAGTGTTCTCTTCTTTTCCACTGACCTGACATTCCTTTGTTAAAGACTTCCCCCCTGCCATGAAACACTCTCACATGTGCTCCTCCCCCTCAGTGTTCAACCCTTCCCCTTTCCCCCACCCTTTTTCCCTTCCTAACGTTTTCTGTTGCCCCAAACATCTTAATGCTATGTTTGAAAGGTACTGAAGGGTCTTTCAAATAGGAAACCTCTTTGGGAAGCGTGGGTGAGCTTTCCCCCCCAGAGAGTTTCAAAAGTTCCCCCTCACGATCAGGACCGAATGCAACCAAGTCCGAGGTTTTCTTTCGCCAGTCGGCAACTCTCTATCTCCCTTTTCCTTAGAGTTTTTCTCTTTCTTAACGGCATGATTGATGAGTCTTCCTTTTTTTTCATTTCGTCTTCTTTCAACATATCTCGCACCCTTTTCCTTCAAATCCATTTTTCAGTGCTCCTTATACGGTCCGTTTGTATCCTCCCCATTTGGACAGTGGCGTCGTTCCTTGAAGCTACTCATGGGTTGAATTCTGTCACACTCCTTTTATCCCCGCAAACCTTTCAGACCTTTTTAAGCCGGTCCATGAGAAGAGAGATTGGACCTTCCCCCTGCGCCATTCAGCGGCGGAGCGGCCTTTTTCTCTCCCTTGTGACCCAGATCCTCCCTTTTCGGGCCAACTGCGCTTTTGACGGAAACACCTCACTTTGATTGCAGGGCTCTTTTCCAATCAGATCAGTATCTTTTTTCTGGTTGGTCCATAGTTTTTTTTTCAAACCAACGCCCTTATAGAACCAAAAGATAGCGGAATTGACTCTCGGACCACCAAATGGGGCCTGCCTTATGTCTTTTAGTCCCCCCCTGCCCTTGCCACGGAAAAGAGACCGTTCCTGATAGATGTGGTAACCCCCACCCCTATAAAATACTATGTGCTTCCCCGGGCTTTTCCCCCCCCCCAAAATTCCTCCCCCCCTTCTTCGTAGAACTATGTCTTTTCCGTGTCTCGTCACCTGGGCCTTTTTCCCCCACAGGAACAAGACTAACTGCGATGAAGGAGTTAGGACCCTTCACGCTTGCCCTCCCCCCGTGTGCTGGGCTCTAGCTCCCTGAGGCCACATATTCCATGATAAAATGACGTCCGATCGCGTATGTTAAACCAGGTTTTCATTTCCCCTCTTCAACTCTCGAAGCCTTTCCAAGGATGTCACAACTGAGATTTTCCCCGGAGTGTGGACCAGCCAGTTGGACGTTCCTTTCTCTCTTTGTTTTCTGAGCAATTTGACTTCCGCATTAAATTACACCCTCAAGAAACTGCTTTCCTGCCAATAACCTGTGTCTTGACCTTTTTGACCTCCTCTTTATGGGTACATTTCCCTCCGCTTCCTCCTCAGCAGCTCGAATAATCTCTCTTTACATTTCCGATGACCCCCGATCTCCACCTGGCCGAACGTCGTTCCCCCCCTCACCACTCCTCCCCTCCTTTCTTGAGTACTGGAGGGCATTCCCAAAAGTGACTGCCCACTGGTCCTCCTCCCAATATACTCCCCGCTCGTTTTCCTCCCCTCCCACTTTTTTTCCTCCCTCAGACCATCGACGCCCTTTGGACCTTTTCTGTTTTTGGTTAGTTTTCGTTTTTAAAAACCAGGAGGTTCCTATTCCCTTTCTCCCTCTCGACCCCCCGATTTGTCGTTCGTCCTCCCCTCCCTTTGAGCCCCTCCTTTACCTCGCTATCTTCTCTTTCCCCTCGTTGTTGTTTGTATTTTCCGATCTCGATGTTTTTTCCCCCTCAGAAGGCGCGGTACCCGACCTCTCTCTTTTTTCCCTTTTCCGAACTCTTTATTAATCCATTCCTTTTCCTGTGTTTGTAACCCAATCCCCCCCCATCTACCAGTTACTACCCTTGCCCGTCTTTATGTGCTTATGGCCTGTGCCCCCTTCTACTCTCGGTGAAGCCGCTTGCGGAGGTCAATTTTGGATTATGCGCTCCCAAGGAATTTCTTTTCATGCGCGCCACGTCTACAACGAGGTGATGGGGAGAACGTGAGGGGGGTACTTCTTTCTGCGTCCCTTTTTTCTAGGGACTCTCCCCCCCCGAGTGGCAGGCCGTCGGGCAACGTGGAACATCGCTCCCTTTGAATGTACCCCCTCCTGCGGAAGCCTGGGTAAGACGGAGGTGTTTTCTAAAAGCTTTTTTTGCAATGCCTTTCCTCCCGTTGCAAATCTCTCCCCCCAGACGTACTGAAGGAACTCTGGCGTATCCAATTCACTTTTTCTGTCACCTCCGACTTTTCAGGTTTTTCCTTCAAGCGCTTTTGCGTTTCTTTTCCCTTGAAGGCGGGACCAGCTTTTCCAGACGCGATTTTTTTGGTGTTCTTTGTCCATGGTAACTATGTTGACCCCCCCCACGGAAGCTCTATCGTTTTCGCTCCAGATGGTTTAGCCACGTGGTCGTTCTCTGCAAGCGTGGCCCTCTTTTCCGGTCCCTCCATATATGTCTTGCTTGCAATGTTGTACTTCCTTCGCAGGCCAGGTGACTTTTTTCTCCAAAAACGATGATCTCCCATTCGACATACGTGGACCGCAGCTTTCCGTGCCTCCCCAGACAGGGGTCTTCCCTCCCTCCCTCCTCTGGGTATCGTCATTCAAGTATGTCGATGGCAACTGACCTGAAACTGTCCCTCAGCGAATGTCCGTCCACTGCGAAAAGTTCCCCTCGCCCCATTTGGTTACCTCTAAAATTACAGCTTTTTTGTACGATAATCGGGTTTCTTTCCCTAGGAGTCTCTTTTTTCCCCCTCCGAATTCACCCCTGAGAAAAGATAGAAAATCTTCTAGGCCAATGAAATAATCTGGAGGGTGTGACGTCCCTTTCATTCTTGTCCCTCACCTCTTACTGAGTTTTTCCCTGTCTTGAGAGCAGCTTTTCCGCTTCCTGACCTTCCCCTTTCCGTGCGCCTCGTATAAGATATAATCTTTAGCTTCCTGGATACCGTGACTACTTTCGTGGGTCTATCCGGCATTGTTCCTCTCTTGCTAAACTCTGAGGTTTATCCCACCCAATGCTGGCGGCTGCAAGGTTTTTTTTTTCCACTTCCCCCATGTTTTTCCAAACGTAGATGGGGTATAGTTCTTAGTGCAATGGATTAACAAATTCTTTACAGTTGGTCCCCAGGGGGCGCTCATATGCGCGAAGAAGAAATTCACCCCCATGCTCCCCATTCCACGTTCCCCTCTCTCCTTTGCAGTTCAGACACCGGAGTGTTGCAGCTCTCAAACTCTACGTTTCCTGACAGGTCCTCCTTTCCCTGAGGCAACCTTCTCCACGATGTGTCTTTGGTGTACAGATTTCTTTCCCAGCTATTCCTGCCAAAATCTTCTATGGGTCCTACGAACTTTTTCAGGGGACATGTTCAGTCAATTAATCTGTCGATGCGGGTCCCCAACCACTCCCGGTTCCCTCCCCCTTTTTTGTTGATGATTGAGTAGCCAATTTCCAAGCGGAACACGATTGATGAGCATGTTAGTTGCATTTCGTCTTACCA
>Ga0179591_1486141_pt1 | contig 11564 bp, 24 predicted proteins | sample CZOMad2_1_08_16f_FD_182891 | JGI IMG/M metagenome (GOLD analysis project Ga0179591, IMG submission 182891) | Vadose zone soil fungal communities from Angelo Coast Range Reserve, California, USA - CZOMad2_1_08_16fungal (PacBio error correction) | ecosystem: Environmental > Terrestrial > Soil >... | reverse complement strand
TGTAGGACCTTTTTTTATTGACCATAAAAACCCCTTTCTTCCCTTTCCCCTTCCTTCTTCTGGACCCAATTCCCTTCTCCCGGTTGGCATTTTTTCCTCACAGTACAAAGGTTACCTTTTTCCCCCCTCCCCCTTCGCCCCAGGTAGTTAGTTTTTTCTTCTCCCCTCTTTCGGGGGTTTAATACTCTTTCTCTCCCCTTACGGAATTTTTTTCTCCTCCGATAAGACTTTCTCCCCCCCCTTCTGGATCGGGCTGCCTGTCCCCCCTCCCCCTATAAAATGGACACCCTTTTTTTTTATTCCCTCCAATTGTGCGTTTTCTGAGTTATAGTTGCTGTTCTTTTTCCGGGAGAGGATGCTGCTTTCCCCCTCGATCTATCTACGCCTTCCTCCCTTCGGGGGGGATTTTTTGGAAGTGATCAAGTTTTTTTTTTTCTTCCCGGTTCCGCACCCGCCTAGGGTTCCCTTCCTTTTTCTTGGTCGCAATTCGGCCATTCCTTAAGATTTTTCTTCTCCCTTTCTTTCGCAGGTAGGCTGACTTCCCCACTTCCCCCCCCCCCTGTTTTTTTTCCGGATTAGTGGACGGCCCTTCTTCCCCCGTCGGGTTTCTTTTTTTTCTTATCGCGGCGGGACCGCCCCCGACAGGCGACCGTTTCCCTTTTCCCTGTATGATGTTCAAGAGGCACCTGGTCCTTTTTTTTTTTGGCTCGGCCACCTTTCCAAGGCGGATTCGGCGGTCCTTCTTTCCGGTCGGCGCCCTGCTTTTTTTCTTTTCCCCCTTCTTCCAAAAAAAACGCCTGGCCGTCCCCCTTTTTGCGGAAGTGCAGCCCCCCCTTCCAGGTCTTTTCCCCGGGGGGACTGATTAATTAAAGACAGCTCCCGTTTTCCTCTTTATTGCGAGCCCTTATCCGCCCCTTTTTCTTTTTTTTTTCCCCCCCCTCCTCTTGAAATGGTTTCCGGAGATAAACCTTTTCCCCCCTTGTCTAGTCACAAAAGTACACGTACTTTTTTCTTTCCCTTTCCCTTTCAGAAGGGTAGCCGTTCCCTTCCGGGAAAAGTTTTCTTTTTCCGACTAGGTCCCTTCTGACAATTTCCACATCTTCTTTTTTCAGAAAAAAAACGTTTTCCCTCCTCCTCTCGTTTTGAGTTAAATGAGTCTTTTTTTTTTTCCCCTCTTCCCGAACTATGAAAGTAACCCCCCTTTCCCCCCAGACACCGATTGTTTTTTTTTCTTCAAATAGGTGTTCCCCTCCCCGCAGTGATGTTCCCCCTTCCCTCCGGTTCGAATAAATAAAGGCTCTTCCCGGTCTTCCTAAGAGGACGGGCCCCCCCTTCTCGTTCGCGGCGTCCCCCCCTTCTTTTTTTTCCCATTAGGAGGGGGCCCGTCCTTCTGAAAACCGGACGGCTTTCCCTTTTTTTTTTATATCGCGTGCTTCTCTTCCCTAGGAACTTTTCCCCCCCTTTCCCTTCCCACTGGTGACCGGAGATACGACGGATTTTCCCCTCTTTTTCTCATTAGACCTTTTTTTTTCCCCCAGTTTTTTTTTCTTTTTTCCTTTTTCTTTTTCCATTAGGAGGTTCCTTCTTTCCCTTGCCGGCCCGCCTTTCCCCTTTCTCCCTCTTTTCTCTTAACACGTCCCGACGAGCCGTTTTTTTTCAGGTGGCTGAGGAGACCCTGTCTTTTTTTTATTTCCCTGTTCATTTCCATGCACTTCCGCACGAGAGAAGGAGTTCCTCCCCTTTTTTCAAATCATCGAGCGGCCCCTACTTTCGGACGGGCAAACCTTTCTTCCCTTTTCCCCCTTTCCTTCGTTGGACCCGGGCCGGTCCCCTTTTCTCAAGCAAGGGATCGCTGTCTTTTTTTTTCCTTCCCCCAAGGATCCCCCCCTTTCCTCCCTCCTTGGACGCGGCGAAGGCCAGTGTCCCCCCCCCTCTTATCCCAGAAGGGTACAGAGCGGCTCCTTCCTCCCTCCTTTATTGCCCGAACCGTACGGTTTTTCTTCCCCTTTTTCCCCCCTGCTCTGAAGGGTCAGGGACCACTACCCCTTTTTTTCCCCTTCCCACAAACGACGCACCCCCCCCCCCCCCCTCCCCGACTTTCGTTGTCAAAATTACTCTTTCCCCCCCCCCTTTTTTCCTTCTTTTCCTCAGGGCCCTCATCGGTTCACACTCCCAACCGACCCGAAGTTAGCCCCCTCTTTTCTGTTCCCATCGATGAATTCTCCCCTTTTCCTTCCCCCCTCTCCTTCTTTTACTATCTCCTTGTTTTTTCCTCGAGGCGTATGACCCTTTCCCCCCCTTTTTTTTTTTCGACCTGGTTAATACTTGTTGGGGACCGATTGAGGTCCTGTTCCCCCCTTTTTTCCCCCCTTCCCTCAATTGGCCACCCGACGTTCCTCTTTGTGAAGGGAGTTGGCTTTTTCCTTTTTTCCTTAGGCGGAATGTGGAGTGGTACCTTTCCTTTTTTCCTTTCCTTCACCCTACGGGAGCCGGACGGTTCGGCAATCCCCCTCATTTCCCTCCCCGACCGCGCTTTTTCCCCTCTTTTCCCTTTTTTGTGGGACGGGCCTCGGCCGCGGCCCCCCCTTCCGTTCGCGGCGGATCGTGCATGGCCCAGCTTTTCTGGATTGGAGTTAGGGCCGGGTCCCCCCCTACTTTTTTTTCCTTTGCTTGCGCGGCAGGCGGCGCTCTCTTTTTTTTTCCTTTTTACTTCTGGTGGACTACTTCTCCGCTTCTTTTTTTCTTTTTCAAACAGGACCCGGCGTCCCTTTCCCCCCCTCCCTTTTCCTCTCCCAAACTTCCCAGAAACTGGAGGAGTCCCCTTTTTTTTTTTTCTTTTGTGAGAGCCACCGCCGAATGTTGTCTTTCAGAGGGGGCGCCCCTTTTTTTGAGAAACGTCGGCGAAATAGAATTTTTTTTCTCTTTCCCTCTGCCGAGGTTTCGCGGTTCCCCCCAAGAAAATAGGGTCCCCTTTTTTCTTTTCACCTGTGTTTCGGAAAGACTTCCCCCCTTGAAATCGTGTCCACTTGAAGAAAGCACTCTCTTCCCCCCTTTCCCCCTTAAGTTTTTTACCGGGTGAACCCCTTTCCCTTCCCCTTTGCCGAGGATATTCTTGGCAGAAGATTTCCTCCTCCCTCTTTCTAGTTTTCAGTTCGGCCGAAAGGAGAATTTCTTCCCCTTCCGGGGTAGGCCATCCTGTAGGTAACCCACCTTCTTTTCCCAAAGACTTTTTCTTTTTTTTTTTTCGTGGACGCCTTGTAGGTAAGATCCTTTTTCTCCCCCCGGCAAAACAAGTAGGACCTTTTTTGGCCCCCTTGAGATTTTGTGCCGGTCCTTTTCCCCCTTTTCGGGACCCTATGAGGGCCCTTTTCCCTCCTGGGAGCCCCCTTTTCCTTTCTACCGCCTCCTGGTACTTTCCTTTTCCGGTGGTGAGGGCGCCTTTCGCCCCCTGAAGCTGTCTTTTTTCTTTTTCCCTGGCGGGTCAGGGCGCGTTTGAGAATGTTTTCTTTTTTTCCCCCATTGAGTTTTTTTCTTCTTTGGATCCTTTTCAAAAACCCCCCCCCCCCCCCCCTTCCGATGAGAATGCCCCTCCTTTCTCTCCCTCGGTGGGCCAGGATTTGTTTCCTCCCTCCCTTTTAAAGGACCCTCTCTGGAGAAGTCCCTTTCTTTGTTTGGAAGGAGATCCCCTTATCCCCTTTATCTCACCCCTCTGCAAGTTTCCCCTTTTTCCCCACGAAAGCAACGGTGGGCGTTTTCCCCCTGGCGCTGTTCAGGGAGAAGGCCCGTCCTTTTTGGGGAAAGGTCCCCCGCGTCCGATTGAGCACCTAGATCTGGTTCGTCCCTTTTCAGTCCGGCCACTCTTTCAGCAGCCTTGTGAAATTGACGCCCCCTTTTTTCCCATGGCAGAATCCCCTCCTTGCGGAACTACGCCCTTCCCCCTTTGGATTCCTTTCCCCTCGAGTCAACCCGAGGCTTTTTTTTTCCCTCCCGGGAAACTTCTAATCATAAAAGCTTTTTTCTCCCGGAGACGAGAAAAAGTTTCTTCCTCTTTTTTACCCAATTTTTGGGGTCCCCAAACTTCCCCTTTAGAACAGGCACTTTTCCCCCTCGGTTCAGGGGACCCCCCCAATGGCGGCGAGGGTTCCCCCCCCTCTCCCGGGACAAGGACTTTTCCTTTTTTTTTTTTTCTCAGCCCCTATGATGATCCTCCCCCCAATGGCCGACGATCCTCCCCTCGAGAACCCAGGAGCTTCTTTCTTTCCCCCCGCGAACAGGAAGGCGGACCCCCCTTTTTTCCTTTTTTCTGGTTACCAAGGGGAGTGGGAAAGATCTCCCTCCTTTTTCCTTTTTTTTGCGGTCAAGCCGGCCCAAGTCGCCCCCCTTCTGGGAAGACACTCCTCAAGAAAGCCTAGGATAAGGCCCCTTTCCCTAGGTTCCAGACAATTCCCCCCTTGAGGATCTTTTTCCCCCGGACCGGGGACACGATTTCTTCCGGATGAGGCGCCGGGAGGTTGGCTTTCCTCCCCCTTCTCTTTCGGTGAGCATCATTTCCTTTGGCCCACGGCAGATGTCTTTCCCCCTTTCTTCCCTGCGTTCCCCCAGGCCTCGGTGAGCAGATACCCGTTTTTTTTTCCCTCTCCTGGAACGAGGTTCTACCCCCGTTGTTGTTGTTGATTTCTCCCGTCACCATAGTTTAGAGTTCCTTCCCTGGTGGTATTTCCCCTTGAGGCATGGGAACACGCTGCCTGTCCTCTTTGTGTTTCGGTTTTTTTTCTCTCTTCCCCCCCCCCCCTCCGGTTTTTTTGATGTGATCAAACCCCCCCCCCCCTCCTCTTCCCTTTGTTAGTGAGGGCCAACATTAACCTCCTTTTTTCTCATAAAATCGGTCACTTCTCCCTTCGCTGAGTTGTTTAGAGAAGATTTCTCTTTTTTTTAGGGAGTTTCTTTTTGTTCGTGGAAAGGAGAAGACGGGTCCTTTTTTCTTTCCTCTGCTACTTAAAGATCCCTTCTTTTTCAGGTAGTGTCTCTTTTTCTTCTTAAACAAAGGAGGGGATAATCTTTCCTTCCTCTTCTTCCCCAATAAATAGTACGCTCCCTGTTTGGAGGGGGGTAATTTCAACTCTCCCCCTCTTGAGTCTTTCCCCTTTTTTACCCTTGTCTAGAAGGACTTTTCTTCCTCGTGGTTGGCGGATTTCAGAAGGCCCGCCCCCCCCCCCCTTCTTCGGCCGAAGGTTTCATCTCACCCCTTTTTCCTCTTCCCCTGGACACCCCGCTGGTTCTCCTGAGACGCTTGCTGAGTATTTTCTTTTTCCTCCTTTTTCGTGTCGTTGGCCCATGGAGCGGCTTTTCCCAGGGGCGTATTTTTTTTGCAGATCTTTTCCCTTCTGAAGGGGGTTCCTTTTTGAAATAAAGATATCCTTGTTTCCGGGGACGTTACCGCCCCCTTCTAGGGAAGTCTCTTTCCCCCTCCTTTCCCTTCCCTTTGAAATCTCAGTTTCCTCTTTTTCCCCCCCCCTCGTTCCTCCCTCTTGATTCTTTTGATGAGGAACTATCCCCCCCTCTCGGATTGAAGGAATTCTTTTTTCTCCCCTCAGGTCGGGAAGGTTTCCCTTTCTCGGACCTCTGAAAAAGAGGATCCTTTTTTTTTTTTTCCTACAATGATGTTCCCCCTTTTTCCCCCGGAAATGCTTGGACCTTTCCTTCAGTTGAAAAGTGATAATCCCTTTTTCTTTCCCTCGTGATAGGAGGTGATCCTCTCTCCCGAGGAATGAGACCTTCCCCTCCCCCCTCCCTATTGCCCCCCCGGCGTCCAACCACCACCTGACGAACGATTTTTCCCCCTTCATGCTGTTCCCTTCCCCCCCCCAAGAAGGGCTTCGTCCGAGTTTTTTTTTTTTCCCCTTCTCCAGAAGCCCCCCTCTTTGCTGCCTTTCCCCTTCTTCCCCAATCGGACGCGAGACTCCTTTTTTTCTTCCACCTGGAAGCGCATCCTTTTTTCCCTTCTCCACATGGGACCTGGAGGCGACCCCCTTCCTTTTTTCCCATATTCGATCCCAGGAATTTCCCCTTTCCTTTTTCCTGGAAGACTTTTCCCCAGCGCTAAAGGCCCCCCGGTAGCCCCCGTACTAAAGTCTTCCCTTTCCCCCCCTCCCACCTTGTTAGGACACAACGTTTTTTTCCCCTTTCCCCTTCACGTGGCTTCTGCGAACGACCTTTTCCCCCTCCCCCACCCCCCGGCAGGTCCTTCTCTCGTTTGTGACCGACGAACTTTCCCAGGTCGGACTCCTCCCCCCTTGGGCCGTCCGAATACGACGCGACTTTCCCCCCCCCCTCTCCTCCCTGGCGCCCAGGGGGGTTTCTCGCATCGGGGGGGGGTGGCGTTTCTTTTCTTGAGATGCACCCGGGGCTTTCCCTCTTTCTCTTCCGCAGTGAGGCACCGGGCCCCACCTTTTTTCCGACCCCCGGTGAAAGCTTTTCCTTCTTCCCCCCCGAGGTGGATGGAGACTCCCCGAGTGGAAAGTAGCACGTTCCTTCCCCCTTTTAGACCTGTGACGTGTTATAATGGAAAACCCCCTCCCTCCCCCTCTTCACTTTTTTCTTCTAGGGCGGGCTCTTTCCCCTAGGAAGGTTAAGCTCCTTTCTTTCCTCGAATATTTCTTTTGATTTTCTTCCAGGGACGGTTTCCTTTTCCCCTCTTCTCCGACGGCAGAAGGAGTTTGTTCCTCCCTGGCCCCCCCTTTTCATAGAAGAGGCCGCTGACTTCCCCCTTCCCCTTCCCCCTCCTCAAGAACTTCTTTTTTTTCCCCCCCAAGAAAGACCCGGGCCGGATTAGCTGGTGTTTTTTCCTCCCCCCCCTCCCCCTCGACGGAAACGTACCTTGTACAGCGGGGGCCTTTTTCCGTCCCAACCACACTGAGGGCCCTTTTCTCCCCCTTCCCCCCCGGCGGCGAAATACGCATTCCCCCCCCTGTCTTTTCTGAATTTCGTCCTTCGGCCTCTTTTTTTCCCCCCCCCCCCACAGGAACTTGCCCTAAAGACCAACTCCCTCCCTTCCCCCTTTCATTTTTCCCCCCCTCTCATTCCCCTCCTTCCAAATTCCTCCTTTTTTTTTTGACGTCCGGGCTAACAGCACAGTTCCCCCCCCCTTTCTTTCCCCCCCTGGTCGGACCACCGCCCCTTTTAGAACGTTGGTTTTTCCCCCTTTTTTCTTTCCCCCCCGATACAAGCCAGTCCCCCTCCTCCCCCCCTCCCTTTTGGGTTGTTTGTTGAGGAGTCTCTTTCATAGTCATCGAGGGCCGTATTCCCCCCCCTTTTTTTGTGCGTTACCGGGGAATACTTTTTTTTTCTTCCTTTGCTTTCAGGCAAGTCGTCGCCCCCGAAATTGGACACCGTTCCTTTTTCTGCTTTTGTTAAGGGTTGCGGATTTTTTTTTTTTTCTTTCTTTCTGGCAAAGTTCCTTTCCCCGAAGGCGGATGGCCCTTTTCCCCCCTTTTTTTCCGTCCGGTCGGGCCGGACGGTTAGGCCCCTCGTTTTTTTGCTTAGATTTCGCCGCCCGCTTCCCCCCCCTGGAAATAAGGGTTTTTTTTTCTTTCCCGATTGACACAGTAGTTTTTTTTTTTTTCCTCCTTCCTTCCTTCGTGCAAGGCCCCCCGGACGGCTTCTTTTCTTGGGAGTTTTCTTTTTTTTCCTTCCTCCTTGGACCCCTCAAAATTGGGGAAGTCTCTTTTTTCCTCGTGTTCGTTTTTTTTCTCTTTTGTTTTTTTTTGGTTTGGGAAAGTATACCCCTTTTCGAAGTGCTCGTCGATGAACCCCCCTTTTTCTTTTCCTCCCCCCAGCAGGTGGCGCAGGAAAATGACCAGCCTTTTTTTTTTTTTCTCCCCCCGTTGTTCGTCGGGGGTTCTCTCCCCCACCCCCCCCCCCCCCCCTCCTCTTCCTCTTCCTTTCGTAAGAGGGCGGGCCTTTTGAAAACACTTGTTTCTTTTCTTAATTTGTGGAAGTCGGGAGACGTCCCTTGGTCGAGGGGGCTATTCTCTTTTTTCGAGTAGATCGATTCCCCCCCCCCCCCTCCCTATTGTCCCAGAGTGGGCCTCGGTCAACCCCTCCTTCCCTCTCTCTCCAGGCCTCTTCCGGGACGGGTTCTTTCCCTTTCTTTTTTCTCGCGGAATGCTCTTTTTTTTTTTTTGTTTGGGGGGGTTTGGGGGGGGGGGCCCTCCTCCCAGTGGCGTAGGCAGTTTTTTTCTCCTCCCCGGAGACTTTTCTCCCCCCCCCTGGTAGGCCAGCACTTCCCCCTGCATCATCACACAGCTTTTTTTTTTTTTTCCGGTGACGTGGCCTTCCCCCAGGACGGGCAGGTTTTTCCCCTCTCCTTTTTGTTGTTTTCTTTTTTTCTCTTCTCTTGGTGAGTTTTTTTTTCTTTCCTCTTTGGGGTGAGCGTTTTCCTGTAGACTTTTTTCCCTTTTTCCCTTCTTTATTCGGAAAGTTCTCGAGATGAATTTACAGGAGAACCTTTTTTTCCCCTTCCACTAATGGATAGAATTTTTTTGCCTTTCCTTTTTTCTTCCCCCGCAAGGGTTAAATTTTTGACTTTCCCCCCCTATGAGGGAGGTCCTCGGAGCCTTCTAGTGAGGCACCTTCCCCTTGCTCAGGAACCTTCTTTTTCTTTGGGGAAAGGCACCCCCCTTCTTACGAGGCTGAGGACCTCTTCTCAGAGAGTTGGCGTTTTTTTAAAGGGAAGTTCTTATTTCCTTTCGAGTCAAGGGAGGAAGGAACAAGCGGTCTCTTTTCCCTCTGGAGGGAACGATTCCCCGTTTTATATACCCCCCCCCCCCTTTTTTTCTTTCTTACTCAAGTTTCAGAACCTTTCCTTAGAGGGAAGGGATTTCCTCCCCTGGAGACAGTCCGGCCCTCTCGTTCGACTTTTTTTCCTCCTATTCCCCCCCTCAGGAGGGAGGAAGGCCCGTCCTTTCCTTCTTCCTTTGTTAGACAAGCAGGATTTTTTCCCCTCCCCTCGGAAACTCGCCCTTCCTTTTGAGGTAGATGGAGCTCCCCCTCCTCTTTTCTGTCAAGTTTATTTTTTTCTCCCCCTCTAGATGGATCCTCCCCCCCCGAGGCGATATGCGGATCCCTTTCCAACTGTTTTGCAGCAGCAGCTTCTTTTCCCAACGAACCTAGTTTCTCCCGTCCTCAAGCAGCGGCCAGTTTTTCCTTTTCCGTGCCGAATGCCAGCTTTTTTCCCCTAAAGGGGACCTTTCCCCTTTTCCACCATGGTTTAGGGTCCTTTTTTTCTCCCGTTCCACAACGGCGGGTCCTCCTTCTATGAAAAGAGATTGATCCCCCCCCCCCCCTTCCCTCCCCCCATTCAGGAGGAAAATTTACCCCCTTTCGTGCTGACAGGGAGGTGGCCATCTTTTTTTTTTTTTTTTCTTTTTTGTTTCTTTTTTCTCTTTTTTTTGTTTTGTTGGGTGGAATTTCTCCCGGCGACCGTACCGGTCCCTAGGGAAAGTCCTTCCCTTAACGACGCTTCCTCCCGTGCAAGTAACCCTGAAACTTTTCTTTTCCTCAAGGTGGAGCGACCGCTCCCCTTTGACTGAGTTTTTCTTTTTTTTTCTCGGGGAGGTTTTTTTTTTTCCTGACTTTCCCCCTTCTCCCCCTCTTAGTGGCAGACCTCGTCCCCCCTTTTTCCGAAAACCGTTCTTTTCTGCCCTGTGTTAGGGAATAAACGGGCTTCCTCTTTTCCTTCGGGGGACCGCATTTCCTTTCCCCCTCAGTTTGGTGGTTTTTTTCGATCCCTTCGTAACCTAGTTCCCCTTTCCCCCTCTGGGATCTGCTCACCTCTTTTTTTTCCCAAGATGAGGAAAAATACAACTCCTCCTCTCCCCCCCTCTAGTCGTCCTTCCCACCATCTTCACCTCACCCCTCCCCTCCCCCCCAACCCTCCTCGGCCTCTTTCGGGCTTTCTGGCACCCTGCGGAGGAAGGACAGAAATCTCTCCAGGTGGCTTAGCCCTCCCCTTCCTTCCAGCGAAGAAGTATCCCCCCCCCTTTTGCCCTGTGAGGAGGCATCCTACGGTCGCACGGCTACCCGACCCTCTCGGCTTCAAACATAATCCTTTCTGCTAGGAGGACATTTCCCTCGTCAGAAACTCTGGTGTTTTTTCGAGAAGCCTGTTTTTTCTGGATGAGGTTTCTTGGGGGAAGGATGCCTCTTTTTTTAGGGTCCTTTCTGACTGTCGGGTTTTCTCAGGTAGCCCTGGTTTTCCCTAAAAAAAGGTCTGTCCCTTGCAATTTCCCATTCCCCTGAAGTTTCTTGGCCCCGTTTCCCTTTTCCCGCCTGAATGGGATTGCAGAAAACCCTTTCTGTTGGGGATACAAAGTGTCTTTTTTTTGGAGATCCTCTCTTTCTACAGAAGTCTCTTTCTGGGCGTTCATCAGGGGGGACCCCATGGGTTTCCCCTCCAAAGTCACCTTTTTGTAGGTTTTTTTTTTTTTTTCTTTTTTTTGATTCCCCCCCCCCCTTTTCATTTGGCTCTCCTCCATGTTTGATAACATATAGTCTTTTTTTTACCTCTCTTCCTTTTCTGCGGGATGATGCTGTCTTTTCCGATTTCCCTTTTCTTGCCCCTATTGAGTGGGCGTCTTCCGTGGTTTATTTCTGGAAGTTAGCCTCAGTAGAGGGAGGTGTCCCTCTACATAACGTTTCCCCCTAGGGTATTTTTTTCGGTGATCTTCCTTTTTCGGGAAAGTACAACCTTTCTTTTTTCGACATGATAAAGTTCCCTTTTTTGGGAAATGGTTTTCCCCCTCTCGGCCCCCCTTCCTTCCAAAAGGACTTCTCAGGTAAGTAGACCCATGATGTTAAAGCCTCCCCCTTTGCGTTTCCCCCCTTTTGATACCAAAAGTGCTCCTTCCGGTCTGTTTCCAGGGACTCTTTCATAGTCTCCTTTCTTTCCCCCCAAGAATTCTTTGATCTTGGTCAATGTTCCTTCCCCCCCTCCTTGAAGCCCCTTTCTGCAAGCAGCGGTTCCTGTTTTGCCGGGCAAAGGATCCCCCCCCTTTTTCCTCCTAAGAAATTCCTTCCTTCCCGAGACCTTTTTTTTCCCCCTGCAAGACGACGCTCTATTCCTTGCCGCGCAGGTTCCCGGCCCTGGAGGAGGTCCCCTTCCCCCCCTCCTTCCAAAAATTCTCTTTTCTCCGGGGAGATATTGGTTGGCTCTTTCTCCGTAAATCCCCTCACCGTCTCATCCCCCCCTTACCTCAACCCCCCCTACCGGGAACCTTCTTTCCCGGAAAAAACCACCCTCCCAGCCGTTGTTTTCGCGGATTTTCTTTCCCTACCCTGATGCAACCCCCCCCGACAAACCGTTCCTTTTTTTTCCCCCTCCTTGTGTGCTTTTTTTTTTCCCGTCCGCACCGTTGATGGGCCCTTTCCCTGTCTTAAAGAATACCCCCCTTTGGTGCCTTTCAGACCGCACGCGCCCATAAGGAGATCCTTAGAGGAGTCCTCGCATTAGAGCGCCTTCGCGGTGTATTCCCTTTCAGGGGGGGAGAAGACTCCGCAGTGCTTGA
>Ga0179591_1375729_pt1 | contig 11564 bp, 14 predicted proteins | sample CZOMad2_1_08_16f_FD_182891 | JGI IMG/M metagenome (GOLD analysis project Ga0179591, IMG submission 182891) | Vadose zone soil fungal communities from Angelo Coast Range Reserve, California, USA - CZOMad2_1_08_16fungal (PacBio error correction) | ecosystem: Environmental > Terrestrial > Soil >... | reverse complement strand
TCCCGTGTGACTGGGCGATTCACCTTTGAGGCTTCTTTACTCGCCTTGCAGATAGCCGAAATCACGGACCCCCTTTTTTCCTTAGATCGGACGTGAAAGAAAGTTGACCTTTAGGAGGGACCCTCCTTTACAACTCCCTAGAATCCCCCTCTTTGTCTAGTGACAGTTTTCTGTCCAGCCTGTATGACCCTTCAGACCATTCTGTTTTCCCTTTTGATAGTTTGTTTCCTCATTGACAATGTTTTTTCCCCTGAACCGGATCGCAATACCCCCTTTCTCCCGAAGGCGCCACTCATTTTTTCTTTGAGAAGCAGTTCCACTTCGACAAAGCCATTTTTTTATGATGTTCGTCCAATTACCCTGTTTTGTTTTATTCCCGAATGATTTCCGTTCCCCCCCGCGTTAGACCTTTCTCCCCTCTAGAAGCTTTCACCCTGAACGCCACCGCGGTTGCCCCCCTTCTTTTTCCCGCAGGACCCCTTTTCTTTGAGACCAGGCTTCTCCCCCCCTCCCAATCCCTGTAAAATTCTTGGGGCAAATGGCGAAATCTCTTTCGAAAAAAATGTGCCAAGACTTTTCCAGTCAGGTGGCGTCACCGTTCCCTACCCGAACAGGGAATTAATTTTAGCGCCCTTGGAATTCTTCCGCCCCTTGAATATGTAGCTTTTTTGCATTCAAGCCTTTTCTCCCGGTTGTTTAAGGTTTTTTCGCTAAATAGGCGGCGACAGAATCCCTTTCCAGCGCGACATCCCTATTTTTTTACATGATTTTTTATTCTAAAGGTGAGCTTCCTTTGAGCCCGGTTTCTGGAAGAGTGTGTGCAATATGTTCCTTCTCTTCTCCCCCGCCAACCGGAAAGGCTTTAGTTCCCCCAAGATCCTCTTTCGTTCCTTTAAACACCTTTTTTGCCTGAGCTTGCGCTATTTTGAGGTCTCTCCCCTTTCTTTTTCCCGTTCTCCAAGTCCGTTCCGGACAGTAGGTATAAGACTTTCCTTCTTCTTTTTCTGTTATTAGTTGGTTTACCCCCTTTTCCCAAGAATTCTCTCCATGCTGTTATACGAAGTCACCCTTTCAAGCTCTGTGACCTCCTTTCCTATTTCCCGTAGGGATATTCTGGACCGCATCGGAATTACGTGTAGCCTTTCCATTTCTTGAAGAGTCTGTTTTTTGATGCCTTGAGAAGTGGGTTTCCTGATGCTGCAATATGAGATCTTTTCTCCTTCGCTTTTTTTGCTTTCGGCATCGTGGGAACTTTCGCTAGGCTGACCCCGACATGCTTGTTATTTTTCACAACCTTCACGACGATTCGACTTTTTCCCCTTGCATTCCGCCCGCACCGTAGCAGGTCAGCCCTTTTGGCGGCAGCTCCTTCACCCCCCAACTTCCTTCTTCCGCGATAGATATTCTCCTACCGTTGGCGAAGTCGGTCTTTTCCATTCCTTTCGGACTTTTGAAAGAACCATCCTGATCTTCTGAACTTACGCTTGAATTGTCTTGGGTAACCCCAATACGGTCGTGCCAAGAATGGGTCCCTGCTGCTTCGGCGGCCTTCTTTTCAGCCGATGCTTGAACGTCCGTCTCCGAGTAGGTTAGCCCTTTAGGTGCTCACGGTTCCGATTTTTGTTAATCTATGGCCCTTCAGTAGCCCCTTCTCCCTTTTCCCTAAAATTTCGAAAAGCTTTCTGCCCTTCCTGCGGGGGATGTCCCCCCTGCTTGATGGGGTTTATGGTACTCCTTCTTTGCCATTTGATGGAGGATTTTTTGATTCGGCGCGACCCTTTCTGTTGAGACCTTCCTTTCCTTTGTCGCCTCCCGCTTTTTCCGCAAGCTTGTCATCAGATCGATTCGAATAACCATTGCCCCCTCCGGTTTGTTTTTAAAGTCCAGGACCCGCCGCTGGTTTAGTTGGCCCTTATCCAGTTGTGTAGTGTCTGTAGTTCCTTGGTTCACCTCCTTCAAGACAGATTTCTTGACCTCCTTATAAGTTATTCCTGAGTGGTTGCCGCCAAATCCCGCTTCACCCCCCCCCTGGTAATCGTCGCCCCTCCTGTTATTCCAGGATCTTTTTGGTTCACGACGTTTCTCCTTTCTTCCTCAGTCCCGTGCCACATGAAACATCTGTCCAATCTTCAACGGACAGTTCCGTTCCCGACACCCCCCTTTTTTTTTCCCTGAAGATGGACCCCCCCCTCATCTTTGTTTGGGGGGGAGTAGGTAGCATGTTTTTGTCCCGCACCATTCCTTGCTTTCACAACCACGGACATGACTCCGTATTCTTGTTCTCCGCAAGGGTCTTCTCCTTTCACGACATGCTTCTTTTTGAATGTTTTCCTTCCTCGTTTGTAGTCTCTATATATTTTCCTCCTACTCTTCGATACTTCCCAACACGGTCCTTCTTCACAACCAGAGAATGTCCTCTTCTTCCACGTCGGATTAAACCCCCTTCTTTCTGGTGGTTACTCCTTTTTCCATTCCAATCTTCTTCTGCGGACATACTCCCCTTTTGTAACTCGGCATTCCTCCCTTTACGTCCTGGCTGTCGGTGTTTCTTTCCCCGTCACTAACCTCTTTTTTTGCGGCCTGTGTTGTACGGCTATCCCTTCGCATTTTGAGTCCGTCGTGAAACCAGCTCTTCTTTCATCTTATCTCTTCGAGATTTTACCTTGTTTTTGAGGTCCTTGAAACGCCTCAGGCGCTTCCCTCAGTTAAACGCTGAATGCTTTCAACCCAGATGGTATTTAGAAGGCGGTTCCTTCTTTTTTTATGATTTTTGACAGACGCCCGTTCTCTCATTCGTCCGAAACACCCCCTGTTCCGGTTCCCTTTCCCAAAACGAATTTTTTTCAATGGGCCCTTCTCCTAGGAATCCCTTTCTTCTAATTTTACCACGCGGAGGCGACCCCCCTTTTTTGCGCACAACTTTCGCTCCCTCTCAAAATTCCCTCCAAAGAGCAATCCAATTCCTCGCTTTCCCAATAAACCCCTGAACCATCCCTCCATACCGGGAGCAGCTTGGAGAACCTCAGGATAAGTTTCTTCCCCTTTTCTCGAAAATAGATTCCTTTTCCTTTCGACTATTCGCTCAATGACAAAGAGATTGCCCAATTGCTTATCCCCTCCGGAGTGTTAGCCGGAAGAATCTTTTTCTTCAGCTTCCCCCCCGTCAATCCTGCACATTCTGGCTTTCAAAGAGGATTATTCTCTCTTCACATTTCAATCTTTAAGAGATTAGCCCCCCATAATAAGGGCTCCCTCATGAGGCGTCCCTTTTTCATAACGACTTAGCCAAGTTATTTAGACCTTTCGATGTCCGCTGATTCGTGTCTTCTGTGAGAGGACTGTCTGCCCGCTAACCCTTTCCGGTAGATCCGTTCTTATATAGACCCCTCCAATCGACTTCGTGGCCGATTTTTTCCATATCCCCCCGGTCGACAGCCTGTCATCTGTCCCCGATGCTCCCCCCTCCCGCCACCGGTTCGTTTCGATCGCCTATTTGCCCTCTCACCACTCCTCCTGGCAAAAACCCTTTCAGGAAACTCCACGTGAAGTCTTCTTTCCCCACTCTCCCTGCAATACTTTCCTAAAGTGCGGCGTCCCCGTTTCAGGCCCTGCGCGAAAGCCTCCTGATATCTTCACTTTTTTTTCCCCCCACGATCCGAAGGGAACCCTAACGACCATTTCGAATCTACCTAGGCCCGAAAGAAGGCCCCCCCCCCCACCCCATCCCCCGACTCCATATTCTTGCCGACTCTTTTTTAAATGGCCGCGATCGGGATGCGGAAAAATCCGGGTTGTTCTTTTCTCCAGCCGGCATTCCACAAACGCCTATTTCGGATCTACCGGCAGACCGGAGGTCTCCGCAGTACTCCTTTCGTCGCGCTTTTTTTTTTTTTTTTTTTTCCAGGATCTTCCTTTCCTCTGGAGATTTCTAGCTTTTTGACCGGACCCTTCTTGCATCGTGCTTTTTGCAATTTCCCCCCCCCCCCAATCCCCTTCTTAACTGATCGGGCCTTCCCCCTTGCTAGGTAGGTCTTAATTCCCTTTTTTCCCTTTTTTCCTGACCCCCTTTAACTGATCTGCGTTCTTGTTCTCATGGCACGATTTTCGCCCCCTTTTTGCAATTTCCCGTTTCCTTTGTTTGACCCCCCCCGAACCGGTCTCGCCTCGCAGGGTCCCTCGGGACAAACGTTGTTTAGTCGCCTTTAACACTCTGCTTTTGGGCGCTGGCGACGCTTTTTTCCCTGACCGGTAATAACCCCTTTTCTAGAATGGCGGACATAATCTTGATTTCTTGCCTTTTCAGGTGGACTTGTCCTCGGAGAACCCCCTTTTACTGGATCAAATTCAGTCGACTTTTCTGTTGAGAGAAGGTTTGAAACCATTTTTATTTGATCCACCCCTATCCACGGAGTTCCCCTTTTTTTTGAAGGCACAAGTGGTGTTACCTCAGGGATGGTAGAGACGCCCATATACTCTCCGGAGGATTATTTTCCCCCTGCGGAAACTTCATCCCGCCTTCTGCCGCAGCAAAGGCGTCTTCGCCTTACGGGCAGTTCTTTCTCTCCCTCCGAGAAATACTCCCCTTTTCGGTAACAAGAACCTCCCCCGACCATATCCCCATCGTCCTTTTTACTCCTTTTAATCATACTAACGGTTTTTTTTCCTCGATACTCTAGATTTATTTTGAGGAGTTCTCCCTCTGGAGAGTTAGCGCTTCTCTCAATTTCGCCTGAACCTTTCCCCTTCAGATCGGTTTAAGCCCGTTGAATGCGCGTCCTTTTCCTCGTGCGAAGTTCCCCCGAACTCCGCCCCCTTTGACGTCTAGTGAAGCGTCCCTTCGATGCCCCCAATTCCTTTTTCTTCGCCAAATCCCCCTTTGCGCTAGTTTTCGTCCCAGTGAAAATGTCCCACCTCTCATGCCGTCCTCGCACAGAATAAAGCGCTCTCCCTGGCCCTGAAGGCATCTTTCATTTTGCTCCCTCTTCAGGCAAAGTAGATGCAATCAATACTCCCTTTTTATGATGTCAGCTTCCTAATTCCCGGTATGACCTCCGGACCCACAGATCCTCGTATATGCGTGTTTTCCAATCTCCCTCCGCGGACGAGCCTTTTTTTTTTAGCGGCCCCCCCTTCACTGATGCGCTTCCGCGTTAGCCCTTGGTAACCCTCACCAGGTGGGCCCAACTTCTTCACAGGCGAAAACGGGCCCTTTCCAAAAGTTTCTAAGACAACTTTTTTCCAATCGTTAGTTGCAGCTTTCACACACTGAAACAGTTCCCTTCGAGCAGGAGAAGTTTTCCTCCAGGCATGCGTCATTTGTATTAATGTGCCCGAAGTCTGTCCTTTTAGCCCAGCGATTAAATCGGCAGGAGGACCCTCCTCCTTCCTGGCATTCCTCCTTCAAACCTGCCTGCTGCTTCCGGTGGCGCTCAGTGTTTTTACAAGACCCTCATAGGCGGAAAGACTTCATGGGCTGTCCCAACGCCCACCTGTCGTCATTCGGTTTTTGCAGGTCCCTATCTGATCGATCCGTCCCCCCTTTGAAACCAATTTTCTTCTATGTCGGTTTTTCCCGATTTTGGTTGGCCTTTTTTACCTAGCAAGTCTTAGGTATCCGAAGCTGGTTTTGGCTGGTCTTCTGGTTACCCCCTGGATCGTTTTTCTTGCAAGTATATCCTTCGCTGTTCGCGATTTTGCCTTACCATGTCCCTTTCTAATTAAGCTTTGATCCCCCCGTAGTTAGGAGAGTGGTTCCATCGTTTTCATTCGAAGAATTTTCCCTTTTTTGCCGCATATCCTTTCCTGATGCCATTCGACAAGCGGTTGGTTGAACTCAGGGCTGGCGCCCCCCTCTCTTGATCCTTTCTTTTGAGAGCTGTGATTCTCTTGTCGCTGGCTTTTTCTATTCACCAAGCTCGGACTACGCTCTCAATTCTTTCTATCATCCCGTCGCCGTTTTCCCTGAAGACGCACTTTGTTAGCCTCCTGTCCGCTCACAAAAACCTTGCTCTTATTCTTCTACCTCCCTCAAGTCGTATTCGGCGTTGTACGTTTCTAATTCCCCTTGAAAAACATCTTATTATCTCTCCATCGCGGAACCTCCTTGTAGCTTTTTCACTCTGAATGGAGGGCAAATTTCCCCCAGATGATTCGGAGATCATCCGGCGCCGGCCGCAGAAGATGCTTTTTCCCCTAGCCTTTTCTACTGCGTCGTTCTCTTTTGTCATTGCTCTCCCTTTTCATCTGAGTGCCTTTGTAATTACCCCTTCCCTTCCCCCTAAATATTTCTTCCTTGTATTGTTGATGGTGCTTCCCTTACTCTTTTTTTGTGAGGTCCTGCGCTTCATTGCTGGCGAGTGGCACAATTGGAGGGGGCCCGGTCCCAGTTTATGTGGCGCACATTCCTTGGTCTTTGGAGCCTTCTTTTTTTTCTGGGAAACAGGGTGTTTTTTTTCTAGGTTCCCCATTCCTCTCGACGAATACCAATGGCAAGATCGTTATTTTAAAGTCCCCGGCACCGTTTTTTGTTAGGATCCCCTGCGGAATTAGGACTCGGTCTTTTGGGTCTGTAGTTAAAGCACCCCCCCGCATTATAACTGACCTTTTGTATGAAAGAATGCAGAGTTATCCTCAGCCTGGGATTCTCCTCCAAATACCGACAGCTCTAGTATGTAACTTTCTGTGCACCGACGCTGTATTTTGCTGGCCCGAAGCTGTCCCCCTTCCCTCCTGGTCCAGACTCCTTCCGCTGCCCCCTTACCCCTCGATTCCTTCAAAACACTGTTTTTTTTCCCCCCCGGACATTTCTCCCCAAACCTTTCCTGCGAGGGACCCTTTTCGTAGGTCGCATTTGATGGAATTGCCGCCAACTTCGTTAAAACAACCAAGACTTTCCTTTTTTGTAATACGACAGCACGGCCGAATGATATGGTTGTTCCCCTTAGTGTTTTTTCCTTTCCCTCATCCAGTTGTTGTGGTTTCTATCCGTTTCCCCACACGGCCTGACCCTCCCTTTTTCCTTCGGAAGTTCTTCCCCGTTTTTTTAGATAATGTGCGTATGTCGTGGTTGTTCCTTCCCCTTACAATCATTCCTTTCTCCCTACTTCCCTCACAAACCTCTTTTTTCAATCGTCTTTCAGCCTGAGCCTCCCCCTCATTTGGTTTGAAGGAATAACGACCCCTCTGCTTTGACGGATATCGAAGCTTTTGCCTTTAGAACAGTCCTTCCCTTTATTAGGGCCAGCCTATATTGGCCCGGTGCGCCGATTACATTCCCTCTTGATTGTCTTCCCGCTGAGAAGAAAGGATATTTTCTGCTTAATACCCCCCCTTGTATTATAAGGCGTTTTTTCCGCGTTAACTGAAAAGAACCTCCCTTGTCCTCCTCAGAATTTTCTTTTTAAGCCCCCCCCTTCGGGGAGTGGACCACAAACCCGCATATCTTGCCCTGGGTTTTATTTTTATCGATTTATACTCTTGATCTTCGCATAATAACCGACAACCGAGGAAAGGATGGTCCCCCCCCGTCAAAAAATTTTTCCCTTTCCCAGGAAGGGGGCCCCCCTCTCCTCAGAACGTTGTCGCCAGCGCCATAAACCCCCTTTTCCTTCAAAAAGTCCACCTCCTTGCGCAGGATTCATATTTACCCTTTTAGAATTCCTGGATTTCGTTTTACGCCCATATCTACATGCGCTCAATGACATTTCCGCGCCTTCGAAAAGCTCGGCGTTTTGGCTGCATAGGATTCTGGAGCCGACTCATTGCCAGAAGTCCAGTCGTGGTTCCCTCATCGCCATCCCTACGCTTATCAAGCGTCTTTCTCGATTCAGGACTTACCTATTATTGACTCGAATGACTCAGAAGAAGAGACTCCCAAAGTTCCCGCCAGAAGATATCCCCTTCTTTTTTTCTTCGGTTGTGTTGCGGGGCGCGCTGACATCCTCCTTCGTCGCTTATCCGGCTACCTGGGGGGTGCCTCTCCGCCATAATTGATCTATGGCCGAGCTTTTTTTCGCAAATTCTGTCGCTAGACTAGAAGGAAGTGACTCCTCGCGAGACGCGGCCTAGAGAGCTATTTTCTCCCAGCAGTTCCCCCCCCCACTCTTATCTTGCAGCATCCCCTCGGCAGGCGCACTGGACCGAACCTTAAGTCTGGCTTGCTTCGACGGCATGACCGGTTATCCCCCTAGGTTCCCGAACCAGGGAAAGGCTCTCATAAGATCATTAAGGCTTCGCGTTGCATTTTCGACCACCTCTTGAAATTAAGACCCGGCGGTCAAAACACTTCCCGAAGAATCCCCGGGTTTTTTTAAAAAGAATTTCCAATCTAGACCCAAAGCTATCCCACTATTTTCCTTCTACGGTCCAACCTAGAAGTGACCTCCCATCTCCGGACTTCCCCTGGTTTTCAATTTTCCTTTACGATGCTCTTTATCTTTCCAACAAACTGCCCTTCCGGTGAGTTGGCTCCTTAGACCATCTTGCAAGCAAGTCCCACTTTTCTCCCCGGCAGCACTTTTACATTTCTTTTCCGGACCCTTTGGCGTGGTCTTTCGGATCTGAGAAGCATGCTTATAGATTTAGACCCTTTCTTTCGTTTTCTTCGGAGGGCACCATAAATTCTTTATACAGATTCCAACATGTTACCTCCAATTACATGCTTGCTTAATTAATTCCACTGTTTCCTTGTAGTGTAAGTCCCAAATAATGTATCTTCCGGGCATCTCCCCCATGCCCTTCCTTTTGGGATTCCCGTTCCCCAGGGAGTTTTTCAGTGTTCCTGCGGTTTTTGTCCCCCCCCCGGTTTTTCTCCTGTCCACCTTCAACGTGGCTCCGCAGCGGTAGATTTACACACCCTCTTTTCGGAGTCCCCTCTCCGAAGCCCAGGTTTCAAGCAAAAGGTAGCTACCGGGCGTATTGTACTTTAAGAATAACCGGTCGGGTGTGCCTTTTATTGATTCGAATTGCCTTTTTCAAAAATTTTCCTGGAAGACGAAAAGTGTCGCTCCTTCCCTGATGACGCATGTCACCACATTTTCCTGGCTTCCATAGATCAACCGTTCACACAGATGTGCTGACTTTTCGCATGGTTTTCGGTGAAATCAGCCGATTAAATCTCATTTCTTCTTTATTGATAGGGTCCTTTTCCTAAATCCTTCAGCGCATGGTCCTTCCAGTAAATCCGTCTTTCGCGCCTCATTTGAGAGCCCTCTCGACACCCCGTCCGTAACCCGCCCCTTGACACCTCACATAGTAGGGTTATATCCCCTTGTCTCTTTGAGGAGAGATAAGAAGTCTTGGGAGAGGGACTCTTTTTGTGGCTAAAGGAGGTGCGTAACAATGAGAACCTTGTCCCCTAGTAGATAGGAGTTCTTGGAATGCGCGAACTCTTCTAATTTTACAAGTGATATTTAACCCTCCAGACCACGAGACCTTCTTTCTATTTTGAAGAGTCTGATATTCACCCTGGAATTAAGAACCCTTTCTCCCCGTGCTTCTTTTTTTCCCAGACAGGGACTAACCCAGCAGCCGGATAGTTCCTTTTCCTCCCCCTGAAGGCCAGACTCCCTTTGATCACGATTCTCTCCACGTCGACCCTTCATAAATCCCCCTTCTGATGTCGACTGCTCAACTTAATGCTTTGTAGCGACCGTTTAAGTTGAAACACTGCTCCTTCTTCTGGTGTGTGGCCACTCTCGAGCCCCGTTTACGCTTTTTCCCTCATCCCTCCGGACTGCGTCGAGACTTTCGCACTGGTGTAAACCCTTTGTAACCTTTTCCTTCCCAAACACACCCCCCCCCCCCCCCACCCCCCCCCCCCCCTTCCCTGCTAACCTAGAAAATAGGGCAAATGTCTAAAACGTGCAACGCCCCTCCCAAAAATCAGTTTCAGTACAGTTCCCTAAAACCTTTGAATTAAATTCGCGCCGCCTATGTATTAGAAGAGAACTTGTAGTGTATTTTTTTCTTGAAAGAAGGTTATTCCGACCCCGGTAGCTTGAAAATGCAGCCAGGAGGATCCGAAGATACCCTAAGAGAGGACCGGACCCCAAGTTCCCCTGCGGTCCGTGAGACTTTTCATTTTTTTTTTTTTTGTTTTTTTTTTCGGACCCAGCTCGATTCTCCGGCAAGATGTTCGAGTTTCCTGCGACAAAAGCACCACCTTTCGCAGGGTGGTTTTCCTCCCCCCCCGATAGATAGAGAGTCTTTCCTTCTGAGCTTTACTTGGATCATGGAAGGTATGCCTTTTCTCCCGTTAGCCGTCATTTCGTAGGTATCGAAGTTCCTTCTTTCTTTTCTTTGTTCCTGGATTTCGTTTTTTTTTTTTCGTAACATTGTCAGATTATACTTAGAAAATTTTGCCTTCCATGCGTTTCTTCAGCTTGAGCCTACCAGTAGTTTTCCCTCCTTTGACTTATTTGACAGAAATAGGGTCAGATGTTTTATCAAGTGAGCCTCCGATTTTTTTTTTGGTTTTTAGCGCGAACGTGGTCTCTTGGAGGCAAAATATTGCGGTTCGCCTCGGACAGGCTCTCGAGAGCCCTCCCCATGATTTCCTTTACTGTTGGATAGTCCAAATCTCCCCCTTTTAGTAGATTTGTCTCAAACCCCCCCAGTCTTTTCCCCCCGTCGCCGGATCGCCCTTTGAGCTTTTCTAGGCGAGAAAAAAACCCTCTTCGAGATCTCTTTTCTTAGAAATAACCCTCCCTTCATTAGGTTTTAGTGCTTGACGTTTCCATTCGATCCCAAAAACCTCCTTCTTATTTTCCTGACTTTCAAACCCGCTTTATGTCGCGTAATCTCTTTCCCCTAAATCTCCTCCCCCCTTTTTCAGGAGTTGGGACCCCTGCGTGAGGCGCAGCCCACGACGCCCTATTTAAGCATTGGTCTTTCTTCTTTTCTCCTGCAGATATCCCTCCCCTCTTGGTAGCCTCCACCCTAGTGAAAGTTCCTTGACCCTAATTCGCCAAGCAGCGCTTCTTTTTACTGTCAAGCAGTTCTTTTTTCTTGGTCGCCTGACTCACCCTCCGGGCGCTTGGCCCCTCTTTTGGGTGGACGAGAAAGTCTTTTTCCCCCCTCCCTTTTTCTGTGTCGCCTCCGAGTTTTTTCAAGAACTGGGTAATTCAGATAGAGAGAATTGGAAAGTACAATTGAGTTTTTTTTCTAAAGTAATTTTCCCCCCCAATTCTTTTTTTGCCCCTGAACTGCGGCATTAGACCTCCCCCTTTTCGTTTACCCTCCCATCGGTAACAGACTCCCTTTTTTTTATGACCCCTCTTTCTCCGTTCTGAAGCCTCTCTCTTACCCCATCCCGACCGCAAACCTCCTCCGTCGCCCACCGACCTCTTATTCCAGGAAGTTTTCAGCTGATCTTTTTAATGCCCGCTCCCTCTTCAACTGCCGCGCACCTGACCTCCACCAAATTTCACAACGGACAGGCTCAGGTTTCCCGAACCCCCCCTTTCTTATGGACCCACGGAAGACGTTTTTTTCGGACCGGTTCGATATTGAATTCCCCCTTAATGATTTTTCCCCCCGAAATGACCCCTCTCTTGTTTTTTGTA
>Ga0179591_1267095_pt1 | contig 11565 bp, 12 predicted proteins | sample CZOMad2_1_08_16f_FD_182891 | JGI IMG/M metagenome (GOLD analysis project Ga0179591, IMG submission 182891) | Vadose zone soil fungal communities from Angelo Coast Range Reserve, California, USA - CZOMad2_1_08_16fungal (PacBio error correction) | ecosystem: Environmental > Terrestrial > Soil >... | reverse complement strand
TTCTTCTTGTCCGAGTCCCCCCCTTTAACTCTTAATTATCAGAGGACGGCGCCCCCCCCCATAAAGACCCGGGACGATCCCCCCCTTTTTTGACCGACCGTTGCATGTTACTGTGGTGTTTTGCCTTTTTCCTGTCTTTCCCGAATTTTTTCGTGGAATTTATGTTTCCCATCATTCGCCCTCCCTTGCCCCTACTAGGTAGGCAACGCTTTTCGTGCAAATTAGGCTTTTTCTTGTGACCTTTATGTTTTAAAATTGTGGGTTTTACTCGCTTTCCCCACTGTGATTGTGGGACTTCGGTTTGGAATGACCCCTTTCCCTCCGTTTAACTCCCCCTTGATCAGGCCCTTGTAGGGAATGGACCCCCCGTACCCCCCCCCCCGTTTTTCTTTGAACTTAATCCGGTCGTTACCCCTGGAACCGCACCCTTTTTCCTAAAAAACCAGGGTTCCACCTTTTCGGAGCTTCGCGTTATTTCCCCCTGATTCCTCGGTTACGAACTGTCCTCAGACCGATCCCGCTCGCGCTTTTCCTCTGGTGACCGTGTTTTTTTTTTTGCCGCGCTCGTTCTTCGCCCCCCGGCATTTACCAGGACTACTGGCATCCCCCCCTTCCTCCCCCCTCCGGTTCGCCGACGTGCCCCTGCCCTGTCTGGGAGACCCTGCGTTGTTTTACGATCACCCTTTCGCTGCCCAAACCGTTCCCCCCGTGCCGCGTTTGTTTGTTTTCCCTTAATTTCCTATCGGAGGCCCCTTCCTAACACGGATCCCCTCCCATTTCCTTAAAAGCCCCCTCACGTCTTATCCTTTTTTCCTGGCAGTTTTTAGCCACTCGGGGACTGGCCGGGCTCTTATTGTGCCCCTTTTTTTTTTGGGCTGAAAAGTGTTTAGGTTCTTTTTTCTTCCCTTTCCCCTTGTTTGAAGTGAGACATTTTCCGGTGCCTTTCCCCTCAGAGAAGTCCCATTACAAGTTTGCCATAAGAAGTTCTCCTTTACCCACAACCTCTTTTTTTTGGGTTTTTTTTGAGACCCCCCCACGCCCCCCGTTCTGATCTTCTGGGGGTTTTGACACGTGAGAAGTTCGGTTTTCGAAGTCGGTGCTCCCCTGAGTTAAAGGACTTAACAATTCCCTCCCAGTGGATGATTGTGGTATGGACCGACGAGTCCCCCTCATTCTGAACGGTGTGCCCCCCCTGACTAGACCCGGGTTGGTTTTGACTAATTGTTAGAGATTTCTTTCCCAGATTGATCTTCTCGTCTGAAGTCCCCCTTTCGTTGGAGTTTTCAAGGACACTCTTCAAGGACCCCCAAGACATCTGGCGGCCACCAACGACCAATTCCCATCTTGGAATTGTTCCCGCTGCCCCGTACTGTTGTAGTAGTGAGTTTTGTTATCCATATTCTTGATGTTTCCGTTCCACCCCCAAAAGGGCTATTTCGTTCTGAATGTTTTTGTCCCCTTTATGTGTACCCCCCGGGGTTAGGAACGTGTACAAAAATTTTCAGGTTAACCTCCCCCAGTTCGTAGGGTCAGCATGTTTTCCTTTGGCCCTGATTTCTTTGGACCGGTGTACATCATTCTGCCTTCCCAGTTTTTGAAGGTGGCGGCTTCTTATTTTCTCGTTTGTGCCAAACGCCCTTTTTTTTTTTTTTTTTGCAAGTACTGTCTTGAGTGGTGGAAACCGTCCAAATGCAGTCTTTTCTGTAGTTGTAACCACAGCAATTTTCTTTTTTCTTTTTTTTTTTGGTCCTTTTCTGGTTGCATTGGTTCTCCCGGGGTCTTTTGTTTTTTCTTTCGCGTCGCTTGACTAGACGTAGTTTTGCCGCCAGTTCGGCCCTCATCTGACATAAAGTCTGCCAAGCCCACCCGAGTGCCCCTCCATTTGGACTTTTACTTTTTGTTAGCAATTACCCCCCGTCGAGGCTCGCTGGCATGCGAACTCCTGTTTTTCCGTCCGGGAAGGTTACCGTTCCCCTCCCCACTTTTCTTGTTCCCCCATTACTGTCCACCGGCCTGTGGATGCACCCCCCCGGGCTGTGGCCTTTTGGATTTTTTTCTTTCCTTTCCCCCCTTGACACGTCTAATTTTTTTCCCCCCTTTTTGAAAGGACGTTTTTGTTTTCTTTTCCCCTGATTTTTTGTCTCTTTTTTGACTTTTTGGAGCCGGATCTCGAACCCGATTTTTGCCTTCCAAGGGAAAACTGTTCCCGAACAGGAGGGTTTTCTCTTTCTACGTCGTACATTTTGCTGACTGAATGGCCCCACACAACAACCTTCCCCTTTTTTTCCGAGGTTCTACAGGCGGTCCCTAAATTTTTTTTTTCTTTACCCCCCGGTAGTTGTCCCCCCACCCACCTCTCGTCATTGTTGATTCGTTTGCCGTACCCTCTTACCCCCCCCTCCTGATCTTTTGGCCTCCCTAGAGTGGGCGCCTTTTTCCTTGATAGTAGAAATGCAGGGGATTTTCGTGGATTGCCTCTTGCGTTAAACCCTCCCCCCCCTAGGAGCTTTTCAACCTCCAAACCCCCCTTTTTTGCTTTTGGAAAGTTTGAGGGCTCGCCCCCCCCCCTTTCGATCACAAGTTTGGAATAAGTTTTCCTCTTCCCCCCGTTTGCGTCCCTTTTCCCGCCCGTGTTCCCCCGAGTACTACCCTCTTCACGTTTCTTGCGTTCAGTCCCCCTTTTTTCCTTTCTGAACCCCACAATTTTAAAAGTTTTCCCGCGGCCTTTTCTCAAGTACAGTACCCCCCCTTACTCTGGTTCGGTCCACTCGAAAAGACGCCCCCCCCCCTTCATCTTTTGATGGTTAAAAAAGAACCCCCCCAACAGGTTGGAACCCCTGTAGCATTGTGGAAAGATGGTTCGTTTTTGATGCTTGGAATTCTCCCTTTTTTTCCTGGTCTTTTTACCCCGTAAATGTACCTTCGTTCTTTTCCATTCTTTTCTTCCTCAGTGTTTTTGGATGTTTTGCCATACTTCCCCGGCACTTTCCAAGTTTTTTCCTCCCTAATACTTTTTTCCCCTTCTCTGTAAGACATCAATCTCCCCATTTTTTTCCCTGGTAACCCCCCCCCCCTTAAAGTGTTTTTTCTCTTGGATACGTTTTCTTTTGGTTCTCACTCGGCCAGCTTTTCACCTTAGTTTTTTTTTCTCCCCACTTCCACTTCCCCAGTCGGTCTTTTTCTCTCCAGGGGTTTTTTAGAGCCCCTTCACCCATTCGATATCGTCGTCTCTTTCTCTTTTTCACTCCCCTCCTTTGTTGTTGTTTTCACCTTTTTTAATCCGGTACGATTCTTCCTCCTTTGTTTTTTTTCGACACGAGGTCCCACCCCTCGCAGTCTCCCGGATTTTTTTGGGCGGCTTTTCGTGTTACCCGTAAACTACTTGCCCCCCCCCAGGATGGGTTTTGGATGGGGTGTCCCCATTGTTCGTTCTCTTACCTTTTTTACACACACAAATGTGCCCCTTTTGTTCTCGGCAAATGATTGCTTTTGTCGGAACACTCTCTTCGGCTCCCTTTTTCTCGTCCAAACCAAGAGATTATTTTTTCAGGCCCCATTTATCTGATGTATACGTAAACTGTCCCCCACCTAAAAGCATCGGAAGGTTTTGTTAGCGGGATCCTCACCTCTTTTTTTTTTCAGGACCTGACAGTTTGACAAAAACCCCCCCAAACAAACAACCTACCCAACCCCACCTGAGATATGATTTTTTCCCCAACATAGAATAGTTGACCTTCGCAACAGTTCCGGTGGCGGTGTAACCTGATGAGGAGGCCTTTTTCCCTGCATAGAAACCGACCCCCCCCTCCGGAGTGGTGTTCCGACCTCTTTTCTCTCGCTCGTGTCATGAGACAGGTTTTTGCGCCGTCCCCTTCTTTTCTTTCCCCTGACCGTTTTTCTCTTTCGTGTAGGCCACTTTTCACCGTTTTTTGTCTGGATTTGGATTTTCTTCAGCTTCCCCCTGCGCACGTAATTCGGAGGTAACTTCGTTTCCTTTTCTTTGGAGTACCCACTTTTTTTTTTTGAAACTCCCCCTCCGTCGGTGAGTTTCCCCCCCCCTTTGACTTTCCCTTCTTTTTTCCCCCCCGCACTCCTTCCCCCAAAAAACAGTTCATGTTTCTCCGATCGAACCCAATATACCAACCCCCCCCCCCTTGCGGATCTTGCACTCGTCGCGAGTACTCCATTGATTGATATCCAGAGGTTCGTTTTCGCACAACCTTTTGATGGGCCCGACAAGGAAAGCGAGCTTTGCGGTTGGGTTCCCCCGTTCCCCCTTACCAGCCGCAGTCTTTTCCTTGCTTCCTTCTATAGACAAATAGGAGCACCCCCCCCCATGCTCCTTGTTTGTTGAAAATGCAATCTCCCCCTAATGTTTCATAAAAGTTAGTCTGACTCCTACCCACAAACAACCCGATTTGTGTTTTAAGGGCCCTTCCTAGTTGAGGAGTGATTATTCCTAAAAGTTCGTTACCCCAAATGTTCCCTTTGTCTTCTTGTGGCGTTTGGTTTTCGTTTAGGACCTTTTTTCCCCTAGCGTTTGACTTTTCTGAAGTGGTCCGGGATGCCCCTATCACCACGTAAACCTTTATAATGTTGTGGCCCTTGCATCTATTTCTTGAAGTGTCATTTTTTTTTGCTATTCGCTGTGTACTTACGTACCCATTCCCTTTGGAGTGACTTGTGAACTGTGCCCAGAAAGTATATTTTTCTTTGACCGTCCAATTGGTCCTTGTTGGTTTGTGTGTTTGCCAACCCGTTTGATTGGGGGCTCTTTCCCCTATGGTGAAGGAATGACCTTCCAGCCCTGTGCCATTTTTACAAGGCCCTTCCCCCCCCAAACATTCTTACAGCCGGCTATTTGGAACATTCACATCAACCCCCTGTCTACCTAGATTTCGCTTGCATTGACGAAAATCCCCTTGCTTCCTTTCAATGAGGCTGTTCCCATAGTGTGTTGGATGCAGGCGGTCACCCCCTTAGTGAACCGCCCCCCCCTTTACATGCTTTCCGTTGGTGCGCGTGTTCTTGCCCCGTCTCGACAACCTTTCCGTTCGGGAACGCTGCCAACCCCCCGATGATTCTTTGAGACCCCATTTCCGGCCAGTACTTCTTATTGGGGCGCGAATCTCCATACTGCAACCGGCCAATTTTTCCCCCGACCCGAATCGTTATCCACTCTCACGCTCCGTGTTTTTTTTTTTTTAACCGCGTACTTGCTACAAAAAGGCGCGTGTTCCGCCAATCGAATAATTTAACGTGTGGCTGTTTTTTTTCCGTCTTGAATCAGTGTGCCCCCTCGCCCGTTTTGCCTTGCCGACAACTAATTTTTTGGTGCGGCTGCGAAGTCTCTTTTTTTTCTTGTAGATACTGCGCGTTTTAGATACAACGGCCCCCCCCCCCACAAGGGAGACTTCCTGGTCCGTTTAAATAATGATTTTTTTGGTCTCTGTATCGTGCAATCCAAAAAATAATCTGGTCAGTTTTTAGTTTTCATGAGGACTTCCTCCCTGGCGAAGAAGCCCATTCCTTCCAAGTCAGTTTGGCAGCGTGGTTCTTACGAAACCCTCATTTCTATAGGGGTTTTTTGGGTAGGTCCCCCACTTGGCTAGTGTTGGTTTTTATGCGGCCTGATACACTGATGCTTGTAGTTTTTTTGTTTTTCTCCGGATTTTACGTCGTTCCCTGCCGTACTCCTGCGCAATACCCATATTACTGACTGTGACCTCAAAACCCAACGTGGCCCTCCCCCGCGGGACAAAAAAAGTCTCCTCTATGTAAAGGTTTAAGTCATGTTTTTTTTATTCCTCAACGGCCTCAGTTTCAGGGGTCCCCATTCTTCTTTTTTGGTTTTTTTATTCACAAAATTGCCTTTTTATTTGAGGTTATGTTTTTCGTACCACGGAGCTCTCTGACTGCTTTTTTTCAACCCAGAGACGACCTTTTTCCAAGGTTGGTTTGCGGAAACTTGGCAAGTGCCCGAACAAAAGGAATTTTTTCCCATCTCCCCGGCGATTGTAGATCTTCGCATCTTCATATTTTAGGTGCAGGCGTCGCGGTGAAGGAATGACATGGAAGAATTTTTATTTACATTCTTTTATCCTGTCCCCTTTAGTCTCGTGATCTTCGTTTGCGCTCAGACTGTCGTGTGGTCCTTTTCCATCTCCTTCTCTGCTATACGACGTTACACTTGCTTCTACCCCTTGAATGCCCCCTTTTTCGAAAACCCCCAGGGCAACAATAACAGCAATGTGGCAGATGGTTTTCATCCGCGTTCCGTCCGAAAATAGTTCTTCAATGTGACCTACGAAGTTCCCCCGTGCTTTTGCTTTTTTTTTTCGGACAATAGTGTTTTTTTTCCTCGGTAGGTTTACACTGCGTTTCAATGCTTGCGGGTCCTTACACCCCCTACAAACAATGTCACCCCTTCGGTTTTCCCCACGACTCTTCCCCCCACAACCCCCCACTTTCGCAAGGTGGGTGTTTGGTTCTATCACCACACCGACCATTGCCCCCACTTTTTTAGTTCCGCCACGATAGTTTTTTACCCAGGGTGCTGAATTCATCCGTGGGCCATGAACACTTTTTTCCCAATTCGGCCCCTTTCCCCCCACCGGAGCCTGCCTAACAGTGAATTGTAGGGGTGAGGGGCTGAAGGCTTCCCTGGTTTATTCAATTGACTTTTCTTTGCTTCCCCCTTTGACTTACGGTCTACCGGTGTTGTACCGGGCTTGGATCTTCCTCCCCCACCCCCCCTTTTTCTTCTTTTAATCCGTGTGTTGTTGATTTTCTGTATGGAGTTCCCGATACCCTTTCCGCCCTTCTTTTTCCGATCCCCGCTTACCGTTGCTGCCACCCTCGTTATGTTAACAACCGTCTCTCTTAGACGGACAGGCCTTTAGTTTTTGTCCCGAAGGGAAATTCTTTTTGCATTTTCCCTGGCATTCACTTTCCTGATCAAATTTTTTCCCAATCCTGCCCCACGTAGCGTTCCCTTTGTTTCCCCATGACAGGGACTTTTTTTCCTTTCCACTTATGTAAATTCTTCGTTTTTGGTCGTCTTTCCATGGTGACCATGTTTTCGTGGTTTTTTTTTTAGGTGACCTCATCTTTTTAAATTTCCCGTGGGAGAACGGGGATTAACCCTAAAACACCGAGGTGTCATCCGAACCAGGGCCCCATTTCACCTCACCAGGGTGAGTATGTACCAACCTGGCAATGCCCCATTTTGCGTAGGACAAGTCATCTTCCTGTTCGAAGTCGTCTTGTTAATCCCCCTCTCTGCGGTTTCCATTTCTGCCCCCTGTTTTTGGACCAGGTCGCGCTCCCCTGAGATTTTTGTCTAGCCCCCATGCCGACCCCCCAGGACCACAAATCGTATGATAACCCCACTGCCATTTCCGGATAGAATCAATTTTATCAATGCCATTTCAGCCTTGCCTTTTTTGAGTCCTGCCCAGTTTCCAACCCCGTGATAGTCTTTTGACGCCCCTTTCGATCTCTCTGTATTTCCTCTCACCTTAGACAAATTTCCTTCATACCAGTCAAAGCCGGACACTCCTTCTTTGTATTGGGCTTGATACCGACGTTTTGCCTCCTGGAGATGAGCGGTTTTTGTGCCGTTGGGAGGCACCCCCGTGTTTTTGTGTAGGGCTTCAATATTTGATTTTCCGCCCGTTTTCCCCCTTCCCGCCCCTCCGTATGGCCAAATCTTCTTTTTTTTAGAAATGGGCTCCGTCCTCGCTGAAAAGACCCTTTTTTTTTCTCCCTTTCCGGTTGCTCCTACGCTTTTCAGCGCGGTTCGCCCCCGTTTGTCTCACCGGTCCCTTTTTTTCCCGAGCAGCGCGGCACCTTCAGGACACCGCCCACCCCACCCCCCGTTCCGTGGGGGATTGTTGTGACACTGACGAGTACTTTTCCCCCATCCCCATTGGCGGACACGACAGTCCCCTGGTTGGGTGACGGTTTTACGAGCTCCTTTAACAGAGTCTCTCTCCCCGTTCTCCGCCGCATTCGTTTTGGACAGGCACGCCTAACAAGACCGAGGGTCCAACACCTCTGTTTCCCCCAAAGGGTGAAAATTTTGTTTTGTACTGCTCGTTCCCCGAGTTCTTTTTCTCTTCCCAGCGGAGAACTCGGCTTCCCTTTTCCTGGCTGGTCTAAAATGGCTCCCGGCGGCTGGGTCCCTTCCTGTGAGTGCCGCCCTCCCCCCCCCCACCATAGTTTTGGTTTAGGTGTACCAGTCGTCTGAAGTCTCGTGTTTGTTTTTGTGGGGGCCCGCTGTTTGGGTTGCGCAAATGAGATCAGGGGTCCTTTGCGTGCCTTGGTCCGCGCGCAGACGGCAAACCAACCGGGCGGTGACATTGGGTATTCTTCTTTTTTTTCAGTCACTTTCAAATGACCCGTCCGTTTGAGGAGCAAAAACCTGGGGCTTTTTTCTGTGGCTCGGTTATTTTTAGTTGCCCTTTGTTTTCGGAGGCGGGTTGGCGTCTTCTCCTCTTACAGACAGGTACCATAGTGCCCCCTGCACTTTTTCCGTCATCCCTTGCCCCTCCCCCCCCCCCAGTGAACGCCCTTGGCTTTGTCTCATAACCGATTTGACGACTAATGCCCCTCTCAACTCGGTCACTTTTTGATTACGTAGCCCCCCGCCAGCTGCCGGGACCCTTGGTACCCCCAGTGCCACCTGTACTGGCAATGTACCTTTCTTAAAACAGTGTCTTGCTTTTTCCCTTTTTTATTCTTTCCCCCCCAGGCACTGTGGACCCCAAGTTTAGATGACGTTGCTTCACGAATGGTCCAGGCATCCCAGTGCCCCCCATCATGTTTTGATGTGGGTCTTTTTTTTTGTTTTGATCCCCCTGTTGTGGGTTACTGCCGGTGACCCTCAGGCCAAGAGGGGAACAGGTAAAACTCTTCCCCCTTGCGGGTTTTGTTTAAGTCTTTTCACTTGGTGTCTTTTTTTTTTTTGGCCCCCTTTTGCACCTTGTGCCAACACAAGAAGTCCCTTTTTTTTTTGCTCTAGTTGTTTTCGCCCGATTGAATGCTTCCCCCACGCTCATTAACCTTCGGAATCCTTCCTTGATTCTTTATTCTCTTCCTTTACAGCTTCTCCCACGATATTTTCTGCATATAGCCGGATGGCTTATACGATCGTTTCGAGAAATTCCGGGGTTTCTTGTATCCTTTGATGTTCCCCCACTAAGTCAAGGGTTTTGGCCCCCCCTTCTCTTTAACCCCACCCCTTTCGGCTGGCAAATTTGGATGTTTTCCTTCAACACCCCTTATATGGCCCCTTTTTTCCCGTCCCAATGCCCTTTGTAGTCCGTGTTTTTGCACCACCTTTTTATCCCCCTCCTGTTTCTCTTCCTACACTCAGCGAAACTGCTTCAATCACTCCTGCGACCTTGACAACCCACGTAACCGCCAGAGGTCCCCCCCCGCTTCCCCTCCGCACACGAACTCGGCTTTTCCGTTGACGCCAACCGACGCGTTAAGCTTTCGGTTCATACCACTCCACGAGTTTGCCCAATTGGGATCCCCCATGGTTTCAGATGGTTTTGGGCGGTTTTTTTTTTGATAGGTGGGTGCGTCCCGTTGTTCGGTCTTTGATGAACCATTGTAATCGTGCGGGAATAAAGGGTTTAAAAATTCCCCCCCCTAGTTTTTTTTGCCTGTGTCCTTTCCTCCCATAAGGCATTTGACCTCCCTAAGGCGCCCCTCAAAACCGTCCCCCCTTTATTCGACCCAAGACCCTTTTTTTCCTTCCCCCACTTGACTGTCTTTGTTTTTTTCCACCCCTTCTCTTCCCCTCATCTTGTCCCTTTCCCCCAACAGTAAGATGTGTGTCCCACCGTCGTCCCAGTCCAAGTCAGCTTTCTCCCCCCAACACTTTAGCTTCCCTTTTTTCCCGATGAGGAAGTATTCCGATTCCCAACCACTTAGTGTTAAGGATCCTCTCCCCTTCCTTTTTTTTTGTTGTGAGAGATCCCCCGTCTGCAACCCCGATTTACCAGTTTGAACGGTTGGGACGCCCCCTCGAACCCTTCCTTCCCCCCCAATGCCCCCCCACGATAGAAAAGATGTCCCTCTCCTAGTTGCCCCCTCAATACATTGAAACCGTCTGTCCTGCTGGGTATGGTGGCACCAGAGGATGTTTGATACTTTCCTTTTCCCATGTTACGAGGCGTTTAAACCCCCCCAAACTTTTTGCCCTTGTTGGTACATGCTTTTTTTCCCAAACACCTTATTTTTTTTTTGCGCTATCCACCCGCCTTTACTTGATTTCTTTGTAGCTTTGTCCTACCACCCCTGCTCGGGACTCATTATTCATCTTATTCCCCTTTACCAGGGGCCCCCGAAGTTTCCGTGGAGGGCAATCCTCTTTTCCCATCAAAAGATTTCGTTCTTCCCCCTCCCCACGACTTGAAACACCCACACCTCGTTAATTGGAATTTCCGCCCGGCAAATCTTAAATTTCCTGTTGTTTTCCCGACCCCCCTCAACAGGTTTTTTTTTGTAGCCACCCCCAATAAAGCTTACGTCCTGAGTTTTTTTCTGGTCCCTCCACAAACCGACCCGTTACGATTTGGTCGTACTGGGTTTCGGTGCTTTGGGCGGCCCCCTTTGTCCTGCCAAGTTGTTTTTGCGCACTTCCCCCCGCAAGTTCTTGACCTCTGTTTCTGATGTTGGTAGTGGACTCGCACACATTGCTTTTTCTAGGTTTCAAGCTGTCCCCCCCGTAGAAATCGTTTCCCCGGTTCTTTAACGGTTTCTGTTTTATACTTTGCCCGACCGCAACCCCCCAAAGTGGTCCCTCCAACTTCCCCCGTTTTTTGTGAAGTTACCCCCCCTGTAAGTGTTTCGGTTACACTGCACTTTAGGCACTAAAGGACCATTCAAGTTTGTCAGTTTCCCCTGTGACCGATCCGGATTTTCTACTTCTTTACGACAAAGTCAATCGAGTTACCTTGTTTGGGAGGACTTGAGTATATCCTTCTCATTTTATACAAGAGTTAGTCCCGTTTGAGCTTTTGGTGTGGCAAGTCCGTCCGGCCCCCTTGATTGCAGTCCCCTTCTACACCACCCCTCCACAACACCTTCTTTCTTTGGGTCACCCCCCCATACAAAGGAGTCTTTCCCCCTTGTTCTAGTTTTCCCCTAGTATTGACATATCCTCAAAACCACACTCCCAGTTAGGAATTTTTTCGGACACTTTTGAGTTGGTCCTTTAGTCTTCGAAGAGCGTTTCAACCGATTAATCCTCGGGAATGTTTGGGCCTCCGGCCAACATTTCTTCCGAGTGATTTCGGCCGTGGTCATTGCTTTTTTTACCGGAAAATCAAAGCCCCACCTATGACTTTTTGTGGACTTGCCTAATCCAATTCGTTGTGTTCAAGATCCCCTTCCATAGTCTTTTGCTGGGTGATTCTCCCTCCCCTTTGCACCACCTTCATGCTTGCTCCGTTTTTTCGCCTGTTCTGACCCCCCGCCGATACTTCCCTAATTACTAATTTTCGGGTGTCCACCTCCATTGGGTTGATTTGGTTTGTTGGGATTAAACCC
>Ga0179591_1258825_pt1 | contig 11565 bp, 13 predicted proteins | sample CZOMad2_1_08_16f_FD_182891 | JGI IMG/M metagenome (GOLD analysis project Ga0179591, IMG submission 182891) | Vadose zone soil fungal communities from Angelo Coast Range Reserve, California, USA - CZOMad2_1_08_16fungal (PacBio error correction) | ecosystem: Environmental > Terrestrial > Soil >... | reverse complement strand
AAACCTGCCTTTCCCCGGCGTTCCGAATCTTTGTCAGGAATCCTTCTCGGCCTGGCCAACGGCCGGATTGCATTCCCTTGATTGCTCGTCCCTCTAGACCCCCTTTCACACCTCTGGGCGCAATTGAGCTTCGTTATCTCACATCTCGGGGCTTTTCTTCCAAAACTTTCGACCGCCGTCGCGCCTTTGAGCTTTTTTCCAGGTTTGCTGGAGGTTGTTCGACCGCTCCATCAACAGGTCTGCTTCTTTGATTTCTTTCCTAGAGACGTTCCATTTTTATCATACCCTTTGCCCATGAGTCCCCTGGATCCCTTTGGCCTGTAAGCACACGGAATTCACCGAGTCTGGAGCTTCTTTTTTTATTCCATGCAATCACAACTACGGGTTAGCCTTTCAGGGCTCGCCACCCGACCCTCTTATTAAGCTTATGATCTCATTAGCTTATCTGCTATTTCTCCCGCATTGACCTAGCGTCAAACCCCCCACACGTGCGAATCTTCAAAGTGCCCCCCTCGGTTTCCTGTCAGCCGTCTAAATCCTTTGTCACTTACCTTATCACCCAGCCCACTCTATTAACCGTCCCCCCTCCTAGTGTGGCCGGACAGTACGGGTTCACTCGTTTCCAATTTCATAAAGCCCATGGTTTTTTTTTACCAAAATCCATTTTAGAAAGATTCCTCCTGTACAGTCCGGTGCCTTTTTCCTACCCCCTTCACTCTTAAAAGGTCTCCTCCGTAACGGTACCTTCCTTTCTTCCCCCGTTTGAGGAATTCCAGGTTTGGGCGAGCCTTTTTTTTCATCATTCAGCGCCCATTCCCTTCCTGTTCGCTTATAAGGCCGCGTTCTCCACCATTCTCTCGTTCCGCCCCCTCTTTCAGCCAAGGGCGTGGGTCCCAGGACTTTTCTTTTCCCCGGACCGGGGAACCCTCTCGAGAATTGTTTCTGCCTCCAATCTCGGCAGACCCCACGGCGGATTCGACCCTCCCCCGCGTTATGGAAGATCCCCATTTTCTAAGTTTTCGGCCGCAGGCCGATTAACTCCTAGTTTCTGTTTTTTCTCTGGAAGTAGATTTATTGAGAGGGTATTTTTAATAGCTTCACTTGTTCCCGTTGCCCTTCCCGGAACGATATTGGGGAAAATTCCCTTTCGGGATGTCGCGGTTGCTTCCCCCTAGAGTTCCCAAACTTGTCATGGCCCGATAAGCCCCCCTTAATTATGCACGGAGTTGTATCCCCCAATAGTGGCGAGACAAACCTTCTTCTTTTTTTCCCCCCCGTTTCCGTCTCTTCCCGGTCCGTGGAATTTCATTTGACTGAAAGTGTGACCTCGCAACGCCTTCCTGAAGTCCCCTTTCGGAAGTCTTCTGGAAATGCGTGGGTTAAATTTTTCTCTGGTGTTCTTGCCTCCTATGTGTCTTCCGTCCGGGACAGTCCAGAAAGCCCCTGTCTCCCTTATCTTTCATCGGAGCTTTAAGCTGGCGCAGGGTCCTTCCTTTAGAAGAATGACCTCGCGGGCGACTGAGTCCTATTGCGCCATGGAGATGGAGCGGGAATTTTCCCATACACTACTTCGACCTCCAACCCTTTTAGTTGAATTCTATGTTCATCTTCGCCTCTGACCTGACCCCTCCTCCAGCGTTGATTTTTTTCAGGCCACCGCTGTCTTCCTTGTATCTTTCAAGGTTTGGAGGACACAGGGACCAGATTGGAAGATAGTTCTGGACAAAGGTGTGGGCCCGAGCCACCAGCCGCCCTTTTTCTTCCCTGCCGACCCCCGGAATTCACCTGACGATCTAGCGCTCGCACCACACGATATAGGACCGGGTCGGAATGGAACTTCTTACTACGTACCAAAGAAAGTTGAATACGGCTACGGCGATGGCCACTTCTTTTCCTTCCCCCCCGGTGCACAGTCCCACCTTTCTTTTGAGCACGTAGTTCCTGTTTCTTTCAGGTGCTTTCCATCCCTAAATTTTAAAACCTTTAACCCGCGGTGCGATCCCCCCCTGCGTTCAATCTTGGATGTGAAGAAGTTCCCCTTTTAAAAGGGAAGACTTAGTCTTCTTCTTATTCTCGGAAAGAGATGGCGGACTTCTTTCCACGACGCGGATAGGAGGTCGCCCTTTTAACTTCTGTCTGGGGTCAATCCTGAAGAGCATTATTGCTAGTTTGTTTCCTCCTACTAGTTTCTCCGCGGGCAGGTGATGGCCGGGAAGTGTTAATTTTTCTCGCGGGCACGGTTAGACTTTCACTTTCTGCTTTCCTCTTTGAACAGCTCTTCGAGGACCGAGCTGGGCCTTGCGTAGTTTACGACTTGGGTTCCCTTACTATAGCCCTTGACCAGATCCATGCCCGACTGCTTCCAGATAGACCCTATCTTTCTTTTTCTTCCAAGAACTCAAACGGCCTCCTGAGGCGGTTGCTGGAGACGTTCATTTTTATTACTTGTCCTCTACGGCAGGATCTCTGCTAATCTCTAGTTAGAAAATTCCTCGGTTCTTCCCCCTCTATAGAATTTCAAGAAACTTCAACTGGACGGCCTGGAATCCCCCGATTTTAAATTTCAGAGCTGTTACCCCTCCCCCGGCCGCACCCATCTTACATTGGGTCGAAGATGGCAATCTGATCTGCCGGTCCCTCCCCTACCTTACACTACTCCTGTGACCCCGGAGATTTCCCGGGTATCAGTCTTGGTAGTGTATCTGTCTCTTCACCCCTTTTTGTCCGGTTTTCAGTAGCTATCATGGAGGAAGCACGCAGTGGAAACCAACCCTGAGGAGCCATAGTTTATCGTCCCACGAGAGAGTTTCGTTCACTTCGCTCCGCGCCCTGGGTCGGAGGGAACGGACGATGGTCACCACCCTGGAAGGGGGGCCCTTTCCTCTTGTTACTAGCCTTGAACCGGAGCCGTTGGAAGAGTTCGCAGTTCGTAGATCTTCTGAGTGGTTTGTGGCGACTCCAGATTTTTCCTTAAGGTTCCCCGATGTGATGTAGTTGTCTTTCCTCACTTTATTTTCCTGAGCTTGATACCCTCTGGAACCTTCAAAAGGCTTCCTGGAACCTTGAGGTTTCCTTTCCGCGGAACTGGCCAGGATTACGCCCTTTCCTGGTCCGACCGGGTTAGGCTTATGTCCCTGTCCCTAGCCGCTGCTGCCACCTGAAGACTGTTTCGTTGGTCTCCCTTTTCGAATTCCCCTTTCTGCAGATTTTGAGTGTGGGGGCCGTTGTATGCTTCCTTCTGTTCCCATGTTTTTCGCGCTCTATTTTTCCCTCTTCCCGGTTGGACGAGGCGGGGAATGGTACGAGGAGTCGTCCTGAGAAGGTTGTCAAGAGGTTGCAGTTCGGACGGGGACGGTAATAGCTACCCTCTCATCTCCCCTTTTCGGAATGTTGCGTCGGTGCAAACGTGCTTGTAAGGGCGGCGCTTCTGGGCTTGTCTCAAAGGACGCGCAACTTTGCACCGGTTACGAACGGGCCTGAGGGCTGATTTTTCACCTACCCTTCTGTAATACCTACTCTGTGTTGGGGTTTTGAGAGCTCTTGTCAATAACATCTCCAAGAATTTGTTGCACGGTCTGTATAAAGGTGAGCAGTGCCTCTTCCGGGTTGACCAAGAAAGCCTCAGACTCCCTCCCAGAACGTGCCGACCGCAGTACCCAGTGGTATGGATTTTCCTTCTTATCCGGTCCCGTAACTCCTTCCCTGCCCGTATCAAACGTCGCCCTCCCCTCCTAAAGTACTTTATCGGATCCGTCAGGCTAACCTGTATCCCCCTCCTCCCCCCTATCCCCTGGTACATAAGGTACAGGACGGGCAGCGGTCGTACACCGGCCCCCCACATCCCTTTTTCTTCACCTTCCTTCGGATTCGACCCGGGTCGCCCAACATCCCCTTTTATTTCTTTTCGCCCGTCTACGACGCAATTTCACGGTATATTCCAGTTCAAGTCGCCCAGGCACCTCTTGCAAGCAGGTGCAATTCCCTCTACGCACCTCCTTTAATAAGCCTTTAGGGATTAGTCCGTCTGTCTTAAATCTCCCTCATACCAGACCGTTTCATCCCCCCCCCTTCCCAGCCCCTTCGGGCACCGCACCCGCCTCGGCTTGCAACATCAAGAGAAGAAAGCTTCTACTAATCTTCCCCTAAACCTCTACGGTAGAAGGCAAGATTGCTCTTCCCAACAGGCGGCCAGGAAAACATTAGGTGAATATTCATGGTTCCCTAGACATTGCGCTTGCTTAACTAACTGCTCTTTTCTTCCGCCTCACCTTCCCTCCCCTTCTGTTAAAAGATGTTGAGCCCTCCCCTTTTTTCGTCCCAGGCCTTCCGAGAAAGGTGTTTAGTTGCGAAGATTCTCCAGATCGCCTGACCTGCCTGTGTTCACTGAGTCATTCCGTTAGGTCTTTCAGGCCATCATACTTGGAAAGCTCGCGTTCCACTGCCTCTTTCCCCGACCTCGTGGAACAGCTAGAATTTTTCCGCGCTTTTTTTCTGTTCAGCAACTTTTTATTGTTTAGGTGACCCCCCCTCGAGAGGGGTACCTTCCCCCGCCTGAGGTTTATAACTTCGAATGTTCCTATCCCCTGACAGTATGGCCCCCCGTAACATCCTGTCCCGTCCCCGCAATACTCCGAAGTTTCAGTTCTTTTCGGTCCATCAGACTCTCCTGTCGTAGATTTCCATCCCCCCCCACTTCTTTTTCCCCGCGGGCCGATCTTGCCTTACCTTTTTCTCCCCTCTGCTGGAACCAGCTGCGGTTCACGCTATTATTTGTATGACCCTCATCCCGTTCATTCTCCAGTGTCCGCCCTCTTCTCAAAGGTGATCCCCGGCCGGCCAGTTCCTGGCCCCTCTTCCCTCCCTCGTCGCCGTCCAACCAACTCGTCCCATAGTTCCGGAAGAGATTTCCCATAATCCCCTCAGGAAAGGTACGTTGCAACAGGGATTTTCCTCCGAGGGGTGTTTCAGTACACGGCCATCTCCCGTCCCTTGATCAGAAGCCATCCATGTTCCCAACCCTCAGGTAAAGATTTTCCCGTTTTTTTCAGCTTCCTAAACTATGGAACGACTTGTAGCTCCCCGATTTTTAACCTGTAAATGGTCTTTTCTGGCACGACCCCTTGCCCCTTCCACCCTGCCTACGTTTAGACTCAGATTTCAGTTTACATTGACGAAGAAGTGGCACATCTTTTTTCCTTAAAGCTCACCCATTTTTTTCCTTGCTATTACCTGGTTGCCCTGTCCGACACTTGGCATTCGGATCTGGTTTTCTGACGCGAGCTATTATGATTAGCGTATTCCGGTCACACGGACCTGCTTTTTTGTTATAGGCAATTATTTTCCCGGCCTCGATGACCCGCCTGGCCCGGCTGGCTTCACCGGCGCTCCCGTACCGAAAGCAGAGGTCCCCTGAAAGAATAGTTCTACTCGTGGTCATTTTTCTCCTTGAAGGGGACAATTTCCTGACCCACTAAAGGTGAGGACACCGTGGAGGAAACTGTCCCTGCTCCAGCTCCAAGATAGTTCTTCCCTGATGAGATAGAAGATTCCAGCTAGTTAGGGCTCTTCCTTAATCCGAGCTCAATGATGAAAGCGTCCCGCGTAACACTTGGCTTGAAAGGCGCGAGGGTTTTCTTCGGTGCGGGAACCTCACGCATCATGATCGTCCAAACCCAAATGCCCTCCGGCTGCCCGAATCCCTTTCAGCAGGGAAGTCTTCCGGCCTTGATATTGGCACCCCTGTTTCCCGTCCCCTTGGCAGCCGGCCTGCTGGTGACTCCCGGAAGGACCGTTCTCAGTTACGTAGGTTACAAAGTTCTCTTTCCACGCAGAATGGTCTTCTCCTTCCCACGCGCCTTGTGTACTAGATGATGATCTCGCCCTTCCCGCTCCCCTGGGCCTGGGCCCAGACGGCAATTTTCCCGGCCGGTCCCACCTTCCCTAATTATAAACCATCCTCTACTTCCCTCTCCACGAAGTACGGCCGCTCGAGTTCGGCTTCGCGGCGTAACCGTATACCTGGGATAGTCAATAAGTCCGTTTTATTTTTTAGACTGTGACAACTGAAGTGTCTCCCGCGATGAAGGGCAGACCTTCGGCCAGCTTTCCCCGGTCCCTTGGGTAGAATTGCCCCGGTCTTTTTTCACCAATGTTTATGCCCTCCTTGAGTAAATCGCGAATGGTGCGCTCCGGCAGGCCTTTTCCCGCGCCCGGCCTGGCCTGGTCGTCAAGATAAAGGTTCGAACTTTTTTTCTTCGACACCACCACGGGCGTCACCCTAAAGCGGGCAGACTGCTTCACCTGCCGACCTCCCCTTTTTTTCGGGCTGCCTTGGGGTCGTCCCAACGGCCCCCGGAATGTTTCACCTTCTCCCTTGACTTGGCTTTGTAAGTTTCATGTTTTGTTAAGACCGTGAAAGAATCCCTCGTTGGACGGGCGGCCATCACTGCGCTTCGGCGTTATGGGGCTTTTCTGGGGAATACTTGAGTGACCCGAGTGCTCGGAGAAGGCGCCTTTCCGCGTTTCTGACGATTTTTTCCCCCCGGGTTGCGGAAGATTGCTGTATAACTGCGTTATCCCCTCTGACGCTATCTCAAGGAATATCAGCTTTTACTATTACCCAAGAGTTTGGGTAGAGTTCCTTTCTTCTGACACTTCTTGTCAGTTATTAACCCGGACCCTTCCCCCCCCTCTAGTTTGTCTTTCCCCTTTTTTGATTAGCCGCTGATCCGGCTCCTCGGCAACCCCTCTAGGGTCTCATCATGGGCTACGTGACGTCCCCCCCTCACCCGTGAGACCTGCTTCTTGCTTAGGTTAGAAAGAAATCCCTTGCACCACCCCTCGTCGGACTTCCTTTCCCGTCTTTTTTTTTGTTTCCGCGGTTGTCAGTTTGATGCCCCCCCGACCCCCCTTGAGATCTTTTTATAACGCCCCCGCACGTCCCGTGGTCTTCTTATCGCGTTCGAAGGGAAGAAGGTCGGAGGTCTACATCCTTGCCTTTTGCCTGTCCTTTTTTTTTTCTCCCGCTTTCGATACAAACCCCCTGTTTACGTGTGGAATATATTACTTTTTCCTTTTCATTTTCGTTGTTTTTGCTCTCTCTCCCCAAGACCGTCCCCCTGCAGAGAAGCGCAAGTAGCCGTCCTTCAGCCCTTATTCTGCCACTTAAAGTCTGTAGCCGGCCTTCACCGTCGCTTTCTCGGTTTTTGACCGGGAAACAGTTGGCTGTTTCGCTTTCTCGCAACGAGGCTTTTTCCCAACTCCTCTCGTCTCCGCCGTGCTCGTGCCGCGCTGGTTGTCCGGCTTTTTGGAGGTGAGAAGACTTCCGCCCCGCGCCTGGGCTTTTCAATACGAAGACCGCTCTATTTGTGATCCCCCCGACAGGGGACACTGATTCCTACCTTATCCTTTGTTTCGTCCGCACCGGAATGCACCCGATATTTCGAAATTTGAATGTGCAAGAAATCCTCCCACTATGTGCGCAGCCTGACCTATACCCCAAGAACCCGCTTCTTAAGAGTCCGCTTTCTTCAAGATGAGGCTCTTTGTATCACCTCATGATACTTTTCTTTGCAACTTCCCCACACTTCGTACTCACGAGCCCTCCTGCCCCCTTGCTTCGAACTGCAGAGAAACACGGTCCCCTTTCCCTTTATGCCCCAGACCAAATTCCCATTGACCCGAACGACGAAGCTTGTGTCCGTCACTTACTTTGCCTCCTCGCACTTCATTCACCATCCTTCCTCTTTGTCCCCAACAGCCAGAGAAGCTTTGCCGTCCCGTACGGTTGGATGGTTCTCCCCTTCCCCAAGCGTACCCTCTCTTTCGGTCCCGGTGATCAGGTCTTACCTCTTTGCCTTCCCTTTTGGTTTCTCTTTTTCGGCGTCGTCCTTACGTATCCTCAAGGAAAAGTCAGGAAGGTGTTTTGGTCCAGGTCTTCCTAGGCCCTGCAACCGGGCTTCCTCCCCCGGTCCGAACCAGTCGTTTTCTCCATTTCCTTCTTCACGTGACACCGATAGATCCGGTTATGCAGCAGACGGAGACAAGGCGGGTTGGTCCAACGGTCGAACGCCTGCCTGGATGGTCCAGATCCCTTTTTATACTTTCCTGACTCCCTTAACGACGACTTCTGTCAGTAGGAGGTGATGTCTTTATCTGATTGTTGCAGGACAGTCTCTTACACTTTTTCTTACGGCCCTCCCTTTGTCCCAGGCCGCACTCGGGCATCTTGATGGCTTATCAGCAGTAAAAGGCCCCGTCTTGCCCCCCTCCTCCAGCCCCGGGCCCTTGATTTGTACTTTACGCGCCGACTCAACTTTTTAGCACCGGCCGGCCCTGTAGCCGTCCCTTCTCCCCTTCCTTCCTCTCGTACACCTTTCTGAATACCGGCAGCTGGGCCATTCGCGGGCCAGGTTCTTTTTTACGCGCAGTGCCATGATTGCATTCCCCCAGCACCAAGGTCGAGGCACCCCAATAGCGGGCATATTCGTCCTTTCTCTGAAAGGGACGGATCACGACTGCTTTTGCCCCAGCCCAGTTCGATCTCGGTCCCTCACGATGGAAGCTGAGCCGGTTTTACCTGGCACGCGAGTTTCCTCCCTTATTCTTGTACTAGGATTCCCTGAGAAATGCCAAGGAAAGAGGCTATGGCCAGATGCTGGTCCTCTTTGCTCCCCGGGCGGAAATAAGGGTCCCATCCTTTTCATCCCCCTGGCAGCAACCCAGTCCGTTTAGGAGCGACGAATGACTTTATATAGCTATCGGACACACCACTGATAAGCAGGACCGGGTCTTCCCGTCCCATTAGACCTCCACAGACCGTGTGCCAGCAGGACGCTTTACACAGATTTTGTCGGAATCGGCTACGCCGCAGTTTTTCTTTTGCAGTTCGTGCACGATCAGGGACCCTTTAACCGCGGGAGAGATCCAACGTGGCAGTTCCTTCAGCCTGGGCATGCTTTTTTCATGGCTGCTGTCTATCGTTGCAGAGTCGGGTAATGCCATCCACCGAGTTCGAGGGCCCTAAAGTGGTTGGTCGCCTTTCCCAAATATTGCTGCCGCTGGCCGAGTCGTTGTGACCTTTGGAAGATTTTGAGCGGATTGGTAAATGTTCCCAGTTTCTATCGTTGTCAGTGTTTTCCCTGCCCCTCCGTTGGCATCCCGCCCCCTTAGCTTCAGCGATGCTTGCGGCGGTCCCCGTTCCTTCATTCGACCGACCCAGATCCCGCCCGCCTTTTGCTACTCCGTTTTCTTTCCACCCTCCCATTTCAACGGCGGCGGTTTGCGGGCGGGAGGTCCTTGGCCGACGTCTATTTCGCGGCTCATGCTTCTATTCCCCCGTTTCGGCCCTCCCGCGGATGTCCACACCGCGGCGGGCCCGCCCTACTGAGGATTCGAGTTTGTCCCCTTCGTCCTCTTCTCCACGCTGTTTTGATTAGGCTGGCGGCATCCCGAACGGTCCTTCCCCTTTCAAATTTCTGGCGGCTGGGCGCTGACGTCCCCACGGTCCTCGACCTGATTTGCCCCAAGCGTGGCCCAACCCCGTATGCTAGGTCAGCCCCCCCCTTTGCTTTTTTTAATCAACTTCTTGGCCGCCGAGCTTCCTGTTTCCTTGGCCGCGGGCCTCCTCTTTCACGTCGGGAAGCAGTTTCTGCGATTTCGATTTTTTAGCGAGGCCGGTTGAAGTTGCCCGGTGCTGGCCTGTGAGCACGACTTTTTCTGAGCTGGATCCTGTACAGTCCCCCACCGCAGGGCGACGGGTTCGTTCCGCTCCGGGCATGGCGTCATAGGCGCCCTGCGAACTCGGTTGGTTGGTTGAGGACCCCGTTTGTAATCCCGCTGATTCTCCCCCCCCTTGTGTCGTTCCTTTTTTCCCCTACGCTCTGCTGCCTGGATACGAGAGGGGGCTTCCCTGCTGAAGATTTTGGTGGAGGCGCGTTCGACGGGCGGCGGGCCTTTTCGTCGGGGCCGGACTCCTTGCCCCCCCTTGATCCACTGTTACTTTCGTCCCCACGTGATGTGTGTTTTTCGTTGGCGGGATGGTAGACCGGGGGGACCGTTTTCAGATGGTGCGGGCGCCTCTCTCTATCCCCGCGGATGTGTTTAGCTCTGCTTTCCCTAACAGTTCCTTTCGCGTCCGGTCGCGTGCGCGCGTCGTTCCGCCCCGCCCGTCACGACACTCCACCGGCCCGACAATTTCCCCTTCTTTCGGCCGTCGGATCCTCCTGCAGCCCGCACAAACTTTTCCCTCCCGTCATCGTCCCCTAGCGCGCCCGCGCGCGATCCGAAGCAGCCCTGCCGGGCATGCGGTACCAGTTCCCCCGCAACAGTTCTCATGGATTTTCCAAACGGTCGCGAGCAGTATTTCAGGCCACGCTTCCTTGCGCTCCCTAACCTGCCACGGAAGAGTTGCCTTAGGTTCGTTCGTGTCTTGTATTGGGATAGTCACAGTCGGGCCCGTTAGCGCCAGCCGCTCGCCCCCTTCCAGCCCTCGGCAAGCAACCGATCGTTAGTGCAGCAAGCAGTCCATCTTTTTGCCTGTAACCGCCCGGCAGGGCTCTTTCCCCCGGAGCCAGTCCCCCCCGTTCCTTTGCTCGTGGCCCCGCAGCAAGTTTTTGCGCTGACTTAACGCACTTTTTGGCTCCCTCTTCTGATTCCCCGTCTTGTTAACCGTCCTTTCCCATGCATGAGTGACAGGGGGTACGTTTTTCTTTCCATCTCTCAAGGAGAAGCCGGGACGGTGTCAGGGTAGTTCTGGTCTGGTTATTGTTCACTGGGCCGTATAGACATGCCTCTTGATTCTGTGAACCCCCTCTCTCCGTCTCCGAGTATTTTAAGGGACTCAGTTTGAAGGTAGGGTACTCCGTTCCTATTTTTTACCTGGCCCCCCGCGGCTGGTCCTAGACAACTATCTGAATGAGGCGATTTTCAATAGGCCCCAACCGACCCTCCCAGCCCCGCAGGCCTTTTGCTGGGCCCGGTCTTCGGTACCATACAAGAAGGAGCCTTTTCTTTTTCTGACAGAAGGGATCTTAGGCGTATCCGTGCTTTTTAGTAGGCGCGCCGGCCTTTTTGGTAGATCATTTCGATTTTCCATCTGAACTCAGAAGTTTCCATTTTAAAGTTGAACTTCGATCACATTTGTTACCCGGCTGTAACGTTTTGTGGGTCGGAAATCACTTACGATCTATCGTTTTCCTCACCACCTCAGGTCCCCATAGGGGACGTTCCTCCCTTTCAGACAAGAACAGTCCCCGGTAAGGGACTCCCTTTTCGAATTTTTTGTGTGCATTAAGGCAAGTCTCTGTACCTCGGATCAGACTCGCATTTTCCCCAAGCATGCCATATGGTCCCCCGTGCTGTTTTCAATTCCAGATGGTCAGAATTGTTTTTCCGATAACTCGGTTTACAGGCCCTGTCATTTTCTTTCACGACAACGCCAGTCCCCAATTCTGAAGGCTGATTTGTCCCCCTCTTGGACACTAAGCCTACGTGGTCCCATTCCTGTCCGGCTCCTTCGTGTACTGCTTATTAATGTCACTGGATACAAAGGGATCTTCACGTGGG
>Ga0179591_1252736_pt1 | contig 11565 bp, 15 predicted proteins | sample CZOMad2_1_08_16f_FD_182891 | JGI IMG/M metagenome (GOLD analysis project Ga0179591, IMG submission 182891) | Vadose zone soil fungal communities from Angelo Coast Range Reserve, California, USA - CZOMad2_1_08_16fungal (PacBio error correction) | ecosystem: Environmental > Terrestrial > Soil >... | reverse complement strand
ATTTGATTTTGTCGACTGGTGATGCGGAGGGAAGTTCTTGATCTGCGTCCTTTGCAAATTTCCCGAGTTTCCTGTCCCTTTCCGGCGCAGGCGGCTGCTCCTTGCGCGATAAAGTTTTTCGTTCCTTCTTCTTTTTCCTCCTTCCTCGTTTTCTCTCTATTGCCCATTCGCCCCTTCTCGCTCCCCTTCTCAGCCTCGTGACCCTCTTGAAGTGACGTATTTCCTGTCGGCCCTTTCACCTTCCGGCCCCCCATGATTCGGCTATCTGTCGATTTCAAACGGCGAGAAACAAGCCAACGCTCCCCGTAACCTTTCCTCTTTTCTGCTGGTTGGGATTGCCACGGCCACTTTTTTTTCCTTTCATCGCGCGACTGACTTCATCCCTGTACTTCTTTCCAAGTGTTCCTTCCCCCCCTTCTCTTGTTTTCTCCACAAAAGACTGGACTTGGTCTAGGCTTCTCGTTTCAAGAGACCTGAAGTTCTTCTCCACGCTCTCGGGTTCTAAGGTGGTACGTGCTCGCCCACTCTTCATTGGAGGTCCCCCCCGTCAAGCGCGTTCCCCGAACTCTCTCCCCCCTCTCCGAGCTTAGAACGGCCCCCTTCCCCTCCCCCACTATCCGTTAAACTGCCCCCATTTCGCACCGCGTTCCCCACTCGTCTGGATTTTTTCGTCCTTTCATTGCGTAAATTCTGGCCCTCTACAGTTTCTTCGTTTTTTCCGTGCCCCCTTCCGATCACGCTTTCTTTTTCCCTTTGAAAGTCCATTTTGTCACCCAAATCAGGGAACCAGTCTTCGTTCGTTCTGGCTTATTAAAAAAAGTATAGGGAGAAGAAAGATAGGCAGCCGTTCCGAGGTCCCCTATCGCTAGAAGGGACTGTGCCGATTTCCGTTGTACCATAATCACATTGCCTATAAGAGGCGACAACCACATCTGTGTTCGTGCACTGCTTTCATGTCATCCCCCCAGTGGGCGACCCCCGTCCTGTCCCCCAGTAAGACATATTGTATATGTAGTGAGGTCCATCTCCCAGACTGATTCTTTTCTTTTCTCAGACCCCGCCGCTTGCCCAACATCTTTTTTCCCCTGCCGGACTGAATTTCCCCTTTCGATATTTCGGACTTCGCTCGATTGTGCGCTTGAACTTTTTTTTTGATTCTCCCATGCAATGCCGGTGCGCTGGGGATAGGATCCCTGCCCTCAACATTTATTTCTGGTCTTTAACGTAAACCTAGTCAGGAACGGTGAGTGTACCACTTTCCGCAAATTTCTTGGTTTAGCCCCACCTTCCCGAACTCCCTCAACTTACACTTTTTTAGCCCCCTTCGGATTCACACTTCCTCTCCTCTCCCTTCCGGATCACTTACCGTGAAACAAGCAGCTTGTTTGGATTTTTCACAGCCGTTGCGGCTCGTATAAATTTTCCGTTTTGAGGCTAATTTTTGACATACTTGTTTATTATCCCTCTCCTTGAGGATAGCCCCCCTAAATGACCTGATCAATAAGACGCCTCCACCCCCAGCCAGATATTTTTTTCCTTGTCACTGTTACGATGTCCGACAACCTAGAGAGGATTTCCCTTGTCTTTGTTTATTTCCAGATTGGACATCCCTCGTGGCAGTTCTCCCCCCCAGTCTCTGCCCCTCTTGCGTTTTAGTTAATGTTTTCCTCATGGCCCGGCTCAGCTTAGCTTGACTATTTTCTCTTTAAACTGTTCTTGGCGAGACTGCGCCGAGGTTTTCAGCTAATCGTAGTAGGTATATTTTCTTTTTCCAATAGACCCTGGTTTGCTTGGGCTTCTCGCCCTTATGCCCCTCCACGGATTCCCCTCTGTTTGTCGCGTTAGCTTTTTCCGACTGTCCCCCTTGATGGTGAACTCGATATTAAGGAGAAAAGGCTGTGCTTCGCTCGGCAAACCGGTTTCGCATTAGGAGTTGTTTGCCGCGCGGCCGCTGGCCAGCCGAGTCAGTTCATTACATCAGGACGCCCCCGGTCCGTTTACGCAATCTACTCGCTAGCGGCGTGCTTTGCCCAGTTCGCCTGCGAGGTGCTCGTGGCTTTTGTTTCAGCACAATCTCTACATCACTGTCGGTTCCCTTTGGGGTCCCCCCCTTCCCCCCAGTCAACTATTAACCACGTCCCAATTTCTTTCGGACTTGATGACTAGTGGATCCGTCGTGCTGATACCTCACCGGTGTTCCTCTTCGGGCCTTTTCCGGGCGTGCCGATCCCTGTAGTTGGGAGAACAGGTCCGACCTTTGTCCAGGATTTTTGACCCGCTCTCCTAAATCATCCCCTTCCTGAAAGTGCTTTAAAACCTGATATACGGAGCTGGCAGTCCTGGCCGGGTAATTCCCTCTGAGTGATGTCGGCCGGTAGGCCTCTTTTCACGGCCCTCCTACTCAGTCATCCCGTTGGCTTTCCCTCACACGGAATCGCTTTCATTTTTCCCGGGCTGGCGCGTCAGTGCGGTCCACTCCTCTCTTTCTTCGATTTTTTTTTATTGTCCCTTTGGAGGCGCTCACTCGCCAATCCATGCGGTCATTTCCGTTCCCTCGATATTCCCCTAGAGATTCGAGTGAGACCAGTGAAGAACTCCCCAGGATATCCAACTTTTCCCGGGAGGTGACCGAAGGCGACCTCTCTGCTCGTCTCGTTCGAGGAATAAATTTTTCCAGGCTCCCCCCTCTCCCTCCCCTCCACAATTATAGGTTTTCCTGGGTTCAACCGCGCCATCCATAACTTTTTTTGGAACTGCGCCGGCAGAACATTTCTCGGCATACCCAGCTTCCCGTTCCTAAGATGCGTTGAACTTCTTTGCACCTTTCCTTCCCTCTTCGCTCCTTTTTGACGATTTGTGAGCCGGGGCGCCTGATGCGTTCCTAGGATTATTTCTATCGCAGTCAGCAGTGCGCTTTTTTCCTCTATGGCGCTGTTGACCCTTTCTAGGCGCGTCAAGCGCAAGTTCCATGCTCTCCTCCCTTTTCCAGGAGCCCCCCTTCCTTACGACCTTTTCTCGTTGTGCTCACTGCGCTTTGCCAGGAATAAGGACGGCAGTTCGAAGCGCCCTGACTTTCGGCTTTTTTCCTCCCCTATTCTTTTTCCTCCCTCCTTTATACTTCCCTGAGTTCGATAGTGAGGAAGCTTTCCATGTCCCCATTCGATGCTCGTCCCGTCGTCCTGTCCTGTCTTTGAGCACCCTAAGTCACACGTTCGGCCCCCTTTACGCGAAACTGTCTTCGTATCATTTCCCGTGTTCGCCGCCAGTCTTCCGGTAACAGCGACATATTCTCCCCCAACTGACCGCCATCGTTCCGATATCATCCAATCGCTCGCCGGAATCGACGTTGCAAAACCCTCCCGGTAAGGCCCCCTCGAGAAACTTTTTCCGAGCTGTGCCGGGCCATTGTTTCCAGTACCTCCCCTCGTTCGTCCTATGCCCTTGGCGCGATCCTTTCGCCGCGCATTTAACTCCACAGTGTATGATGGGATCCTTTACTTGCCAGACCCCGCTCGATGCGGGAGTATCGGACGCATTCCCCGTGCTGCGACCGGTTTGAGCCCGGTATGAGGCTTGCCGACGGCAGTACTCTTCACCGACCTTGCCCCCCTTTGATATAAATGTGTTTTTTCCCGTCTCTCGCCCCCGCCGAATGTTGCGACTTCGCCTCCTTTTGATCCCGACCTTGATGGCGGCTTGCCGAACCGGTCGCCGCCCTCCCCCCGTTCATTTTTCTTTGACTACTGCCAATACGCGACAGCGTCCTCCGCTTTACTGACGACTTTGCGATGTTTTCAGCCTTTTTTTCGCGGATGCGGACACTTAGTGCGTCTCCTCTCGGCCGCGCCGTGCCCACGCAGGAAAATGCCGCGGCAATTCCTGCCCAAGTCATAAGCATTCAATGCTTCCTCTTCTTTTCCTGCGCCGCTTTAGTCCTCTTTCTTGATAAAAACGTCCTTTGCCAAAGTCGGACGGGCACACCTGCATTGCCGGTCCCGTGACGATGACCCTCTGAGAACCCCCGTTTTCATGGTAGGGAGGGATTCAGCGCGACCCTTCTCCCCTTTTACGACAATATGGTCTTGTCATCGGTGTCATTCCCCCCGCCCCATCAAGTTTACGACCCGTATCGTTCTGTGTAGCTTTGGCCCTTTCTGCCGCAGCCCCTAGCCCACTTTGCCCTACCCGTGCCTTGCCGACTTCCGAAGCTCCTTCCTCGAGGCTTTCCATCGGATACCTGTTCTCCGGGCTGTTCCCGCAGAGGGAATTCGCGGCAATGGACCGCCCTCCCCCGCGCCTTTTGCTCTATCAGAGTTCTCCCGTTGATCATCGGAACAAGGTAAGGAGGCCACCCAGCTCACTTCAGACATCGATTATTTCGACGCGCATCCGGCGGAAGCCATGTTCCCCTGGTGAATAATTCTTTTTTTTTTTTTTCCCCAATGATACTCCCGACCTCGGAGGAAGGGTGCCCATTAAAAGTGATCCCCTCACTTTCTTGCCAAGGTTCTTCGCCTGTTGCTTGGACCTCCCGCTTCCGGTCGCCTGGTTGAGTAATTCTTCTAATGCCCTTTAATAGATCGGCATCCCTAAATAGAAAGAATACAAGCTCCTCTGCGGTTTTCTTTTTACATCTACGAACCAACACAGCGGAACCTGGCAATATAGTCTTTGATGAATCCGCTTCTTACAGGAGAATCATCTTTCTGGTCGTCCTTCTCTTCCAAATACCCACCTTGACCGTGTGCCCCAAGAACTCCCCTGATACTTGCCAGCACCGGACTCCTGTCCAGTCCCACAGCTTTGGAAGGTCCAGATCGAGAAGCTTTCCTGAATCCGATCTGTTCAAACCCACTTAACGTTTGTTCCTTTATAGTGAAGGTGTTTTGGGCCCACGAACTGGAGGTACTACGGCCTTTAAATCTTCCTAAGACACGGAACTTACGTTGTTGTTAGGCTTTCATCCAGCGCCCCCTTCTGCAGGGGTTCCCGCTTACCATCCTGGCCTTTCATCACCCTCTCGTCATCGTACCATATAGTAACTCGTAGAGCCTGGCCTTCGAAGGTTGTTTGCCAAGCTGGGGCCGGTCCCCTGACAAGGTTTTCGTTTTCAGAAGAAACGACTCGCCAGCTTTTCGCCAGGCGGTTCGCAGTCTGACTCTCGCCTCAATGGATTTTGACATGGGTTTAGCTTGACACTCGAACTCTTTTTAAAGTTTATTCGGCCTCTCTTCTTTTCTGATCGCCCTTCCCCTCCCGTTGCTTCTCCCGTATAGAATTCGGGTTGACTCATGGGCGGCTGGATCATCTGCTTTTGTGGCTCTATGGCATCGTTACCTCTTCCGGATGTTGTTGACGCTTTATTTATTTCAGTTGGTCCCCTCCAGAGGACAGTCGGCGTTCTCCTCAAGCCGTTGCATCCCGGTAGTTTGACGCCAGATTGACGTTAAACGCCCCCATCCCAGCCGAGGGGCGACTATTTCTTTGAAAGGTCTTTTTCTGGAGTTGCCGTTTTAGTTCGTAATAGAAAGTTTCTTTTCTCCGATGATCTTTCACCTTCCTTGCGATGCCCAGGTCATGGGTCCTCGCGTTATGCCGTTCGAATACAGGTCTTCGCTTCCCGATCTCCTCTGCCCGGCTCACCTTTTTGTCTCCCAACAAATTAACTCAAGCTTTTCCAGTGTCGGTATGCCGAGGAACGTTCCAGAATGCTCCTCGCCTCATGCAACCCTAGTTGGCTTTTTGTTTTTTTGTTAAAGCCCCCCACCAGAGGTACCTCATTCTGCCGTTGCATTATTCTGTTGTCTCCTAGGGCGCAAAATCCTTCTTTGCGGATGGCCCAGATCTCGGCTGTTCAGGTGCCATGGCCGCCAGGTTAAATTCCGTCATTCCTTCCGACCCCCACCCCACCATTTGGCGTTGCAGCACTTATTTACCCTGACCTTCGATGGCTCTCCTCTTTCTACCCTTTGTTTGAGAGATCTAATGTTTACTCGCAAGCAGCATGGTGACGACGGCGCTTCGCCCGTGTGTTGCCCGCGTCTGTTTTACCGCCAGTTATGCCTTCCCCCTTCTCAGATCCTATTCAGGCGCTCACCCGATTCCTCTCACGGATTGAACACTGATGATCTTTTTCCTGGGCTTTTGTTTTCTTGCCCCACGCGCAAGGACCTCATTTTTGTTTTTACGTCCCTGCGTGTCCTGCGCTGCTTTTTATCCGGTATCACTTTTCCGTTTCCTTTTCCAACTGCTGCGTTTTTTTAACCAGATTTTCCCGTCTGCGTTGCATCCTCTTCTCACAGGATAGGCCCTGAAAATGAGTACTTGTCGTCCGTTCTACCTTGACTCTCCTTTAGGGAACAGAATGACATTACAGAAATTGCCCCTCTTCCTGCCGAAGCCCTGCCTTCCCCAACGCACGCTCCCCTTTCAATCATCGTTTTCCACCGCGCCTCTTCGGTTTAGCGAGCGGCCTTTGCGCCCATACAGTTCCCAGCTTCTTGATACCTTTCCGCTTTTTTACGCGATCCTGAAAGACCCGCGTACACCCCCTCCGCTGGTACAGGCGAGTCGTCTGTCGACCACCCTTCTCTTTTCCGCAGTCCCCCTTTCGTAGAGACCGCCGCGTTCCTAAAGAGAGGTCTCTAACATTTTCTCCTTTTAGTTTCTCCCGACTGGCGTGAAGCTTTTCAATTTCTTTCGCAGAAATTTCTCGTTTCGTTCGTGAGTTGCCATCAACTTCATACCTTCCCTCTGTTTGTCGGCCTTGACCCCTGTCACGACACCTCCTTTGCTGATTTTGGTGCCTCCCCCCTTGATCCGGGCGTTGTCTACCGATTGAACAAATCCGCGCAGGCCGCCGTGGCTCTCTTCTTGCGATTGAGTTTAGCTTTCGCCCGGCAGGCCGTTGAGAGTGCATACTCCCCTGGAATGCGGTTGCGATAGGAAAAGTCTAACAACACGTTTCTCCCTGACTGTAAACACTCGATCCTTTCTTTCCCCACTTCCCTAGTGTTCGCCTGTCACCAACCTTCACGACTGTTTCCCTTATGTCAATTTTCTCACCACTTTCGTCCAGTCCGCTTAGTCCCCCAAGACCTTTTGTGGTTTTTAGTGGCCTTAAGATCGGGGCTTTTCCTTTGGTAGTTTTTTTTCCCGGGGCGAAGTGTTCAACCGCTCGGTTTCTTCCGGTTAGGAATTGATTCAACCGCTTTATCGCCGTACTCCCTTTTCCGCAGCAGATTTCAGCCGATATTTTCTGGTGCACGCTTTGTGTACGGATGCCCTACCCCCCCCTGCGCGATGAGTGATTGCTCATGTCTTTTTTCATCCTCTTTCCCGGCATCCAAGTTTTTTTTACTTTCAACCCAGTCGCCCTCCGTGCTCCAGAAGCAGATGCAATCTTAAAGGCTTAGTTGAGCCATAGCGTCATACGTGCATCTCCACTGTGGAATGGCGCTTTTTTAAGCCCATTGTGTCTGGTATTTTCATAAAGAATTTCTTTAGGGATGCATATTACAAGAGCCCAGGGCTTTTTCTTATCACTTCTTTCTCTGTCGTTATTTCCCAAAGATGTAGTTTTGTCTGCCGTTAATACTGTAAAAGTCTTTTTGACTGACTCTCTCTTGAAAAGCACCTGCATCGCTGAGATCCACCCCCTGCACCAAGGGAGTAGCCTCTGGACTGCAGCTTAGCGGCCCTTGAGACACTTTTTTTTTTATCGGACCGCGTCCCCGATGCCGATCCCATTAGCCCCCTTTACCCTTACGGCGTTCTCAAAGGGCGTTATCAACTTTCTCGGCTGCGTAAAACCCCTCCGCTACATCCACTTCCTCGCCTGTCGCCCTTGCTGGGGCTCTTTTCCCTTATATGCCCAGACCTCTGTCGGTTCAGATCTTCAACTTCGCGATCCCCTCCGACAGTTGGTTTGTTGTCTCTATCGGGTTCGGCTCCTTCAATGTTTTTTTTTTTTTTTTTTTTTTTTACAGGTTTTCCCGACCGGAACCTGGGTTCCCCAGGGGACTTTGTATCTTCGACCTTCGGCACAGTTAACCGCTAGGAGGGAGGGAACCTTGATGATTCAGCTGCTTGACCGTTCGCCCTTTCGCTTGCCGTCTCTGATTGTTTTTTCTTTTTGAAGGACCCCGTCGCCGATTGGTCCGAGAGTCTTGCATTTACCCCGCAATATCTCAGGATAGTGAGTTTGTCGCTTTCTTCTGGACCGGCAAGGCTCGTCTTCGGCGAGGGGCCTTTTGTCGCCAACAATTCACTCCCACGAAGTATTGTCATTTGGATCATGAAGCTACATGCGACCGAGAGTCAGCGATTGCTTCCTGTCCGCCCGGCTTTCAGGGGGTTCGAAGTGACTCCTCCCTACATCGGAAGCTACCGATCTGTTTTCCTGTTGGTTGCAAAAGGGCCGGCCTGCCCCCATATCAATCCCACGCACCTTATAGGGTCCTCCCTCTAAACCCCTCCTTTTGATGGATTGCTTTTCGGAGAACCGGATCGCTCAACAGTTGATTCTTCCCGATTGAAACTCTCACCGAGTACCCCTGTTTAAGAAGATTCCGCTTCCCGGTGGGTTTTTAGACTGCCTCCTTTTTTCTATCGATCCGATTGTCTTTTATCGCTTTTCTCCCCTATTTGGGCTTGCTCGCATCTTGCGCTGTTGGACTTTTTTTTCGCTCTCCTCGTGCCACTTTTTTTTTTTACTGCCTGTCCTTTACCTGCTTTCGTTGCTTGCCTTGACGCATTCGGCAGGGGACGGATTCGTCGGCCCCCGCTCTGGGCTGTCTGCTTGCTCCGCACGATCGTCCTTAATCGCTTTCTTCTCCCTTTGTTGTTTGTTTAGAGGATAGATTCCCCGATAGTTGCCTTTTTATGCCATTGCTTCGCTAAATCTACCTTTCGTTTCGTCCCCCCGCCGAGTTGCAGGTAAAGTGCGGTTCCCGGATACTTGGCGAGCATTCCTTGCTTGAGCGTTTTTCTTCAAACATCCTTCCCCCCCTATCGGCACAGCGCACCCCATCTACTAATAGCGCTCTAGCTGGCGCCAGTGACTCCCACCTTCGCCCGTTAATCAGGACGCCGGTCTTTTGAAATCCCACCCTGTACAGCTTTGCCAAGGTTCGGAACCCTTTGACTCCGCGGACGTTTCTTGTTCCAGAATCTCGTCTCACTGCATTCCGCTTCCCTTGGCCTCTCCTTTTTCCTCCGAGCGCATTCCGCCCCTTTTATGGATGGGCGAGCCCTTGCTTCCCACGTCATCCGGGGAGTCTATTGGCGGGCCCTTACCCATGCCGACGTCACCGACTGACCGGTCTTTCTGCGCCCGTCGTATTCTCCTGGATATACTTGTGTCCTCTCCCTAATGCTCCTTCGCCTGTAGACTCATGTCTTACGGCACGACCGGGTTTCATTCGTTTCTGCGTCTCCACAGGTCCTTCGTCTTTATCTCGCATATAGCGGTTTTCTATTTCGATTCCCCCCTTCGCCTTTTCTATATGCCTGCAACTGCTCGCGGCTTGCATAGTCTTTTGGGCGAGCTCATAGCCGCGCACCCCCGCGACTGTCGCGAAATGCGCGCCCCCATTCCTCCCTCTTTTACAGCCCTGGACCTCTAGTCGCCTGCCGATGATTCTTCGAGCGGGATATACTTGCCCAGTTCGGATGTTCTGTTTGCACACCTTCATGCCGGCAAGTGTCCGATATGATACCCCCCGGTCTTTGTTGGACAGTATGACCTCTCTCTTCCTGTCAGCCATTGTCATAGGCTTGCCGGCAGCCCCAGCTCGCTCCTTTGCTCTTTGATAGCGCTTGTTCCCAGTTGAGCACTACCCCCCTTCTTTTGCCTTCGAACGTGCCTTGCAGATAGCTACTCTCCGCAGCCTTTTGTTTCTTCCGTGATGGTTGGCAGAGGGCTGTCCTGCGGCCATTGCAATCAGCGGAGCCCGCGCATGCCTTCCTGGCTCAGGTTCTAGTCCCTTCGGAACCTAAGGTTTGCACCAGAGAATCCCCCTGCTGACAGTTTTTAGAAACTCCGCCTGCGTCTACGAGAAATCCCCCCCATGTTCTATGGGCATAATCAATAATCCCGTCTTCTTTTGTAAGGACCTCGGGCTGGGAGTTTTGCGATTCCCCCGTTTTTCCTTCCCCCATGTCTCGAAGCAGGATCCTCCTAAAGGTCATTTTGGAAGCATTCTCTATTTTTTCCTTCAGGCACATGGCCTGGTGAGAAGCTTCGACCACCAGTTCTAAATGAGCCCGGAATACCCCCCCAACACGCCCGCCTAAAACGAGTTTCTGACGAGCCCTGCCATCGCCTTCAAAATTTGCCCCTGAAAATATTCTTGTTCCCATCGCTGCGGAAGTGATGGCTTCTCCTTTATGGTCGGCGGCGGCTTATATCCCCTCATAAAACCTTTTTGTTTTTCAATTCTCCCTACAAACTACCCCCCTGATACGCCGCACCGCCTCTTTGACAGTTCCCTAAAATGTCCCTTTTCTTTCAGGGATCAGTTGACGGTACTTTCCTCCGAAGTTTGCTAGTTTAGAACTTTCCGTCTTTCGTTCCTGTGGTGATGCCGTTCCCCCGAACGTCATTTGGTCACCCATGGAACTTTCTCCCAGACCCCTGGTATTTTTTGTTAGGCTAAACTAACCCCGCCTGCAGGTAATGTCCCCTAATCCGCTTCATTCCCTCTGCGCTCGCAACGACTCGTCGCCCCTGCTAAGGTTGCCACGATGTTGTGTGCCCCCCACGCGGTCTTATACGTAATTTTCACGGGTGTCCCTAAAAGAAACCAGTGTTCCGCGTCTTGCATGTCTGACGTCTCCACTCTTCCCAAAATGGATGACTTTCAGCTTTTTAACTGCCCGAGACCGGAGATCGCGTCCTGACGAGATTGTGCTTTCGCGTCCGTCAAATTAGTCTCACCCTCTCAGGCGACATTGGCGGTCGCTTCCCGTCCGATCCTTTTTGTGGGAATCCAGAACCCCTCTCCCCGGTTTCCGTTTGACCGCTGTCTTTCACTTTTCTTTTCGCGGGCCCAAGATCTTGCTTGCACGTAGCAGACCCCCCACCCCTCCCGTTCCAGAACTTTCGTGCGCCATTTGATTCCCTTGGCCATATGGCCCTATCCTCCATTTCAGCGGTTATCCTGCGCTAACGTGACGTGCTTGGATGCCGCCGTTGGCTAGTAATAGTGAGCTTTTTTTCCCGCTGATGATTCTATAGTCCTTCGCATAACAATTACGGGAAGTTGTAGCAAGTTGGGCACGGGTCCTTCCCCTCTTCGCCTCTGCCCCGGCATCACTTCCTTTTTATAACTACGCAAGACGTTTTGGACACTCCCTCCCTTGATGCGCTGCGCCTCGCTTCCGCCTAGATCCTTAACCCACATTTTCTTGAGTGCCAGCCACCCACTCTCATCTTTCAAGCTCATGAGGTGCTTGTGTGATTAGTATCCCCTCGGATGGAAGAGTCGCTCTGGCGGAAGGTCATGGACGCAGCGGTCCCCCCTCCCTAGTTATTAGCAGGAGGGCGCCTTCTCCGATCACGGG
>Ga0179591_1273191_pt1 | contig 11566 bp, 6 predicted proteins | sample CZOMad2_1_08_16f_FD_182891 | JGI IMG/M metagenome (GOLD analysis project Ga0179591, IMG submission 182891) | Vadose zone soil fungal communities from Angelo Coast Range Reserve, California, USA - CZOMad2_1_08_16fungal (PacBio error correction) | ecosystem: Environmental > Terrestrial > Soil >... | reverse complement strand
TCTTTTTCCCCTTCGTAGTGACCTCTCCCCTCAGCTTTAGTCTTGCTTCTTTCCCTCATTAGCGTACTCTTCCTTACCCTTTTCCTTGATTTTTTATCCCTCCCCTTAGGATTTGACCCCCGTTCCTGGCCTTTCTTTGCCGACTGACTTTCGACTGACCCCCTAGATGCGTTCCTGACACGTCGTAATAGATTCGATAAGCCCAAAGCTCAATTCCCCTCGGCCTGCGCCTTTTCGAATTTCTGGCACTACGACGTGACTGCAGAAGTCTCTCCCTGTGCGTAACACCCCCCTTTGCGGCCCCCTTTCCCTCCCCGAGTCTTTGGCCTTTTCAGCGCTTGCACTCTTTGTGCAGATCTGGGAATCACTCGAATCCCTTTTGAGCTTTTCCATATGACTTCAACACATCTAGTGACTCACGTCATGCTACGCTCTCTATTTATAGCCTTTATTTAGAGGGAGTCGTCGTTCCCCTGTTCACATTTTTCCTATCCTGCGGACCGTCTGGCCGATCCAGTAGGGGCGGAAAGTAGTTTCGATGTGTTTCAGCTTCTTTCCCTTCTGCCTCCCGCTGCTCCCCGCGCGCTAGTTCATCTTTTCTCCTGGAACGGTAGCGGCCCGATAGTTATGCCTTCCTGGTCAGTCATTATTATTTCCCTCCCAGGGTTATCCGACTGCCCCCAGTGCCATGCTTTGTTAAACTTTTTCTCTTCCTCTTCCCCTAAATATTCTGAGTCTCTTGGTTTCCGTCACCGGCTCGACCTGAGCTGAGGGTGCAGATTTTTCGCGGTTTTACGCGTTCCGTTTCATTTACCCCGTTTTTTCGCCCATGTGAAGCCTTTTTCTCCCTTCGCCAAACTGTTCTTCGCCCTCACTCCGTTTTCCTGCCCCGGTTTACCTCCGACCTTTGGCCCTTGTCCTGGCAAGAGAGATGTTCTTGATTCTTCTCTGGGGTTTAGCCCCCCGGTTTTTTTTTTTTTATGTTTGCGTCATGGCGTCGCGACCCTCGCAGCGCGAAAAGTTCTGGTATTCCCGCACACCTGGATCAGCTCTTATTTTTGGCCATGTGCGCCAGGTTCGGTTTGAGTCTTGATTTTTTTTAAGACCGCCCTGAATCTCAGGACCAGGCCGGGTTTACTGCCGCCCACAAGCTCTAAAGCGATCTTTTCGATTTACGTGTTTCAGTTCATTCCTTTTTCCCCCCCCCCAAACTTTTTTTGGCCAAAGGCGTCAGGATGCTTCTTTACGACAAGTTTTCACTTCGTGTCTTCCCTTCTGTACAGTTCCTCCTCGGGCCTCCGAGCCTTGCCCGCAGAATCTAGCGACTCTCCCGGAACCTCCTTCCCCCGGTGATGTAAGGTACAGGTTCCCCGCCTTGCCTGCCGTCTTCTCCCTTCCACTCTTTTTTTATCCACTTTTACACAAGTCCCCCTTATCCCTAAGCGCTCAGTACGAGGTCCGCAAGCACTAATCCGGCCTGCTTTCCCTGACAGCCCCTCTTCTTTGCCCGTTCTCCTGGATTTTTACACGAACACTCGTCTTGTGAGCGCCGGTTTGTTGCGAGCTTATCTTATCGCTCCTATCCCACGGAGACCGACCTGGTCGGTTAGCCACAATGTCCTCTTGATCATTTTCCTTGACCCTTTCATTGTTTTCTTTTCCCCCGGTCTTTGGATTTGGTTCATTGCTTTTTCCGCTCCATTCTTTGAGGAGTTATCAGAGTCATACCTAGCAGAAAATGCTCCCTGGAAATGGCTGCCTTTTTAGAGTGAAGCATTACAGTTTCCTATCCCACTGAGCGGAGTTCGAGACTAGCTTTGTTCTTTTTTCATCGACTACCCTTTTCCCCCCAACGGACGACCCCAGCTGATCGTTCGCCCCCATAGAGACCCTTACGCCGCCAGGCCTTTTTTCCCTCGCTGGCAAAAAGAACCCATCCTTTGTTTTTGTTGTGTCCTAATTTCTTCTGAACAAACCTGAACCGCGCTGCAAGATTCTGTTCCTTTTTTTTGAAATTCAGTGTCGAAGACGTTGACGAATCTTACGACTAAAAACTGAGTATTCCTTTTCCCCCCGACAAGAACCGCGACTCTCCAGACGTTTCCCCCCTTGGCCTCCTGAATCCTTGGTGTATGCTGTGGACGTTGAATGGAGGTTGTAAGAGCCCCTCCCTCCCCTTCCTTCTGGCCTAGAAAATAAGACGATTTCCCGAGAATTGAAATGAAACAATTCTCGTCCCCCCCCTTTTCCCTCTACTGGACGCCCCAGGAGCCCCACCACACGATCATCAGTCACTTTTTTCCAGCCCAGAAATTACCTCGGTATTTTTTCCTTACCCCTTTGTTCCCCCCCCAAGCCGGTTTTTTTTTTGTGCATCGAATCAGCCGAAGGGCAGTCCCCCCTCTCCTGGGAGGCCTTGCGGGTGTAAAAGTGGTACCTCCAGCACTTATTTTCGCTCGTTCTTAGGCCGACTCCCCAAGATCCCGTTTGAAGAAACCCCCCTCCCCCCCCCTTCTTTCCTCTGCCCCCCCGAAGAGCGCGCGGTGGTACTTTTGCTTTTTTTACTGCTCCTGTGAGGAGGAATTCCCCTCTTTCTCCCCATCTTGTGGAGTTAGCTCCCGCACGGCCGATCCGGCTGGCGCTACCCTACTCCGAATTTCCCTAGAGTCCTGACCTGAGACCCAGGCCCTTTCTCGGCGATTCGAGAGTTCACCTCTCCCGAAACAGCGTGGATGTTTTTCTTTCGCTCCATAGCGTTACTTTCTTCTCGTCGCAGGTCGTAAGGTGACCCGCCGTCCTCAGCAAAGAACCACCGCGCATCGCTCCTCCCCCTCCTTGTTCTCTTCCTCCCCTCCCGTAGTCTTTTTTTGGGTTTCCGAATCTTGGGTCGCCCTATAGCCCCCCTCCTCGGGGCTTTAAGAGACATCGAGCCCCGACTCGAGGGGCCCTGGTTCTTTCCTCGGCGAGCCCCTTTAAACTTGAAGTTTTTTTTCCTTGATGTATCCCGAGGCCGAGATCCCCCCGTACTCTTCGGATTGAATGTTTTTGAGCTTTGTTTCTTAGAGGTTTTCCCTTGTTGCTCTTTACTGCTCGCTCCTCTTTTTTCATCTTCCTCGTTAGAAAAAAAAACCGGTGACTCCTCGGGTCATCGGCACGTGCTTCGTGCGCCTTTTTTCTCCTTTCACATACCTTCCCCTTCCCTTCTGGAGTTTTAAAAGTTGTTCGGGTGTTTTACCCTCGTATATCCTTTTGAGGTCACGTTTATCTTTCCTGCTATCAGATCTTTCTTCTTTCTTTCCGCTCCGTCCTTTACTGAGATTTTATCCGAGCCCGGGCAGCCCTCGTGATCCACTATTGGGCCCCTCCATTGCTTTAGGTGAAGTCAGTCGAACCAGCGCGCACGGCCGAGATGTTCCCCTACTCGAGCGGGAAGGCCCTAAATTTTTTCGACCCCGTTTGCGCCCCTTCCCCCCTAAGATCCTCGGTTTCAAGAGTTTTTTCTTCCCTTTATCCCTTTTCCCCCCCCTTTTTTTGAGCGGTTTCTTGATCAATTCGTTGACGGTTAATCCCTTTTCTCGGCTCAGGGCGAGGCCAAACTGCCTATTCACTTTTTTCTCTAGAAATTTCTCTTGAGGTTTGAAGTAGTTTCTTGCGAGAATTTCTCCTTTCGGCGACTTGGTAGCTAAGTTGCTGCTCCGTCTCGGTATGTCACCTCCAAATGTCCGTCCGCCACCTCGCCCCTGAGTTTTATTTTAGCAGTTTTATCCATTATACGGATACTCCCTTGATAGGTTCTTGCTTCCCTCCCCTTGGCCGAGCTTTTCCCCCGCTTGAACCATGTATTTTTTTTAGGTAGGGGGAGCACAATGGCTTTTTGACCCTGACTTTCGTCTGTTTTTTTTTTTTCGTCCTATCTTTGAATTACCTTTCCAGAAGCCGTCGGAAGCTCCCTCCCCTAATGTCGTTTTTCCCTCAATTTTTCTTTATTGTATTTGCCTTGATTTGATCCTTCCCTTATCTGCCATTTGTATCTTTTACCTTCCTTCCTCCCCCCTTTTTTTACTTTCCTCTTTTACCCCCAGTGTCTGGGATTCCTCTGCATATTTGCTCACCTCTCCCATTCAATTGAAACCATTTTTTCCATCTGACGACCCTCGGTTCTCGCTCGCCCATCTGGACGGTCCTTGAAGCCTTTCGTGCATAGTCGCCCCCACGGAACCGAGAGCGGTGTCTCATTCTTTTCACTCCCTCTCTTCCTTTTTCTGTTCTGCCGCTTCCCTCACACCTGTACAGTTCCCTCGTGTGGCCACATCTCTGCCAGGGTCGTGCGCCTTTGATCAGTGTGTTTTTTACGTTCTACAGGAGAATCGATCACATCATTCCTTTTTCGCCGCACAGTCTCCCCCCTTATTCTATGTTCTTTTTTGTTTACTGTTAGACGGATCCCAGCTGGAGGCGAAACGTATCCCTAACTCTATCTTCTCGCCAAACAATCTCCTTTAGAAACGGCAGTTAGAGCACAGTCCTAGTATTTAGTTGCCGAGGCTTTCTTATTTTCAGTTTTTTTTTTACCCGTTTAAAAACAAAAAACCCCCCCCCCCCCCCCCCCCCCCCCCCCCCCCCCCCCTTGTCAGGGTTCCTTATTTATGCCGTTATTTCCCTCCATTTTATGTTGCTTGTCCTTTCTCCAATTCCCTTTTAGGTTCTGCGTTTCCTATGTCCAGATTCTCAATCAAATCTCTGATTCGGCGCGTTCGAGCGCTTCTTACAGAACTGATTTTCTTTCACCTTTTGAGATAAATCTTTTCTTGCTCTTTTCCCTCCCCTTTATGAGCCCCGATGCATGATAGCCTGAAACTTGAGGACAGAAAGAGGCCTTTGCCTCTCTGGGTCCCCCCCCGTTAAAACCCCCCAGTGTTTCGGCGGCTATAACTTCTTTGTTCGTCGTATGTGCACTCTAAAACTTCGGAAAGTTTTTATCACGGACTTTGTCAGTCTGTGCTGTCAACCGCTATTCCCATCTTTTTTCCCTTGTGCAGGTTTTCCCAGGTCATGTGCCGACGTCCGTCGAAACCACATCTCCGCCTGCGTCGGAGACTTTCTGATAACCGGTCCTACCTTCCGGATCTTCCTCGAAGTGACCTTTTCCCCCCTCCAGGCGTACCCACCCCCCACCCGATCAGCTGCTCTCTTTCTTTCTTCCGACGAGGCCCTTTTTCTTTTACCGAGTGCCTACCCCAAGAAGGTCCATCCTTCTTTTGAATGATAAACCGGCGATTGTTGATTAAGTCAGCTTTCACTATTGGGTGCTGGTAGGATTGGGTTGTTCCCTTTCGCTCTTTTCCCTCTCTTCCAGAATATGTGCTTGCTCCCAAAATCTCTCGCATGTGGTCCTTTTTTAATATTCTCGATTCCAGGGGATCATATGTCATTGCTGCTTTCTTTTTCGATGGGTTCTACTCGTACTTTGAAGTTTTGCCTTTGTTGTAGAATCCGCCGCAATCGTCTTCTAGGGCGATGTCATTCGTCTATTGTCTTAACCCCGCTCGCCCTGACTCTGATTCGGATCTTTTTTTGGGTTTATATAAGTTTCCTTCTTAGGCTTTTTCTCCTCCTCTATAGTTGGGCATCACCAAGGCTCCACTTTCGTACATTTAATCGGGCTTAAGGCCTTTTTCCCCACCCCCGATGCCCTTTTTTTATCGGAGTTTCCAGTAGTACGTCACCTTCATATTACTTCTGCTGTGCGTCGACTTAATTGATTGGGATGACCCCCATATTTTCACCCCCTTTGTCTTATTTTCTTTTGTTTCCCTCAGCTTTCACCGGATTATGGATGCGGAACCTCAGAAATTGAGAGGGCTCTCCTTACCTTGAAAGCGCCTAATCCGGCTTTTGACTTCCCTTTTCGCTTTCCATTAAAGTAGAGGCTCCTGAGTTCTGCCCGTGGTCCCCTTGACTTCATCAGTTCCGCTCTCTCTTCTTGACGTTTAAGAGAGTTAATTTTTTTTTTAGATATGTTTTTTGGCTGTGAGGTGTTGATTTCAGATTACCACATCTACCCCCAGGCGCTGTGATTTGACGGTTCGTCCCCTAACCGAGTTTCTGAGTTATTCTGGTTTGCTCTCTCAGCCAGGTCGTGTGAGTCTTCTTTACTTAGATTACGTCATTTATCCCACGTACTTTGATGCTAACGTTTGTTCTTCCGCATTCCCCTGCTTCTCCGAAGGGACTCTTCATGGTTTTCTTCGTCGTCGCCGCGCTAGACGGCCGTCGGGCAGGATCTGCACCTACACCTCCACACTAATTTTTTCCCTTTTTTGACCGCTCCGAATCTCTCCTTTTATTGGACCCCGAACGTTCGGCCGTTATGCTGTCAGCATCACCTTCTCCCCCCGCTAAGCTCGACCCTAGTTCGTGTCCTGCAATTTAGGCGGCTTCTCCCTTCTTTTGATGCTGTCAGGTCACTATTCCGTCCTTCAATATCTCCCTTCGTAATGTTCCTCTTTTATGAATTAACCGTTGCCCCGAGCTGGAATCTTTGCGATCTTCGGACCTCAGTGCAGACTTTGATAGCGACCCTCACCGAAGTTTTCCCCTTTCCGAGCCTCGCGTGCGGGGCCCTCGAGTCAGAGCAGCGATGTGCCTTACCTCGAGAATCAGCCTCCGGAGCGTCCTACTCATCTCCCCATGGTTCCAAACGTGTGTTTAATTAAGTATAATGCTTCCCTATCGTCTCCCTCCCTATACTGGCGAGGCACCCCCCCCCCCTTGTTATTTTGTCTACCCCTCTCTTTTAGGCTCTACGCCGGATTTGCGATTTGCAGGTCGGAGCCGTTTTCCTTTATAGAACAGCCGAAACGCTTCCCCCCCTTTCCCCTTACTTGAGAAGGAAAACTTTGTACCTCTGTTCGTAGCTGCTCTGAGCGTACCTCCCGACCCCACTTTGGAAGTTAGGTCCGACATCTCCATGCCCAAACGACTTAGCGCGTTCATCCTTTTTTACGAGCTGCGATTGGACTCGATCACGTTTTGAGGCTCAGCCCTTTTTGTATGAGCAATAGCCAAATTTTCACCTTCCCTCCCTGGGCCTGTCAAGCCCAAACGCCCTCCTCCAAGGGCCTATGCCGTTCAGACCCCTCTCTCTCCCCCTGTTCTTTCGTTTTTTGACCCCGAAGCGATAGAGATGAGAGATCATTGCTTATCGGCTCCCCTTCGTATCTAGCCCGTTAAGATGATCTAAGATCTCTTAATTCCAGCGCCTCTCCCTCGTCACGCTGGACGGTCGGCTTTCTCCCTCCTCGCTCTTACGAACTCCGTCCATGACTCCCCACGACCTCTTCTCCTAGCCGCCCCTCGTGCATACGATTCCTCTTTATGGACCAGGATCCGACTTATCCCCCTCCGCGCTACATTCGCGTCTGACGTGTGAGATGCCGAGTTGCATTCTCTTGACTCTTCGAGGGTTCCCCCGCGCACAACATGCGGTCGTCTCTGCTTCTGCCCGGCGCACGATCGCTGTATCTTCTCGGTTTTTCCTGAGCGCCTTTTTCTCTTCTTCTCTCGTTAACAGGCGGACATTTCATGCCTTGGTTTATCGACTCGCGATTTGCGACATCCCTTAATATTTTCTTTCACCATCATTTTTCCCTCACCCAGGTGGTCTTCATAAGTTGTAGCGAAACCTCCTTTTTCCTTCTGAGGAAGCTTATCTTTCAACTAGAATTCGAGGGTGTAACTCTTTTCCAATATCTCCTCTTTTTTTCCCCATAATAATAAGTTTCTTTGTTTCGAGAGTATTTTCCGCTGGATTGATAAGAGCGCCTCATATTGTTTCCCCCTGTCTCTCCTATCCTATAAGTAACCTTAGATTTCGCGCCAACTTCTTCCCTTGACACCGAACCTGACTGTTAGACCGATGTCTATCAGGTTGCGCCATGTAATATCTCTTCTTCCTAAAAAGGCTCTTCACGAGAAGGTTAGGGGAGAAGGCTCTCCCCCCCCTGGCACTGAGCCCCAAGAGGACGAGACCTTGATGGTGCCGGAGGGCTCTCTCCTACGACTCCTGGGTGCAGAGATTTTCTCCACAGCGAGGTACCTCTTCACACAAGATCGTTCTCCCTTAGGACCCTGAATTATAGTTCCCTTTTCGGAGGGCCGTCTTCTTCTATATCCTTTTCCAGACCGTCCATTCTCCTGCCAGATTAGGCGTCGGAAGAGACCTTCTGATTTCCCCCATTTGCGGAGTTCGCCGCCGCTAGTTGTCGGAAGTTCTACCGCGCGACTGCCTACAGTGGATTAACCGTGAGCCGCAGAGCTCTCCGTAGAAGTGCACGGAGTCGGGAGACGAGGGTTACGCATCTCTTGCAATGCGGGTAACGTTGTCTTGGCCGTTCAAAACGGCTAAGTACTAATAGTGTTCCTTCCTTTCCCGACCTGCCCGGAGGGCGCTTGGTGCTTCTGGTTTTTTTCTTTTTTTCGTTTGCTGATCTAGACGGCAGGTGTCGCAGTTCGGATAGTCGGCTCTCCCCCTTTGTTCCATGATTCCCAGAACGAGGTTCTTCCTCTGTAGGTTTCTCCGTCCCCTGTAGTTTTTCTCCGCATTAACGCGCTTGCTTAGCATTCCGGGAGTCCTTCGATTCCACCGTCCTCATCTTGGGTCGATTGGTAGTCCGCACCGCCCCGTACAAAGTAGGAAGCCCTGAAAAGGTTCCCGCGCGGACCCCAGGCACGCTTCTTTGCGATCAAGTTAGAGGTAGAGTTTTGAGTTATAATATTCCCTCGACTAAGCATAATTTCCCCATATAATTTTCTTTGACCCAGCCGAGATTTGAAAGCCATTGCCTCGGCCAGGATCGACCTTTCCCGATAATGCGTATTCCCTGAAGCCAACCATTTCTGCACCTATTACTGCCGGGCCCCCCCTGCCTTCCATATGTCGTGCGGCCCGCTGTTTAGGCCACCCCATAGAGTTTGACCTCAAGCGCGTTCCCCCCTCACGGAAGCTGAGTCGAGTTGAGAACAGGCACTTGATGCCCCCCTCCCCCGACCTTCAGCCAGAGTGACCCAGAAGATCCTACACGTGCAGCCCCAAGGACTGAGTTGAATTTCGCCCTCACGCCCATATCCCCTCCTATGAGTACCCCCCTCCCCCCGCCTCCCTGCCCCATGTTTTTTTTTCGCTGCCCTACGCCAGCCCTCCGGCGAACGGCCGCCGGTTCCCACAACCTCTTATTGAACGGTGAGCGCCTCTATGACTTGCGGATTCAGCAACAGGCCCTCAATGTTCTGTTCCAAAAGCCATTGGGAAGCTTAGCTTTCATGTGCGGCAAAAAGTAGTGTCTTGTGGGGCTGTAGGTCGCGATCCCCGGAAAGACGAGTCGTCGAGTATTCTAGACCCCCGACCAGGCGCAATTTCCCCCCCCTCTGCTGCCTGTAGTTCACTTTTTTTTTGTGACCTTCAGATTAGCCACGATCGGCTGATGCGGGATGCGTATTTGGGAAAGGTGTTTCGAGACACCCTCCCCCGTAACGGATCACCCCGGATGATCCCCTTTTAGAGAAAACGTAGTCCAGGGTAGTGTACCGACCGTCCTCCCCGTAAGGATCAAGTCTTGTTTCTTTTTCAATCCTTGATCTCTGCAACTCCGCATCAAAGCAGGCCCTATTTGCCTTTTTCTTTTCAGACCTGTAGGTGAAGATCCCTCCTCCGTATCCGTTCATTCTCCCCGATGCGATAGTGTGAACCCCAACCCTTTGACTCGTAGCCTTCAATCTCCTGAAGTGAGCGATCCCCCTCCCCCTCCCTCTGGGTGGTGCCCTCCTCCTGAATTCGGCTCCTTTTAAGAGTCCTTTCGATGCCGAAAAGGGCTTCTTCTTCCAAAAAGAAGACGTTCTCCTCACAGGTTCCAAGTCCCACCCACCTTAATCCGAAGTCACCCACAACAATTTCCCCTCCTTTTGTGAAAAAGGTAGACACCCCCCCGTCCCTTCCCCCGTAGAAGAAAGTCACACGGCAGCCGTTTCCCTTTTTACGGACCTCCTTTGGAAAAAATATTTTGCTCTTTGGATCCCCGACCGTAGTCAGGAAGGGAGACCTTTCGGCTACCCCCTGGTAAGCTCTCCTTCCATTCCCTTTTTTGTGTATCTAGCCTCGGAGATCTCTTCGACGCATAAGAAAGGACTACGGCTCTCCCCCCCAGATATCCTAAAACCTACCCCTGAGTACGGTTTAGGCTACCTTTTTCCAAGAGACAGTCTTCAGAGCCATGATCGAATAGACCACTTCGGTTCTGCGTGCTAAAAGCCGCTCCGGTCATATGCCCCGATTCGGATAGAATCGACGATCCCGGACTGACCCGTTCTAGCCTCGTCCAGAACTTCGAGGCGAGCAGTATCCAGAGTCATACGACCAACTGGAGAGGATGTTTCTTCAGTCTCTCTAGTTAGGACTTGACTTAGGGGATGAATAGGAGTCCTGGGTAAACCGCTTTCCCTTCTTTGCCAACCCCACCAAGATCGTTTCGCGCCTTCATACTCGCAGTGCTTTGCTGAGGTGAAAGAACGAATGTGGAAGGCAAAGTTTTTATTTCGCCCCTATCTCCTCCCCCCCCATCAGGTTATCTGAGACGATCCACCTAGAGGATTATAGAGTGCCCTTGGTGGTTGCTGATCCTTTCTGCTCCCACCGGCGCCCAGGGTAATGTCTTCCCTAAGTTTCGACAGCAGCCCGCTTATACTCATGGAGCGATGGTGTTTGAGACTCGTCTTCTCGGCTTCCTTTCTGTCAGGTATCGTCCTTGTTCTATACGCATCGGTGGGCTATGCCGTTTGTGGGGAACCCACCCCCCAGGAATCGAAGACACGTCTCTCGATCGTCAATTGAGCATCTCGTTTTTCCCCCTTTGCAGAAGAAGAAGAGGAGAAGCCGCACGTTTGGTTTTGCTTTCTAGGATTGCCCCGGAGAGTACGTCCTCGTTTTGATCCTGAGACAGAATAGAGATTTTTCTCGGTCTTCTCCTTGGCCTGGCCCAAGATCGCAGAGGAGCCGTAGGTCACGGCGAAAGCGAGTGCTCTCACTAAGTATTGAGACCCTCCGATCCGTACGATGGCGCAAGCGATTGCAACGCCGCACTCCCCTTCTCTTTTTATCGATCTGCTTTGCACCCCCTTCAGACATAGGCCTCGACTTTCCGAAGGCGAAAGTTACTCAACACTCCTCCGAGGTGGATGGCACTTCCGGAGGCCCGCACGCTTTTGGTCCCTTTTCTTCCTAAGAGGGAACTTTACCCCCTTTCGCCGCCTGTAATAAAAGGTTCTCCTCTCCCGTGATTAGCCACAGATGAGCCGAGATCTTCGGATTGATGATAGAACAGTTTCGGTGATGTCGTCTGCATTGCATGCTTCCTTCACTTGCCCTAACCTCATTTTCTTGCCTCCGTCGATTTGATCCTAACTCAACAGGATCGCCCCGTAAATTTCCCTAACCTCGATCGCGCGTGGCGTTTTGGAGCGTCCCTTCCTATCTCTCTTTCTCTTCTCTGATCCCCCTCTTCTAAAAATTGAA
>Ga0179591_1330389_pt1 | contig 11567 bp, 14 predicted proteins | sample CZOMad2_1_08_16f_FD_182891 | JGI IMG/M metagenome (GOLD analysis project Ga0179591, IMG submission 182891) | Vadose zone soil fungal communities from Angelo Coast Range Reserve, California, USA - CZOMad2_1_08_16fungal (PacBio error correction) | ecosystem: Environmental > Terrestrial > Soil >... | reverse complement strand
CCTTTGTCAGATTGCTCATCCATTCCTTCCCAACCGCATGTCACCCCGCCCCCAGTACCCCCTTTCTTTGGACCAGTTCCCACCCCCCCTTGAAAATAATGTTAGGAATGTCTCTTGCGTTCCGCCGCCCCCTCTCTGCTCTATCACGTTTGACCATGTCCTGAACTTTCCCGCGATACAAAGGCTTAGGTCCTACGCCACTTTGGGCATTGTAGTCCCTCTATTAAGGCTTTTTTTCTCCAAATTTCTTCCTCTTTGCCTCCTTGTTTTCCAACATTTGGACCCTCTCCTCTTCTTCGCCCCCGTTGTAACATACCTGACTTCCAGTTGACTCCTTGCTTTTCTCGAGTAATGCTGTCTCCCCCTTGTTTGTTTTTGCACTCTCTACTGACTTCATACCAGAGAGCCCCCCGAAGGTTGTCACCCTTTCCCTTTTCCACAGCAATATCCATCCCCCCCCCCTTTTTTCCCCTCTTCCTTTGCACTGTGCCTCAATCTCTAGTAAAGTCAGAAATTATGTAGCCCTAGCGTTTTTGTCTCCACTTGTGGGAACCCCCCCCCTCTGCTTTTTCTTAGACCGCGATGGGTCCCCATCCTTCTCTCGTTTTCCTTTTTTTTCCTGTTTCGTCCCCCAGGTTCAAATGGTTTGTCCGTCGGAACTTCTTCGAGTCCATGCAAGTTTGGTAGAATTGCTTTCTCGACGGCCATTCGCGGAAATTTGGACACAGTTTCCCCTCCCAATCTCAAGAAAAGCGCAGTTTGTTCTATACTATTACAAACTTTGTTAACCTTATAAGCCCTTTTAAACAATGCGATGACGCCTTCGTTCGCTAATTCAAAGTTTTTTGTTATTTATCAAATGTCCATGGGATCCGAGCGCGGTTCCCCACTTTTTAAGACGCTTCCATATGTCTTTCACCAGGTGTGGTGATTGACCCCTAATCGGGGGTCACTCTGAAGAACCCTCCTTTTGGCCTCCCCAGTTTTTTTTTAGCATTTTTCCTGTTTGTAAGAATGGTTTTGTAATAAAAGGTACGACCGTTGCCGCCTTATGCCCAAAGTTTTCCCCATCGTTCTCCTCCCTTACCCCGCTGGGCAGACTTACTTCTTTGCTTTGTCCGTGATGTTCTTGATTGCAGTCTGTTCATCATCTCTTCTTACTCTTTTCGGTCACCCACTGCAAAATGCGTTGCTACCCAAGGTTTTCCCCTAAATTGATGTACCGAATTCACCGCTTTTTTTTTCCCTCCCACTTCATTTACGGGATTTTCCTGTCTCCCCTTTTTTCCCGTCCCCCCGCCTTTTCCTTCGCATCATATCAAGCATGACTTTTCTATTAAATGTGGCAAGTTCTAAACCCTTGAAGGACGTATAAGCATTTGGGCAGGTTTGCCCTTCTGACCATTCCACCCCTTTCCTTTCCCCATTCCACAGTCGGCTTGTAAGCGCGTTTTTTGCCACCTCCCTTTTCATTCATTTATTTTTTTTCCCCACGTTGGTAATAGTTTCCTAAGGGTTTTCTCCCCCTTCAGATTCCCCCTATCGTTGTTTCTAGTACCTGTTCCACTATCCTGAACTTCCGTCAGGAACCTTTCGGTGCTTCTTCTTTTTTTCGGGTATGTGGCCTGTCATCGAACTGACCAACGTCTGGTAATGTTGGAGAACCAGCCCCCCACTGTTCCGACTTACATTACATGTCCCCTTTGTTCCGCGCCTATTTGTATTAAAGATTTTACCCCTCTGATCCGTCCGCCTGCATTTTGCCCTCGTCTGTGGCACCCCCTTGTCTTGTTTGATTTCACTGATACGGAGAGAACCTACTGCTTTATCTTCACACCGCCCATGTGCCCGTCCGTTTGCAAAGCTTCACGCTAAGGCCTTAGTCTTGACCCATCCAATACCCTTCGGGATATCGCCACCACCCGTTTACTCAAACACCCTCTGTTTGCCAAACTCTTTTTTGTAGTGGATATGGTCTCGTTTCCCAATTATTCTGATTCCTGGTGTCCTGCCCTGTTCCCCACTGTTCCTGAGTCCACCCATAAGAATAACATCTCCTGCTTGCCTTTAAATGTGGAAAGCCCCACCATGCTTCTGAGGTTTTTTTTCCCCCCCAGGATCTAATGCCCCCCCCTTTCGCCTCTCATATTGTCCTACGTCCATAGCGCCTTAGTTCGGCCCCCCCTTTACCGTGTTCTTTTTTTTCCCCCATTCGCTGACGGCGCATTTTCTTTAGAGGTTTTTTCCTTCGCCAATCGTGTTGGCGTCGCTTGCGAAGTTCAGTTTGGTGTTCCACTTTTTTTTTTGCATTATATTCCCTTTAAACGCTGCTTGGACAAGCGTGTGTCCTCCTTCTTTTTTTTTCTCCTTTTGTTGTTCTCTTTGCCCCTTGCTTCAAGGATGGACGGAGTCCTTGCAAAAGACCGGGTTTTGAACCCTCTCACCTGATCCTCGCCCCCAGCCTTTTTCTTCTCCAATCCTTTTTGCTTTTCCCTCCTCGATTGTTTTGCACTAAATGAACATCTTTTTTTGATGTTTCCGCTTTCCTAAAAATGAGTTTTTTCTTCTCTCAAGTAGGTACCGTCTCTTTTTTTGCTCAATTGTTATTAGGGGACGCCGATGTCACATCTGGCATCGACCTTGTTTCCCAGCCAATTCACCCCCAAGCAGAGCCGTCCGTGACGGGTCGTATCGTCAGGAAGGTTACAGATGACCAGAACAGGGACAGCAGCTGAATCTTTTCCCTCGAGCAACCCCAGTAAAAGCCTCCCCCCCCGCGCGGTTTGCAAGAGGTGCGGCAACCCTTACCCTTTTGGTTCTCAATCCTGCTTTTTGCCCCCTAGTCTTTTCCAGGGCTCAAGTCAGGGCAGCGTTCAGCTTGCTGCAAATGAAAGTTCCAGTTATTTTCCCGGCCGCAACCCATAGCCGGAAGTTGTCGTTTATCATAATTTGGGCCCCCCCTTCTACTCCCAGGCTGCTTTCCCGAATCAATTCTGGCAGTGTTCTTCACTCTTGACGAATCCTTGGCCGCCCTGGCTTTCCCGTCTTTCAGCTGTGCAGTTTCCCCACTTCGCCCCTCCTTGCTTTTAACGACTGACAGTAACCCGGCGGCCCAGTTTCTTTTTCCTTCCCAATCGTGCAAACATTCAATAAGTTTGCAGTCATTGCAGGACTTTTTTTGTGCTAAACTCCCGCTTCTCACCATGCTCGCGAGGACACAAAGGCTTGGAACGGACCAAGAGCCTGTAGCGCTGAGAAGTGCCACCCCAGTTAGTTTCCCCCCCCTCTTTACCTGAGAGCTCGGAATGGTCATCCCCCGCTTTTTTGAGTTTGAATAGCATCACTGCATTTTCCCTTTTTGTCCCGTCCGTCAACGTCTGGAAGTTGCCCATAAAAAAGAAACGGCTTTTGCCCCAAACTGTCGCAGTTGATCGTTCGTCAGCAAAAAAGACGGTTCTCCTCCCTTTCCCGAACATCCAGGAAAAGATTCTTTTGACGACCATTCCCCCCTCCAGGTTCTTCGAGTGTTACCTCCCCATTGAAACACAACCGCGCCGAGCCGGGTTTCCTTCGCCACCGCTGGTTTTCCCCCACATCTGTTGAACTTGCCTCTGAATCCTTGCATGAACATAAAATCCAAAGCAGTTTTCCGGCACCCTCGTTTTTCCAGAGAACTCCGAGAGTAATTAATTGGCTCCCAGTTTGCCTCCCTCTGAAATGAATGGAGCAACTCCCACAAAAATTAGACACCCCCCCCGGATACTTCCACGTCCCCCGCCCCTAAAGGGGGCGTCCTTGGTCCCGTCTCCCCTTGGGTCAGCCTAACCCCCCACTTATGACAATTTTCGCCTGATCGATCTCGGTCTCACATTCTTCCCTCGCCTCGGATTAACGTTCATATCAGCCCCCCAAACTGGACCCAACGTCTTTCTTTTGGAAAGCTCGCTGCCCAGGGCCCCCCTCTTTTTTGCCATTTCTGACGTTCCCCCCTCTGGTTAAACTGTTGTTATGGCTGAGTAAGCCGGTTGGTTACAGCACCTTCGCGGATCAACTTAATCTTCATATACCACCAACTGCTGTCTCGAAAGGTCCCTTTGCTTTTTTCGCATCCTTTCTTTCCACCTGTTTTTTCCTTTGCAAACTTCCCTACGGCGCGTGACTTTCTACAATTTCGTTATCCCCCCAGTCTTGTTCCCCTCCCGTGGCCAGGCGACCCCCCCCAATTCTTTCTTGTCATTATTAGGATTTCTTTCTCCTTTTTTTTTTTTCCCAGCGGCTTCATTTCAAGTGGTTTTTTTTCTTCCTAGTCCTCAGACTGTGCTCCCCTGCTCGACTCTGTTTCATATCGGCTGACCCGGTCTCAAATCGTTTTCTCCCCCGTTTTGCCCCTCGAAGCCTCCACTTTGCGTTCCCTTTTTCCCCCGGTCCTTCTGAAATGACCCGGTGGGCGGTCCCCTTTCTTAAGAACGCCCCTTGAGTTCTTATCCCTTCTTCCAATAATTTTCAGACAGAATCCTTCCCTCTCCTGCTAATAGGTTTCCCAATTTACATACCTCCTTCCCTCTTGTTTTGACTTGCGGACAACATTCCTCCATTGATAGAAGTTCCGGCTCGCGTCCTGGCCACGTCTCCCACCTTCCTATTGTGCACTGGTTGTAGGCTTACTTGTTTTGTGTACTGGAGTGACATTGCGTTTTACATTTTATGTTGACTTCGGCATATGGTTTTCGATTCAATCCGTTACTCCCCCCCTGTTGTGAGAGTCTCTTATTAGTAAAGTGCCGCCTTCCTTCCTTTCATCCTTCACCAACATTGGTCTTGCGTGAAACCATCCTCCCCCTGGCACGAAGTGAGGAGCAGGGGGTGCTCCCTGGGTACCGCGAGCCTTCAGTTATTGCTTCCTTTCTTCGCCCCACTTTGTTTCGGGTTTCGTACTACCGTGAAATTACCCTATGATCCCCTTTTTCTCCTACTGACTGTCTCCACCCTGATGTTAACTAGGCCCCTAACCCGCCCCCTTGACCCAACCGAAGCCTCCCTTTTTTCGGTTCGTCCTCTCTTTTCGTGCCAAAAAGAGTTTCGCTCGTTTCCTCCCTCTTATTTTCCCTCTCCTCTGGTTTTTCCCCCTGCCCCCAGAGTAGAGATTTGAGCTTTCGTTCAACCCAGTGCCATCTACTACCCCTGGTAACAATCGCCCGGCTGGCAGCGACCCGAACACTTGGCTCAATGGAATGCCATTATGTCGCGCTCCGTTTTGGGCTGGACACTGGGAGTGACTCACCACTATTCCTATGTTGATCCCTACCCGATTTGTCCCCTCCTGGTGCCGGGCCTTTGCGCAAGGTTCGTAAACCTGACAAGGTGGATGCTGGGCTCAACCAGTCGGGACTTACTTCCCCCCAGCCAATTTTGGCTCGCATCCTCTTGCTACTTTTCAGCGGCCCTTTGGTCCAGTTACTCCCTGCCACTTTTTTCATCCCCCACTCACTGTTTTTTTTACCAGTTATCACTTCACCGGCACCCGCAATGTACCAATTGCCAGGTGCTCTGCCACCCCTTGCTATCCCGTTTTTTTGTTGTCCTTTTTGCTCCGAAAACTGGTGCCATCGAGTGATTCAGAACCGAATCTCTCTCGGCTTTACTCCTCCATGGTTTTTCCCCCTCCGTCGGGGGACTTTTTAATCCCAAGCCTTTTGGCCGGACGTTTTTTGTTATTCCTTTTTCTTGTGCTTTGTTGTTTGTCCCCTGTCATTCGTCTCAACCTCCACCCGTTTCCCTAGATAGCGCTTCGTCGAATTTTCCAAGTTACACACGCTTGTTGAGGCTGTGATGTGAACATTATTGCAGTCCTCATCTCGCGAGCTTCTTTTCCCACTTCCCCCCCATCGTGGCTGAAGACACCTTACATCGACCCGTTTGTGTTAATCAATTTCGTCCCCCTCCTAACACCTTTCTTTTTTTTCACTGTTCGTCCTCCATGGCTCTTATTTCAGTTAACCTCTATAGCTCCAAATGAAGGAATTTAGTTCCCGTTTTACCCACGAGGATCAGCCCCTTTACGGACGTTACCCAGTATTTTGTCTCTTTCCTTTTGATCATTACCTTCCCAATCTTTTTTTTTCCCCTCCTGTGCTGTAGTGAAAACCTAACTGATTTCCCTTCCTTAGTCTCTTGCCCAGTTTCTTCCCTTCGTTCCCCTCCCCTGGTTGTTTTCCTCGAGCAACGTTGGAATCGGTGTCGTCACTATTTCGGTCACTCTTCTTCGAATTTTCCGATTTTCCCTGCCGCCGTGTCGAGTTACCCGTGATTACGGCCCCAAAAGTGGCTAAAGTTTTGGTTAGACCCTCCTTGCCCCTCAAGATGCCCTCCATGCTCCCTTGCCCCGGCTTTCGTCGTTTTCCAATAGTTCCTCAACACTCTTTCCCCACACTTCGCACCCGTCTTATTGGATGAATTTCTCCCTTCGCGCCATTCACGGATTTTTTTTACCTTTCCTCACATACGAAGTGCTTTCATTCAGTCGTGACTCATTACCCCCTCTGCGCTCTTCCATGTTTGAACAGACAGGCCCCATCCTCATCGGCTATATCCTTACACCCCTGATAGCTCACTCTTCTTAGTGTTTTCTTTCTTCTGGGATAGTCGGACCACCCCAAACTTCTGTCTTTTCATTTTTGCCCCCCCCTTTTTCCCCCTGATACCTCCTCTCCCGCCGGAGAACCCGACTCCACATCGTACTTTCTTTTCATGCCATATCCCAACCCTCCGTGATATTTCCTCTGAGTATCAATGCCCTCAGAACAATTTTCCTCTCCCCTACGCGTGCGTCCCGTTATACGATTCGACTTCCCCCCCTCCCCTACCCTTTTCTGGGTCTGCCCCCGTTCAATCGTGCTTCGTCTTTGTGCCCCGCTAGTACCCTCTACCTTCTTTTGCCCCAAGATCTTGGTGCGCTTTTCGTGGCAAAGCTTTGTGTTCCCCGAGTTTTTTCCTTGATCTCCAATGGACCCTGGTCCCTTCCTTCAAGCAGCGTGTCCTTTCCCTCTCTTTTTCCTCATCCTCCTGTGTTGTGTATTTCCCCTGATCCGTTTCCATTTCAGAGTCGCAAGTTAAAACACCCGTCCTGCTCCCAACATCTATTTTGAGAATCCCCCCTCTCCTCTTTTCTGTCCATCGTATTGTTTTTCCCTCCCTGACGGTCTTTCCTCTTTCTTTTGACCTGTGGATCCTAATAGTCTACTCCCGTCCAACGCGTATTCGTCGGCCTACTTCAGGGCATTTTGACGCGTGGAAACTCCCTTGCATCGCCCTTGTTGGTCATCGCCAGCCCCATCCTCTCTCATCGGAGGCGACGGCCCTTCTCCTTGTACGCAGTGCAATTCCCAAAACAGGACTCATTGACTGGGTTGGAAGAGCCCCCCCTTCCCACTCCCCCCCCCGTCTTTTTCCACCCTCGGCGCCATAATGTCTTTAACTTTATCTCTCTGTCTTATGGTCCTATTTCGAGAAGTCCGTCTCGACAGGGCTTGTTCAAAAGACGTCCCCTGTCCCTCCTGTGATTATTTGAGATTCGAAAACCGGCTTTTATCACCTTCAGCCCCTGTACCCAGTCTACGGCAAGGGTCGGTTGTGTCCAAACAATCGCATTGTTTCGTCTCACCCCCCTCACTTATATTAGGAAGCCCCTTTCTCCGCTTTCCTCTTTCCCTTGGGCCATCTGTTTCTCCAACACTGCTCCATACCGTAATCGTCCAGGTCCTTTCATACCCTGTCTCAACACTCTTAAAAGCGGAGAACCCCAATTCTTCTTTCCCCTTCCAGTGAAGGACCTTTTGACCCCCCCGCCTCTACCCTACTTACCCATTCTCTCTGCTTTCTCCACCTTTCAGCCTCATACCTTACTTCGATCCAGTGACCCTAAGTTTTAGGTGAAGAGAGACCTGAGTCCGCTTAATGGTCAGCCTTTTTTTTAGGTAAAGTTCCCCCGGCCCTCTTTCCCCTCCCAAACTTCGTCAAAGTGCTTTAATCCTTTCCACGTACCCCTCTCTTCCCATTCTGAAGTGACGAGCTCCAAGCAAAACACGTTCCAGCGTCTGCCTGACCCTCCTGAAAGACCCGGCTTTATGACTCCCCCTTTCCAAACACCAAGAAGCGCTTTTCTTGTCTATTTTCCTAACCCTAGCCGAGGGTAGGTGTTCTTGGCCCACCTCCCGCGTTGACCCTCATAATAGGCCCGAGAGAGGGACGGCCTTTCTGATCACGCCCCTACGGACACTCGTGCACCCCCCAAAATAGCCCGCCTCTGCTTGTCTTTCCCCTTTGGTTTACTCCCTGTTGCGCCTCTGAGTGACTGTTCTCCCCCAAAACCATTCCTCATAAGGATCCCTCCCGGCGCCGCCCCTCAGGCCTTTGTCGGCCCCCGACCCTGTCTTGGTTCCTCAGCCCCACCCACTTCTGCAATAACCTCCGCGTCCAACTTCCTATCTGATTAATTTCATGTATTAAAGACCACCCCCCCCCAACCTTTCGCCCCGTTAGAGCTCGTCTGGAAAATTTTGCCTGCCCTTTCATTCAATGTTCGAGAACCCCCCCTGTTGTCCTTGGTCTTCCTTTTGATTCGACGGTCCAGAATTACTTCCTGGCCTGAGAATTTTTTTTTTTTTCCCCCCCCCATTGATTTCCTGCTCGACAGTACCTATGCGCCATCCCCCTTTTCAACCCCGTGTGTTTTCAACACTTTCCCCTTCGCGCGGCATGATTCCCAATAGTGTCGTTATCCCACGCCGAATAGATGCCCCCTTGGCCACCAAAACCAAAGAGCGGTGACCCTCTTTCCATTCTGAGTGATTTTCGCCCCTGTTTTTTTTTTCCACCCATTGGCAGCCGTCAGTTGTCCCGCTTTGGGTTGAGATTTTGCGACTGAAATATTGCGAAACTCTCTTGTGATCCATGATTACCCTTTCCCTGAGTCTCTCGTATGACCCCTTAAATGTCTGCTCTACACAGAAGCAATGTCCTGCACAAACGGTCGGCCAGAAATTATTTTCTCCCTCTTTGGTGCCACTTTCTCATGGTTCTCTATTCCTATCCAGCCTCTCCCTGACCTCGAAGGGTTTCACCCCCTATTTTTACACCCTTCGCTATCCTTGTCTGCGTTGTCTCCCGTGTTCTTCCATTAAGACTTCCGTTTTGAGAACCTTCTTGGTCCCGTGGTTGACTCTTTTCCTTTATTTCGGTGGGGGCGCTCGGTAATGTTTTGTGCGGTTACTGTATTTTCACATGATGTTCCTTATCTTTCCCACCGTAGATCTTTCCCCTTCCCCTTCCTTTGTTGTTGTTTTAGTCCTCTTGATTCGAAAGATCATCCTATGGTGCAACGTGCCCCTCCACCCTTTATTCCGCGCGACCCCATGAAATCCTTCGGAAGGAGGCGCACTTTGTTTGCTCCAGGGCATCCTCCTCTCCTTTTCTATCCTGATCGGCAATTTCATCTCCCGTCGATACAGCCTCTCATTTGGAACGAACTTACTTTACCTATCCGTCGCCCCGATGTTCCACCTTTCATCACTAACTCTTACCTCTTGGGAACCCCACCAAATTATGCTTACTCGCCCCTTTTTTGAAAAAGGTTTTTCCCCTTTCCTTTCATTTGCTTCGTTTTTTTCCGGGATTGCAACACGGCTCGATCCTAATTTTTTTCATTATATCCTCCAAGGTCCCCTTGAATGATCCCCATCGGCTTGAAAATTCTGAATGGTTTCACCTCCCTTCCAACAAAATCTTGACACACGCAGGATCTCCTATCAGAAGAAATGTCCCCTCTGGCCCCCTCCGAGCCCCCTTTTTTTTCGCTGACATGGGCGTGGAACGTCACGCTTTCTGATAACGAATTTTGCATCATGACGGCTCGAGTTGGAATGGCCGTTTACCCCCCCCCCTGCTTTTTCACAAGTGGGCCAACTTTGATTCCCTCCTTCTTTTGGTATAGAGCTCTTCCGTTTCTCCTAAAGTTGATAACCCCCCGGAGACCTCCTCAGCTAGCACGTTGTACATATCCAAAAGTTCCCCCTGAAGCCCTTTCCCCCCTTTCGTTCCGGTCCCACCTCAACCTTTCTCTCACGTTTGTCGATTTCTCATGCTCCCACAATCAGACAGCTGGCGGACGTGTCTTCAATTACTCATCTCCGTCCTTTTTTTACTGGTATCAGAAGTTTGTGTTTTTCTTCCCCCGCTCTTTTGGGGGGCTTCCTCCCCCGATTGGTGCCCCGGTGGCTCTTTTTTTTGGCTATTTCTGGTTGTTTTCCCTTCTACCCGCGTCACTCGTCTCATTCAATCGCTTCTTGCCGTTTCGATGGTCCCGTTTGGCCCGTGCTGCTTTATGTTTCCTTCGTGAACATCCTGCTATCAGTCTAGCGATGATTTCGTCCCATTGCCCAAAGTCGTGGCGCAGACCAACCTCAATCCGGCGTTGTTTCACCATTGCATGGAAACCACTCTGCCTCCACCGGCGTGGCCTGCTGGTCTTTTTTTTTTCCGGGATTTTTTCTAGAGAAGCTTTCGTCCCCGGCTTAGCTTTATAAAGAACCTGCTTTTCTCTCAGTGTTATTTTTACTTGCACGAGGCTTCATTGCATCTTTTTCTTTCTGGCATTGATTATTAACCCCTTACCTTCCTGCCCCCGTGGCCCCCCGATTTTTGCCAATTTATCGAACTTCCTCTCTTGCCACGTTTGTGTCCCCTCACTTTTTGCGCATTGGAGAAGGCGTTCTATATCAGGTGAAACACTATTTGACGTTCGCGGGACCTTTTTGCTCAGATTTTTTAGTCCCGCCTTGGCCGCCGGTTTTGGTTATTTGAGGTCCTTTCCTTCGATTATTCCGCCCATGTTCTCCACCCTCATGGACCACTCAGCGAAAGGAAATGCCAGGGACTGCCGTGAATAACAATAGCTTGCTTATTCTTTACATGAGTTTCCGACACAACTTCTGAGGTTTCAATTACCCCCTCCCTGCCGTCGTCGTAATGCTTAATTTCTTAGAGAGCTAACCCTCAATGGTCATATGGTTTTAGCTTCTCACCCAGACCCTTCCCGTTTTTTTCCCCTTCCACTTTTAGTTTTTTTGCCTCTCCGCTCTCCCTGTAAGACTCACTTACCAGTTTCAGGCGCCACCTTGTTTTTCACTTTTTGATGCGTGGAATGTGGTCTTCGTCCCGGCACCCAATTCATTCTTGCTACTTTATTGTCCGTATTCCTTCCTCTCGGAAAACACTGGGATCCTTTTTCTCTTGAAGTGCGGCAAATTCCAACAGATGCCGTATTGCCATCCTTCACCCATGCATAACCCCCCACTCCTTCCCTCCCTACCCGCGTTTACTCCTCTTTTCAGATTAGCGCTTCCTTTCTTTTCGCTCCCGTACCCCGTAAATCGTTTGCCCAAAAGATGTTAAGTCGTTGCCTTCGATTCCCTATCTGTCTTTGGTCGCAACCTCTCCCCTTCTTTTTTCTATAGCTACCGGCCTGGGTTCCAGTTTATTTTTGAGGATCGGCTGAAACCGGCCAACTTGGT
>Ga0179591_1308484_pt1 | contig 11567 bp, 10 predicted proteins | sample CZOMad2_1_08_16f_FD_182891 | JGI IMG/M metagenome (GOLD analysis project Ga0179591, IMG submission 182891) | Vadose zone soil fungal communities from Angelo Coast Range Reserve, California, USA - CZOMad2_1_08_16fungal (PacBio error correction) | ecosystem: Environmental > Terrestrial > Soil >... | reverse complement strand
TTTCCTGCGGGTCATCCCCACGCCTTAACAAATTTGGTCTTTCCCCTGTCGACGAAAATCTCTCTTTCCCCGGCTGTAGTTTTTTTTCGATGCTCAGTTCCCTTTTCCCTGACCCCCCGCGCGCTCTCTTCCCTGTCGTGCGTGACGACATTTTTTGAATTGTCCGCTACGCGTTATCGATCAATTTTTCTATTATCGGTCAAGCCTCGTCTGCTTCAAATCCTTTTCTTAAATGATTCCGCGCCAGGCCGTCGTTTCCTCTTTAATTCCGGAAGAGCTCATTTTTCGGCAACGATTCTCCCCCACGAGTCATTTCTCTTTTTTCAGCCTTCCAACTTTCTCCGCCACCGTCATGCTCACCCCGTCGAAGGAACCCACCCTCAACCACGCAGAAGTTCGTCATTTAAAAGATGCTTTTATCCACCCCTTCTTTTTCTCCGTCTTACCCAACGATGATGGTTTAAGAAGCACTGATCTGATGTCAAACTACCCCTTTACCCTCTTCCCCCCTGAACCCACCACCTATCAACGAAGGAGTTTGACAGTGTCCTGACCTTTCACTTCTCGTAGAGATCATAAGGATTCTCCTTGCACCGCAGGATTCAGGAACCCCAAGGACTTTATGGTTTAATATAAACAAAGCTCTCTTCTTTGCCACCCCCGCAGCCTGGACAATCCTTTGCCAGCGCCCCCACCCACCCCCCCCCCCCTCTGAGTGAGATTTTTCCCGACACGGACCTTTTTATCAATACATCTCTCCCCTCCAGTTTTTGCGAGATTTTTTGACTTCAATCGTGGTTTTTTTCTCAGGCACTCCCCCCCCTCAAGTTATTTAGAGGAGCAGGGCTTTTTGTCGGCGGTCCCCCCCCCGTAGGCGGGTTTCTATGAGTAAACCTATCCCCCTTCCCTGACTCAGGAGGAACAGTTTCATATGAGAGACGTGCCTACCCCCCTTATCCCTAGATGCCTTATATAAGGAGTGCCTTCCTTTTCGAATCTTTATACCCTTTGGTCCTTCTTGGGCGCAGCTTGCGCGGTTACCAAGAGGTGTTTGCAATATGCACCCCTCGGACCGCTGGCGATTTTTCGGTTTTTCTTTGCGCGGCTTCCAGCCATCTTGCTGCGTTTTTGCCGTCATGTGTTCCGGGCGCGGCGATGGTTCCATTCCGGTGGAGGCGGATACACGTGTTTCCCCCCTTCGGGGAAAATGCCCGAAAGGAGAACCATGAAACTTTGTCCCCGGCGCTGGCTCGTGACCTCCCCAAAAAAGTACCTTGGAATGGGCGGATCGCAAGCGAGTTCCTCCCATTCTCCTTTCATTCCGAACAGCAGGATGATTAAGATGATCCTCGTTGAAAGATAGCTCCCTATTTGACAATGATCATCAGGTGACCCGAGAACCCCCCCCCCCCTTTTTTGGTCCGAACTACACAGCTATCTCGGAAACCCTGTATGCCTCCACCAAATACGCGCATGGACGCAGGAGCCTTTCTTTTTCTAGCGTCATTTGTTTAGGCGGTGCCCCTAAATTCTTTGAAATTTTTTCCTCTTTGATAAAGTAGGACTGGGTGTGAGTTTCCTGATCTGCTTTTTGCCTCGGAAGTCCCAAAGGGACGATTTTCTTCCGCGCTCTTTGTCAGCCACGCCGTAACGTTTTGGGTGGAATTTTTCTTCGCGTGCTGATCGCGTGTGTTCCCTCCTCGGTGCGCCCACCTTTTGGGCCCGGACGGAAAAGTCCCGTCTTCCCTGCCTAGACAGGACATCCGTTTTTCTCCCCCTTCGTTTAGTCATTCTTGGTTCTTTCTCGTGTTTCCGTTATAAAAGCGATACTGTTTTTTGACCTGATTGCGTCTAACGTTCGACGGCCCCCGGCGCGGAGTTCCTTTTTCCTTTCATGGACCCCTTAGCCCCGGCGAACAAAAAAAAACTGCTCTTTCTGCCTCAGGTTTTTCCCCGCGAAGACCACCTCTCGGTTTTCGATAAGAATGCTGTTTCCCATAAGGCTCGGACAGGTGAACTTCCCTTAGTCACCAAAGGCGAACATTCTCAACCGCCTGAGCCCCGGTTTATTTTCCGCGCATTGCCGCCTTCCCAACCGCTTATATCCCCCCCCCCGTAAACATCGTGCCCCCCCATTGAGCATTCTCTATTGAAAACAGCCCTCGATCTCCTTTTTTTCCCCCCTTTTCTTTCTCCTGTCTGCCAAATCCGGATGCCCACGAATCGCCCCTCTTCCCCTTTTTCCATAACGACAACCTTGATATGGGTTATTATGTGGTTTCCAAAAACAGCAAGGCCACCCATCCCCCCCTCATTTCAAACTACCCGCTCTGGGACCTTTATAGGTCTTCCCAACTATCCAGCCGAGGTAAGAGGTGCGGAACTCCCCCAGGGAGGAAAGTAACCCTAGCCCCCCTTCTCGGCCTTTTCGCGTATCTCATCGCGTGGAAGATATTTTTTCTCCGCGCCTTCAGAGCCCTTGTCCCCTGTTTTCTTTTCTGGCTTGGCTCGCTTCCGCCTGTTGACCCCGGAAGACACTGCGCTTTTTGGACTTCCCCCTGACCGGATACCTTCTTCCTCCCCCCCCCCAGCGCATAACCAATTCTCTATTCCCCCCCCGTTCCGTTTCGACCGCCAACCCCCCCCTTTCCCCCATCTCCCCCGACACCCAGTGTCATAAGGGTCTGGACTCAACGAGCTCCTAGGACTGTCATCGTGCGAGTTAGTGATTTGTCCCCCCACGACTGACCTAAACCCACGCGCGCTATCTCCTTGTGGGTTTTGATTGTAACCTCCCTTCAGCCCACCCAGAAGATCGAAGGCCTCATACCAGAAGTCTTTCTTTCACTCCCCTTCTTTCCCGGTGGTCCCCCGTCCCGACTACTCTCACTTCCCTCCAAAAGTACCAAAACTCCCTCTCGCCCAAGGTTCCGGACTGACCCAAGAGGTAAGTTTCGCCTCATTGAATTCCACCGCCCCCGATGCACCCTTTCCGAAAACCATTCCTTTTTCCGCCGACCGTTCATTGACCTTTTCCCGATGGCTCCCTTCCCCCAACGACAAGACCCATCGGAAGAAATTCACTCCTTCTCTTGTTTCTTAGATGAATTGCTGGCCGTGTTGTCTTCTTTCCTTCCCCCCATGTGCCTCAGTAACGATGCCTTTCCCTTCCCTGGATCCTCTTGAGTTGATGGGTTGCGCAGGGAATAACTTCCCCTGAAATTTTTTCCCCCCCTAGGTTAACTGAGCATTTTTTCCGGCGACCTTTGGGAGAACCTCGGAGCTTGTAGTTTTCTTTTCCTGCGTGACCGAGTTCGGCCACCCGAACGTTTTTTCGTTTTCCCCCCCAACCTGGGACTTCGATCTTTTTTTTGTTCCCCCCCTTTTTAACAAAAAAAGTACCACTCTTTTTTTTCCTTCCTCGTCGTCGGAGATCTGCCGCATCCCCTAAACGGGTAGGTCCTGATGTTGCCGTTCATGATTTCCCGCGATCTACCCCAAAATGATGACATGGTGTCGTTTGTCCGGTTGTTGCCTGAAACGTCCCTGTATTTGATTGAGTAAGTCAAAATCATAATGCCTTTTTTTTGATGTCCCCTCAAGGAGAACAGTTCTGGCGGATGAGCCAGTCGTGGCCTTTTTTTCTTTTATTCCGGGCCGGAACCCTCCCCCGCCCGGAAACTCCAAGTTAAGAGGCCCCCCATCTTTTCCTTCCCTCGCGTAAAACCTTTCAGCATCTCGTCCCGGGCTCTTCCTACGACGAACCCCGCTCCATGCCCCTTTGTTTGAATTTTAAGAGTATTCCCTCTTGCCTTTTTTTTTTTGTTCGCCATCCCAAATACGCTTTCTGTGCTCATTGGCATCTTTTTTTTTTATTGTTTTCTCAATAGGTTTGTTTCAACCCTCCCCAGCCGTTCAAGGTTGACTCGTGATGGAAAGATGCTCCATTCGTGGCCAGCTCTTTCCAACAGTGTTCATCTGCCTCTTCAAATACCTAGATATGTTCCCCCATCACTTTTCATCCCCTTTTTTTTGGTCTAACCTATGTTTTCCTGGTGGTGAGAATTTTTGGACTTCTGCCCCATCTCCCCCCTTTTTGCCCATAAACCAGGTCCCTTCCTGAGATTTCTCCCTGTTTGCGATCAATGTCGTTCAGAGAAGAGTATGTCTGGTTTCCCCCCTTCATGTCGTGACGCCACAACGTGGGTCTGCCGTCGCTGCCATACTATGGACTCCCCCCATTCCCGCGTCCCTTTGATTGCATGAAGCGCGCGCGATAGCGACATTATGTATCCCTTACTTTCCTCAAAATAGATGTCTTCCTCATCATGTTATACTATGGTGCCAGAACCCTTCTATCCTTACCCCCCGCCTCTGGATTTCTAAGATCTTTTCTTAATTCTAGTACTTGCAGATTGGGGACTCACTCTTGCCTTCTATTTGAGCACTCTTCAAACGCAGAACTGTTTCCGTTTCTCCGGCAAGGTAAGACCTCTGCTCACACCCCTCCCCCAGACACCTTTTAGCCCCCCCCCCTGATTGACACGCCTATTCACCAGCCCCGGACCAGCTCTTTCCTTTCTGCAAGCCCCAGCCAGAATTCCCCAGAAATACCCACCAAGCCCATTTGCTTCCAGAGCGTTCTCCTCCCCCAAAAATAAAAATCTCCATGAGGTCCCCCAGCCCCCTCCCTCCCACTAGCCACTATGTTATAATGCGAAACCACATCCCTGTGCCAATTCGTGAGATTTTGCTGAAGCCGTTTCTGGACGCTTGAGATCTTTTAAGCCTTGCTTCTTTCTTCCCGAATTCTAAAATGGTAGCTCACGGGATGATCAATACAATACCTTATAAGATCGCTAAGGCCCTCTCATGCCTATAAAAAATCGCCTTACCTTTATCCCTCCGCAGGACGACGCTCATTGGTAGATTCCGAACCGGTACCCCTATCGGCCCGGACAAGGGAATTACAGCGAGTCCCCCAGCCTCAAATTCCACCCCCCTTGAGACGCCCCTTTTTTCCCGCCACTTATCCTAAACATGTCCCAGCCGCCCTGCATTAAAAACCCCTGTCACTGTACCTCACAATGGCGTTTCGTATAAGCCCCCCCGATGATTCTCGCCCCAGTCCCCTCCCCTCGGCGGATCAAACCGATGAGATGTTTCCCAGCACCTTTCCGGACACTGTCTACCTTCCCATGAAAGGGACTCAGTAGAGATTCCCGCTTCCTTTTTGAAACTTCTGTAACTCTCTCGCGATATACGATTACTACTCTTCAAATGAGAGTCAGCACCCCTAAGGATCTTTATTACTCACAAAAGACTCATTTTCTAGCCTCGACCTCCGGAACACATTTCAAAAGAAATGAGTGATTTTCCCGACCACTTTTGATCCCCCTCCTATATCCGAATAATCATTTTTCTTGTTGCCCCCTCGGGACCCCAATAAAGGTATATGGAGCACCCTGATGACAAATTTGTCTTGATCGTCTGGGTAGGGCGAAGGACCCGGGGGTCCTCTGCTTCATCACTCTCTCAACTTTTTTCCGACGAATCCTTAACAGCTCTGCCCTGGCCACCGCGACTGCCTGCCTTACCCAAAAATTTCGCAGCAGATGTTCGGGAAGGTAGCTCGTGGCATGTGCATTGCCGTTCCCTCGGGTTTTTTCTTCCCCCATGTTTTTTTGGAAAGAGCGTTCCTTCCCCTTTTTTGCTCCACGCCGGACCGGCTCTGTTTTGCCGGCGAAGAAAGTCAACTCGGCTTCCAGAACTTTTTGCTTCGTAGTGAGCGTCAACATTCCCTTTTTTTGGGCGCGGCCCCTTCCCTGGCCTTGGCGGAGTCATTCTTTGTTTCGGCCGCAAGTGACGGTGACTTTCTCCATGGTAAAAAAGAGCTCAGCTCTTGGAAAAGTCGTGGCGCCTTTTTCAAAAAATGGATGTCCTAGGGCTGAGAAAGAGATTGGCCTTTCCTCTCCTCCTACTCTGAAGATGATCTTTTATAACGATGCTCGACCTTTCCGCTGGACCACATTCGCTCTTCATCCCAAAATTTATAATCCTGGTTGCTCCCTGCCCCCCCACTCGGTTTCGTTTTCTTCACGCACGACCCGCGGACTCCCGTCGGATTGACCATGGAGGATTCTTGTCCCCCCTCAAACCCAATCGCGCAGCACAGTTCTTTTTTTTTCTGTGCATCCCCCCTTCATTTGTTTCCCTCCGTGGCTGTCCACAGACAGGAAATTTCTACCCTACCTCTTTCAATCACTTCTTGACGTTTTTTTTTTGGAGTCTCGCGGTTTGCTTCCGCTAGCCGATCATTCCGCGGCCCACTATGACGCGGGATTCCGTTCGTGTTTGAAGCATCGCTTTCCGGTGCTGCTCGCGGGTTGCAGGTAGGAATTTCTTTACCATCTTTCAGAGTTGAGAAAGAAGTTCAAGGGGAAATGCCGCGTACTCATTCCCCAATCTCAAAGGATTTCCGAAACCTACGCGCGTTTCGTCAATCCGATGCGGGTCGCCATAGCTCGGTTCCCTCCTAGCTTTTCTCTACCCATACCGCGAGATTACTCCTTCCCTCCTTTCAGGGAACCGTTTCGATTACAGGACTACCGGTTGTGCGGGTCGTCACGGTTTACACAGGGACGACCTTCCTGAATGGGCACAAAACGGTCTCCTTTTCATCTTCGCCCTGCTTCTTGTGTTAACCGCTCAGCCCTTTTCCCTTTTCTTGGTGTTTTCTTCCATGAAGGTCACCGAGCATTTTTGACGTCGCCGAAATTATACTGAGCCCACTTCACACCCCACGTTTTTGCCCCCTTTTTTCCCAGATTTGACGGTCTTTGGCAGCTCACCAAAACTCACACCCCTAAACGCCTTTTTTCTCTTATCCAACAAAAACCACTGCCTTCTCGCTTTTGATGAACAGCCTTCGGATTGCCGAGGGCAAGACTTGTTCCTTCATCCCTCTTTGACCAATGTCCAGTTCTATCCCCTCATGACAAAACTTGAACCTGGTTCCTCTCTTATGTGTCGCACCCCACCCACAACCGCAAACAAATTCCCCCCCATGTCCCCCCTCCCCCGTATTTCCTCCTAGGTTTTTTGCCTGGCTTCCCTCCATTTTCCCCGGCCTTCACCACGTCTACCCAGGAGCCCCTTGTAGGAATTATACTTTCGTTTTCTTTTGCTTTGACGAGTGCTGAAAGGATTTTCCACGAGTTCTCCAAATTATACGCTCTGCATTTTCTTCTTTTTCTCCACATACGGTGCGAAAATAGCGCTGGGCTCACCGCATCGGATTTTCCCCATTTCCGTTAGGATAGTAGCCAAAGCAACACTTTTTCTTTTTTCCTCATTCAGCGTTTTTCGCAGAAACCCCCCCCACTTCCACAATCTCCGCCAGTGACACCTGTACTTCCTTTTCTTTTAGGCCTCAGAGAATAATAGACTTGGTGCGTTCCTCCTAATTCTAATCTGCCGGGGCTGACTTCATCCTCACTCCTGCCGATACACAGCGCTATCGATTTTGCATTCCCGCACACACGAAGATCGATCCGTCATACCAAGCGTTTCTTCCTTCCAGGACCTTCGCCAGGTCTCCCTGCCCTCCGCGCCCCCGCCAAGTTCAAAAATTTCCAATCTGCCCGGTAGACTTATTAACTTCGTCCTCTCCCCCCCATTTAATCGGAAGAGATGATTCTCCTCCAGAATCATTTTTCTGGACGGAAGGGAATAGGACCTACCTGATGGCCCTTGTAATAGTCCCCATTTTTCGACCAGCTCCTTAAGTTCTTCCTTCTTCCTCTTTTTCCAACTAATAGTGGTTGTGGTTGATCGTTTTATTCTTTTTGTGATCCTTTTTTCATGACTAGCCCATTCAGGGATAGACCCCCTTCCACCCTGTAAGGAATGATCTTTCCATGTCTCTTTCTTCCCTCAGTCTCCATTTGGTCAAATTCATGGATGTCACTCCCCTTTCTTCCTCTTCACCTTGCGATGGAATTCGTGGTGACGCACTTGGCTTCTTTTAGCCTCCGAGCTTACGTTGCTACGATTTTTCGGGAACTAAAAGTCGTGGATTTTCTCCTCCTTTTCCCCCCCAATGTGAAGGAGGTTTTTTCTTTTACACCCACGCAAGGCTTTATTAGGCTTTTCGTCGCAGATACTCTCCACCCATCCTCCAAGCCCTCTTACAAGTCCTTCGCTGCTCCCCTCCCAGCCTCCTCTAGTTTCTTCCCAGCGACTCTTCCCCTTATGCCAATGGGTCGCTTTAGTCAGCTCTTCCTTGATTTAACCTGGACGTAGAATGATAATCCATCTTCTTAGAAGGTCGTGCCCTCTCTTTTTCCTGCTTCCCATCGACGGCTTGCGAGAAATTTTTATTCGTATTTCTCCCGGCCGCCCCTTTTAAAAGGCACTGTTTCCTGTCCCAGGAAGAAGGTGGCTTCCCGCTTCTCCGCCTAATTCCTTTCTTCGCTCAAAGTCAGATGAGCACCCTGAACCAAACCATCTGCTTTCTTGTGTTCTCTTTCAGGAAGTCCTTTCCTAAGAAGAATGCTGGTCCCCGAAAATAACCCTTCTTCTCGAGTTCCCCCATTTGGAAGATTTTTGCTATGGTTTCTTGTTTCGGAAATCATTTCGCAGGTTTAAAGTTGATGCCTAGTTCTGTAACTCTTTTCTCCCTCCGTCCCCTTTTTCCCTTCTCTCTTTTTCCCATTCTCATTTTTTGACTCCTTTCCACTCCGCCTCGTTTCAGCGTCACGAGTAAATCTTAACTGTTTTTTTTGCTAACGATTTCCCCCTTTCTTTTTTCTGATTGTTGAGCAGATGAAAAACCCGCATCTTTCAACCCCCCCCCGGTCACCGGGCGTTGATCTTGTGTCTCCTGTTTCATATTTCATCCCGGCGCATCTTTCCCCCCCTTGTACCCGCATTAATTGTCTCTTTATCTCCCCCCCACCGGTAGAGATGAGCGTGTAACAAATTCCCTTTTTCCCCCCCAAAATAATCTTTTTCCTTTCCCAGTTTTTTCTCTTCTCGTCCCTTCTGCGCCCCCCGGGCAGACCCCCGCTCCTTTCTTAAAGTAAGATTTTCTTTTCTTTTTCATCCCCTACCAATTGTTAGTCAGTCTCGCTTTTATCTACGGGATGACGCGACCCAGCTGTTGATCGAAACTCAAAGTCTGTCAACGAAACCTTTCTTCGGATATCCCTAGATTTCATTCTTCCCCCCCGTGAAGTCCTGTTTTCCCCGTGTTCATTCCGACGGATCTTAAAAGAGAGACCTAAGAACCTAGCCAGCACTCCGTTCATCCCCCAAATCCGAAGTTAACCTCGATCTTCACGATTCCCCAATCCGGGAGCGTGAAGCGTACTTCCCTTTCTGACACTCCATGCAGAACCGAACCGACCTAGCCCCCAGAACCTTTACGCCCATCCACCCCCCCCCCCCCTAACCATTGATTTAAAGAGACTTACGGTTACTAAATTCTCTTTGGTTAAGCACCCCCTTAACACTGAAGAATGTCTTTCGACCACCCCTATAAGCTGCGTGCATTTTTTCCCGATCCCTCGGGCCAGAACCTCACCTGGTTTCTTAATAAGAGATGCCCTCCCATCTCCTTTCAGAACACTCCTCTTTCTTTCCCTTGGTCTCTCTACTTCCTTGCTAATGTTGGCCTCCTAGTTTTGCCCTTCTCTTCGGCTAATATTTAAAATCATCTCGTGTCAAATGATTCTCTCCCTCCCGCCTTTCATCTTTCTTTTCATCCGCCCCGGACAATTCGCCCGGTACTCCTTACTTTTACTTAGGTCCAATGACACAGCTCCTCCGCAGAGCTTTGACCCCTTTCTCCTTTCCCCTGTCTCCACGCAATGGAAACGCCACGTTTTATCAGCCCTCATTTCCTAACCTTCACCTCTCAATTTCCCCAACCATCGTTATTCTACTTCTCCAAGAGAACTGGCGTTCTCCTAAGACTTTCACGTTCCACCAAGACCTTTCTTTTCCTGCAACCTCTGAGATTTCCTAACCCCGTCTCCGCCGATGAGCAAAGATTGACCATTCCCTTTTCCCCTCCCCCGGTAAAACTACGCGAGACTCGATTCCTCCTGACCTTTTATCTGATTCTTCCCATGAGGACAGAAGATTTTCAGATCTTCTTTCGTTGGTTCCCCTTCTATGTGAGGACCTATACCCTCGTCTCTTTTCCCCCTCCCGCTCCGGCAACAAATATTCTCTCTTTTCTATTTTGATGCCTAAATCTCCTCCAACGGGATGTGATAATCTCCTCCTCTCCTCTTGTTGTTGTGACCATCTGAACCTTTGTCTATGTCGCATTAATAGAAATCACTTTCTGTCCCCCATTCCCCCATTTGGGAGGAGGACCCTGGTGTCGTTTAGAGTGCTCGTTAGGCTGTAACCTCCATCATATCACCTTTATGTTCCCTATCTTCATCCTGGAATCGCCCTGCTTTCGTTCTCCCCCAAAAAAGTTTGGCCCGCAGGCTGTCGTTCTTTTCTTTCCAGGTCCTTAATCCTGATTGAAAGCTGCTCGTCATCAGGTTTTCACTCTTCTGCGGACGCTCCCCCGCATACTTTTCTCCCTAGGACCCATGGCGATTCTGTTCTTTACCGGGCGATGAACGCGCAGTTTGTGTCTCTCCAATTTTTCCCTGCCATGGTGTTTCCTGTTTTCCCTCTTCTCGTTTCCTGACTTTTCCGAGACCGGCGTTTCACATTTCTGCAAGGAAACCACGACGGAGAGCCGTTCGCTGCCTTTTCGTGGAAATGACTCCCTTCCCCACAAAGGATGGCTGTATTGTCTGCCCGCCGGGTCGGCCTTCCTCCCTCTACCCCCTGCGTGATTTCGATGAGTCCGACTCGATAGAAAGTTATTTGATCATCCGCGTTCGACCATTTAAAGGTTTCGTTCTCTCAGCCCCACGCCATTCTGTCGCCTCTCTCAGCTTTTTGCTGCCCCGAAAACAACCTTCGCTTGCACGCCGCGGAGAGTGCGGCGAATCATATTTCTTTTTTGATTTCTTCTCACAGCAGGAGTTTTCTCCTTTGACCCTCGACTTTTTTCCAAATCTTCAAAGTCGGTTTTTGTGGCTGAGTTGAGTTGCTGATCTTTTCCTCCAAAGTTCGCTGGAACGGAGCGCCACCCCCCCCCCCCCCCCCCCCCCCCCCCCCCCCCCAAACCCAACCAAACAACCCCCCCCAACCCCCAAACCCCCAAAAAAACCCCCCCCCTACCTCTTAGTCCTGCACGACTAAACGTAGGAGGTTCACGACGTCCTGCTGCTAGAGGGCCTTGAAGGTAGGACGCTAAACATTGCGCTACGCCCTTCCACCCTTCACGATCCCTGAAAATATTCCGGACCCCCTATTTTACCATCAGAGAGTTCGTCTCCTGTTTATATTTTCCGCTTTGTTTACGGTCATCCCAGCGATCAACCTGGAGTCTACCTACAACCTTTGAGTTCAAGGAAAAAGCCCAAGCCTCCCAGACCCCGCCCCCCCAGTCACCCCTCCCCCCCCCCCCACCTGAATTGACAGAAGAAAGC
>Ga0179591_1235986_pt1 | contig 11567 bp, 11 predicted proteins | sample CZOMad2_1_08_16f_FD_182891 | JGI IMG/M metagenome (GOLD analysis project Ga0179591, IMG submission 182891) | Vadose zone soil fungal communities from Angelo Coast Range Reserve, California, USA - CZOMad2_1_08_16fungal (PacBio error correction) | ecosystem: Environmental > Terrestrial > Soil >... | reverse complement strand
CTCTCCCCCCCCTCTGCGATTCCTCCGCGCCTCTAACGTCCCCACTCTTTTGGTGTCAGTAGGACATTGCGCCACTCGCCGGTTCTGATAGTCCTTGCAGAGGAATCGCCCTGGAATGTTCGGCGGTTGCTTGAGCAGCCTGTCTTTCTCTTTGATGGTTTTTTTGACTCTCTCCGTTGTACTCGTCCTATCTTGAGCATGCCGCGCCCCTTTTTCCGACGCCGCCTCTCTTCGTGCTTGGACGTATATGAAAGTGTAGCTCCTCTCGTTTCATCGGCCTTCTTCTTTTACCCTTGCATGGTCTTTTTGTCCCCCCTCCACGTTCTCTGGGGGTGGTCCCTTACTTTACAAAGGCACAGTCCCGTCGCGCCGGCCAGTCTTTTTCAACAGCCTTCCTTGCCTCGTTGATTACCTGGTTCGAAGCTGGCCGTGCAACACCGTCGTTCTTTGACCAGTTTACTTGATTGTTCCCTGATGTTTACGCGTATATGCTTCTTCATTTTTTGCTTGTTTTTTTCTTGGATGCAACTCGGTGGAGGCTAGGGATTCTCTATCTTCCCAAGGTTTCGCCTGAAGTTTTCTTTAAGAACTCGGCTGACACATCAAGTTTTTTTTTCTTGGTCTTTTCTTAGTTCCCGTTCCTCCCCGATACAGCTCGCCCGGACACTTTGCTTTATTTTATAGTCCTTTCTTAGGAAGGCTTTCGCGTTTTAAAGATCCTTTTCCTGGATCCTCATCGTGAGTTATTGGCTAAGCAAGTATGGGGTGTGATTGTGCCGTCCTCCCATGTCTTTGTTGAACTTCCCTAGCTCCCCCTCTTTGAGTAATTTTTTTATGTGAGGCGATGAGGCCGTGCTTCCCTATCGACCTCTTCCCTGTCGTAGACACGAGAAAAGCTCTTCCTATTTTCTCCCCTTCGGGGGCCCTCCACCCCCCCCCCCTTTTTCTCTATTTCTGACCCGATTCTCACTTCCCCGCGACATTGCTTTGGCGCCTATTTCCCTCTGGTGCGCGGACCCAGTCTTAACTTCCCTCGGCTCCTTTTTTTAGCAACCGGATCGCAGCGCGCCGTTCTGGATGAGATTTCTCCCCCCGCTCATGCAGCCGACGATTTCTGTTGGCGTTTCAGTGTTCTATTTTGCGCAGTAACCGTTCCTCCCGGTATAAAATGCCCTCTTTTTTTTCCCCTAAGTAGAAACATTTACCTCTCACCGCCAGGGCCCTTAGTTCTTTTCTTTGCCCCAACCCATGTCGATCATCCCTGTGGTCGATTACCTGAAGTATCCCCCTTACTTCAGTCTGCCAGCCCACCTATTTGCTTAATCCGTCCCACCCTTGCTTGGCTATAGAATAAGGACATTCCTTGCTCGGCCACACCATAGCGGCAGCCTGCTTACTTGTTTAGTAGATGAGCTTTTTTGTTGTCCGTTCCCGATTTACTCAACGATCATCCCCCCTCGCCCACACCAGCGATCTCCCATAGTTTTTATGCTTTTCGGCTGTAACCCGTGGCACTGTGATGACCTTCTTCTTCAACCGTTTCGCAGGCACCGCTCGGCACCCGTTCCGTTTTGTGTGTTTTTTTTTTTTTTACTCCCCACTACGTCTTTTTTGCGCTGGTCGGATGTTTGCATAGCCCCCAATCAGCCGTCGTTTTTCCTGCGAAGCTCCGCATCAGGAAACCATCTCCCCCGTAGATTTTCTACCTTTCCGGTGCTTGTGCCGTCGCTTTTGTGTTCCTTAAGCCTCCATCTTCTCCTGTGTCGCTTCGATCCCGCTACCAAAACCCTTTTCCACCCCCCCCTCCTTGCAAGTCCCCTCCGCAATGTGCTTCCATCTCACTACTGCCGCAAATTACAGTGGTCAATAGTGGTGTTAAGAGAGAGTGCCCTTGAAATCAGTCGCTGGCTTGCACGGAGAGCAGCCCCCCAATTCCTTCCATGTCCAACTCTTTCTAAATTCTGGGCTTCCAACAATGCATTCCCCGTTGCGAAATCCTTTTAATAGTGTCCCCTCCCCAGCCTCCGAGGACCGCATTCCACTCTTAGATGGATTTTTACCTAGACGTCTCTATTCTTTTTCATCCCCCTTTGGGTTGAGGTCGTTCGATAAAGTGAGTCGATTTCCTCTAGCTCACTCCGATTTTCTTCTTTTATCTATTCGGGCGGCGGGGTCCCATCGCCGTCGCTTTCTCTTTTGCAAGGATGACCCTTCTGCACTCTAGAAGTCTCTGTTGGTTCTCCAATTTTTTGTTGTGTTCTTCTTCCCTCTTGCTTTTTCTTAATTTTCTCCGGCTCAAGAGTGCCCCATCCCGGTGATTGTCGCCCCCCCGTTTCTCCCCTGCACATCGTGTTGCCTACAAATTCGGAACCCCCCCCAATTTTCTTTGAAAGCCTGCTGCAGCGGCGTGATTTCTCCCTTTTGAGAGATTCCCCCCGGATGAATTATGTGACACCAAGTGCTACCCATGAAAAGCGCCCAACCTCACCGACTCGCCTATAAAGGCTATTTGCCTGCCTGGCAGGAATATTTAATAGACACCCCCCCCCTGGTTAGTGGCTATGCCGCCATTTATTCCGACAGCATTCTCTTGACTAGTTCTGCCTTTGCACCACCTGTCTTGGGCTTCTCTATGTCCCTTGAAACCTTTTGTCCCCCCAGAGTGTCATCCGATGATACTGGCGACGCGTCCCTTGACAAACCTCTTTGGCTTCCCTCTTTATTTGGCCCCGCCGCGGGAATCTCGTCGGTTTCCCAGCGTGACGCCCCCCGCAAAGACGTCTCCTCACTGCTGCCCGCAGGCGCGCTACGCCGATGGTAGTGGTTCGTTCCTGACGGACTTAGTCTATCCTTCCAATGGCGCAAGCCCCCTAAGTTCTATATCCCCCCGAGATTAGGTCGAGCTCAGAGTCACTTCCCCCCTGTCCTGTAGGACTTGTCCTTCAATCACTTCCCCTTAAATCTTCTCCCTTTTCATCGTGCGAAAATGGTTCGCCTCGAAAACATTCCTTTGGGAGGGCCCCTCCGAACGAATTCCATGCAGCCCTCTACCGCCCCCATCCACTAGGGCTCCCTCCAAAGGTCATCTAATCAAGAACGGGGCGCCGATTTCCTCTTAATCTCTACCATAGCGAGATCCTTCTCCCAGGCGTAAATTGACTTTTCTCTCCTTCCCCCCTGGCGTTGCATCTTCCTGAATCTCCCGATGATCCCCCGGCCCCCAGGGGTTCCCGACGAGCCTGCTTTTCTCCGTCCGTTCGCTCCAGTCTACGCCGGCTACATCCGTCCATCCGGCCTCTCGTTGCAAATCACCACACTTTCCGACCCAGGCATTCTTTTCGAGGTTCATGCACTCGAGCATTCTCTTCCGTCACAAAGAATGCGTCCACCTTTCTTCTGTTCCCCCCCTGATCCTTGCAGGCGAACACAAACGCCATCCAAGCACGCTGTAGCGCTCCTACCTATCTCACTCGGCCAAGCTAAATTTTTTTGTCTTTGGATGAACGTCCGTCCCTTTCATTTCATTCTCTTCAATCGAGGAGGGGAACTGCGCCCCCTACATGCAGACCCACCCGTTTTATGGGCAGTAGACGCGTTTTCGTTCGAAAATTAAAGACCTCTCTCCTTTCCGACCTACCTGGTTTCCCCCTCTGTGTCCTTGTTAAATAAAGGATTTTGAAGTCTCTTTCCCATGACGATCTTTTTTCCCGACCCCCCCCAGCAGTCGGTCGTGGTTCAACTCGAGACGTCCGTCCTGGTCACCAACTGTCGCCCAGGTCCAAGTCGAGGGCCGCGGTTACTCTAGTTTTGTCCGCCGTTCTTGCTGCGTGCCTTCTTGACCGGCGACCGTCCTCTCATGTAAAAAAACTTTCCCCTGACCTGTTCCCGAGCCCAGAGGCCGGCCCTCTCGTCCCTTTCCCCTACGGAACCGTGTAGTAGGGCATTCCTTAAAGAATTCGCCTCGCGCCTTCCATCCTCTTTGTCTTCCCGGCTCGAGCTTTATCCTGAGCTCTATTGGCCGATCGACTTCTGACAGGGCAACCCGCAATGTCCTCGCAGGATTTTTCATTGTTTTACTTTCAACGCCCGGCCCTCTGCGATATGTCCTAATCCCCCCCCTTTCGAACTTTTGACCGGCTTGATCCAGATGCCGTCCCCCGGCGATGAGTTCCCCCACAATCTCTCTCTTGACCCTGTTGTTGTTGGGTGAAAGCTCCAATCGCCTTTTCCGAGCTTTACTTCCTTTTTTGATCGCTCCCTCTTAATTAGTGGCCATCGTTGCTGCCGTTTCACGGAGCATGATCGCTTTTTTTATGTTCGGGCCCTTCCCCTTCGGCCAGAGAGAGTCAGGCTTTCTGCCCCGAGGGATGGCATTTTTCTCTTTCTAGCCGCTCTGAACGTCAGCGATTCCGTCGAGCACCGATTGCCCATTAGACGCCTGTTTACGTTGTAGAGCTAGAGTTTCCTTTAATATGCTCGTTTTTCCCTGCGGAGTTTTGGAACCTCCTGCGGGTCGCGTGATTACACCGGCAAGTCAGGGTCGCGCGGAAAACGTTGCCCACTCCGTGGCCCTTCTTTTGACCTGTCTCCCCGACCACTCCCGGGTTATTTTCCCCATTATGGTCGAGTCTACTCCCCCTTTTGCCCCATTCCTCCTATGTTGCGATGATTTTCGGCACTCTTTCTTGACAGTATTCATATCGGACTTCATTTTTCAGACGCGCTTTTGACTTCTCTCCAACAAACCAACAAAAAACCCAAACCAAACCCAAACACTGGCGGTCTTGAGTATGAAGTTTTTGGCCAGTGAGAGACCTACTGTTGAAGTCATTTACTCTTTCTGTAGTGATGATCCTTTACTAGCCTGAGCGTTCCCGCGTTCCTAGTTATGGCGCGTCAGCCGGGCTTTATGGATGTATCGTCCCCGCAGCCTTTAGGGTGCGTCATTCCCTTTGTTGAGCCTCGGCACGCTCACCCCCTGTTTTTAATTGCGACCTCGACCCATCCTTTAGTCCTTTGGATGTCCCACCTTTAGGGTAGCAAACCCATCACGTTTCATAGCCGGCGTCATGGAATCACGTAGAAAAAGTCTGATTTTCTCCACTTGCCGCGTCGGTTTCCCTCTGATCTTCTTTTCTTATCAAGGCTCGGTGCGGACTCTTTCATTTCCCTCCCTCTTGATGATCTTATTCAGATTGCCATCTCCGGCTTGGTTTTTTTCTTTTCCACCGCTGTTTCGTGTCAACTCTCCCCAAGTTATTGCTTCCTTTCTTTGCCATGGCTGAGGCTGGTCGTCTGTGCGTAGCGTCCCACTCTTGGAGGCACCTTCCCTTTTCTTTCCTTTCCTTCATTCCGGTTCGCCTCGTTCTCAGAGGCAATCTCCGCTTCGTATCGGCGTGTGCCCTTTCTTTGGCGATCCCTCAGTTCGTCAGGTCCTCTTTGAGGTGCCGTTCGTCACCGTCGCCCTCTGTTGACTGGTAGACATCTCTTTAAAGAATTGGTATTATAGCCCTTCCCCCCCCGCCACGTCTCCACCGCGGGAGCCCTGTCCCGCATGCGGTAGTAGAATCTCTCGTTGCGTTTTCATTTGGTCGCTATCTCTTTTACCGACGAGCCCCACTTGTACTCTTCCCCTTCATCGCGATGGCCAAATCGTTCTTGCGTATGAGCTCTTCTCGGCCCCCTGCGCCCCCCTTTTCCTTCACTTCCCCGTGACCGCTAGCGAAGCCTCATCTTTGTTCCCCAATTCTCCCACTACGTGGGTTTCCTCTTTCGTCGGCACCCCGACCCCCCCCTTCGCCGTTTTGCGAACCTTGAAGCAGGAAAATTTATTGTCATCCTTTCGACGTCCTTTTTCTCCTGCGTTCCCGTCGCATTTTTTTTTTTCTGATTCATTCCCCGTCGGTAAGAAGGCTCTCTCCCTCCTGCAATTACCCCACAACCCCTGTGAATCTTTCAAGTCAAGTCCTCTGCCGCGAAACTCCTTCCATTTTATGGTCACTCCGGTTTCTTCGTCAGGGAAGGACAGCCCCATGCAGAACTGTTCCCAAATCTTGCCCCCACTCCAAAGAGTTCTAATGCTGCGCTAGGAAATACCTCTCCCAGCATTCGGACCCCGGCTCCCTGAGGCCTATGACCATACGCCCTCGAAAATAAACCTCCTCTAGCGTTTGCCACAGTAATGACTTATATCTCCTACATTCTCAGTCTTCGGGTTGGTGTGATAGGATACCAGTAGATTACCTCCCTAATATCCTGAGGATTTTGAGTTTCCTAGTTCTTTGAGTGGGTTCCACCCCCCCCCCCACCCCCTTCGAGCCCATGGCCTTTTTGCTCCCCTGCCACCCATTCCCCCCTCCCCCTTTTTCCTCCACCTCCCCCCCGACCCACCCCTCCCCCCTTGCCACCTCTGCCACCCCCCCCCTCCTCCCACCTCTTTACCCTCCCTCTTTCCCGACATTACCCCCCTACACCCCCACTTGCAACTGTTCCTAACCCTTCCACTCGCCTCTTCCCTCCCCACGCCCCGTACTCCCCGCTTCCCGCCCCCCCTGGACCGTGGGGCGGGGCGCTTCCCTCCTCCAACACGATTACACCGCCCCATCTTCTCCCTGCGTTCGACTATCGTAAGTCGTTTTCCGTCTTTGTGAATAGGTTTTGAACATCCGCCATATATAGAGACCTTTTGTCATGCCGGTCTCTTCTCTCTGCTTGGATCGACTATTCTCCTTAAGTCGTCTCAATTTCCCTCCTGATTTACGATCTCTTCCCCCCTTTCCCCTTAGATTGCCTTTCAGCTTATGCAAAATCTGGTTGGATGCAAGTGGGTATCTCAGCTGTCCTAATTTACGAGATTCTCTGACTCCCACCTTTCTTCACACTCTTTTTTGCCACCTTCACCTACGTCGAAATCCAAGGCTCGTTCCCTGCTGCTCTGTCATCTTATGCAACGTCAGCACCATGCCAGGCGTCTCTGACCACTTCGACCCACTGCCTTCGGCGCCCTCTTTTTTTAACGCATGCACTTGGTCTGCGCGATTTTTGTCTTTTTAATTTGTGACTGACGAGTTTGTATCCTTGTCTCTTCTCCGACCCGCTCCCCCCCCCCTTCTTTTCTTTATATTGGTGCGAGACACATTTCTCGTCGATTGAGAAAAGCTTTACTTTGTCCCATCCCCGCACTACCGCCATAGAGAGCTTTTTTTTTTCGATTCTTTCCCGCTGACGGGTTTCTTCCGCTTCATCCGTAGGGCTTCTTTACTCGCCCCCCAAGTCCCAAGGAGTCTTTCTCGACGGGGTCGTCGTAATAGATCTGACCTATATATGGATCTAAAGCACGACTATCACTCTTTCACTTTGGAGTTCCCCTTAGAACGGTCCATGTGGACCCGAGATGCCGAAGCCCCTAATTCTCCCTCTCTTTTCGACTACGCACAGAACACCATTCTGAAGGCTGCACTTTCCCTTCATCAGAACTTGTTTACTCGGAATTTCTTGATGATTTCCGAGGCTTTTTGACCTCGCCAGGGTCGTTTCATTGCCTTCGCGTAAGCCTAGCCGTGTCTTTCCCCCCTCACCTCGCGCTTAATCCACGCCTTTACTCTTTGTCCGGTAACTTTTCGTCGACGCAGCCCGTCTCTGCAAGAACTTAGAGTGTTCCCCACCAAAGACGGAAATTCTTCCTGCTCCCTTGACCCCTTACGTCATCGGCTCCCCAATCAGTGTCCCACGTCGGCCAAGAACGCCCAACTCCCACTGGTGAGCGAACACCTAGTGAACGCGGCACGCCCTGCTCGGCCCTTCTCTTCCGCTTTCAATGGCCCCCTTAGAATCCCTCGCTAATGGGCGTTTTCTAAAGTCCAACCCCCTCCCCTGTTAGTGTCCGACTTCCGCGTTTCCCGCGCCTCAAGATCGATCCTGTTGCCCGCTAGCCGAACCCTCCACCCTTTTACACCCAAGCGCGTGATTGCCCAAATGATCGAGATTTTCTCTTTCATCGAACAGTTTCTTCGACTTTGTGTCAAAATTCCCGGGCGTGGTCACGCATTTTTATAAAGCCAAGGTCAAGGGAGTTTAAGTCCCCTGGCGGTGTCCTTTGGTCCGCGTCGACTTATTTCGACGTGCAGTTTGAATCTCCGGCTCATCCGCGCCGGTGAAGGCCACAACACCTCCGACATTTCCCCGATTAAACGAGCAAAGAGGAGGTTTAGATCGTTCTCAACTTTCACCTCCTTCCCCGTTTTGCGCGCTGTCGCTTCGCATATTGCGTATTTCCTGATCTAGAAGTCTCCTTCTCCTGAGGACAGAGGCTAGAGTCTCCAGGATCCTCCCCTATGTCAAGGGCCAATGAAGACTTTGACTCCTTTTTTGGGCCTAAGGTCTTCGTCCGCCGGCCTATGTGGAGCTTCTTTCCTAACACCCAAATTCCCCTCACCTAGTTGGTTCCTGTCTTTGATCCCATCCCTTTTTTTTTTCTATTGGGCTAAACTCTCCCTCCTATTTGTTTTTGTTGTTTTTTTTTTCTATAAATCTCCCTGGACTCTTTCTCTGGCTCTCGACCGTCACACGTAGTTTCAATTTGTTCCAGTAGGACATTGAAGTTGCCCCCTTTCCTTTTTTGTCGAGCAATGAACCCCGCTTCATTGCGTCCTTCGCGTATCCTCTATCTGACACCGTGGGTTTCTCTGTATTCTAGAGCGCTCCGGTCCAGCGAGTCCGGCGACTCTCCGATCGCCCATATTGATTTTGAAGCCGTTCTACCGAGGCAAGTTTATTTTGTTAGACTTAGCGGCTTACTTGCCTTTAAATGTCGGAGTGTTTCTCATTTTTTTTTCTGATTTCCAGGTTCCCTTCCGCAGACAGTTCTCCGCTCCCCACACCGGGGTTTGTGTCGGTGTGGGGGATGGCCATTCTTCTGACTTGCATTTTTGACTGCTTTTCCCCCCCTTTGCCAGCCATGCTCGTTTATTTTGTCCCCACGCTTCCCGTCTATGTTTCTATGTTCCTCTTTTTTCCCTTCTGTCAATCTTCGCGCTTGTGGCCTGCACAGAGTCCCCCTGATTTTTTGCATCGTAAACCTTCCCCCCCCTATATTACGTGTTCGCAGAAATCGGTCTCGCCCTCAACTTTTGCTCTTTTGGTTGATGAGGACGTCCTTTCCTCAAAGTTCGACTGCCAGTTTCTTTTTTTATTCAGCTCGGTAGGCAGGCGGCTTGAGCGCTCGCTTTCAAGATAGGCATGCTTCCCCCTTTTTCTGGAGTTACTTGTATTTCCTCCCTTCCGTGTGTTCCACCATTTCCTTTTTTTGCCTCCGAGGCCCCATTCTCTTTTCATGTGATTTGATACCCCCCTATTGATTACCGAGACTGAAGGCCGTTCTCTAAGCCGAGACGTCAACAGTCTACTTCACTCTCCCCTGAGGAATATTCCGACCTTTCTCTCTTGGAACTTGATCTCGAGCGTGACTATTATACTTCTCCGGAAGACAGGCTCGCTCCTCCTCCCGAATCTTGTCTCACTTCGGGCATACCCTTATGGTGTGAGACCTTTCAAGGATAGATCTGCTCCCGTTCTTCTGATCGATCCAGGATGCTGGATGTTTTTCCCTTTCTTTGTCCTGGAGTTATTTTTTCTTCAGGCTCATTCGGTCCTGATTCGGAAAACCCATTACCCTCAACATTTTACTCTACTACTCTTAATCGTCTTTGTATTGTTTCTTCCCTTCATCAGTTATTCTCTTCTGGTTCGTCTCACCCTTTTTTACTTTCTCGTCTGCATATGCTTCGATTTCCAGACTTGGATCTCCTCATCAAGTAAGGGCTACGGCCCCCCCCATTATTTGTGTCCCCCTCGCCCAGGACGTAGTAGAGCGCTAGTTGAGTCCGTTCCCCGCTCTTGCTTCCCGTATTGGTGTCTCCGGGCCGCTGCAGGGGAAGCACTCGCCGTGAGAAATGTTTCCTCTTCTGCACAATAGTCCAGCCCAATTGTCTTTTCTTGCCTATCCGGTCTCATCGTATTGATCAATGACCCCTTCTGGAGATCCCAAGTTCCCCGCATCCCGCTTCTTCTGCACTGCTTTCGTTTTCCAGAGTAGCAGCCCACCGGCACGGATCTTGTCGCTTTCATAGTGTAGTAATTCTCCACATTCGCCGCGGCGTGCGCTCGTTCTGAATATCTGTTCTACTGAAACTTCTGATGTTTCGACCCCTGAGGTGCCTTCCTCCTTGGACGTCTCCTTGTTTCTTGTAAGAGCAACCATCTCTCCGTCGGGACCTTTTTGTCCGGATTAATCCCACCATATTCCGTGTCTACTCGTCACTTCAAGCACGAGTGCAGGAGATAAAGCCTTCCCCCCTCCCATCAGTATTGTAATCTTTTTTGCTGTAGACGGACACGCAATCGATCGCCGATGCCCACGAAGGAGGTCCCTCCCAACATAGGCATCCCCCCTAGACCCACCGGGTGCCTGGCACAATCTTAAAAGACCCTTGCACCGTCAGCGCTCTCAGGCCCTCCCGCCGCATACGATTCCCCCGCATCCCCAGGAGTCCCTTTTCTCTCTTTTCCCCCTTAAGTCCTGATCTCTTTTTCATCCTACGTGTGTTGTTGGTCTCTCTCCTTACGTAGATTTAATCTTCTCTCCCTTGGATCGAGTCTAGTATTTCGGAGGTTCGTTTCCGGTGGAGAGCGCGAGTGGTTCTACGTCTCCGTTCTCTTGCCCGGATGGCATCTTTAAAATCTCCTTTTCTCCTCTCTGGGGTGCTATTTTGTTTTGATGCCTTTGCTAGCGTGCGATGTCATGTCCGTCTCAGCAACCTGTGACAAGCTCTTTTCTTCTTATGATCTCCCCGTTGCTTAATTGCAGAGTATGCACAAACGTTGGGATTGACCTGCGGATCTCCGTTCTTCGACATCGATGGATGGATGATCTTGCCCACCAATGGCTTTCCTTCAAGCGTACATCAACTACCGACCTTTGTATTAGAAACTAACAGGTTCTTAGCTGGGCACGCTGCTTTTTAACGACCTCTTCGCACGAGCCACTGCCCCCCCTGCTCTTTAGGTTTCCTTATGCTCACCCCTTATCCTCCCCCAGCGGCTCGCGAATAGTGGGGGCCCTTGATTCCCCAATTCTTAGGCTGCGAGACTTGCATTTTCCACCCGTGAAGGCGCCATGAGTCATCCGTGATCCTCGGGTCGTCTCCCGTCCCCTCCAAATCTGGAGTAAAATCGCTCTATTTGGGCCTACTTTTCCCCCCCCTTTTGCTATGTAGAGGAAACGCTTGCCGGAAACCCCATACTACAGGCTTTAATACCGCCGCGCAGATTTTCTCCCTTCCAGATTTTGTGGCATCGTCATCTTTGAATGGGAGATTCCCAAGTTTTTTCCCCCCCTCTCCTTCTCACTACGGGCTCATTCGCGAGACGGGTTATTTCACACGTTCATCCTCGAGTATTCCCCCTGCTTGTTCACTTATCTGCCCAAAGCAACTTTTGACTATCACGCGCTTCATTTTTCCCAATGGTTCACCCATGCGTAGATGACCGCGACCCTCCCCCCACTAGGT
>Ga0179591_1220635_pt1 | contig 11567 bp, 13 predicted proteins | sample CZOMad2_1_08_16f_FD_182891 | JGI IMG/M metagenome (GOLD analysis project Ga0179591, IMG submission 182891) | Vadose zone soil fungal communities from Angelo Coast Range Reserve, California, USA - CZOMad2_1_08_16fungal (PacBio error correction) | ecosystem: Environmental > Terrestrial > Soil >... | reverse complement strand
GTATATCTCAAGTAGCTCCTGCGGAATGTCTCCCCCCTGCTAAGGGGCTCATGATCTCCCGCTTCTTTACGGATTCTTCACGGTATTCGACTTCCCCAATTTTTTTCGTATACAGCAGACCTGACCTCTCACTAATAAGTAATCCCAGCCGCCAAGATCGCCCCGGAAGCTCTTGTTTCCCTGTCAATCTGGAACTCCTTCGTATCTAGCCACAACTTGCTCGTCCCCCCCTTTTGTTGTATCTCTATTTCTCCCCTCAATCATTTTTTTTTGAATTATACTATTCCCCCCGAGACGCGTCCTACCCTGATCTTTTGCCCCTACGATCCCTGTCTAGCCCGATGTATCTTTCCTTCCCTATCACTTGTAAGTTCCTCTCGGCAAGGGGCAGATCAAGCCTCGATTTGAGCCTGATTTTCCGATTTCCTCCGCGGACCTCCAAAGCATTAGCTCATCAGAGCTTTTTAAGACTTTCTCTCACTGCACCCCAGGATGGATCTTTATGGCCCTTACGTCGAGACGTAGACCCCCGGAATAAGAGGGTTCCTTTCCCAAAGCGCTTCCCGCCGAGACTTCTACCTACCTTTCAACCTTCGCCTTTACGTAATACCTTCCCCTAAAAGAGTTCTTACAGAATGAAATCAGAGAAATTTGAATCCCGCCCCTAGTTTGTCCGTCATCTCTCGGTTCCCTCTGCTGTGACCGTTGAGTGCAGGAGTTCTTCTTTTTCTTACTTTAATGATCACTGACCCAACCCGTAAGTGTTTGCAGCTGCGCTCCAGTCCCTTCTCTCATCCTCTTCATGGCTGGGTTGATTTGCCCTTGCCCCCGGCCGAGGCCAACCCAGGCCCCGTTTGATGTCTCCGTTAACCTGGCTGGCTTTTGAGAACGCTCCCTGGCGGCAATTCCAACTTTGCCCATTCGATTCGGGTTAGCATTAGTAGCGCCGTTTCCCCCTGAAATCCTGCCGGCGCGCTATATCCACCTCGCTCAAAAGTAAGACGTTTCCAGGCCAATTTTGATATTTTTATCCTTCAGAATGGGTTTTTACCACTAGGGTATTTCTTCATCCACACTTCAACGGAGGTTTCGGGTTGATTCCTTTGTGCATGTCAAGGCATTTGGTTCGGAGGATCCCCTTTCGATCTTTCGCAGACGTCAAGTCATTATTCGGAGAAGAATTCCCTTCCAAAGGAGCGAAGATGGCCTGGAGAAGGAGCCCGGTCTATGCTTTTTTCAACTTGCTCCTTCTGGAGCACGTCCCCCTCGGCGCCACACTTCGTGAAAGTCGTGCGCAATGTTCTTTCTTTAATGTTTGCCAGAAGATACTATTCACTCAAGCCCGAAGTGCCTCCCCCCCCGCTGAAACTCGAACTCCAGTTTCCCCCTTCGCCCTTCGTAGAGATATTAAGACTAAAGGGGCTTCATGCTGTTTTGGAACTTCGTGAGTTGCTGATTTTAATGTAGCGTCTCAATAAATAATCATTCCTCCCTTTCAAGTGTCAATGGAGAAATATCCCCCTTTTCCCCCCCCCCAGAACTCCTTTTTCTGCCCCCTCCTTGCGAAACGGGCCCTCTCCCCCAGCATTACATGGGGTTCTTTTTCTCGAAGGTCCTTTTTTTTTTTTCCTCCGGCCCGGCCCCCCCGGCCGCACCTGGTTTTTTTCGACAGTTTTTTGCACCCCCCCGTTTCCAAGCCTTGCCACTTTTTTTTCTTTGCCTCCTACCGATGTTTAGTTCTCTACTTACGTTGGTAGTGAGAGGGTCGCTGTCTCCCCCTATTTATCTTTCTACGGCTGGTCGCTATGCCCCTCCTTCCCTGAGTACGAATCTTTGATCACCGTATTCACCACCAATTCTAATTATTCCGACGCGCTTCCTGTTCAGGGCACTTCGGTTTTCTTCCCCTCATTTGAAAGACGAGAACCCAGTAAGCTAAGTCATCTCCTTTTTCTTTTGAGTTTTCAATTCCAACTCGGCTTCCTTTCTCGGATCCTCCTCTTGCTTTTACTCCCCCTTCCGCTCCTTCTGTCCTTTTCTGATTTCCCTGTTCAATTAAGCGCTCCATCTTTCTGCTTTTACAACGAGGCGTGCCCGTTGAATTGGCTAGAAGGAGACATGTTGGCTTTTTTTACAACATGGGTTAACACATTCTTTTTTCTGCCCTCTATTGTTGCGTTTACCAGCAATGCTGTTTCCCCAATTTAGTAGGGGCTTCCTTTTCTCTCTAATTTTCCCCTCCCCCTTTTTGTTTGAGCTCTATCCTTCGCCTGTCTGCCTCATTGAACAATAGGACCCTGCCCTTAAAATGGTCCCAAAAGCGCCCAATCCCCCCCCCAGAAATGGGTTCCCCTTTTGAACCGTTTTTACCCATGTCTCCTTTTCGAACAATTACGATCGTATTTTTGCATGGACTATTTGTTACCCTCCCCCCCCTCGGAATTTTACGCGTGACCGCCGTTACAAGATTCCCTCCAGATTTAATTAGCTTTCTGACGTTGGGTGTCCCACATTTCCCTGAATATTCAGCACTTCGCCATCCCTTAAATCTTCTTCCTTTCGTAAAAAGCTCGTAATGCCTTTATTAATTTTTTCTCTCGAGAAGCCACCTTCTTATCCCTAAAAAACCAGCTTGACCCTACGGCAAACTTAGTCTGGTTTGCCTGCTTATTTCCCTTGTACTCCTTTCCCCCATGGGTGAGGATGCCCTTCCGGTTTGTGTAATCTCTCCTAGCCCCAAATTGCCCCTTATAGTAACCCTGCGTCTTCTTTCTTGTGAAAATAGCCCCCTAACCCCCCTCTGTTTATCAGCGTCCCCTATGTTACAGTCACAGACAAAAATTGCCCGTCTTTTTCAAGGGAAGCGCTTTGTCTTCCCATTACCTCAGCCGTTCGTCCCGGTCCGCGAATATTCCTTCCGTTTTCGAATAAGTGTGCCCTTGGTCGAACGTTGCGCGCGGTCTCCCTACTCTGTGTTCCCATTTTTCCTTTGTAGGCCGTGATGAGTGATCTTCTTGTATTTTGCTACTTCCTTCCCCATGATTGACTAATTTAAACTCCTTTCCTCTTGTGAACTTTCCCCTACGCATTATGCATCCGACTGTAGATCTATACATTCGCGTGCCTTTGGCGTCTTGTCGCTTTACCTTCTTTCTTTTCTGGTGAGCATGATCTTTTTTCCCATTCCCCCCTCCCCCTTCAAGCGTTTGCCCCAAGAAATGGACGGTCTCCGTTATGCGAAGTATTTTTGAAGTTTTTTTTCCGGAAAGTAGTCATACTTCCGGTCCGTCTCCGTACTGCATCCCCCCCGTCAAGATTCTCGACGTTCAGACCCCCCCGGTTCTTCTTGGACCCATCTCATGAGTTGTTCTGCCGCTGAGAAAACTTTTTTTACCCTTTACCACTCCCCCCCCCAGCAAGACTGCGTTTTCCCAACGGGCGATCCCACGACCAGAAATTTAGGGAGCGCACTGTGAAGTCCGCTGATAAAACCCCCCCCATTGTCTTTTGACCGCCTGATTAACCCAAGTTTCATCTTCACACGTCTTCCTTCCTTTCGCAGCGGTGGCTGCTTTCTTAGTCTACGCCGTGTTGCCCACCCCTTTGAGCCCTCCTACGACTCAAGACTTGAGTTGGGTAGTGAATGTGTTTCCTCGAAGGCTTCTTTCTCTTTCAGTAAGTCGGGTCCAACCCGACGAAACATACCCTCTTAAGTTCTTCCGGGATGTGGTTCCTGGTAAGAAATTTTAATCGTCTGCTCCGTTTACGTTCTGGGCTGACTACTCTTGACCCACACCCTTTCTTCTCTGTTAGCAGATAGCTTTTGGGGAAGGCCCCCACTCCCCTTTTTAATTACCCTGAAGAGCTCTCGAACTCGCAAACACTTTTTTGACCTCAGGTAAGCGGCGTGCTGTGCGGTTTTACCCCCGACTTATGGAGTTCTTACGTTTTTCTTTTGATTTCGGTCTCGGCGCTTCCGTTGACTGACCCCATTTTTTGTCACCACAGCTCGCTCGGCTTGTTCTCTGCAGTAATGTCCCTCTCATTCCGACGCCCAAGTCCTGGTCAGGTGATTAGACTCTTAGCGCCCTGATTATTCGTGCTTGGAGGTACCAGCGTCCTGATCAATTCGTTGCCAAGGATACACCTTGTCCGACGTTATCTTACTGGCCTCCTAAGAAGTGCAAGATATACTTCCTTCCCAGACAATTTTTTAGAACCGTTCGCTTGTATGAAGCTCCACGTAAAAGGTTTTGAGTGATTCCTTATTCTCATCAGTATTGTACATATTGAGGGTTTCTCCGGCGTGCCCCATATTGTTTGTTTGCGGCAAATTTTAAGGAATTTTCTCGTCTGTCTTCCGCCCCTACTGCCGTGAGAGTCGTCCTACTTTTCTTTCGGGTCTTTTATTCTCTTTCACGATGTGTTGTCTTTTGATATACTAATTCTTACCCTGTTCCCCGATTGACAGTTAGAGACTATAATCGTTTTTTCCGACCTTAGCAGGTCAGTCTGAGAGGGACGCCTTCCTCCGTGCGAGACTTTCTATTCTTCATACTATTTCCTCCTCATAACGTGGTCTTCTACCCCTTCTATAGACCAGTATCCCTTCTGGAGGTGGTCTTGATCCTCTCTTCCGAGGCTACCATCTTACCGAGGAGGCTCTATACGATTTCCCCCATTGTAAGTTAGCGTATCCATCAGAAGCATACCATTCGTTAGAATGAATACCCTCTCCTACGACGATAGCCCCGGAAGTACCCCCTTCTTTTTGCCCCTAGCTTTGGAACTCGTTTGCTCTCCTTTCAATGACAAGTGCGTTGATCCAACGAGGTGCTTCTCTCTTCTAACCCCTCAAGACTTAAACTGCTTAAGAATCAGCCCCTTTCCCCGCAACAACTTTTTACTCTTTGAGATTCCCCTCAAGGCACTTTTCTCCGATTCGTCAACACAGAGCGTGTCCAGATTCTGCATTCCCCACGGCCCGACACTTCTCCTGCTCCCTTCTCTCTGACGCGCGGGAGATTGAGAGGCACGCCACCATCGAGCCGATCGCGAAGAAAGCCTCCCTTTTTTCCTTTCCCACCGTGACTTTTCTTAGGTCCTGATCCCGGGCTGTCCGTCAGACCAAAGCGTCAAATCCGCGAGGCTTGCCTCTTCCTATACTGTCCGCGCCGAGTTGACCGCATGCACCTTTTTCTTTAATGACATCGTTTACTTTCTTCCCATCGCCAAAGGCCGCAATACTCCTCTTTGCGAAGAATGTTGTACGATGATCTCCTTGATTTCCTTGATGCGTTGTTCTGGTCCCGTTTTTAGGCTTGTCTGTTTCCGTTGTCTCCCGACCTACGGAAAGAGTGTTCGGGCTACCAAGGACAACATCAATACCTCGGTCCTTCCTCGTGTTTTTTCTGGGAACCAAAAAGTCCTTCTCACCAGGCGTTTGATTTTTTCATCGTTTTTAAGCGCTGGGCCCTATTTTTTTTAATCCCTCCTGCGCCAGTTTAAAAGGCAAAAGTCTCCATCCCAGTGTTTCTTCCTTAGTATACTCGTTTTAAACCGGCGGTCCCCCGCCCCGATCCTCCTGCCCTCCCCCCCCCCCCCCGTTTGCCGGCTTCCTACTTTCAGTAAAGATTATTTATAATAATTTCCTCCCTGAGGCCGATACCCTAAGTGTATTTTCCCTAATAGCAACATAGTTGCGATATCCTTGTTCTTGGGCAGTCCTCCATCGTATGGATGTATTTTTCGGAGGGATTAAGTGTAATGTTCTTTTTCTCTCAGTTTTCGGGGCATAATGCTTTATACTTCTTGATGGTAACCGTCGAGGATAGTGGAGCATGTAGGATCTTAGAGTGAAAGTATTGCTCTGGAAGTTTTGATTCATGCCCCCCTAGGCGACCCCAATCTCCTGTCCCATTTCCCTCTTTTTCAGGATTGCCCCGTGTCAATCCGATACACCGGCTTGCTTTCCACCCCCAATCACCCCTTAAGCCCGCTGCCGGCAAAATCCCGTTTTTTTTTCACCCCACATCTCGCGATGCTCTTCCCTTTTTGTCTTTCTTCTGCTGCTGAACTCGTTCGTCTCCTTTTTTCCTGCTGAAATAAGTTATCCCTTTTACTCAAATTTACTTTTCCCCCATAACGTGATCCTCCTTTTTCACTGTGAAATATCCCCAGCCCAACAAGCCTTTTTTCGGCTAGAAACGGTTTAGCAAGCACCCTTCCCTCTATTGAGTTAGGATTCCCGGCAACCCTAAAGAACGGAGCTCCCCTTAAGAGACCCCTTTCAAGTCTTAAGCAGTTGTTCTGGGCCTCCATCTTTTTCGCGCCTCTTTTTAGTGGTGATTCTATTGTAAGTTGACTCTTCTCATGAGGGTCTATCCCCTTCCTTGTAGTTTCGGGCCGCTTCCAGCCAACCTACCCTGAAGCCTCCCCACCGATTCCTTACACTTCTTAATTCTGTCTGCCCGTTGCGTAATTGCCTTCTGGGCCTCTGATTTCTTCATCATGTTGTCATGCGGGCCGTCAGAGACCCCTTTGTCACAATACTCGTCTTGACTAAAGCGTGGACTTCGCGTTTCGAATAGGGGGGGATGTTTGCCATTTCCCCGTTTCCTCTCAGTCGAGTGAACTCTTTTTATCTTTGTCCTCTCTCCCTCCCCAGTTTCTTTCCTCTCGGGGCAAAGAGGCCAGTGCCCCTCTCGTCCATTGTATAGTCAGTTTCTGTCAATTTGTTTTGGTACACCCCGGTTCGGACACCTTTTAAAACTTGTTTGTTTGTTTTTCCTCTCTTTTCACACCTTTTTCCTTTTCTTTGTTTTGTTCCATTGGTTTTCTCTTTTTCTCAGGTAGATGATCTTTTTCTCTTTACTCGTGTTGGTGTTTTGATCTATCGACAGAGATCAAACCCTCTACAAAAGACTTCCGTCAAAGGAAATGGTCCTACCCTTAGCAACCACCTCCTGTTTACACAGTCCCTCACCAGTCTGACCCCATGTAGGTCTAAACATTCTAGAGTATTTTACTTCCTCCTTTTCTCCGCAGGTCATATGATTTATGCTTCTCCAATTTTTAATCAGATGAAACCCCCCCCCCCCCGCCTCAGATGACCTCGAGGACGGTGAGTTCACCATGCCATTAGTCCTCGACTTCACCCTTCTGAATGCCGTAACCCCTGTAATTTCTGACTAGTTTAATGTTATTTTCGCCTCTTTTACCACTCTTTTCCGAATACCACACAATAAGACTAGCGCGTCCTTCCTTTTTTTTGAGAATTGTAGCTTCTACTCCTGTGTGAGTAGCAGCACCCTTATGGTGGAGGCTCAGGTTCTAATCGAAAGGACGATTCTGACTCACTCCAGTATTAATTCGTACCCTCGCACAACTCGTCGATCCCTACCCTTGTTGTCCCGGCCCAGCCGTATCGCCCCGGATTCCCCTTTTTTGGACGAGATGTTTGTTTTGGGGGGGTGTGTTTTTATTTTTTTTTTTTTGGTGTGGTTGGGTGGGTTTTTTGCCCAGTATGCGCCTTTTTGCGGCCGGTGGTCGGCGAATCTTCCCGCCAGAATATGGTTTGATTCTTCGTCCCTTGCTCGTGGCGCCGACCCCTTCTTTGCAATGGTAGTTCTCTTTTCTCTGTTTGAGTGATATTGATTTGTGATGTCTGAACTGATTTCCACAGACTAACCTTCAATCTCTCTCATAGTTCCCTCAAACGGTCCTCCGTTTCATCAGCCCTGTATGATCTCTGCCGGTCTTTTTTGAAATTTCTGTGCCGTAGTTCGCTTGATGACCTTCTTTTGCTCTTGTGAATCCGTGATTTCTTTCTTCCCCTGGCCCCGCAAGTTCTTTTCAACCCGACTCGTCCAACCTTCCCCTCCCAGGTTTCCTAGTTTTAAGTTTCCTTCCTTATCACGCCTCCCCCAGGTAAGCTCTCCCGTATGAACTGACCCCGTCCCGTCTTCGGTGACGCTTCGCTACATTCTCCCCTCCTTCCCAGATGTACCAACTTGTGAAATCCCTCCTCCCCCACTCTCCGAGACTTGAGTAACCCCTGGACTTATCCCCTCAGTTTGAGGGAGCGCGTCCAAGTTCCGCTGACCCCCTACACGTGATCGGACGACCGGATTACAAGTATATCCCCCTCTTTTGTTGAGCCTTTCTCTCTTGGAATTCCCTCTCTTGCCTGTATTTAGGTTTAACCACGCCAGATCCTCCCCTTCCGAAGTCACGCCTTCTTTAGGGGTGTATTCCCTTTCCTTTTCATCTCTGAGGAGTCTTTTCTCTCGAAAGAGACGTTTTCTTTCCCACAGTAGCCATACAATGTTCCTGGGGCCCCGGTTTCCCTACAGCAAAATTAAGAGGCATATTCTCTCCCTTCCCAGTGCTTCTCCTTGACAGACGTGACCCCAGTCCCCCGTGCTTCGTTAATTTTTCCTTACCTGTTTTCTTTGTTTTTTTTAAGCCGAAAAAGTCCTTCTCCTTTTCCCCTCTCCCCTCGAGATGGCGGACTTCGCAAACTGCTTCTGGAGCCTGCATCTTGGCTTTTCCTGTCTTTTATAATCTCTTGGGTAGGGCTACTGAAGATCTCTCCGGGTTATACGCTGTTCGGATCCGGAATTCGATAAGATTTACCCTAATGCCCTCCCCTCTCAGGTCGTACGTTGTCGGACCTTCCGGGAAATAACGTCCTCCTTTTGGCGTTCTTGAGAGGGTCGATACCTTCTTTCCCGTTATTTTGCGCGGTTCCGCTGAAGATAAAAGGGCCATTCAACAAGTATCTCTACTTTTGATCTCAACATGGATGTTGTAGAGAAGAAAGATGAAGCTTCAAGTCCATCTCCCGGTGCGCTCTTCTGTGTCCCCCTATTCCCAAGAGACAATTTTTGATTTCTGTTCTTATACTCGAGATAAGTCTTTAGTTCACAGCGCTCTTCCTAAACTTTGTCGGACCGGTGTACATTTTCGCTCCACCACGATTGATCAACGTTCCCTCGAGATCTCGTGGCATTTCTCCCGATTTTTGTTAGTTACCCGGTCTTTTTGCTTAGATTGATAGTTCTGAGGATTAAGACTAACTCAAGTGTTGTACTCTCTTAAAGTAGCAGCTTCCGTTCTACTGATCAGTTCTCCCGCCCAGGAGAGGACTTACCCGCCGTCTCTCTTATCTTATACCTTTCCCCTACTCCTCCCTTTTTGTTGTTTTTACTCGATAGTCTACCATTTCCCCGGCGTCCTGGTCTTTCCCCCCTTCCTTTTTCTTAATCTTCCCCCTATTAGACGGATTGGCTAATGCTCATTCCTCAGTGTCGTTCGGCGGATTTCCGCATTTATAACAATCTTTTCCGCCCAACAGAAGGCCTCCCACGCTCCGCACGGAAGATAACCCGTTGTGCCTGAACTTGTCCATACTCCATCTTTTCTTGCCCATTCATAGCATTTAACCACATTTCCTCCGCACACACCGAATGTTTATTGGACATTCGTTCGAACTCCCTTCCAGACCGGACCTTTTGTTTTCACGCCCCTAATTTGCAATCATTCATCCCTGATAGTGGCTCTTCGCAAGCGCACCCGGTGAGCAGTATTTGCTGGAACTTTCACTATCCTTTAACGTTTCTGCCCGGATTCAGGTTAGCCCCGTCCTGGCGGTGAGCCTGGCTGCTTGAGGGCTCAGAGTTTTCGCCCCTCCGAGGATGAAGCGGTCCTCAAGCCCTTCCCCCCCCCAACCCCTTCTCGTGGTGGAGTTCCTGATTCTGGCCTTCTCTAAGTCGCACCGTCATGAGAGGGTCGTATGTCTTCTCTTGCGCCGATCCTAACCTTCCCAACTGTAGAATTCTTTTTGACCTCTTCCTTGCGACACCCTTTTTTTCGTTCGACAGACCTCACTACGGAGCAGTGTGGTCGTACTTCCCCTTCTAGGGCAGCTCCCTTCGTTGCATGCCTTTTGGTTGGCTCGGGAGGCCCTGGAGATATGCTTCCTTCCCACGACTGTCTTTTTCGTCTCTGTCCCTGTCCGCCTCACCTGAAAGGGTTTTTTTCCTTTGCTTCTTTGTTTTTGATGTCCGTAAAACTTTCCTTCTACTGCGGTTGATGTTCCTCCGTTTTTCCCCACCACCCTGGCGATGAGTTTCATTCGTTTTTTCTTTAAATCCTCTGCGCTCCTTAAAGCCCCCCATCTCAGAAAGAGACTGGTCCTTCCTCAGTAGAGCCTTTTTCACACTGCTGGGAAATACCGCGAGCCTTATCCCCCCACCGATGACCCGTCCAGGAAGAACCCTTCCAAACTTATAGGTCTCTCCTTTTCCGCCGTTTACTGATACCGAAGTTATTTCTAATCAATTAAGTTGTCCTTCATTCCCTTTCCTGGGAGGTTTTCGCACTGTGCAAGATCCGGTTGACTTGAGCTCGCGTCTTGAGACCTTCCCCTAGAGGTTTCGCAGAGCCTTTCCCTCCTTATACGGCGCCCCTCGAGACGGTCACACGTCGAGCAGCCCAGCTGGTTGAGTGGTCCGCGCTGTCCCCTCCTTTCTGACCTATGCGATTTTTTCCTGAGAAATTGTCCCCTGCTTTGTCGTCCTTTCTCCCTGGTTTCCCCCAAAGTTCGTGCCCAGAGTGAGGATTCGTCAGGACCGCCCTCTTTCTCACAGTCTTCACCTTTCACTAAAAATCCGGGAACACAGAGACACCTGCACACCGTGCACAATGCCTTATCGTAGAGAGCATTTCCACAGGCGATTATTTTTTTTACGTTGATGTTAAATATTTGATATTTTTCCGTATCACTCCCTGGTTAGCCGGTAAGCAAATTCCTTTCAGTACTTTTACACAGTATAACCTCATCTGTTTGTTCGAACCTCCCCTGTCACCACATCGATTTTGGTCGTTTTCTCATAGAGCACGTGCCGATTTCCCCTCACCTCCCGATTTCTTCGTCCGGACTTCTATTTTTTTTTCCACCGTCTTCACAGGCGCGATCTGTCGCCATCTTTTCCCCCTTCAAGCGGGAAGATGTTTTCTTTCCTTTACGAGGGTTTCCTCTTTGATCTGACCTTCTTTTTTTCCGTCTGTGCAAGGGACTCCCTCCGTGAAAGTGAATGCTCTACGGAGTGTTCGCGGCGGCCCCCTATTAAGAACTAACTAACTAGCTCACCCGTTAGAGAATTCCAATCTTCCCCAAACAATTTGAGGACGAGCCCTTCGTAATTTCTTGGGACACTTTCTTTTTTTCTCCCCTGGATCATGTTGCGCCTCTTTCTGATGACCCCCTCGCTTAAGAAACCGAGCCTTTTTGACCACCTCAATCGGTGTCATTAGCCTTTCTAAGGGTCTGTTCCAGCCTACAGTCCGCGAATCTAGGACTTTTAAATCTTTTCCTGTAGCAAGCGCGCCATTCACGCATCTTAATAGAAGTAGGTCCCCACCAGGTGCCTCTCCCTTCCTTGTCTATCTTAGACATGTTAACACCCCATTTCAAATGTTTTAAACACATGGTTGTGGCTTGGTTTTTCTTTTCCCATGGACTTCTAGGCTTTTTTCCCTTTTTAGTAAGCTTTTTTGCTCTC
>Ga0179591_1371272_pt1 | contig 11568 bp, 12 predicted proteins | sample CZOMad2_1_08_16f_FD_182891 | JGI IMG/M metagenome (GOLD analysis project Ga0179591, IMG submission 182891) | Vadose zone soil fungal communities from Angelo Coast Range Reserve, California, USA - CZOMad2_1_08_16fungal (PacBio error correction) | ecosystem: Environmental > Terrestrial > Soil >... | reverse complement strand
TCCCGTTCTTCCACCCCGTTCTTAAGGATCCGCTTGATAGCGGATCTGGCTGTTGGAGCATCCAGTGGATCCAGCTCTGCCCCCTAACGTTTCAAAAATTCTTTTACTAGCCTCTGATTCCTTTTTTTCTTTTCCCCCCTTTCTCTGGGCCGCACACAGACGCCCCCCAAGTTTTCTTGTTTTAAACAGGACGCTTCTCCACACCCCGTTTTAAGATGTACACAGGTCATTTTCTCTTTCAGCTTGCCCAGGTTTTTAGGTAGTTGACAGCGGATTTCCCCCTGCCCCTTTATCTTTGGACTTCTCTTCCACCAGGATACCTCCTCCTTCAGGAAAGTCACCAACCACCAATTTTATCTATTCTTTCTTAAAGGTGGTCGAAACCCCGGCTCACGGAAATCAATGTCTTCCCTGATTATCTCACAAGTGAATCCACTCCCTTCCCAGAACTCTCTACTAGGCCCCATTTCCCCCTGTCCAAGGCGCACTTTCACAGGTCTTCTACTTTCTTCATTATCCCCTGCACCGCCTGCATTTGGTAAAAACAAAAGAATGTGGACCCTGCTCCACCCACCAGTTTATGTGAGTTTTTGGCCGCTTATTTTTAGTACAACCTTCTCAAACTAAAGGACTTTCGGATTATTCCATATACTCCAGGATCGCCGTCCCTTCTGCGCAGGGCCCCCCAGGCAACAGCCTAAAATGGAAGACCTCCTTGACGAAGCTCCCGAAAGTTTTTCTGTGAACTCCTGGGATTTTTTATAGAGAGCTCGCGGGACGCTAGAGCCATCACCCTTTCACGAGTGAGCATTTCCCCCTTCCCCCATAACTACTATGGTAGTTTTTTCTTACTCTGATCGAAAGATTCCCGCTGACAGTTCCCAGCGTCTGAGATACATCTAACTTTGAGGACCCCCATACTCCTATTTCACCTCCCTCACGCCCCGACCCATTCTCTCCTCCTCCTCCCTCTCCCATCCCCCCCCCCGTCTCCCCCCCTACCTCCCCAGCCCCCCTCCCTCGCCGCTCATCTCCGCCCCATCCCCCCACCCCCCACCCCCCCATTCTCACCTCACCCCACCCCCCTCTCCCCCTCCCCCCCCCCCCATCCCCCCTCATCCTTCACCCATCCTAACCCCCCCACCCCACCCCCCCCATTCCACCTCTCCCTACCTGCCACCCCCCCTCCCCATTTTACCACCACCTCTCGCCCTCCCACCCTACCATCCCTCCGGCCCCTCCTCCACCCAACTCTATACCCCCCGCCCCCCCCCCCCCCCTCTCTAACCTCCCCAACACTTCCCCACACCCCCCATCTCTTACCCCCCCCTCCCCCCCACCTACATACACCCCACCCCCACCCCCCTTCCACTCCCCTACCCACCTATCCCTCACCCCCCCCCCCCCCCCCCCTCCCCCCCTCCCCACCCACCCCCCCTCCCCCTACCTTCCTTATACACCCCTTCTCCCCTCCTTCCACCACCCGGTCAACTTCCATGGTAGGCCCCTTGCACAGATTGAGCCTTAGTACCAGGCTACTCCTTATCGCTTGCCCCCCAACCCCCGGCGATCCGACACTGCTTTTCAGACTACCAAAAAACACGCGAATTGCCACCCACTTTTTTTATGAAAACGAGAGAGTTTGAGGAGCTAATGACCTCTAAGGAGCATTCACGTTAAATCCCACATTATTGTGGTAGTCGAGCTCTTCCCTAAAAGTGCCGCTCTTCCAGAGCGTCTGCAGCTTCCCTCCCTCAAACCAGGCTGGCGTGGGATGGGGATGGCTTATTCACAACGTCCACTTTCTGTCGACTCAACTCCCCTTCTGCGATCAACACACCTGCTATTTTTTCCTCCCCCAGATCTCATTTTAACCAAAGAAAGATCCGAGATTTTCAACCAATGGCTTGAGGCTCCGAAAAACCTTCCCTTTCCAATATCTCCCCAGCAGATAGTTTCTTGTGGAAAGGATCCAGGTATGGTATACCACTAGAACTGCTTCGCCTGAAAAAAATCTCAATAATAGAGGAGGCGGCAGGGGTTGGGGGGGGGTTGGGGGCGTGGTTTTGGGGGGGGCGGGGCGGGTGGGGGGGGGGGGGGTGGTTCTCTTTTGGTCTTGTCGGGAGGGGGGGGCGCGGCCGCCGGGGGGGGGGGGGGGGGGGGTGGGCGGGGTGACTGGGCGTTTTTTTGTGTTGTGGTGGGGGCTGAGGGGGTTGGGGTAGGGGGGGCGGGGTCCGGGAGGGGGGGGGGGGGGGGGGTGGGGGTGTGGGGGGGCGGGGGGGAGGCGGGGGTTGAACACACTAACACAAAAAAAAACACAAACCAAACCACCACCAAACAAAAAACAAAAACACCAAAAAAAAAAACAAACCAAAAAAAAAAAACCAAAACACACACAAAAACCCCAAAAAAACAAAAAAACAAAACCAAAAACAAACAAACCAAAATAAAAAAACTGTTTTTTGTTTTGGGGGGGGGTGGGGGGGTGGGGGTGGTTGGGGGGGGTGGGGGGGGTGGGTGGGGTCTTTTTTTTTTTTGGTTGGGGGGGGGGGGGGCTTGTTGTGTGGGGGGAACCCAAAAAACAACAACCACAAAAAAACCACCAAACCAAAAAAAACAAAACCAAAAAAAACACCAAAAAGGCGGGGTTGTTTGTTGGGATTCTGTTCTTTTCTTGTTTTTTCCCTGGGGGGGTTGTTATGCGGGGGGTTTTGCGTGGGGGGGGTGGGGGGGGGGTCCCGGTTGGGCGGGGGGGGGGGGGTGCGGGGGCGTTGGGGCGTTGTGGGGGGGGGGGGAGAGCGGGGGGGGGGGGGTGGCGTGGGCGGTTTATCGGGGGGGGGGGGATGGGGGGGGGGGGGGGTTGGAGATTGGGGGGGGGGGGTTTGGTTTTTTTGGTCACGGCCGTGGGGGTTGGGGTGGGCGGGGGGGGGGGGGGGGGTGGGGTTGGGGGGGGGCGCACCCAACCACAAACAAACCCACCAAACACCAAAAAGAAAACAAACAAAAAAAAAAAAACCAAACAAAAAAAAACAAAAATAAAAACCACAAAATCCAACTTTTTTTGTTGGTTTGTTTTTAAAAACCCAACCCCCCCCCCCACCAAAAGTGGGGGGGGGCGGGGGGGCGAGGGGGGCAGGCGCGGGCTGGGCCAAAAACACACCAAAACAAAAAAAAACAACACAAATCAAAACCCCCCAATAAACCCCACACAAAAACCAAAACCCAAAAGCCCAACCCAAACACAAAAAACAAAAAACAACAAACCCCTACCACAAACAAAAAAAACAACACACCAAAAAAAAAAAACTACCACCAAAAACAAAAAACCCAAACCCACCCCACCCCTACAAAACAACAAAAAACCAAAAAAACAACCAAAAAACAAAACAACAGGGGGGGGGCGGCGTGGGGTTTGGGTGGGGGCGGCGGTAGTGGGGGTGTTGGGGTTTTGGTGGGGGGGGGGGGGGTGGTGCGGGACCCTCCCACTTTGGGGGTGGGATCGGGGGGTTTTGGGGGGGGGGGGGGAGGTGTTTTCAGGGGGTGGTCTTAACAAAAAAAACCACCACAACAACCAAATCCTCTTGGTTGGTGGGGCCAACAAAAAAACACCAACTTTTTGTTTTTTCGTGGTTGGAAAGTCAGTAAGATTTTTTCGCCCCACCCCCCCCCCCCCCCCAAACCCCCCCCCCACCCCCCCCAAACACCCACCCCCCACCCCCAAAACCCCCCCCCCCTTGAAATAAATCCAGAAGATTAATACCGTCTGCGACAGGCTTATTACTTCCAAGAAATCGAGGAGAGCCTTCTCAAACATAGCGCCTTCTATCTCTCCTCCTCCCCCCGTGCTTTCTAGAGATTCTTTAGTGATTTAGTTCTTCTGACCCGCTCTTGGCGCGCTTATCCGGTTGCGCAATAATCCCGCGGTATTCATCCTAGGAACATGTATTTAGTTCCTAGTCCTTCCGGCTTTCTTTCCTTCCGCACAGTCTGGGCCTACCATTGCCCCAAATTGAAGGTGTTCATACTGCTAGCTGGATCCCCAGCGCCAATTTGGTCAGCAGCTACTTCTTTGTCCCCGGTTCCTTTGCCGATTGAACTTACCTCAACCTATAGCTCTTCGTAGATTCCTCTTCCTGTTGTTCCGACGAAAACTTCGAAGAGATGGGTTCTCCTTTGGATTTTTTCCACGATGTAGGACTTGATTTTTCCCGCAGTTGGTTACTTCTTCATTCTGATTTGACTCGTCTTCTAGCCTTGGTGCCTAGAGCAGCACCAGTACACCAGTGAAGCTGATTCTTTCCTTTTGCGCTAAGACTTCTATGGACCGGGCCGATTTTGTGGAGTCGCTATGTCATCAACTTTTGCTTTCGCTGGGATCCCCTCCTGCTGGTCTCTATTAATTAGCTATCCCGACGAACTTCTCTTTGCTTCGCCAGCCAGAATTTTTGTTTCCCCCACCCTCTCGCTATATGAGAATGAGATCTTGTGAGTGAACAGCGTGTTCGGTTTGAGGTAGAAGCATACATCGTCGTAGCCTTCCTGACGATTCCGCTAATCTCCAATGTTAAGAGAATTTTTTTCCTATCCAAATAGGAATTAGCTCCTCTGGTATTTTCGCGTTCTAGAGTATACTTCTTCTGAAATGCTTTTTTCCCTTCGGTACCATATTCAGTTCTCATCCAATCAATTAGTTATGGAGTGGTATGTATACGGCTTAAGCTCCCCCTACTTTGGGATGTTTTCCTTACATCCTCTCCTGAGTCCCTGCCAGAGAAACCTCCCTTTCGTATTGGGAGCTCCGTTCTGATTCTTCTCCCCCAGTTTTGTACTTCGGTCGTACTCTTTCCCCGTAATACTATGAGTGCCGGCCTCATGGAAGCGTCCATCTACGTTTGCTGGCGCCTTTTGCCCCGTTATTATCCACTGGCCAGCGGACGCCCATCCCCCCCATAAAAACTTTAATTTCACTTCCTTAAACACGACTCATCTTATGCCTTGTCGGTTCAGTTTTAATCAGTCCCCCCCCCTCAAGGCGCCCGAGGACCTGACGCCTTTTACTTTTGTGTCCACTTGGGTCATATTCAGTAGTAAAGAGTATTCTTCTCTGTCGGGCGTCCTCTGGTCTTATCGATCTATTTAGCAGAAACTCGAAATCATTTGATTATGGATACACCCCTTTGCTCCTCCGAGTTTCCAACTTGTTTTCTTCTCTGATCTTTTCAAGATATCCGTCTAAATGCCCTTTCTTCTTTCCTTTTTTAAACTGGATGTATCTTTCCCTTAGATTGAGACTTGCATCTTTGTGGACACGCTCCAGTCAGACCCAAAAATTACAATCTGTGAGATCAACCAATGCTCCACTTTCGTTTCCACTCTCTGGTTTTCAACCTTTTTTTTTTTTTCAGGCCCAGCATACCTTTTTTGAATAAAAACTTGAGATTTTCAGAAGCCAGGGTATTAGTTGTTTCTTCGTTCTTGACCTTTTGAACTTGAAGTCCGTTTTTACATCTGCCCCAACCTCCGAAAGATGTCAGCATTTTTTTCTGGACGGACATGATGTCTTGCCTTGCCCACGGTCTCTAATATTTTCCTCTTTCCCAAGGGGGGTTTTTTTTTTTTGTTTTTTTTTCCGCTCTCGTTAAGGCACCCTTTCCTTTCCGTCTTTTTCCCCCCTCAACAAGCTGTACTTGAGATCCCGTGGCCTCACCACGCGCGGGCTCAAGCTAAGGCGGTTACCTAATCACCACTGGGATTGATCCTCCTTGTGTTTGTTCACCCTTATTTTGCACACCTTCCTCCCCTTGACTTTAGTTGGTTTTTTTGGTTCCTCAATCCAGACCCAGGGCCCTTGGTTGGACATTGTTGGTTCTTCCCTGGAGGCTGGCTCAGACCAGGCTTTCATTCCAATGGACCATTCCCGTCTCCCCTTTCCGAGCGTTTTTCTGGCTTTCGTCCTCGTCACCACCCCCCACAATGTTCCTTCGGGTCAAAGTTTGGGTGGTCGCGGCTCCCGATTTCCAGGGCAACGGTGAACCTGATTCTAAATTGACAGTTTCTCCCTCTGCTCCGATCACTAAAGCTTCCAAGTGTCCCCCCCCTTCAACGAGTCCCTTGACCCCTTTAGCTTTAGTTTAAATTAATAACGCCCCCTTGAACTCGCGCTTTAACGTTTAACATGAGAAGCCCTTTTCGGGGGTGTTTTGCGCCGTGTTGGAGGTAACTTTCAATGCCACCCCAAGTCGGATTTGGACAGCTCCTTTTTCCCGGGTCCGCCGCCCATTGATAACGGGGACATAGCCGTCATCCCTCCTTTTACACTTCAGAATGCGTCTATCAGAAGCTTTTCCCCCCTCAATACATGTGACGCAGTCTCTTCCGCTGTCGCCACTTCCCAATCTACAGAGGCTGGAATCTCTCCCGACGAGCCGCGACCAGACGGGCCTCTTTCGTCTCTCATGGGCTGTGCCCTCAGCCCAGAGTTCAATCTGCTCAGCCCAGCGCAAAACCCCCCCTGCCTGTTCCTAACCACTGCCCCTTGTCCTATCAGTCACCTGCCCTTTTTCTGTCCAAAGGCAAAGCAGATTTCTCGTCTCCGATATGGATTTTATCGTGCCTGCAACCCCACTTGAGAAGATCTACAGGATCTACTTGACGAGACCCCCCCCCCCCCTCGGTCAGAATGTAGGTAACTTACCCGAAACTGCCTTGCCGTTCCCACTTTTTTTCTGGTCTAAGAGAGGCGGCGTAATATCCCTCTAGCCATCTCTGTCCCGTTCAATCCACATGTTTCTCCAGCTCGCACCCTCGGCCATCCCAAAATTCCAGCACGGCGATGCGCTCATCCTGCTTCAAGACGGTTCGGGGATTTTCTTTGTTCTGCTTTCCGTAAGAGAGACGCTTTCTTCCCCACAAAGAACCCCCGGCTTATATCCAACCGAAGAACCCAACCTTATTTTTGCTCGTTTTTCGTTCCCCCAGACAGGACAGGGCACCCCCCTTTCTTTTCGCCAGTTTTTCTAGGAACTCCAGCCAACCCAAACGCGCGGGCCCCTAATAATACTTTGTTATGTCCTTCCCCTTTACCAGGATAAACCTGTCTCTCCACCTCGAATCGTCGTTCCATTTCCTGTTTGTGCTGAGACACCTTTCCCCCTGGGCAATCTTGGACTATGGCCCCTTTCTTGACAGGAATTCTTTTTGTACAATTCGCGCTGGCCCAATAAATAACGAGACATGCCTTACTCCCTTCTGGCTCCGTTTTTTTGGTACAAAGAGGAGTGATGATTTTTCGTTCAGTAAATCACACGATTACCTTTCCTTTCTTTGCTTACTCTTTTAGATTAGATCGCTGGCTATTGTCTCACTGAAACAGCTCGGGCTTCGGTTTTGTCTCCATTCAGCCCGGAAACTTGTAGTTAAGCATCGATTTCCTTCTTCTTTCAGATTGGATTTTCCGTGATGTATGTCTTTTCATTCCATGCATTTCTCGACTAAGGATTTCAGCGCAGGTCACAACACGTTTAGCTTGAAAGGGAATACGGCCTCCTTTTCCCCCTTTCCCCAACCTCATTGCTTGTTGTTTTATGGAGTTCGCTTACCGGTCAGCGCTTCTTGGTCGTCGTTTCGTAGTTGGAGATTAAAAACTAGCTGTTTCTTTTCTCCCGCTTTCTAGAAGAAGGGAGCCGCGCGTCTATTTCCCATGATCCCCCCCCCCCCCAGGTTACCCTAGTTAGAAGCGAGAATAATCTCTTGTTCTGGGTGAGGGGCCTTGAGACGTTGAGATATTCCCTAACATTTCCTCTCTTGGCCCCATTGCCGGGTATAGGACTAGCCCCTCATCGAAGCTTCTTTTCTTCTTTTCTCGTCAGAGTTTTTTCACTCCTTTTTTTTTTCAGGAGACGGGATATTGCTGTCGTCCCCTCTTTTCATTCCGTTTGTAGTTTGCGCTCCTAAGTAGTCAGTATCTTCCTTTCTCAGTTTCACTTCAATTTCGCCTCCGCGACTTTTCTGACTTCTCTTTTGATTCGTAATCTCTCCCCTTGTCGAGGCTCCGAGGTCGACTTTGAAACTGCCCGTTTCTCCTCACTCTTCCATTCGCGACCGTCCTTTCCGTCCCAAGTCGTTTTCTTAAACCGATTAAGCTTTTCCCCTCTAGCTGTTTTATATAGGTCTCTCTTAGTATAGCAATCCAAAGTCCATGGATTACATCTTTTTGATTCTCTCCCGAGGGTTCTCCAATCCCCCGGTCATGTATCCTTCCTATTGAGCGGTACCTGGTCTCAGTCGTTCCCGCTTCTTCTCTGGGTCAGTTTCCCCGCAGCCTTTTCTAATTTTTCAAACACTACCCCACCCTGGATCCCTTTTTATGTTTTACCACCGGCTGATTTGCGGGATTTTAAGTACTTTCTCCCCCCCCCCCCTTGAATTACAGGACGCCTTTCCTGGTCCCACTTTGGGGCCCTCCTTCCCTTAAGGCGATCGCTTGCCTTGGAGAGTCACGGTTTAGTCCTTCCCTAACTTGACCTTCCTGGGGAGCCGTTCGAATTCGAACACCTTTTCGGAAGTGAGTCCCCCTTGGGTTGATTCCGTCCCCTGCTTCTCTTGCGCTCTTAAAGGTATGTTCCTTGAAGAGACCCCTCTCTTTTTTTGAAGGCCCTTTTTCGGAATCTGCTGTTTCCGCGTTCAGAAATCCATCTGAGAGGTTACACCTTTTTTTAATCTCCGGTTTTTCCCAAACCAGCCTGACTCATCTTTTTTTTTATTGGCCACAGACAAGTCCCCTTCCCCCAGAGAATAGCAGTCCCTATTTTTGGAGAGAGTGATGGGATGGCGCCTTCTTTTAATTTTTGTAAACATAAGCCTTCTTCTGCAATCCTTTCTCGTCCTGCTTGGTTTTTTTCTCCTTTTTTTCCTTTTTTTTCTCGATGATACCGGCCCAGACTTCCCTTCGCCGCCAGTTTTTTTTCTCAGCCCCTGTCGGAGTTGGAAGCATTTTCCAATTTTTTTGCAACACCCAAAAAACACACACCCCACCCCTCCCACAAACCCACGCAACAAAACCCCTTCCAACACAAAAACCGGCCACCATCTTTCATGCCCCCCCTTCCCCCCAAATCAACACTGTATAATCTTTCTGTTACGGATCTGCCTTAAAAAAGACGTCAAAAGGGACTTTTTTGCCCCCCCGCCCCCCCCAACGCAGTGTACCCAGTCTGATGGAGATCTGCGTCCTTGTCTCCTGGAGGGTTGGTTTTGAGACCTTTAATCCCCCTTCTCACTCTCCCCCCCTTAAAGGACATCCATTCACTTAGAATGACAGTTCCGGATTCCCCCCATTAACGACTCCGTTTTCTCCCTGTTTCCCGCCCTCTTCTCCCTCCCCCCCCCTTACAATCCCTGGAAAGCGGCCCATTACCAGTCCTTTTGACTCGACAGATCAAGTTCCGACAGTTTCCTCCTACCAAGTGGCACCCCCACATTTAAACTTTGTACGGTCAACTTTGGGCGCTTGGGCAAGGGCTTACTTGAACAACACTGTCAATCTTGTTTCTTTTCCCCCCCCCAGCCTGGCACCCTTAAATCTTTATGTTGCTTATTTTTTGTTTTGAGGGGGGCGGTCTCCTCCTAATGCGCAAACCAGCATATGACAGCCCTACCCTTGATCGGCCGCTCACTCGGACGGCCGCGCTCCCTCACACACTTTTCGCTCTACCCTCAGTTTCCTCCCATAAATAATTTTGGTCTGGAAATCTCGCAGGACTTTCCTTCCCTCTCCAGAGTTTGAATGAGCATTACCCAAGAAATATCTGGCGGTTAATTTCGACGACCTTGTTGACATCGCCTTTTTTCTTTTTTAACGAAGCAGTCGACTCCTTCCGTTTCAGTCCAACCAACTTTACTACTGTAAGTACGTCCCCTTTCTCTTAAATAAAATTTTTCTGCATCCCCCCTTCTTCCGTGCTCGTCCTCCTAAGACCTCTTTCCCCGCCAACACCTGGCCCCCTCTTTCAGCAATGATACAGGATTTTTAGAAAACACCGACTATGGACAACTTGATTTTTCACTGGTATCACGACTTCTTTTTACTCTCCTTACCTCTGCTGAAACGAAGAATGCACTAGAATCCCCTTTTCGATTGGGCAAGCGAGCTCCTTCATCACCTAGGCTACCTTACCAGGATTTTATGCTGATAGGCTTTTTCCTCTTCTGGTCGTGGATGGGATGGCCTCTTTCAAGGAAACTCTTCAGTCAAACTTTCTGCGAGTTTTTATACCCGGAACACCCCACATGCTCCAGATAGTTTCCCCAGAGAGAGTCCCCTTCTTCCCGTCTCTTCACTCACAAACACAAGATGGCCCCCAGATGCGTTTACCTTGCCCCCTCTTGGTTTCTCTTCCCCCCACATCTCCTCTCTCCCCAATTCTCAAAGATAGCGGGGAGCCCCTGACCCTTTTCACTCCCTCTTGAAAAGTCCTAAATTTTTGGAGAGGAAATCCTAGGCCTCTTTCCCCTCTTGCGATCTTACTCCCGTCCCTCTTCACAGGTCGTCACCGGGTAGTACCCCGAGCTGTGTCCTTCAACCCTAAAATCAAAGCGCTCTCTTTTCTCCTCAGCGTCTGTCGTCTAGTTTTTCAATTTGTAGGGTATTGCACACGCTCCTGGGGCGGCTTTTTTCACTGAAACCCTGAATTATCGCCTCGGCAAAGGCGGGCTTGAGTTCTCCTGAGCTCGACGGCATTCCTCCTCTATAACCAGTTTTCCCCAATGGCTTTGCTCGCTCTTTTTTGATACCTTTTGGTTCCCTATTCGACTTTGGAGGCTGGAGATCCTCTATAATGGGCCTGCTTTTTCCCTAAACCTGAGTTCTGAGGTACGCATGCGTTTTTTAGGCTGGATTTCCTACTGAGGAAGCGCTGGTTTCGGCCTGTCCTTTGGCCTTTTCCCCGAGAGGAAAAAAAATAGCAGTGGGTTCCTTCGTTATAAGCCGCAGATGAAGGACCGTCATTTTTTGTGCTCTCTCTCGCCCTAAACCCATCCAGCTCTCCTCTTCTGCGCACCCAGCCTGCTGTCTCATTTACTTGGCGGCGTTCGATGAGAAGTCAGCTTTCCTCCAAAGGTTGATGTCACCCTTATTTAGCCTGGGTTTGCTTCAGGAGAATGCATCGTAATTTCGTTTTTTCGTCAGTCATTTCCGCAAGTGTCCCTTCCTCAGGTGTTTTTTTGACCCCGAGAAGGATAGTTATTTAAGCCCCTCTTCCTTTCTTCTGGGGGTGAACCTTCTTCCCTCGAGAAGTTCTATCTTTCCTTCTCGATCACTTATGGGACTTTACCCCTTTTTTAGCTCGTTCTTGCATGATCTTACATTTCTTCAGCCAGATTTTTTTCTCCCCAGTTGCTAGGCTCGCAGTGGACTCAACTGCCTGTGAGGTCCATCTTCCAGGTTTCCAAATGCCCAGATTTTTGTTTGACATCCCAGTTTCCCCCCTCCCATGTTCTCTTTTTTTCGTTCTATGTATGAGGATGTCCTTGCGTGGACCCCCTCTGTCTTATTGAATTACTTTTTTGGGC
>Ga0179591_1331031_pt1 | contig 11569 bp, 13 predicted proteins | sample CZOMad2_1_08_16f_FD_182891 | JGI IMG/M metagenome (GOLD analysis project Ga0179591, IMG submission 182891) | Vadose zone soil fungal communities from Angelo Coast Range Reserve, California, USA - CZOMad2_1_08_16fungal (PacBio error correction) | ecosystem: Environmental > Terrestrial > Soil >... | reverse complement strand
GTCACTTTCTGCGACCTCCCCTTGTGCTTTTTTTTTTTCCCCACGACCCAACAGATTTTTTGCCTTTGCAGGACAGCACTCCATCCGGGTTTTGATTTTGCTTTTCTGGAAGTTCTTTGACACCCCTCCTTCCTGGGCAGGCAAATTTCCACGACCCTTTTTCCCTTGCTGAAAGCCCGGAATTCTTTTTTTCTGTTTTTCTCTACTTATTTTTTTTTAATGCCTGGAAAACCCAGTCGATCGTTTTTTTTTTTTTTTTTTTCCCTTCATACCACACTACGTAGGAGGTTGTTTTTCTTTTTTATCCCCTGACAAAGGCCAGATACTTGTCCTTTCCGGATAAAGGAATATCACCTTTTTTTTTTTTTTTTTTTTTTGGATTTCCCCTTGCTGGTTTCTATTACTCTATACGCCCCATCCGGTCATTGCCTTCCCCGAAAGCGATGAAGAGTGTGCAGTTTTTTTTAATTCTTAGGGGGTTATCTGCTAAGGGCGCTTAATTTTTTGAGTCGAATTTTTCAAGCTCTTCCCCCCCAAGGAGCCTACGGGAGGATCGTGCCCCAGACTTTTCCTTTTTTCCCGAACGCTGGGGGAGTCGGCGCTGGCAACCCCTCTGCTCTGAGACCTTATTTCCTTCCGTCACCCAAATATACCTTGGTACTCTCTTCCCCTGAAGAACACTCTGCTTACGTTTTTAAGGGCTGTCATCCACGTTTACCAAAAAGGCGGTGACCCCCTTCCTGGGTTAGAGATTTTTTTTCGGACGTCCGGGTGTTTTGCAATACCCCTTTTATACGGCATTGCTTACCCCCCCTCCCCCCCGGCCAAGTTTTTGTTTTACTTGCTAAGACCCATTGGGCAAGTCCCTGTGCAGTCTCTTTCCAGAGTTAAACAGATGCAACTGGCCCTCAATAGATACATGTGACACCCTTTAGAAACCCAGTTCCTTTTCCCCCCCCCCCGGAAATGATCCCTTGTTCTTTGCTGTCTCTTGAACCCGGGCTGATCCCCCCTTCGCAAAGACCGCTGTTCGGGTCCGCCGTTCACACCCTTCATCCGTGTCCCCCGACTTGATGACATTGAACACCCCCTCATTCTGTGCTTGCTGGCCTTGTCCGCTTACTCTCTCAGTTTTTTTTGACCTTCCTTTCGTTCCTGTTTCTTTTCCTTTTGCTTTGCCCCTGCGGTTGGATTCTGGTTTCATTTTCCGACGGGCCTCCTTTCTTTTTTTTTCTCGCCGCTCGTGGTGCCGGTCCGTAAACTGCCCGCCCTGTGATTAATCCCACTTGAGGTGAAACTTTGGTCTCTTTTTTGAGCCATTTGTTTTTTTTTTTTTCCCCGTCCTATGGTGTCTTTCTTTACGCGAACTCCCCTTCGCGCTCCGGATAAAGGTTCTGACCCCTTACGCTTTCAGGGGTTCGTTCCCTTCTCTACCGCCCCCAAACGAGTCCTCCCCGACTCCATTTTTTTTTGGTGGAAATTTCGTCGTCCCGAAAACAACTGACCGTTTGCTTCTCGGGCGGCCCCCTTTTTCGATAGGTACTGTAGTCACTGACATTTCTGTTCCTAGAAAATTTCCTGCATCTACGTGGAGTTGTTTTCGCAACTCTCCCTTTGCCGATAACGATGTTCCCCCTTCCCCCGCCCATATGAGTGTTCTTTCTGGGAGAGGACCAATGTTGATGTCCCCTCCTGTACCCCCTTCTCTTTTCCTTACATCGTCCCTTATCCCCGCCGGAGGCTACGGCTTGCTCCTTCCGTGTGATTTGGAGTCCGGAGAAAACTTCGGAAGATTGATTTTTTACGACTGCGTCCCCCACCGCTAGGATGGTCCCTTTCGGTCTGGACTCGGTAAATTCCTTTTTGACGACAGGGCTTTCCTTTAAAGTTTCTTTTCTTTTTCTGAGAGTGAATCGGGCTGTGCCCCGACCCCAGCACCCCCGATTGGCCTTTTTCCTGTTCACATAGGATAGATTGCGCGCAGACCCCTCAGATCTTTTGGGGGGACAACGTGGATGGTTCGAGATCTACTTCTCTTTTTTACTTTCCTTCCGTTTTTGTTTTTTCCGGCTTTCAGTCACACATGGCGAAAAACGACGATGACACCCCCCGCCCCCTTCTTACGAAAAATTCCCGCTCCTTGAACCCCCCAGAAAGGCAAGGGCGTTATGTTTATGCTCGCGAGAGGAAAAATGACAACCTTTAAACTTTAGAAACTTCGAAGAAGCTCGTGACGGTTTTCACTATAAGGTTTTTCCACTTGGATTCCCAACGAGGATTTTTTCCTTTCGACGCATGACTTACCGGACCTTAGGGGACCGGCATTGCCGTGAAATAATCTTTTAATGATTTTCCCCCCCCCTTTGCTTAGCAGAGGCTCACATCCCCCCCCCACGGCGAATGTTGCCAGCCAGTCTTCTATTGCCACCCCGCCCTGCAAGTTTCGATCATCCTCCCCCCCACCTTCCTGGCATAGGAGCACTTGTTTTTTCAAGTAGAAATACCCCAGGGAGCCTGCTTATGGGCTGAAGGGATTTTTGGGACATTAACCCCCCAGTTTTTCAATCGGCACCCCGCCTTTTTCTGGGGACTTGTGAACACACTACCCCCCCCGTCGGCTCATTTTCCCTGAAATTTCCCCTCAAATTTTGCCCCTTTCCCCACAAAACCCGAACCTATTTTTCCAGGAGCCCGCTTTCCCCCCGGACCCCTCCTTTTTTTTTTTTTCCCCCGGATCGTAACATTTTAAACCCTTCCCTTTTGCTTTTTTACTCGATGATGACTCATTAATGCGGAGTATTAGTAGGGAAACCAACCCAGTTGTCACTGGACAGGGGGTCCTCCGGTGGAGGCTTCCCTCTCCCGAAACGGCTGATCTTCGGGGGTTTCGGACTGTTTGAAATCCACACAGTGACTCTCTTCGGCCCATCAATTTGGCTGGAGAGGTCCCCAGGCTTTTGCGGTCCTTCACCATCGCCCCCCCAGACTGACGGGTTTCACCCTCGCTTCGAGCGACCTTCACGTGAACACCCCCCCCCCCTTTGGTTCAAGAGTTCCAGCCCCCCCCTTTTTAGTTAGGAAACGACCCAACCACCACCAGTATCTTCTTCGAAGAAGGATGGGGTTTCCCTTAGCAAGACCCTGACCAAACCCTAGTACAAATCTGCTCTCTTCACCGGTACTGATGGTTGGTTTAATGGACTTTCTAGGAGAGTATCTTACGAGGTGCACCCTTTTAAGGAAGGCCCCCCCCCACTTTCCGTGCCCAACGCATTTGTTGTTTTCCAAGAGTCGTCTGTGTACTTGTTTTGGTTTGCCCCTGCGATTGAACCCCCCGGGTGCTCTTTCTTCCCCCCGTTCCCCACCTAGCGGATTTTGCCCTAGAGTGCACTCCTTCTTCCACGGCCAAGGGCCCCGACTTCCCCAAGTGTGAAGCCGGATGAAGGTCCTTTAGCCCCCTTTGGGATATAGTTTTTTTCCCACATGAGACGCTGACGGTAGGGTTTGACTTATGAGGAGTCGGGCACACCTGGTTTAAGTTTCTTTGTAACCTAGTATCTCCGTTGAAAAAAAACCCCTCTCTTAGGGACAAATCCGCTTTCACCAAAGTCGGGGGACCTTTTAACGCCCCAATTTGCCGGACCCTAAGTGATTTTGGAAAAACCCGACTTCCTCCACCTTGAGAACCTACCCCTGCCAATATAGTGAGTAGTGTTGTTCCTTTTCTGGCGGAACCCCACCCCGGGCCTTTAGATCTCAGAAATATCTTTACCGTCGATGGCACTTTTAGAGGGCTTCTCCTGGTTTTCGAAAAATTTCTTTGTTTTGAAGGACTGCTTTTCTGGTACCGATTGCCGTTGCCCCCCATCAGACACTTTGGTCTGTCTCTGTTGAGTAGGGACACCTCGGGCTGTCTGCTTCCCATGGCCTGGACTTTTTTTTTTTATTCAAAAATGACTTCCCCGATCTTCAGACACGTTACATGAAAAACCTGACCCCCGCCTCTCTTTCCCAGTAGATTCGTGAAACCCCCGCCTCCACAACGTTTATGGCCGCGGCATGTTTCTTGAACTTAAGGACATTAACCCCCGAGACCCAGGGTGCCTATTCTTTTTTTCTTGCAAGTGTAAAGAGCTCACCCAACAAAAGGATTTCTTCCCCCCCCGTCCTGGGATTTATGAACTTCCCCAACTCAAAAAACCCCTCCGCCATTAGCGTGTTTTTTTTATGGGATCCCCCTCCTAGGAATTTCCACGCAATGTGCAAAACCAGAAAAGAAGTCTTTCGGTCACGGACACTTTTTCCGGAGGGGCAGTTTTTTTTTTTTTATGGGGCGCCTTTTGAGGCCGGGGAAAACCCACCCATTTGCTCGCAATGCAGTCGTGCCTACACCCGTTCCTCTACACTGGTTGCCCACAACGCGGTTTCCCCTTAAACCCCCCTAAGAGTCCATCACCAACATTCTCGTCCAGTCTCAAAAACGCGTTTTAGTCTTGCTGAGGCTCCATCAGATTCTACAAAGATGTCCGGGGATTCGATCCCCCCCAAACACCACCCCAAAACCCGCAGTTGGATGTTTCGTTTGTAGTATTTTGACCCCCATGTACTCGACCGTTTAGTCGCTATTTCTGCAAACTTCCCAAAAGAACGTTTTTCTCCCTTTTTTTCTGTCACTGAATGACTCGCCGGAGTTATCGTCCCCGCAAATACTTCAAAACTCTCGGTGTGCATGGGTACTTCCCCCTTCACACAACCCGTGCCTTTTTTTTGGGGCGCCTGGTTCATCGTCGGGTTTTTGATAACGGAGAAGTCCTTTTCCATTTTTTTCTTTTTTTGACAGCATGTCCCCGTCCCTTTGAAAAGGCTCTTAGTTCGCTTTTTGATGGGGGACTTTTTTTCCCCAGCCCCCACGAAGACTCCAACCTCCCTCAGGACCACCCTTCCCCCCCCCCAGAAGCGGCACGCCCCCCGACAGAGACTTTGCTGGTCTCTCCACCGTATGGGTTAGGGTCAGTTTTCGGTTCGGCTTTTAATACCGACTCCCCAATGGGGGAACCTTTCAAATGCACCCCACTCCTTCTCATTTGAAAACTCATTTTCTTTTTTTCGGTCTCTTTTTCTATTGCCCCCCCCCCCCACACAACGGATTGTTTCCCTTCCTCGGAAAGATCGCGGCATTTAAACCCCTTGGCCTCTAAAACCAAGTTGAGTCCTCGTCATCGTTTGTTTTCCTTTTAACCTCCCCCCTGATCTCTCCAGGGAGGGGCGCTCGACTCCTGCCTTTTTTTTTTTGGAAAATGGGCCCACCTACGTGGGGTTCGGGGGGTGGCTTTTTCCATGCGGTAAGCGACCCCCCCCCTTTTCTGTTGGGACCACGTTTTTTTTTTTCGGAGTTTGACCCGGAGTCCCACCGCGGTTCTTTGGGGCGCGCCCTTTCTTTGCGTTCCCAAAAAACCCCCAGTTTCAACCCACAGGTTAGACAGCTTTTTTCTTTTTTGCGGAAATGAAAACCAACATGCTCCAACGGTTTCGGCAAGGGTTTTTTTAGTTTTTTTATTTGGATACGCCGTTATTAGTACCTCGGGCAATTTTCCCCACAGTAACCTTTCCCAGCTTTCTTCCCGCCCTTCCCCCGTAGCCAAATTCACTTACGTGAGCTTTTCGCGGAATATGTAATTTTGCGGGATTCCACGGACCCGCAGGTCAAAGGAGAAATTTTTTGAGCAGTCTCGTCTAATTGATCTCTTAGCCTCCCCCGACCTGTTTTTTTGGATTCTTCCTTTTTTCAAGCACTCGTTTTCTACTTGATGTTTCCGGACCGGAGTCAAACGCCATCCTCGAGAGAAAGTTCCCCCAGAGATGAGTTTAGGAAAATTTTCTTTCGAATGGGATGGGAACCACACTGGCCGACCCCCCTTACAGTGTTTGTCCTTCCCAACAACCTTTTACCGGCCCCCTTCCTCTTCCCACAACCTGCCTGGGTCCCCTTAGGTTCGATAGCCCCTTGAAACCTATGCTTAAAAGTCCGGATACCCTTCTGAGTGAAAATCACTTCCCCACTGTTAAAGCTTCGATCGTAGCTTGAGGCTCGACTCTCTTTCGGTTGGGAATATTGCTTTCTCTTCCTTCCTCTTTAAGGACCTCTTTTTCCTGAGGATCTGGTTTCTTCCCTCCCAATGAACATCGGTTTCTTTCCCCACTGAACAACCGCCTCCCTGAGGGGAAAACCCCCCTTTTATGCTTCGGGCGCATGAAGGTTTTTTCAACTGATCCCCCCCCCCCCAGATATGGAGAGACCGGAAGTTTCTTGCAGAGGTTTTCGTCTATTTTCTTTATAAGGGCGTGACTTTTTAGAGAAGAGGTACCCTCCCCCTCCCCCGGATTCGCATCCCTCTTACATGAGGGAACCCTCTCTTCTTGCATCTTGGACTTTCTCCTTTTTTTTTTGTTCTCTGTCGGGGCTGCTTTTTCCCCCCTTACTGTATTCCTTGGAAGCTCCCAACTGCATCTTTTTCCCCCCGATTGAATGAAATTCATCGTCCGCTCAGGGAAAGTCTCTTACCTCTTACGATGGCGGCTCGCCACACCCGGACCTGTCCCCCATCATAGATTTTGGACTCTTCGGATAGCCAAGTTCCCCGCCCCCTGCTCCCAAGCATTTCACCTGGGGGGCAGATTGATTCTTTTTGATTCGGATTGTATGTCTTCTAGTTCGCGCGGCTTTTTCTACCGGCCAGGAAACGCAATGCGATCATTGTCCAACCCCCAATTTTCCCCGTCTTTTTTTTTTGGGGATATATGTCCCCCCCCTCGACGGAGACGAAAACCTTCCCAAGGACCCAACAAAACTCAGACAAAACTGTCTGATCAAACTCCTATTGAAACATTTCGAACGTTTGTCCCCCAACTATCAGCAGCTGGGTGTTTTCGGTTGGTTTACGTCCACGATGTGCCTTCCTTCCCGCGGCCGTGCAAACACCCCCTTCCCTGGTTTGGGAAAGAGACGTTCCGGCCTTCGCATCCCGCTAGTACCCCCCCACCTCCAAGACGCACAAACCCATGAGGATTAGACCGCATTCTTCTTAGTAAAAATTGGGCGGCACATTCCATTCTTTTTTCTTTCCCGATTCGCGTGGCATTCCCTGACAGCGTCCTTAATAGGCCGCTTCCTTCTGACTTGAAGGAGGTGTTTTTTTTCTTTCCCCAGGCTCTTTTCTTACGGCTCGCGTCTTTCCCTTGTTTTTGACGAATCGTTTGTGACGTTCATTTGTGCTTCTTGCCGAATTTTTTTGCCCTTCACTGTTCCAAGAATCTTCCCCGTGAGTGTAAGTGGGAGTTTTTTCTCTTTTTCCAGGGGGTTAAAAACCTCCGCTCCCCGGTAACAGTAACACAGAACCAAAGTCGGCCGCACTGGGCAAGTCTGTTAGTGCTTCTCCCCTTTTCCCTTCCCCGGACTCCGGTTCCCATGCGGGCTCACTGATTCTCTAACCTCCCCCCCCTCCCAGCTAACTACACCCCCATAATCACCCCCTCTTTAACCCGTAGCTTATTTTTCAATTGCGAAGTATTTATGGCCCCGGCCCCCTCGAGCGTAGGCAGTTGATAGGCCTAGTGATTCCGATTTTTCCCTCACAAACTTCTTTTCTAATTTGCCTCCCGTCTCTGTCGGAAATGGCCTGAACAGGTAGGGCTGTTCTCCTTACCAATTTTGGGCAGTCTCACCCCTCCCCTAGTCGGCAATAGTCTTTTTTTGTGGTGGTACGGCCCCCCGTTTTTCAAACTTGGTGCTATTCGTGTGGGGTGCCCCCCCTTCCCCCCCGAGCCTTTTCGGTATGGACGCGGAGGTATCCCTCCTCCTCCCATGTCCCAGTCCCCCCCAGAGGTTTCCTTTCAGACTGAGGCCGCTTTCCCTCCCTCCCCTCCGCTATCCTTCCCCCAACCTAATTGAAAACCGTGCCCAGAGGCAGTGTTACTGGATCGTTTTTTCTAAGGCTAGGGAGGGTACAGAGGGTCCCTGGATTCATGTTTACGTTTTCCCGTTCTTACGGCGAATTTTTTTCCTTTTAAGGTTACTTGGCGTAAAATCCCTACGGGTTCGGACTTTTTTCAGTTCCTCACGAGTTCCCCCTCAAACGGGAGACTCTGGATTGTGACCTTTCTTTTTGAGGGAGTCCTTGCCTCTTTTTCCTTCAGAGATTGTCGGCAGGGGCGGCGCGTTCATAGGTCACCCGAAGGTTTTTTTCCCCCTAACAGGGAACATCTCACGGACCCGCTTTTACAATCCCTCTTTCTCTTTCATAGCACAAACCTAGTTGTTGTTTTCTCTTTCTTGCTAGGTTTTTCCTTCGAAGAAAACTTTTGTTTTACCTTTCAGGAAGCGTCCCTACGCTTTGGCCCCAACCATTCCCACAAAAGTTTTTTCTTCTCGATCCCCCAGCTCTTACCAAGCAGGACGGGAGGGCCTGAACTTCGGGCTCTTACCCCCCCCCCACTGCAACCCGGTCATGCACCCCCCCCCTGGCCTCGAAAACCAGTCTGCCTTATGCGAAACCCATCGATGTTCAGAGATTTCTAGTCGAATGGAATACTCCCCTCGAAGAGTTCCAGAACATGATGCTTCCTACCCCCCATATCCGAACCCACACGTTTTAGACACGAGAACCTCCGTTCTTCTCCCCCCCTATCTTTATTTGACCAGATTCATTTCCATTTCCTTTTTTCTTGTTTCCTTTCAAGTTACGTTGTCGTAGTCCTTTTTCCACCCCAAAACCTTTTTTTTGAATCGAATTAGTTAGATGTTCTCCCCAAACATGGCGTTGCTCGTACTTTGAGTTTTTCCGGAAAGTTTTACTTCAGTACCAGTATATGAGAATCCCAGTTACGCCCGGTCTCGTTCGTACCCACATGCACTTTTTCTTATACCGACAACCGATTTTAGTGCAGCCTCTAATTAGTCTTTACAATCAGTTTTTCCCCTCATTGCCACGCCCGACCACCGATTTCGGGCGGTATTTTTTTGAATCTCTCTTTTTCCCTTCCCCTCCTTTTTTTGATCTTATCACCCATTCCCCCATTTTTCGCTGAAATTTCTTTTTGGTTCATTTTCTTGGCGGTGTCCTCCTATTACTTTCCCTTCAAGAGACGTTTTTCTGGCAGGTTTACGAGTGTCGTTGGGACTCTCCCAGGCTAATTCTTCACACCGCTTACGCGGCCCCCCCCCCCAAATTAACGTACCTGGCGTTCCCACGGGGACATCCCAACTCCCTTTTTGTTCGGGGCCAATTTTAGTTTTCAATGGCTGTGGGAGGTGATTTTTTGCCCAAACTTTCCTTTCTCAAGATGGACGGGACATGCTTTGAACACCCACCTCAAAACTGAGTAGATTCAGCTCCCCCTAATGACTTCCAGCCCCCACTTGTTGAAGTTTTCCCAATTGACCGGCCGTTCGCTTTGGGTTTGCGTTTTTGCTGTCAAAGTACCCGAGTTCACCCTCTACAGGCTTTTCTACTGATCTGGTTTGAGCCATTGCCCCTTCGGTTTTTTGCGTTCTGAAACCCTCTTCTGATACGCCCCTTTTCCGGCTTTTGATTGGATCCTGAACTTTTTTGTTAAGCGGAAAACGGGTCAAATGTCCTGCCTTGCGTTTTGGCCCGGGATTTTTCTGTAAGGTTTGGAAATAATCCCTGCGAACATCAAACCTGAGAGCCCCTCTGACTTTTAACCTTTCAAAGGAGAAATCGTCTGTAAAGACATTTTTGTTACCTCTTCACAGTATAGACAGACACCTTGAGTCCCTTTCAGACCTCATCCCCTAAAGGTCCCAAAGGCTAAGTTCCCCAGTTCTTTTACGATGGTCTCGTGACTTCATCTCCTCGGACGCCACAAAGTAAGCGCTCCGCAGTACAAGAGCCCCTCGCGTCTCCTCTTGGACTTTGTAAACCCTTCTTTAGTTTTTTCTCGCGGAGCGTCCCTGTCTCCTGCGTTAACGAGCTTGCCTCCTAGGGGAGTTTGTAGGTGATCCAAGCTTTTTTTTCATTCCTAATCCCCCCCCCACTTTTTTTAAGTGAATGATGTCTTCTTTTCCCCTCGACCGCCCCTATCACCCCCCTGTAGTGAACCCGGTTTTTGACCCCTAAGCCTTTAATTCCCCCTAAAAACTCCTGGGCCAAAGCTTTTTCACATTTGTCTTGTCCGGCCATGGGCCTTCCCTCAGTAGCGACACCTGAAAAGTGTGGACAGTGCCGGACACGACTTTTTTCCATGCCCCCTTCCGGTTCGTTCCATCTATTTTTTTTAATCGGCATCCTTCACTCCCTCCCCATGAGTGCCCCTACTTAAAGCGACGTCTGCCCATAGTCGAACGCCGGTACTGTTCTGGCTCCCTTTCCGGTCGTTTATCCGTTCAAGAGTCCCTGGAGTCGATGACTCCCTTTCCCCAACGCATGCTTCTTCGTTCGACCATTTTACCCTCGGGAATTTCCCCCCGTAGTAACGAAATTTTTTCCAACCCCGTAAGGCCACCAATAAACTCCCCCCCCCGCCGCTGATCTTTTTCCGGGATCATTTTTAAGAACCCGGTACTCAAAATAGTCAAGGCACAGATCGTAACCGGTTTTACCTTAATAAGGACCCCGCCAGACCTAAAGAATACGACCAATGAAGCCCCGGTTGTGGAAGCCGACCTCGGCCTCGAGCTTTGCCTTTGTTCTTTGGTCTGATAGGACGACGTCCGGTGTTATTCACTTTTTTTAAGGGCAAACCACAACCTCCTCAATGGACCTCCCATCAGACAACCCTTCCCGTGATCTTCGCTCTTAGGTAAGTTCTCACGATTATGGGAGTACCTCATTGTTTCTTGCTATGTCTGTTTCTTGGTTTTATGTTTGTCCAGTGAGAAATGGGCCTTCTTGCCCCCCCCCCCACAATCTACGGTATATTTGTGGCAGCTTTTTTTCCTCTGACTCTGGACTTGCCCCCCTCTAGACCTAATCCTCATCAATCCTTCCGTCCCCCTCCCCCTAGGTGGAAAACTCTGCCTAGTCTATATTCTCTGCCACCGCCCCTCGGCAGGTTTTGGTGCTTTTCCTCTTTTTCCTCTCCGCTCCGAGTTTTTCTTTCCCCCAACGGTTTCCCCTTTTTTCCCTGTTTCGAGAGTCCTTCCCACAGTCTCGTTTTCCGTCCTGCCAGTTGACCTCAAAGCCCTCTGATTCATCGGAAAGATGGTGCCCCCCTTTTTTTAGCTTTTCTCGATTTCCGGAGGTTCCCTGCTCCTAAGACGCCTTTGGGACTCTTCGATTTTTTTCAGTTCCCCACGTGACTTGCTTTCTCCCCCCGCTTGAAGCGTTGCAGGCTAAAAGTCCCGGCATCCCCCCTATTTACCCCTGCATTTCGTTTTGACTTTTTTTTTCCGCATTTTCCTTGGGAAGCGCCCAGGAAGCATGCCGCTTTTTTTTTCAGGCGCTCAGCTCCCACCTTCTTTCTAGCACCCACATTTCCTCCTTTCTTTTTCCCCTATGAGTGCATTTCCTAAGTATGAGCCGAGTAAGCAGTCTATTTGTCTCCAGATTCA
>Ga0179591_1273750_pt1 | contig 11569 bp, 16 predicted proteins | sample CZOMad2_1_08_16f_FD_182891 | JGI IMG/M metagenome (GOLD analysis project Ga0179591, IMG submission 182891) | Vadose zone soil fungal communities from Angelo Coast Range Reserve, California, USA - CZOMad2_1_08_16fungal (PacBio error correction) | ecosystem: Environmental > Terrestrial > Soil >... | reverse complement strand
CTATGTTCCGAATTCGAGCCTTCCCCACTTCTCTTTACCGGAAAATTTCTGTGTCTGGTACTTTTTCAACCTTTCTCCCTTATTGGTCAGCATTTTTTTCACAAGTTTGCCGCGCTTTTAAGGAGATGTGCGACCAATCCTCCCGCCCCTTTTCTTTTCTTCCGGTCAGCTTTGTGCGATGCAACCAACAGATGAAGGGCTCAAATATTATAGTAGTCCTTCTTCCCCCCCTTCTCTGGTGCTAACCTCCTCATGTCAGATCTTTTTCCCCTTCCTTGACTGAACTTCCCTACCCACACCCAACACCACACAACCAACCCTTCCCCCCCTCTTCCCCAAACTATTAGGTAACAGATTAAACAGGTAGACCCCCTCCTATTTCCTCTGCCAATTGCGTCCGTTGGCCCCCGCGACAGTTGCCCCCTTAAGCCATCCCCATCCCTGAAACAGTCTGCCCCAAGAAAATCCCCCTCCTACTTCCGCGCCCCGCTATAGCTCTCACGATATGACCATTCAACTAAAAAGTTATTCTGCCACGCCAGGTCCCCCACAACCAAAGACCTTTCTGCCTCTATCCCCTTTGCCCCCTTCCCACCCCTCCGATCTGAACAAATCCCTGCGTCAGTAACCCTTATGTACAACACCATAGCTCCGTTCCCCAACTCATGCAGTTGAACGAAGACCCCCCAGCGGCAAGTCTGGACAATCCGACGTCCCCTTTGCACGAGCTGCACATCCCATCCTTGTGTTCTCTCCCCTCTCCTCCTTTAAATGCTTAACTTGTTTGCGTAAGGTCAACCGCCCGACCCCCTGAACCCCACGCTTCGAATAGAGGACACCATACTGGCTTTGTCAGCCCCGTCGTTCATCCCTTCCTCTCAATCATTCGCCCGTTCAGGCGGTCTCCCCATGCCGCTCCATCCAAGAAGTCTGAGCTCATTTCTTCGAACGAGAACCAAATGATGAACTCGAAATAAGGAGTCCAAGCAGCTGAAGTTGCCCCGCTTTTTCCCCACTTATTTGAAACATTTGAAACGAGTTAAGTTACGCATGGAAGGTTTCCTTCTCGTCGCATCCTCACAATCCCCCCCCCTTCGTAATTGTATCTATTGAAGACCGTCTCATCCAGCGAACCTCCTCAACTTGAAGAAATTTTAGATCACCCCTCCATTTCCCTTTCCCCTTTTTGGTTCCCAGTTCATTACAGCTTCCACATCCTCGGCGCAGTCCTTACCCCACAAGGGCCACCCCCGTCGACAGATTTCTTCCTTCCCCCCCCCTACAAAACATGTTGTCGTACCCCCACGATAATCCTTAAATGTGTAGTCCCCATATGGATAGCCCTGAGTTATTTCCCTCCACGGTCTCCTAGAAGGCGGAGTTACACCAGAACCGAGACGTAGAGAAAGGAATTTCCCTAGCCCCCCCAACGGTCCCTTTTTTGAGGTCTCCGGTCGACAGGCGTCCCAGCTATTGTTAGGAGTCCTTGAGCCGCCCTTTTTTTGGTACGGTCCAAAACAGGAGTTCCTCGAACCCGATGCTCTCCTTTTTCCTGCCCGTGACTTCAGGAAGAAGATTTTTTTTTTTTTTTTTTTTTTTTTTTTTTTTTTTGTTTCTTTTTTTTTTTTTTTTTTTTTTTTTTTTGAACGCTCATTATCCGCCTCGATACTGACCCCTCCTCCCCAAGTCACCGGGATAGAATGGTGATTCCTTCTCCTACCATCCCTGCAGAATTTGAATCGAGTCCCAGGTCTTCTCCCGCGCTCGACCTCAATTACGGGGCGAGTGCCAGTCGGCCATCTGTCCTCTTTTCTCCCGTTTTCTCTTTCTGCGTTGGACCTACTTTTTCCGGACGCTCCTGCAAAAATAGCTTTTCAGATATTGATCATCTTCACAAAACACGCCCCCCTTCCCTCTCCTAGAGAAGAGTTTTAATCTGCCCTTTTCACCTATACGATTTACTCCATATAGATTTTCTGCAGTGTATCTCTCAACACTTCTCGAGTATACCTTCCCTAGCACAAACCCCCCTTTGTTCCTTGCCCCTTCTCTTCCCACCGAAGCCCTTTATTCCTGCTATTCATCTCTTGTTTCGAGGCGCTCCTTTTAGAATAGGTCCCATCCCACGCTTCCAATCCCCACATTTCCCCCCCAAGCGATGAAGGAATCTAAGGTTATGGTCTTTTAATTTTGGGCCGCTGGCAGCCCCTCCCGGGCATGAAAGACGTCTACAACTCTACCCCTCTCTTACTATTACACCCCCCCTTCCACGCCCAAGGTCTCTTCGTCGCTAGCAAGTAGCACTCACTTATTGGCCATACCTTCCTGCTTTCCTTCAAGATGACCCGACCACGCAGATTTAATTTTTGTCTCACTTTTCTCCCTGGTGAATTCCCTCCCTTCTTTGCAAAACTCTATAGTTGGGAGGAAGGCCCTCGGCTACTAAGGAGTCTTTTTTTTCCCCGCGCTGTTCCCCCTTTTCAATCAGGTCTCCCTCGTTAACTAGTTTGAGGTTGGACCAACTGCACCATTACTCTATTCCCTGTTGCGCCTGGTTTTTAGAGACCCCCTCCGAAATGAATACGCCTCAGTACCAATGGAGTTATCTTCCTTCTTTAGCCCTCCCCACCAGTCCCAGTTCCTCTTGTCTTCCTCTACGCCCCCCCTACTGGGCTCCTCATACATAATAAATGTAGATAGAGGAATCCTCTTTCCGGATTTCTCGACCCCCCCTCTTTCTTGCGCTGGCCGAAGGCCTGTCAGCTCGCCGCGTTTTTTTGCAAACGTGTTCGAATTGTTCCTTTTTCCGCTATGGCGACTTGGAAGACCCTCACAAGCGCATGAAGCGGACATACCCCCCTCTTTATCCCTGTTTGTTGGTTGTTGAGAGCTCTCCTGCCAAGTTAGTTACGGTTTTCATACTGCCCTAAATTCCTCCTCCACTTCTTCGTGCCCCCCTCTCGTCAGGGCGCTAAAGGAGGCAGCGTCATCAAATGAACTTCATCCTTCCTTTTCGTTTTCCCCTTTCCTTCTTCCGATAGCCCTGAGTTATGTGACTGGGGGGAGTTAGAGGAGGATAACCCACTTTATTCGTACTGTAGAGTCTGGTCTCTGGTGTTGTACGATGCCAGAGATGAGGCCGACTGTCTTTTTGTTCCGGCAGCTTAGATTTTCTGGCTTTAGCGAGAGGTCAACGCTTACTCTATTAATGTGGAAGTTCACCTCCCCCCCCCACTCCGTTTTTAGAACTGTCATGGTGGCTTTTCTCTTTTTTTTTCTCCCATTTCCATTTCACCCCCAATACTTGCACGATTTTTACTTTTACTTCCCCTTCTTCCCCCACCGTGCAACATTCCGACTCCAGCGGTGGTGAGGCGTGAAGGGATGTGGTCCCCCCCTTTTTCTTTCCAATACTTGCTAACCTTCTTGAAGTGTTGGAGTTGATGATTCAATGTCTCTTGTAGAGTCTTTTTGGGAGTTCCCGGATCACGTAATGCCTGGTAGGGTTCGCAGATGGGCCTCCTCTTCTTCTCCATCCCCCCACTGTAGATTTCTTATGCGCTTTTTGACAAGTGGGATGGTGCTTTTTATTTCTGATGCCAACCTTCTCCATTCCCGCTGCATAAGTCGGGTCCAGATTGCTCTGTGATTTTTCTATTGTCCTTCACAATTGTGGCGAAGATGGGAGGACCTGGCCGCTATTTCCTTTTTTAGGAGCTTTTCCTAAATTTCTCCTGAGATGAGATGATTCTGTCTCTTGCGCATCTAACGTGATCGACTCAATTTTTCACCGTTTTTTTTCCGCGATCAGTAGACCCTTTCCATCGGTGGGGTTTTTTCATTATAAGGGCGCTATGAAGAGGCTAGTAGACCCTTCGCAACTTTCATATTTTGCTCTCCTTTAAGTTGAGGCTTCTTTTACGCCTCGGATACTTTCTCCCCCCAAGTTAAAGTTTGTGATTTAGTTTATTGCGTCGGCATTAAACGACTCCTTTGGCTGCCTTCTTCCTTTCGGCGGAGGCGTTCGCCGACGAAGGTTACTCTTGTCGTCCCTCTTTCAGGAAAGAATCATCGTTCGACACTTCCAGGTTTTCCCACCTCGACACTTCCCTGGGAGAGAAGCCGACGTCTCATCGCTTCACTCTTCTTGATCGAAGTCATTTTTAACCCCCGTTTTGCTCTCCTCGTAGCTCCAGGCGTCTTCTTTTCTTAGATTTTTTTCCGCCGCAGGAGACATTGCGACGGAGGGCAACCTCTTTTCTCTCCAGAGGGACCGCACATTTGGTTTTGTGATCCTTCGTTTCTTTTTCTTTATTTCGTGGGTCCCGGCTTCCTTGTCTTTCGCTTTCCTGGGGACGGAAGAGCGCCTAGTTTTTTTCCCCTTTATTACGGGACCCGTATGTCGTGTAAAGCGTACCTTCGTTTTCTCGGTTACATTGTCGCGTTTCGGTTAGGAGTTGGAGCTGTTGCCCAAGTTAAACCCCCAATCACGACCTTTTTTCTTGCGTCGTGCGACGAGCTGAATGCATACGGGTTTTGACCTTGCGCGATGATGCCCGTGCTTTGTGACCCCAGGATATCTTCTCTTAATCCGGAGTTGTCTCTTACTATGAGGGAGGAATTTCGGTGTTAGAGTGGTAGAGAAGAGGGATCCTTCTCCGGTTCGATGATCTATCTTTTTTTTCTTCTTGCCTTGAGCCTTGGTGATAGGATTCCTCTCTTATGCCGAAGGAACCTTCCTTCCTTATGGTCTAGTGATCTAGTGTGGAACGTGCTGGACTTTCTTTCTGTTTTTACAGGTCCTCCAGAGGAGCTATCCCAGGCGGTTTTAACCCTTCTCTTGCGGTTAACCCTTTGAGGAAAGGGAGATCTTTTTTCTTTTGCGATCTTGTGGCGTTTTAAGGAAATTGGCTTTGAAACGTTGTTGAGGATGGTTGACCATCTTCTGGTTTTACCGTTTTCTTTTTTCTTTCGTGAGAGGAGGAGATGTGCACCTTCGCCTTTCCGTGCTTGGGTGTTTGGGAATGGCTTGTTTCACTAATTTCTTTTTTCTTTGACGATTTCGATCGTGATATGCGTGTTTTAAGGTGTATTTTTTTTTTCCTCATGTTCGATGCCTGTGGATGTGTCGTTGTGACTCTTTCCAGTTCTCCTTTTTCTCTTACACTTTGTTAGACCGGTATAGATGGCCCTTTCTCTTGGTTCCCTTTATTGTTGTGTGTGGTGTGGGGGAGTTTTTCTCCCCGTTGACCTCTATCTTCATAACTTCTTAAGTTCTGCGTATACAACGCCCAGAGAAGGATGTTACCCTCCTACCCGCCCGTCTCCCACTTTTTTCTTTCGCACACTGGAACCCTTGGGAACTAACGTTTCTTTACCTTGTGCGTAAATTCTTTTCATGTACCTCATAGCTCTAAAGCCACGCAGGCACAATTGAAAATTGTCTTTCAACCCTCCTGAAATCAACCCTCCGCTTGTACTCCCCCTCCCCACAGAAAATGGAAGCCGCGCTGAATTCCGGTGCGTGTCCTTTCTGTGACACCCCCCTCTTTTTTACTCCTCCTGTTGTTGATCTGAACTTCCAAGTCAGTCTCAGATCTTTTCCTTCAATTTTTGTGTGGTAGGCGCAAATGCGCTTTTTCAGATTCATCTTTTTCCCCTCCTTTTACCAGTTTCGGGTCTGATGGTACCGAACTTACTTTTTTCAAATGTACGCAACGCTTTTTTTCCCCTACCAGTTGAGGTCTTAAGGTCTTTCGACGAACCAACAGCCTATTTTGGTCCTTTTCGTTTCTTTCTTCCGAGCGCTGGTGGGGGCATCTTGCGCCCCCTTTCTCAGTTTGAAGATACTCATCAGAAGTGATTCATTCTTCCCACCCCCACCAAAAAAACCACCAACACTAACCGCACCCCCAAACTCTTTCCATCGATACCGGCTCCCCAAATAATTATAGAGGGAACATTGATCCTTGGAGATCCCTTCCCCCTATTTGCCCCATCAGAACGAACGCTCAGGCCACCCTCAGGTCACCAGCTCCTCCTCGAGACGCTAAGATCCCTTTTTCATCTCACTCGCACACCTCCCCAACTTCCTACGTTCAGTCGCAAACTCCAGTCCCCCGGATGCGCCTGCGAGGCCCAGTGCTATAAAGCTGCTCCTCCCTTCACCCTGCCTCCCGTCTTCTTAAAACACCATCCCGGTGAAAATCAACTGTCCTTCTTCTCCAGAAATTTTTTGCAAAGCGTGTTCCCCAAAACCACTTCCCAGTTTCCGCCACCCGCTGCCTCCTTTTGTTATAGACGCCCAGCGCCATTCTCGTGGTGCAGCCCTTTCCCCAGACTCCCGGCCAGCACCGGACATTACACACGCTCCCAGCTTATCCTGCGGATTGTACGGTGCATATTTTCAATTAGACAACGCTTATTACCCCCTTCCCCGCCCCGTGCCACCTCGCAGCGCACCAGAAAATGGATCCTGATACAGGCGAGAATCCTCCCCCGAAACACATAAGTGCTCCGACTCTCACGATATGTATTACCAGCAGATATACTGCCTCCTTTTTTCACCCCCAGTCCCTTCCCCCTCTTCGGCAACAGGAGGATCTACCATTATCTCTCCCCTCCTCCGCCCAATTCCCAAGTTAGTTTAATTGTGATCCGTTGTAACCATTGATTTCGCTTCCGCTCCTCCCCGCAATATTTTTAAACGGAGACACTTTGCCTGCCCTGCGGTTCCCCACACTTGTCTAAAGATTGCACCCCCCAACCCTTCTCGAGTCCTCTCACCCCTAAACCCCTATACATGTGAGATGGCCACAACCTTTACACCCACTTTCAAGCTCGTTCCCCGGTCGTGGTCTCTCACTCGTCTTTTTTTGTAGACTTGTTTATTGCTAAGTTCGCGGAGTCCCTCTCTCACAAACATGCTACGGGAATTTTCTCCACCCTGCTTGTTTGGTGCTGCTCTCGATCCGAACTGACAGCGAATTGCAGCGGATTCTATGCGCCCCTACTCCCTTCGGTGGAACCCCCCCCCCGTCGTCCTATACAACCCACGCTATTCTTTTCTTTCCCCGCGAAAAGACGGAAAGACGAGCGTGGCCCTTAACCAGGTCTCCAGACCTTCCAGTGACTTCGTTTTCACCGGGCTCGACTAGTTGACTGCGCCTCCAATCGAAGACCTCTCTGCTTCACCTTTTTTTCATCCGCAACCGACCCTCGCGTTCGCGGCCCCCTGGAACTCTTGGCAGGCCCTTATATTTGAGAGAGGTGCACTCGCCCTTCTCGCCTTCACCTCTCAAGAGACAGTGAGACACAAACACCCCCCATAAAGAGAACGACAAGAGTGGACCCGCGCTCAGGTCGAGTCTCCCCTATCGCCCTTTCGCCATGTTCAAGCTTCTTCGCAGAACCAGATGCGCGCTGCCCAGCCCATGCCCCCTACCGTCCCAAGGGCAGATCCTCCCTCACCCATGCCTCCTCAAAGGAGAGTTCTTGTTACGTGTCTTTTTTCTGTATGACTAGGACCCCCCAGCCCCATTCAACAATTCCACCCCCCTTCTCCAGTTCCCATATCTACGAGGGGTTTTTATGGGACTCCCTGCTGCTTCCATCGCCGCAGCCCTCCCTCGGACTATTGGTAAGAAGACCAACATCCCCCCCCCTCTCTCTCCCTCCCCTCCCCACGTTCAATGGCGCTTTCCGCTCGGCAAGTATTTCCGTCCCCCCCTTTCTCTTATCCGGCGGAACTAGCCTCAGCAACCCGTCCTTTTTCTGTTGAATGGTGATCCGGGAAGTTGGTCCTTCCCTCCGGCTGACCCTCTGAGTCCCGTATTGATGCGTGGTGCTGAAGTGAAAAAACTTGCTGCAATTTTCCTCAGCGCTTATTGCCCAGTGAAGTGTCATGCTCACCTCGCCCCCGGAGATCTCCCATTTTGGGGGGCAACCCCCGTAAGAGTAGTAATCCCCCCGTCCTTCCTCACATAGAATTCTCGTCACCCTGGTCGTAATTTCTCTTGCCAGAACAACCCCATCTGTCTCAAAAGCTCGACAAGGGGCTCTTCTTATTAAAGCCTTCTTCCCAGATTTCTCCTCCCCATATCCATGGCTCCGAGTTCCCGGGATCGGGTTGGAGAGATTTCCTTTAATTCCTGGCGCTGAATCGCCCCCTTTCCTCGCCCACCGGGCGATCCCGTGCTCGGGTCGCGATTGTGTACGACTCCCTACCGACAAGCTCGAAGATGAACTACTATTCCGTGTTTTTGATATCGATTGGGGGTTTTTGTGGTTCCTCTTCCCCTTCGCTTCTCATCCGTCCAGAGCACTAGATCGCCCGCTTTCGGAGCTCCTTTTAGATTTTTTCTTCTTCGGCCCCTCTCCTTCATCAGTGTCGAGTAAGTTTTCCTCGTAGAGGGAGGTTTTTCTGGATTGCGGCTCCCAGTCGTTTTTTTCGTTTCTTCTTTTAATCCAATCGTCTGCGTCCCGAGTCGTGGATTTCATTTGTGTTCCTTTCCTTTCTTAGCCCCGCGCTGTCTAAACGCCCAGTAGGAAGGTCAGTATATCTTGTTTTTTTGAGCGGCGCATACTATTTTCTATCTTCCTGTTTGCAGTTTGCACACAACCTAGGGCTTCCTTTTTAGAGTTAGGACTGCAATTTTCTCTTCAGAGCTTAGTAGCATTATATACCCGCCCAACACTAAAGACATAAGCTTTGTCCTCCGTGATGTAATTTCCTGTCCCTTTACACCGTGAAAAATTAAAGTAAGGCCCCTTTTTTTTTTTTTTTCTTCCTCGTTGAAACTTCCATGGTTCTCCTAACCCCGCTTTACCCCCCTCTTCTCACACCCTTCCCCCCCTCACTCTCCGAGTTCACTTCTCAACACAACATTGTCCAATCGAACCTCTCCTCCACCCTTTCCTTTCCCCCACTTACACCTCCACCGAATCCACTACACTTCAAGCCCCCTCTCCCATCACCCCAAACCCACTCCTCCCCCCCCACCCCCCGTCCCTCCTCCTCCTTCATTCCCCTTCCTTCCTTCCCTACAACTCCCCCTTTTCCTCTCACCCGTATCGTCCTCCTCCCTTACCATTCCCTGCATCTCTCTAAACCACCCCCAGTTGACTCTCTCCATTCTCTCCCCCCTCCCCTCGTCCCCCCCTTCTGTCAACTTCTCGCTCCTAATCTCTCCTTCCCCCCATTTTCCCACTCCCCCCCTCCCCCCACCCCTCCCAGCCCACCAACCCTCACTTCCCCTTTCGCATCTGCTTCCTTATCTACCCTCCTCACTCGCCCTCACCACCTTCAACCTCATCCCCCACCCCCCTTCCTCCTCCTTCATACACTTCCCATCCCTCCTCCACACCCCCCTCCCACATTCTCCCTCCCTCCCCGCCTCCCACCTCCTTTGCACTTTTGTGTCTCTCCAGTTGTTTTCTTTTGATACTTGCACTTATCGCCGTGCAAGTCCCCTTTCGTGGGGAGTTCATTTTACTCTTCGTGTATTTGCTGTTTTTGACAAGACTTATTTGCTTGGCTGCGGGCCTTCCGCATTGCCGCTCGTAGTGTTTTTCTGCTTGTGGACATTTTTTGCCGGTTATGGTGAGGGATCCTATATGAGAATTCCCCCCTTTTACGGTCCAATCAGTCAAGTCATCCTGCCTTTGTGGATTTCAGGAACACCGAGTTTGTGTCCCCCGGCCCCGTAGGCGGGGACAGATCAGTTTCTTGACAGACAGCTTCCTGGCCATGCGGCATTAGGTCGTCTTACACGCTGATCGGAGCCTTGATTGTACTTTGGTGGGCCAGCAGATGGCTCAATCTCCTCCGCGATTTTTTCATGCTGTGTAGTCGCTGCATCGGAAAACCTTCGCGCATTAGACCAGATTAAAGCCTTCTCCCTTTCGTCTTGAGAGTACTAGCATGCCCAATAAAGGTTTTCGTTTAGGATCCCTGGGCATTCCCTAATTTTCTCAGGTGACGGCGCCCTGGAGTTAGATCGGTCGATTCCCTCTCCGTTCCACTTCTGTCGGATTTCGCTTTCAGGGAAGCCTCGCGCGTAGGGTTGTAGTAAATGAGAATTGTTCCCACCCCGCTCCCCCAAGGTGTTCTGGACTGCTCACGCTGGCAGATCACTCAATCTTCGTTCGACCTCAAACAACCGTTGGGAAGACCTCTTAGTCGGGCGATGAGGTTTTTCGTCGATGGACGCGCCGGAGGAGGACCGCTGGAAGAGTAACCCCAGCGTATTCTCAGATTCCCTGGTCATTATATCGTTGCTTTCTCCTTTCCCTAGTGTTCAGTTATGTATGCCCCCCCTTTTCCTTTTTCTTGGCGGCGCTTCAATGGAGCTCGCACCGAGTATGTGGCCGACTCTTCTCCCGGAACCTTGGAAGTTGTGAAAAGCCTGGCGACGTTTTTTGATCGTCACCTGACTTTTTCGGGGGCGAGTGCGGCCATTTTGCAGCTCCGTACTCTACCCAAAAGAAATGGATTGCGGGTGAGGCGCCCCCCATACTTTTCTTGCCGCCGTTCGGAGAATTGGCTGCTGGGGAAAGAGTTTTTCTTTTTCCGTTTCTTCAGGTGCTTCGACGTTTGCTCATTCAGGTTCTTGTATTTGCGCGCAGGAGGTATTTTTTCGTTCTCCCGGTTCTTTCGAGAGATGGCGTGAAGGGAGTCCTGGGTGCTCGTCCGGGCCCCTTTATGGTAGGACCTACTGCATTTCTGGCCTCTAGTGGCATTGTGGCAGTCTGTCTTGCGGTGATCTTTTTCTGTTGCCGGTCACCCTTGATCTTGGAGACTGCGCGATGGCCGTTTTTGATCACAAGCGCTTTCAGCATCGTTCTGACATGGACGGAGGGATGTGACAGATTTTGTCGGTGAGACCCGTTGCGGTGCAGACGGTGAACAACTTTCTGCCGGTGCGACGATGTTTTTCAGCAGGGTTACGTAGTTAGCTTTCGGAAGTCTCTGCCGGGCAGCTGGCACTTCTAGCGCGCGCTGCGTGGTGGGTGACTTGGCAGAGAACCGGAATTGTTGAGCTGGTGGCGATTCGTGTCTAGCCCTAGAGCGCCGTTGAGCTTTCTTTTTTCGCGTTCGGCTTGATTGTTTGACCCCCTCGGGTTCCAAGGCTCCCTTTGCCGATGCCAGGGAGTGGTTCCAGGGAGACCTAGACAGGGGTTCCGCTGTAGGGTTTTTTTTTTTGGTGTGGGTCGGCATCTCAGGCCGGGAAGCGTAGCTGACACGTACCTGCTGCGTTAGTAGCAGTCTTACACTCCCCCTCCCACCCTAACTCCCCCCACGCTTCTGGTGGCCTTCAGTTCTCGTTTTTTCACCAGCCTCGACCCTACTGCCTATCCGACTTCTCACCCCTAAGACCGGTTCATCTGTAATTGTGGTTTTTTCATCGAACCGAAGAAAAGTTTCTCTATTTCGTACATTTGAATACTGCTATCAGTTTTCGACCCTCGGAATTGAAAATGATGAACACTGAATCGAAACCGCCGTTTCAGTACCGACCTCACTTTCCCCTCCTGCTTCCTTTGTCCTGCTGCGTTTGCATTTTCACCA
>Ga0179591_1417625_pt1 | contig 11570 bp, 14 predicted proteins | sample CZOMad2_1_08_16f_FD_182891 | JGI IMG/M metagenome (GOLD analysis project Ga0179591, IMG submission 182891) | Vadose zone soil fungal communities from Angelo Coast Range Reserve, California, USA - CZOMad2_1_08_16fungal (PacBio error correction) | ecosystem: Environmental > Terrestrial > Soil >... | reverse complement strand
TGTCCCCATAACTTTCTCCCAGGTGTGTCGATTGGACATCGAAGGCTTTTCTGCGCCGTCCTTTTTTTTTTTTCTAATAGAAAGAAAAGCAGCCCCCTTTCGTGTGCCCACTGCATTGCGATGAGGTTTCTTGGACCTCTTTGTGTCCTGAGTGCCGCGTCCCCGGACCGGGCCGAAGAGGCCCTTTCCTAGGATCTATCACTTTCTTTCCCTTTTTGGGCTCTTTGTGGCCTTCGCCGACATCTACCCTTTTTTTAGTCCAAGGCCTCCCCTCCCCTGCATACATCTTGTATCCTGTTGATGAGGGTGGACGATCCCTTCTTCTTCTGATTGCGATCAGCGCAGCGGTTTTTGGTGTGAGCTTCTCAGCCAAAAGGCCCGTAATGCCTCCCGTTTTTTTTCTCTGAATTAGGACTTCTCCTTCGCCTCTGAGGCTTCAAGTTAGGCAAGCTCGGCCTCTTGCTCGAGATGAATCCTTTTTTTTTTAGGAACATTCGAGGGAGGCCTTTTCGCCCGATCTGCGAGATACTTCCTCGAAATGCGGCGAGAACGCTCTTCTTATCGTTTACAACAAGGAGAGTCCACGGGCGCGAGCCAGTAAGCCAGATTGAAATCTTCTTTTGAACGCGACGGCGTCACGCCCTTCATGGAACTCTTTCGAAGGTGCCCCAAGCGGATGCAGCGCTGATGGACTCTTTTTTCCCTTCATGCGCGGAAGAAGAAACTACCCTCTGACCCCCTCACGCGACGACGAAGTTCGGAGTACCCCCCCCTCTCCCCTGGATCCGATTGTCTCCCAAGTGAATGGAGAAGTCTGGCAATTTTCTGACAGCATCTGACGGCCATTATCTTCTGAAGCCTTTGAGCGCGATGGCGACTTTTTCCCTCCCCGGTAAGGCTCCCTTCTGTGATACGGCAGGGCCCGGGCCTGCCCTGTCCCCTCCCCTTTTCGATGAAGTCATGACAAGAGCACGCCAGCCTTGATTGACAGGCCCCGTCCGCTTCCCTTTTGGATTGCGCCCGTCGATCAGGCTGAGACGCGTCTCTTTTTTGAAGACGTGCTTCTCAGTGTAGTGGTATTTTATTCCCTCTAGAGCCCGAAAATCTTCGGCGATTTCAAAACCCCGGACCGGTGTGTTCCTCTTTTGCATTCAAACCGAGATTTAGAATTTAGTGAATAGAGGTAAGGCCCTCTCTCCTCCCTCCCGAAATGTTCTTTTATTTTAATGTGTTCTCTATCGCGCCCTTCGTCCTCCTCCTTCCGGAAAGGAAGATACCCCCCCCCTCGCTGCTTTTCTCTCTTCCAGAGAGGTCGCCCTACCCCCCCCCTTTTCGGTGGTTAATGGCCGAGGAAGGATCGTTTAATTCTTTTCTCCTTGGGGAGGAGGGCTTCTTTTCAAGTGATGATACCCCCCCCCCATCCACTTTAGGACCTTTGGAAAAGGATGTGAAGTTCCTTTTCCTCTTTGAGACTGGATTGCACCGGTTCAAAATTTCTGGAGTCTAACACCTTCCGACCTTCTGGTCCCGAGCGACTGCTTGAAGGCTTTCCTCTCCCCGGGGTCCTCTCTACCCTTGAGGCGGACGATGAGGATGGGGAGCCTCCTCCATGGTAGTGGATACGATAATATATCTTTCCTGTTCTGCCACTAAAATTGCCTGCCTGATTAGCACCTTGGCCGCGCCGCCGCGGAAGGTCGTCGCTTCTCTCCTGAAGAATAAGCATTTTTCAGATCGGCGAGGGGTTAGCTCCCCCCCCTTCCTCCCTTTTCCCCCCCGAGGTGAAGGTATATAAGGCGCCAAATTCCCTCCCCCCCAAGTTCGAGACGACTTGGAGTTCCGATGTTCTATAAAGGAAACTTTCCTTCCGGGTATATTTCCTCCATCCCCCCTGACGAAGAAGAAATCTCCCCCCCCTTCCCGTCCAAGTGTGGTACGTTGACCGAGGCGTATGAGTCTTTCAGTAGTCGGCCGGTTTGGGGCGGTCGCTCGGAAGGGCTTTCCTTCCCTCCGCCAAAATCCCCAATTTCCCCCGCAGGAGTGCCGGACCTCCTCACTCTTCGATTAAAGTCCTCTGATCGACGACTTGAACCCTTCGAGGCTCTCTCCGCTCTTTTTTCTCTGGCAGCGAAGACGCCTCCCCTTCTTTTATTAACCCTCTACCTGAGGATAGTAGCGCTCGTCTTCCTTTAAAGGATATCTTTAAAGCGATACTACTTCCCCCCTAGCCGAGGGCCGCGGCCGGGTCCCCTCTTCTACGGCGGAGCTTTCCCACTTTTTTCTTTCTTTGGAAAATCACCTTCACTCTCTCCCTTTCTCAAGGAGACTGCAGATAACATCCCTCCTTTTTTAAAGGATTTCAGATTATGGTAGCCATCTTCCCCGGCGTCAGAATGCTCTCTTCCCTCTGGACTCCTTTCATAGGAATTGACCCTCCCTGCACTTGAGTAATGATCACCAGGATCTGGGACCCGAACCTCCTCTTCCCCATGGCTATAGAAATTTCCTTTTCTTGAAGACTCTGCGTCCTCTCGGCAAGAAGACTCTTTTTCAGCACTATGGGCGGAGCTGGACGTCTCTGCGGCAATAAACCCCTTCTCCTGCCGTAGGCTGTTTCCTCTGAAAAGAGATTGACGGCGAGTGGTTTTCTTCTCCTCCCGTAGTGGCTCGAATTGCGTGGTCGCTTATTTGTCAGATTGTCCGCGCTTTCCGTCCCTTTTCCCTCTCCGAGCGTCTCGAAGATCGGGAGGACCCGCTTTTTTCTGTAAACTTTTGTCCCCCAGGAGGAAGCTCGTAGCCCTCCTTCCCCCCCCCCCCCCACCCCCCCCTATTCGTGGCGCCTGGCCCTATGATTCCCTTTTTCTCTCCGAATTACTAGCCCCCTCTCCCCTCTCCGCACGCACGATGAAGGGGTAATCGTCTGGTTGCTTGCCCCCACAAGCGCGGTCCTTCTCCCCTCCCACCCGCATAGCGGCAAAGCGTTTTTTCCTTCACGAAATATCTTTGAGGAAGGGTAGATCTTCCTTGTGACCTCCTCCCTGGTAGATGTCGTCGAAGGCCTGCCCCCGCTGAGAAGGGCACTCTTTTCTCGGCATAGTCCTTCCCTGGAAGGTTATTCCTCCGTAAGGTCTCCCCACATCATCGGCTCACTTTCCCCCCCCTTTCGGTAGAGGCATCGTCCCCCCCTTCCCTCTTGAAGGCGATGCCCCCCCCCCCAAATTTCTCCATTCGAGGTCATCTTTCCCCTTTCTCGGGATGACGGGACTCCCCCTTCCTTTTCAAGCCCTTTTTCTGAGATGGACAGAAACGCGTCCTCCCTCTTTTCGATTTGGACTCGAGAGACGCTTGCCCTCTTTGCGGTGCAGCGATGCCTCTCCCCCCTTTTAAGAACCACTTCGTCGGTTTTGAACTTCTGCCCCTTTGAGAAGTACCTGTCGTTTTCGCTCCTAATCCGCGGTCATCCTTCCAGGGAAGTTGGGATTCCTGAGCTTCTCGTGCCCCTCGCGCTTTGGGGTCAAAGGCTTCCTTTTACAAGAAATAGACCCTTCGCCTCCAAGGACTGCCCGATTTTCCATAAAGATTGGAGATGGTCCAGTTTACTGTCGTTGATGATGGTGGACTAGCTCTTCTTTGCTTGGATGAACTATACAGTCGCGATGGTTGGTTTGGATCAAGCAAAAAGGACCGTCCATTGGCCTTTCCTTGCGTGCGGATCTCGTTTCTTGGCGAGGAAATAGGATTCTTTTCAGAATATTTCTTTCAGAAAGCTAGGAGATCCCCCCTTTGCTGCCGCTGAAGACCTAAGATGTCGGCCCATCCTGTTCCTTGCCTTCGGAAGACCGACTTTCCCCTCTTGATACTCGCCTTACCCTCGAGGATACAGTATCTGTCCCCCTTCTCCCCCACGGCGAGAAACTCGTTATAGCCCCCGCCAGATCGGGGTCGGTCGTTCCCCTTACTGCGTCATCGCGTTTTCCCTCGCTTCGATAGGAGACATTCCCCTCCCTCTTTTCTCCCGTTGGCCAGCTCTCCTTTTCCCCTGCTGGCCGAGCGCGGAGGACATTCCCCCCTTAGCTGGCGATCGACCTCCTCCGAGACTCGGTAGGGTCCAAAGCGCTCAGTTTTCATTTGCCGACAAAGGGCCTTTCCTTTTCTGGCCATGTAAGACGAGACTCTCTCTTTCGTAGCGTCCTTCTCTTTGTGAGCGCGTCTTTTCCTCCCAGAATAGACAAGCCCGGTAAGACCCCCGGCAACTGGCGACCCCCATGAGTGATGAAGTGAATTGACCCTTCATTTGAAGCCCCTCTTTCCGGAAAGAGACATCGGAGTTCTTCCCGTCCGCTTTCCGGCTGAGAGGGCTCGCGGTCCCCGATGAATCCTTCGCGCGCCCTTTCCGCAGTCGGTCTTATTTGGTTCTTATCCTAAAAATTCCTTCCTCGAAAAAGGCGGAGTTTTTCCTCTTCCCGGGTCTCCTAAACACGCGATCATTCTTACTCGGGCTCGGTGACTATTTTCCTCCTCTTCAGCAGATACCCCTCTTGTGGAATGCGCGAGCGTCCCCTCTCCTTCCGATAGACCAGACGGCCGGTCCCCCCTGGATTCACCCCTCCTTCTCGTGATTTCGGCGACAGCGCTCTTCTTCTCCGGTCGCAGACACAGCCTTTTCTGGCCTTGAGGCTGTTTTAGTCGGAAGATGATGATTGGAGGACCCCTCCTTGCACTTTTGCTTTGCCTAGGGCTTGCCGTGATATTCCAAAAGTCCCCCCCAACGTGTTTGCACAAGGTTTATCTTTTCTGATTTCGAGCACCGCAGGCATGGGTGCTCCCTCTCCTCCTCGACGGTCGGAACGAGATCCTGCATTTCGTTTCTCACCGGTTGCATCTGACCTGCCTCTTTTGGGTCCCCGATGAGGATGAGTGCTTCCTCCTTTGTAGTGTCTCCCTCTTCCCCTTAGTTGTTGTTGTGTCTCTATCCTCCCCCCCTTTCCTGCCTGATGAGAAACATCCGAATCGGGAAGCCTAATGGAGTTCTTTCCTCCTCGTAATCCTGTCAATCCCTTCTCTTTCTTTCCCTTCTTCCGACGGAGATTCTTCCCGAGGTGTCTCTTCTCTATAAGGAGAAACAGAATGACCTTACCGGCTACCTCCCTGGCAAAAAGTCGGCGAATGGATGGCCCTCTGCTATCCCCTCCTCAGCCCCCGGGCAGTTTCTTTCCCTTTCATCATCTTCGACGACGAAGCCTTTCTCTCTGGTCTTTCGCCCTGTCTGTAGAGAAAGCGTTCTCTCCTTCGCTTCCTGGCCGGCCGCGGGTCGTTGCGCGGTTCCTCCACAATAACAACTAAAGTAACTTTTGCGTTCCCCTTGCAGGGACCTCCTTTTTCCCCTCCCCGATTTTCTTTTCTTCCCCACGAAGGTCAGAGGATAAGTTCCTTTTTAGAGTGCAGCGAGAAGATGTCTAGGATATATGGAGTGATACCATATTTTTTTTTTTTTTTGTTTTTTCTTTTTTTTTTTTTTTTTGGACCACGCCTAGCCGGATTAATATGCATCTCATCCCGCGATAAAGCCTTACCCGGGGGGGAAGGAAATACTCCCTTTCCTCTTCCGGCGGGCATGATAGTCAGAGGAGGACTCCACTAGATTTTTGACAGGCACTCATAGCCTTTTTCATTTAGATTTGGGAATCCTCCCTTAAGAAATACCAGGATTTCGACTCCCCTCCTTCCGCTCTCACCGGCTTTTTCTTTACTTAAGCTACGACAATTTTTTCCCGGCGTAGGAGTAGGAACCTGCAATGTTTCTTCATTTCTCCCTCCCCTGAGGTAATAGATTGGGAAACGCCTTCTTCTCTGCGTAGATGGACCCCGATAAGAAATGACTTGGATCAAGGAAGAGATCTGGTCCAGTCTCAGGAAGAAGAGGGAGGAGACTCCTTTTCTAAATTTTCAACCGAGATGAAGGAAGTCTCTCTCCCTACCCTATCTTTCAGGCGCTTGTGACTGATCTCTGACCATCTGAGTCTTTGGTAGACTTTATAATGTCCTCGTTCCTCTCCTTAAGGAGACTCCCCTCTCTTTCTCGCCGATCAGCTTAGGACCGATAGTAGCCCCTTTGAAGACCTCTGGCGGGCCCTTTGCAGCTAGAGAAGTCCTAGGTCGTGCTCCCCCTCGAGGATGCCATCTTGTTCATCCTAATTCCTCAGCCAAAACCAGCCCCCACGTCCTATGAACGGGGTCATTATGACGGGCTGTGGCTTCCCCCCCCAACCTCCTCCTGCCATCGGCAGCCAGCAGCTCCGTCCCTTCTCTTTCCACCATCATCAACGACATCTTATCCCCTCTTCAGGTCGAGTCTCGATCCCCTTGTATTCGATTCCTTTGTGGATCCGGTCGACTGTTCGGCCCCACTTTCTCCTTTAATCTCTCTCAGGCATTCCTACCTTCACCCTTACGGGCGCTCAGGACACCCCCCGGTCCAATAATAGGAATTTGCCCCCCTTCCCCTCGGGATGGCGTGTAGTGAGCACCTGCCCAGGAGTAGGGCGGCACCGTGCCCCGTTTTCTTCGCGGTAATCGAAACTTCTTTTAGGACTGCGGGTTATCTATATATTTTAAGACTAATACCTTTTTTTCTGAGGAGACTGTTCGCGCCAAAGCGTAAGTTACCGATCTTACGATGTACTCACGCCCTTCTTGGAAAGGACGGCCCTTTTTCTTTGAATCTCTTGCCCACGAATCCCCTTTGAAATTAACGGATCGATTGATGTTGAGTACTTCACCTTTCTTCCTCTTGAAGAAGTAGTCCCTTTGAACTATTTTCCGATGAAGAGAGACGATTTTTCTTCGTCGCGATTTGGTTAAGAACGTCGAAGGACCAGGACAGGTGACTTTCCCCTGGCCTAGAGATCGACCCCATCTTTGGGCCCTGATGTCTCTTTATTGGTTTGAAGTAGAGATGGCCAGTTCTGGCCCGCGCAAGTTAGCGATGGTTTTCTTTCTAAACATTAAACCGTTAATCGGCTTTTCTTGTCTCATTGTTGGCTTTGAGGACTTTCGAGACTTTCACCTTGCCTTTTAGGCTTCCTGGCGCCAAGCTTTTCTGCTCTCCGCTAATGGCCGCATCGCTTTCCCTCTTCACGCAGCCGGCTACAGGTCTCGACGCTCGTTCGATTTACCCCCATCCCTATGACAGTATCGTCCCCTCCCCGGCGACAACCACGGCATATGGTGAGCCAGTCAGCCCCCGCAAGATGGGCTTTCTTCCTCTGAAGGCCCTTCTTTAACACTTTGTAAATGGAGCCGTCACAATATTTCAGAGCGAGCCCTCGTCTGATGTTCTGGGAAGGAATCTCTCCCTTCCAGTCTGCGATAGTCCTACGACTCTCCCCTCGTTTCGGGTCCCAGCGAGATTTTGCGCCGATGCGATAATGAGACCCCTCTTTCATTCCCTCTCTCAAAGATTTTCTTCCCGGCAGTTAGAAGGATTGAAGAACTTAGAGCCCATTCGAAGTAATCGAAACCTGCCCGTGCCCGATTCGTAGGGGACTCCTTTCTGAAAGGAACAGCTTTCCCCTTGCCCAGGACGAACGCAGAAGCCATTGTTCCCAGCCTCCTCGGCTAGACAGGCAAGACCGGGTCAACCTTTCCCCGGCGGATGCGACCGTCCTTCTTCGAGCGCGGTATAGAAGTTCTCCTCCTTCGAGCGCGACGCTCCTCTTTTCTTTATGGTGAGGCACTAATAGAGCCCCCCCCCCTTCCTGCGTCCCTCTGCATCTTTCAGGTCGAGCTTTGTGGTAATGTTTCCTTCCTAACCGCGTCACTTGGTGGCTCGTTGAATAGACTTTTCTCAAGCGCCCTTTACTTTATTTGGGAATTGTGGTTTCTCTCCCGCTCGGCGGCCCCCTTACGATTGACAGCCCCTTACTTCACCACACCGTTCCCTTTGCTGGCGCGACAGAGGCTCGGCCTTTTCTGTCCCGAAAGCCTTTCTCCTTGGCGAGCCTTCTTTAGTAGAAGTGATGATTTTTCTTCCCTCTACATGCCCGTGGGGCGGCGGGGCTTTTCTTCCGTGATAGAACATTCCCCCCCCATCCTTAGACTACCGTTTTTTTTCCTCCGGTCGCGTTAATGAGGTGGTACCTCTTTCCCCCCCCTTCTAGGTCCCCGCGGATTCCTTCGAAAACCACCTCGCCTCTCGTTTTGGGAAAGAGGAGGCACCCTTTTTTTTTCCTACCGCGAAACGTTTCCTCTGACTCCCTTTTTGCAACGATGAGGATGGTTGAGCCTCCCTCCCCCTTTTGTTTGGAGATATCATCTATCCCTTTTTGTTGTTGAGAGAGATTATCGCCACCCCTTTGATTGCGAAACACCGCATCTGGAGAAGCCCTCTCCCCTGAGGTAGGAGGTCTAATCTCTTCGGAGATGTTACAGGCACCTTTCTCTTTTTCTACGCACATGCCAGCTGTGATAGATCCAATCAGATCATTCCCCCCCTCGACCGTCTACACCTTTGAACCACGTTCGAGCCGGAATTGGATGTCCCCCTGAAATCCCTGTCCCCTCTTCAGGTCTATATTAAGCCATATAATTTTCCTTCCTCCTCCCTTCCTGCCATAGCCCGACCACAGTCGAACCCCGTGTTTTTTGATTTTCTTGCTGAGCCTCGTCGCGCCATCCGCTTTCTTTTGGGTGAAGTAGCGGCCTGTGCCTTCCTTAAGGGCGCCCTATCTTTTCCAATTCCAAAATAACCTCCCTTCTTCCCTCCCCGTCTGCCGGACCCTTCTAGTCAACTCGATTCCTCAGACACCATGACCACGACCCCTCGGGCTCCGATCCGAAGTTTGCTCCTCCCTCTTTTTCGGCTTCCTCCTCTCTCCCTGAGGATCGGTAGAGCTCGCCCTTTTTTTTTTCTTCATGCTTTACCTGATATACAGATCAGAATGATTCTCTAATTGCCGGCTCGCCGCGTCTTCCCCGGCGGCGTATGAGGAACCTTTCCATTCGGAACTCTTCCCTAAGAAACGGGCTGACCTTTTCCTTTCTCTCGCCATAGAGCTCCAGGAGTAAGCATTTACTGCCGTCCCTGTGGCTCATCGCCGGCGTCCCTTCGGAATTGCATCGTCCTTCTCCCTTTCTTACCATGATCTCATCTTCTGTCATCGATGGGGAACCGACCTTCGTTCTCTCCCCTTGGGCCTGATAGAATCGCCTTTAGGTCCCCCTTTCGACCTGCCAGCAGCGCCGGCAGCCCCTGAGGGCAGCTCCCTTTGCCTTCTCCTTTCAATTCACCCTCCTCCTTCTTTCGCGTTAACTGCCAGAAGAGCGCTTCGAGTGGGCTCGCCGTGGTGTCTTTCGTTGCGATACTTCCTTTTACTCCATCGAAGAGAGTCCTTGATCGGTTAGGCCATACTGCTGCGTGCCCCTTTTTTAGGCCGACCTAGAGTCGGCCTCCCTAGAAGAGAATCTCCCTTCTTCGGAGCCCGACCACGCCCCCCTCCGGGTGAGTCTCCTTTTCCTCGCCAACATGAGCCACCCTCTCCAGGGTGTCCTCTCTTCTTGTGCTGGATCCCCCACCATCTGCGACGCGCGATCATACAGCTGACTTCTTTTCACCATCATCAACGTCCTGCAGACATCTCAAGCTGGAGGCCGTTCTTCGAGTCCTTTACTTTCGACATTGTCCCCTTTTCTTCCTCAGGAGCGCCGTCAAAGCCTGTTCGGCAATCGGCGTCCTCCTCGGCATCGTCATCGATCCTTTCCTCGCTTCCGCGGCGATCCGGCAAGTTTTCTTCTAAACCTCATCTTCCTCCGTTGCAGTTACCGACCAAGGGCTGTTTGCGTTTTGATTCCCCTTCAAGCCCGGCGGCCGGCTTCCTCCCCGCGTAGCTTCGCTTTTTTTTTGGTCTTGTTTTTCCCCCTCTATCTCTTTACTCATCCCCCCTCCTTTAGAGAGATTTGACCAGCCTGCTTCCAGATTCCCCTGTTATGACCTCGAAGCGGTCTTCCACCGGCCTCTGAGTTGAAGCTATTCTCCTCCCTCCCTGACCGCAGACACTTGCTGGTGAAATTAACTCTTCTGCCTTTTCTTCCCTGTAGAATTCTTTTTCCGACGTAGCCGCGGACAGCCTTTTTCTTGGTAGGATTTACTTATCGATGACATTATAGCGCTTCTCTCCGAACCGGCTGAATTCCTCACCTTCCGGAGACGTCCAAGGCTCCCCAGACCTGACAGGCATAAAGCTTTTCCTTTGATGATGGTTACGTATCTGCTTTTTTTTCCCCTCTTCTGCAAGATCGCGCTTGTGGGTGTTGAGAGCGGTTAATAACCGACCAAGTCATCGGCGTGAGGATATAGTTGGATAATGTGGCTTCCCCTGCTTTCTCGGATTAAAGTTCTTCAAAGTCCAGCCTGGCCCTCGCTGCCTCTGGCCCCCTCTTCTCCCCCCCAGTGGAAAGAAGACGGGCGGACTCTCCGAGGGCGACCTCTTTTCTCGTCGCTGATCGCTCGGAGAATTGAGTAAGTCTCTTATCGTCAAGCGGCGAAACCACCAAGGCGCTGAGCCAGTCATGAAGATAGGGTAGGGGGCTCCCCCCGCGCCGGCCGTCATTCCCGCACCATGAATCGGCCCCCTAGCAGAGTCGCCGCCCAGCCTTTCCCCGCGCTGCTGGAACGTCTTTCCCCGGAAAGCTAGCTTCCCGAAGGCGATGGAGATCGCCCCCCCGCTCAGTACGAAAGGTCGTCCTCTACCGCGGGCTCCTCTGGTCTACAAAGTGCATGGCGAAGATTTCCCTTTTTTCCTCCGCCGCTCCGGAAGATGAGCACAAGAGGTCGTTTCTCAGGCTGACGCGTTGAGCGCGATGGCGGACCAGAATCGAAAGCCGGTCCTGCGTGATCGTTTTTTTAAAGGAAGAATTTCGAGGAATGTGCCATTGCCAGACGATCCCCCCTTCGCTCCTTTCTTTTTGCCGCACGGCAGCGGAATCGTCTGGACCCCGATAAGCTTAGCCTCGCAGGTAAAATGCAGATAGCGGGCTCCCCCCCTTTCGCGCCGCAGGAGTGTCTTATGGGCTCAACTCCTAGATCAAACATGTGGGCGCCAATATTAATTTCCTCTCCCGGTACTTTTTTCCAAGACGATAATCGTCCCCTCTTTTCCTTTTCCTCGCTGGGTCCGTACGCCGGCCTATCGACCTTCATGCGAGCGCCGATCTGCCGACCTTCTTCCCCCCCTGACCGACGGCAGGCCAGCTCCCCCAAGCGTAGAGCTGCTCCTTTTTCGGAGCGCGTAGCGGACAAGCCTTCTTGGTCCTGGCGAGGTGAGGATAGGAATGCCCTGCCCGGGGCCGGGTTGCCGTGATAGAAAATAGGAAATCCCCCTTCCCCCTTCGAGAACGGGTGACAAGGCTGTCTCTTCGCGTCTTCTTGTTTCGCATGATATCCCGCACCCCTAGCCCCCACTTTCGTCGAACACCTCGACGTTTCTTCGGGACAGAGGCGGCTTCAGGCTCTTTTCCCCCAGGTTTTTTGGCGGACCGATGCGGATGTGTCCCTGAGCACTTTTTCTTTTGCG
>Ga0179591_1306588_pt1 | contig 11570 bp, 14 predicted proteins | sample CZOMad2_1_08_16f_FD_182891 | JGI IMG/M metagenome (GOLD analysis project Ga0179591, IMG submission 182891) | Vadose zone soil fungal communities from Angelo Coast Range Reserve, California, USA - CZOMad2_1_08_16fungal (PacBio error correction) | ecosystem: Environmental > Terrestrial > Soil >... | reverse complement strand
CCTTGTCCATTCTCTTTTACGATCCATTTAACCCCACCAGCCACCTGAACTTGACCCTTTGCACTGCAGTCTATGTCATTCTGGGATTTAATCACGCTCCCTGCCAGGTTGATAAACTTCCCGACATCTTTACCTTTCTTTTTCTTTTCTTTGGGGACCGATGGTAACATCCACGTCTTTTTTCTCTTAGCCGGTTTCCCGCCTCTGTGTCCGACACGTACTTTTTGACCTTGGTCACGGTATCTTTTCGCCTGTTCTGATAAGTATACCCCAATGATTTCCCCCCCCCCTTACGGAACACGCCAAGCCCTTCCTTTTCTGGCTTCCCTTCTGAGATGCCGAAATGAGTGTTTTCCAATTAGAATTAGCTTCCTAACAGCTTTCTCCACCCCACCCCCTGACGCCTCCTTGCGGACCTGAGCCATGGAACATTGGAATTTTTATGGCAAATGTTCCCGCCTACCCAACCTTAGCCCTTTTTAAATCTAGAATTCTGACAGTCCGTCCGAAGCGCCGCCTTTTTGTGCCGCCAAACCCTTACTTCCCCCCGCAATGAAACTTTGACCTTTTTCAAACCCATTCAAACAGTCTTTAACCAATTTAACTGACCTCTCTTTTTTTTTTTTTTGGTTTTTTTTTTTTTTTCTGTTTTTTTTTTTTGGTTGGTGGTGTTTGGTTTTTTTTTTTTTTTTTTTTTTTGGTTTGTTTTTTTTTTTGTTTTTTTTTTTTTTTTTTTTTTTTTTTTTTTTTTTTTTTTTTTTTTTTTTTTTTTTTTTTGTTTTTTTTTTTTTTGAAAACATATAGCCCGGTTTTTCTCGTACTTATGCCTCCAGACCTACCTACATGGCCTTCACTGTTCTGCCAATTTCAACCCTCGGCTTCCTGTCGCCCAAACCCGCAACTGCTTTTTTGTCATTATTTTTCGTTTTTGTCCTGAGGGTGGCTGCCTTCTAACCTCTGGCCTTTAGGACTATCGACTCTTCCCCCCCCTTTCCGCGCACCCTTTTGCTACCCCTTTTATCAGCCCTGCTTTTTTTCACAGGCATCCGGTTTTTTCACGGCTAATCTCACTCCCTGTGATCGTTCCATGAACCTTGAGTTCCCCCCCCCGTTCCGGGCTTATTCCTCTCCCTCAGGTGATCTTCTTTACAACTCTTGATGGTTTTCAGAAATCCCTTCCTGGCATCGGATTCTCCTTGTGCGCTGTTTTTTTTTCCATGATTCCATCCAGTGAGTAGAAATGAAGTGTTTTTTCGCCGGCCGGGTTCAAGGTAGAACGCCTTCGTTTTTCCATTTTGAGGGCTTATTCCAAGATTGGTAGGGTGTTCTGGTGTTCCCTGCACTCTGTGGAGGTACTTGGCCTCCCCTCCCCTCTCGGTTTGTGTTTTTAGCTGGAGGTTTTCTATTTCCATCCCCTTTCAATTTTAGTAGTTTATGACGCGCCTTCGTCCGTAGCCCAGAGTTTTTATGCCTTGTTACTTGCCCTTATGAGGATGTCCCCTTTTCCCCTTTGTTTTCTTATAGCGATGTTTTGTACGTTTTCTGTCTTTTCGTTCCTAGTATCGACACTTTGGACGGAAGTAATTGTTCTTCTAGCCGAGCGACCCGGAATAGTCTGCACTTATGGTATGTCCAGTTCCCCGTAAAATTGTTAGCTGCCTTTCCATCCGATTTTTTTGTGATTTGGCTTTCTTGGCAAGAAACATCTCTTTGAGTTTGTTCTGGCCTTGGCTTGGTTCAGGCCCCCACAAGTTGAAGATTGGTTAGTCGGACATTTTCTTTAGATTGTTGTAATACGGGGCACCATACGGCCAAGAGGTTCTGCTTTTCCTGCTGGTCCGGGCTCCGGAGGACGTTTTTGATCTTCTTATGATTAAGTTTCTGGCCACCAGTTTTGACTTCAGTCTTTCCAGATTGACTTCAAGTGATTGGACATTATCTCCCCCTCCATTTAAGACCCACCTCCTGTTGGTGTTGAGAAGACGAAGTCCGACCCCAGACCCTTGGCCAGTGCGCCCCCACTATGTCCCCCCCGCACCCTCATTCCTCCCGCGCCTCCCTTTTGGACCTCTTTCCCGCCCCCCCCTTGGGTCATTCCGTCCCCCCTCCCTGCGTGTGTTGCTCCCCTGGAACCCTGCACTCGCTACTTTGACTCCCTTACAGTTGCACCTGTCCCACCCTGAGAAGGCAGCCACCTCCCCCATCCTATGAGGGTGCCCCTCCCCTGACCCCCAAACAAACCCGCGTCCAACTCTCAGACAGGGTGCGGCTGAATGCCCCCTCTCGGAGATCGGGGGGTTGGGGTGTGGGGTGGGTGGCCCTCCTAAATTGGAGGGGATCCTGCCATTGGCCTTAACCCTTCTCCAACCGGCGCGATAACTACTTCCAGTCCCCTCGCCTTCAAATCTGACCCTACTCCTACAAAACCTGGTCGTCCCTTTGACCCCCCAGGTTTTTTCTTGGCAAGTAAGACCCTGATTTCTCCAACACCTTTTTCTTTACGCTCCAGTCTTTACCCCCTGAATATTTCCCCACGGTTGCTGGAACCATCTGGGATCAGCAGTCACCAACAACTGGCTTTCATGCGTCCGTTTTGCTGGTTCGGGTAACTTCCTCCCCAACGAATTGTAAGCCCCAGTCGCACTTCCTGAGCCCCCCCCCCTCCCATGCAGCCCTCCCCAACACCTTGCACCCATAAGTCCGAGGTTCTCCCCGCCAAAGACGCCGGCGCCCAACCCCGGCCCACATCTATGCCGTTCGCTTTTTCCTCCGACTCCCAATACCCCCTACCTTTGTCAAGATAAACAGACCTGGGAGCGACAACCCCTCTTCCTGAGTTGTAAATCCTTAAGAACGGTTAGAGGTCATGTATGAGGGAACCCTCCCTCATTCACGCGGGTAGGTCAGCCTTCCCCCGTCCGCATTATGAGCCCTTTGCCGTCCCACATTTCCAGGTTCTTAGTGACCTGCCCTTCTTTGTTTTCTGGTCCCGGTAACGGTTTCTTTTCCCAGTTTGTGGACCTTGTCGGAGGCCTCTCAGTCCTAGTGCTCGTTTGCCCCACGGGGCCAGCTCAAGTCCTTTTCGCAAAAACTTTTTTTTTGGACCACGGCCCCCCTCTTCATTTCTTGTTGACCTCCCCCTTTCCCCGGCCCGGTTGGTACGGCACGGCCATGGAATCGTTCTCTAATTATTCTTTGCGTTGCTTCTTGAATCCTCTGCTGGTTATAATTCGGGGTTAGGTTGGGGGGTGAGGTTTACTCAGTTTGGAGTGAGTTGACGGGTTGAAATGTACCAGAGAGTGTCCCTTGCTGGGGTGCCGTGGCCAATGGCGCGCGTTTAGGATACCCCCGTGCTTTTTTTTCCGCGAAGGATGTTCCGACTAACGGTATATCGATGGGGGCGACGCTCTTTGGTAGAGCCTTCATTTTGTGAACCCTCCTTCTCTCAGTCCGTTCCTGCCTCAAAAACGGATTTTTGCCTCAGTTTTCGCTGATTCTGGACGTCCTCCTTCTTTCTTCCCATTTCCCTTCCCGAGAGCCCGAAAAGGATTTTTTTGGCCGTTGGGCTCCGTGGAAGAAGGATCGGAGTTGGCCTTGCGAAGCTTGGAACTGATTGACAATTTCCAATGATCTAATGTGAAACGTAGTCCCCTTGCCACCGGCGACTCCTGTTGAGTTACTTCTCGTCTTCTGAATCCCCGGAAAACAGAACGTGTGGGTGATTCTTTTCGGCACCCTTAAGGAGTTGTTTAACTTTCAGACCCCCCCCTGCATTTGCACAAGTCCGTCCGTGAGGTATGTTTTTTTTCTCGATAACCTTTGTCGAAAGAAGGGAAATTCCCCCTTAATACTCAGGGTTGGTTGTTTGAGTCGAGAGTGATCATTGGGCCCCCCACGTCTCGTTATGAGTCCCCCACAGTTCCTACCAACAGCTTCACTCGTATACTTGCAAAATTTTGTGTTGTCACTTTACCAAGGATTTTCCCGCGTTTTCCCTACCCTTCCGTACTCCCGTTATGTTTTTCCTGGGTTTTTTTGGGAAAGATGAAAAATTCCCCCTTCGTCTCTCTTTCGAGTTCCTCTTTTACTCGTGTTTCGTGAATATACCTTGGTTTCACCGATAAAGATTCTCGTTCTCGTTTCCTTTTGAACTCCACACCTCTTTGCCCGTAGAAAAAGCCCCAGCCTCCTTTCTTCCTTGCGATCCCGCTGACTTTCCATGCTCGTTCGTTCAGACTTCTCCCGTCCGAAAACGGACTCCCTGTTTTGGAACCTCCGTCCCCCTGTGAAGTGTTTGTACTTCCCTTTTTCTTTCACTTCTCACTACCCCCACATAATCGCCCCTCCTCGTCACTCTATACAAGATCACCTCCCGGCGAATCTCGTTTGTCGCCGGCTTGCGCCCCCTTTCCGAACCCGAAGGCAACCACTACCTCAGGAAAGCAGTGGCACAACACCCCCTTTACCAACCCGACGACCGACAACAAACACTGAACGACCGCCCTCCCTCTACTCCTTCTCCCCCCCCTCCTTTCCCACTCATTCCCTCACCCTCCCCCTTCTACCCTCTCCGTCCCCCTCCTTCCCTTTTCCCTCTCCCTCAAGAGAATTGACCCGTTGTCTTGTCTGTCTTTTCCCGAGCCCCTGCCAAATAAGACCCATTATAAGGTTTGGCATGTCTTGCCCCAGCCCCCCCCCCCCTTCTGGCAAGAGATGGTAAAAACGAACGTCTTTTTGCGCGTGTTGAATCTTGGTTTTTTTTGTCCTTTCTCGTCCAGGCCCATTTTTCTTGGGCACCTTCTGACGCTTATATTGACCCTCCTCTTCCCCCCCCCCCCAAGTTAAGACATTGGGCCTCAGTTAGCTTGAAACGCCCAGAGGCCTTTCATAAAGGCTTTGACCGGTTTTTTTTGTTTTCCCCGTGCTACTGGGGCTATCATGAGCGTGATGGATAATACACCCTTGCGAAGCTCCGGTATTTACCAATTGCAATTTCCCTCTGTTTTTGTGCCACCACTCTGTTGTCTTCGCCCGAAGGGGTGCTTTCTGATGGGTCTGCTTGGATTGGCTATTTCTTTTCATGACAGGAGGCTTTTCTTCTGTCCGTTGGTCGTCTGAAACCGTGAATAGAAATGTTGGTGCCTCGGTAGCCGGAAGGTTCTGGTTCGTCGTGCCCTGCCTGCAGCCGTGGAGACCTTTTTTTTTCCTTTCTTTTTCGCACCAGAACGAAGGTGTTTTAGTCTGGAGGCCTCTTTCCCCCAAGAACAGTTTCCTGCCGGCGACACTTGTATAAGATGTCTCCCTTTTCCGTCGACCGTTCCGTTTGCTGCGATGACACTCTTTGCTCCTGTTCCCTTTTCCCATTTCCTATTTTTTTTTTTTTTTTTCAGGCTGCCCGTGGATGGGCTGCTTAGCTCTTTAGTGGTGACCAGCTGTCCAGATGGGCCTCTTTGCTCCTGCCACTCGTGACTCTTCCCCTGGCTGGCGTCCAGTTAAGTTCCCTTTTCGACTTTCTTAGTCTTAAGTTGTACCGTAATCGTTTTTGGGTAGGTTCTTTTCCCCTGCCCCTCGCTTTGAGTTTTATTCCTATGCCCAAAGGCAGGGAGTCGTTCACATTAGGATTTGCTTTCCCCGCGCAAATACGGCCCATCCGTTTTAGGTCTTTTTGCCTGGGAATGGAAAGAGCGTCATCCGCCCGGGAGTTCTTTGGTGAATGCGGAATCAGGGGGAGGGCCCCCGTAGGCACCCGTGTCAGTGGAGTTTCGTATTCCTTTCCTTTTCTTCCCCTCCTTCGGTGTTGGGTGGGAACTGATCCCTGCCATTCAAAGATTAAGTGGGCAGTAATTTCCCCCACTTCCATTGTCGCACTTTCCCCTCCAGTCCACCTCTCGTTTATTACCACCGTAATTCTTCCCCCCCCTCCTACCCCACGGGCTGGGAAGTATGGTTTGTTGCATGAACCCCTGTATTTTTGGTTGCCAATGGCCCTATCACACCACTTTACCGCCTCCCTCATTTTTCCGGATAGAAGGACCATCAAACTCCAAAGTTACCCCGATCCTTTGTTCCCCCCTCACCCTGCCCAAGAAAAACCCGACGGTATCACAAGCACGCTAAGATCAGGTCTTTGTAGGGGTTTACAAAGGGAAATTTAAGTGTAAGGAAGCAAATACATTATTAGCCCTTCTGAATGTCGAACAGACATGGAACGTCTGGATCGGAAAACTATGGCCGATACCTTCAAGAAACCGTCAGGCCTGCCCTGCCCCTATTCCTCACACCGGCCAGTAGAGACTCAGTGTAATTGTTGGAAACCTTCCCCGCTATGTACATCTCGATGCCTGGCCGCACACGACCTACCCGAATATTCCCCTTATCTGCCCCTCCATCACAAAAAAGGCGGGGTTCGCAGCCCCCCCCAATTAGGAATCAATTATTTCCCCATCGATTACACCTTACCTGATGCCACGACTCCCCACAATACACGACCCCCCACCAGGACGGAGCAGTCTTACTTGCATTAACGCTTCGCCCCCCCACACTGGCTTTTCTGTTTTTTCCTTCTTTCAGAAGAGCACCCCTCCCCCTCCGCACCCTTAATAAACCTTTTCGTCCGGCTTATGAACCCACTTGCTAGTTACCCCCCCTCTCCGTGTCGAGATGGATGATGGGAACCTAAAAGTCGAGAAGTAGACCAATAAATGGTTTAGTACCCACCCTTTCTTCATGCGAGCAATTCTCGGGACCCCAACCCGGTTTTTTCTTTTCGGTCCGACATATTTGGTTTTTCCTTTTTTCTCCCCCCCCCCGTTTATAACCTTTGTTACAGATTGCGTCGATCTTCCTCCCCCCATCGCCGAGTTTTCTGTCCCTCCAAGCTTGAAATGCCAGTCCCTTCAGCCGACCAACGGGTTTCCAGAACATCAGTCCCTTCCCCCCTATCTTGTTTTTCCCCCACAATCCTCCCCCTCCCCGCCGTTGTTTGATTGGAAACCCCTTCTTCCGGTCTAATATTCTTGTTAAGTTATCCTACCCCTCCTTTTAATGTTGTTACGCCCTTTTCTTTCCATGGAGGTTCGATTCCAACTTCCTCTTCTGGTTCACCCCTTTTGGTTTATTTCTGTTTTTTTGCGTCCACCCCCCTCTCTTCGGCTAAGGGGATCTTATGATGTTCTGGAGGCGATTATTTTTGGAGTTCGCCTATTCTCTGACCTCTCCCTGCTTAGTGCTTTTAAAGTTCCTTTCCTTACCCGAGAAGTATAGTTCTTTGATTCTCCCCCCTTACTATTGACTGCGTACCTTTCATAGTCAAAGTGCCCTCCACGTCTCGCTTTGGCGTTTTGGCAATTTTTTCCTATCTTGATCGACAGCAGCGCGATCCCACTAACTTAGATCGCATGTCCTCTCTACTCTTTCTGACCTTTCTCGAGCTCCTTGGACTTAATTAGTCCCCCCCGAAAGACCGGTTCTGAATGGAGTATTTCGTCAAGCTTCTTTCCAAGCCAACCCTGACCCATTTTGCCCTGTTTTTTTTCTTACTTTCTTTTGTCTTTCCCCTCCCTTGCGAAGAAGAGAGGCAGATCGCTTTCCTCCCTCCTTTTTGGAGATCTAGCATGTTATCGTTTCGACCCCCAGTTATCGATCCAACAGACCCTTTCCCCATCGTCGAATCAATTGCGTTTTTAGGGATTTCCTCCCCTGCTCCCTTGTTCTTATTTTTTCCTTTTTTTTTCATCCCACATGAAAATGGATCAACACTTCCTCTTATCCGATGTCTTCGTTTTGACTCGCTCCCCTCCCTTTTCCCGCTGATATCGTGTTTTCAAGCGACTTTTTTGTGTAGAGATCGCCATGCCGATTGTTACCGCCGTCCTTTCTTCTGTTAGTGTTTCCCCCCCCCCCTCCCATAGATGATTGCCTTAGAACCCCAATTCCCTTTCGGGCGTCCTTTCCCCGAGGCTAATTTCCTCTGCTCATTTTTATTTGCGTCCCCCTCCTTCCCCTCAGCCCCCAAAGAAACTTGCCGTGTGTCTTGCCTGAGTGCAGGGTCTCCCCTTTTCCTTGCCCTTTTTTTCCAACAATCCCGCAAAGAAGGAACATATATACCCATTTTACCCCTCCGAGATGAATTACGTGTCTCGTTTTGACTCCCCTGTCTCCACCCTCCCCCTTCCCCACCCCAACTAGAGCAACCTTACCCCCCTTACCACCCCCCCCCCCCATTTCCCAGCCGCTACCCACCTTATCGCTTGTGAGTACTTTTCCTCCCTCAACGATAAGGCTTTCCTCTTGCACACCAATTTGATTGGGTTCTCCCAAAAGAAAGTACTTTTGAATTTGGGCTTCTTTTTTGTCCAGTCTTCACTTTCGTTCCGCCATTGGCCCCACTCTTAACGGGATATCAATGCACCAATTCCTAGACCTGGGTACACGTTATTCTCCCCCCCCCCCCCCCCCCCCCCCCCCCATCCCTCCCCCCAGTCTCCGGAACCTTTTCCAGGGTTGGGCCCAACCTCTCCTCTAGCCTTGTTATAATAAACTTTTTTGCGCTTTGCCCCCCCTTATTTTTCCCCTTTTTTTTCCCCTCCATGCCCCCCCTTTAGTCCTTGCTTTAAAAACGGCGATGGTTTGAGCAGCCGCCGGCTTGGCGGCTGGGTTCAGGTGCTTTATTTCCCGTTTTGTCCCTTTTTCCTTATACCTTCCTCGTTCGCAAAGGCCTGGTGCCCTCCGTTTCAGGCGTAGCCTCCCGCCGTCCTTTGTCTATTTTTCGGCTGCGGGTTTTGGCGGGTGGATTTCAGCGTTTCTTCCGTTTCTCGTTTAGCCCAGCCGCCGCTGTGTGGGTGTCGTGGTGCCCTCTTTTCCGCCTACTAGTTTTGTCCTTTCTTCTTAGAGCGGGTCGACATGTTTTTTGACTTTTGCGCCTTGACACGTAGTCTATGCCCTTTTTGGAATTGCTCTTTTACGGAGGTGACGGGTGTGCGTCCGTGTTACCGAATAGTTTTTAAAGCTTCCCCCCTCGTGGCTTTCCCCCTCTTTTCAGCCGGATATAGGTGAGCTTGACATATTCTTTCAGTTCAGAAGAGATCTTTACTGGGTATCCCCTTGGTTTGGGGCGTGGAGTTTTTTGTTTAAAACAACATGTGATTTTGCGTTTGTTTCCATTTCTCTTTTTTTCAGGCCCAACCTGAAGCGTGGAGTTACGTTTAGCTTGCCTTGTCTATTCTCCTATCCCCTTTTTATTGAGTTGAGACGGAATCCCTTGTTGGGAACCTGAGGCTTCGATTTCTCCTTGTCCCGTTTTTTCTTTACCCCCGTGGTCCTGCGAGCCAACGCCCCGCTTGCTTTTTTTCGCTTCTTTATTTTCAGCAGAATTTGTTTGTGTTGAGCTAGCCATCCTATCCCCAGACCACGATTCCTGCCGGTATCGTGCCGGTTTGCCCGACGTCACAAAATTAAGATGTGCCCCCTAAAGGTCCAACGCCGAAGTTAGACGAAAGACATCGCGGAGGTAGGCCGAAACATGGGCTAGGGCACCTCCTACACCCCTTAGTGGCATTATCTGAGTATTTGGATCTGGAAAAAGTACTTTAGACTCCCCCCACTTCCCTAATCATCTAATTGGGGCAACCTGAACCAACCAGGCTCAACCCCCAGGCCTCAACTGCCACATCCTCCCAAACGTCGTCGTTTTTCCCAATTCACTGCTCTTTCCAATGAGGGTGCAATAATTCATGACTTTTGTTTCGCACCCCCCCCTGTACTTTCGTGCATGCGCTGGATCGACCCAGTCCTGTGCCCTTTTTTTCCCACCTATGTGCCCTATACCCCTACTTCAGACCCCCGGCACCTGACAGCGGCCCCTATTTACCCCCGCAGTACTTATTGCGGGGACCACCCGCAACTTCTTCGTTTCTCCCCCTTTTTTCTCGCGATTTTTCGAAAGACTCCTTCCTTTGTTAAAATCATTTGCCTTTCCAAAATTGATTTTTTGTCTACGTCAACTATCGCCCCACAGGTGAAACCTTCGCCTGACGAACCCCGAGACATCCCCCATAAACCGGCAACCCCTTGTATCGCTTCCCCTCCGGTGCCATCCGGAGCCCACCAACGGCTTGTTGCGAATGTTTTCTCTTCACCTCGCCCCCCCCCCCCCCCCCCCTCCGTCCCCTTCGAACCCTGTCCCTTTTCCTTGTAGTGAAAACCGGTCGTTTTCCCATCTCCCGGTGCTCGGCCTTCTTCGGGAAAACCCCAAAACTTCCTAACCCAGAGAAGTGGTGAGCCCTTTACTTTACCCCCCGGGTTCCCCCTTTTAGGGAACGCCCCGGTTTCTTTCTGAGTAAGTTGTTATCCCCCAATTTGATTCACTTGTTGGCACTATGGTCGATCTTTCTCGTTCAGTCTGTTTTGCATTTTAAAAGGCGCAAAGTCCTCGTTCGGAAACAAAACCTTTCAACTCCATTTTCAAAAGTCCCCCCACACTTTTCTTGTTGCCGCAAACTCTTTTCCCCGTCAGTAATTTTGAAGTGCAGCCTTCTTATATTTGCTCAGATTCTTGCGGGTCAATTCTCCCCTTAAAGAGTGTTTTTTAATATTGGTTCGGTCTTTCCCTTTTTTTCTTGTCTGGTATTTCCGCTCGTTTCCCTTTCTTTTAGGGTAGTCGTCGTTTGCGGCCCCGGTTGACACCCGGCTACGCGCCGAAGTGGCTCTCCTTCCTCGTTTTCTGTGGCGCTTCTTTGAGTCGCCATTGCCCAGTGAAATCTTTCATCCCTTCGTCTTCCCGAATGTTTGCCACACGCTTCTTTTGTATTCAGCTACCTTCTTGCGACGACGGATTAATGGCATGCTTTCCATTTATGCCTCCCCTCCTTGACCACCTCAAAGGAGGCTTTTTTTCGTTCCGTGTTCCCCCCATTTGGATCGCTCTTTACGAACAGCTTTGACCCTTGTTTTCTCTTTAAATTTCTCCGCATTGTCTCTTCGCCATTTTTAAGATTTTCAACCGGCGCTCGAGCGCCCCTCCTTGAATGAAGATTCCGACCCCCCCCCCCCCCCCTCCCCCAGCAGGCGAAGGTTGGCACCTTTTTTTCCTTGCTTTCCTTGACCCAGTAAAATCCATGGCATACTTCGTACGAATGGGTGTCTACTACAATTTGTAGTCCGAGCCCTTGCCGAGCTAGATCCTTCCCCCTCCGTTGTTGTGTTTTTACGAGATTCTTTTCCCGGGGTTCTTCTCCCTCCCCCCGTTATCGATCCCCCCCCTACCTGATCGTTGTAAGATGATAATGACGTGGAGTTGCTTTCATCAAGTCCTTCAAAAAGGGCCAACATTCTCCCGTTTTTTTTCCCTAGGTTCGGTCTCCAGATCAGTACATTCCCTGCGTGCTTCGCCCCCCTCGGGTATGGCTTTGCGCGATAGACCTTTCGCTGTGTACATTGCGATCCGGGATGTGCTTTCGTTTCCTCATCCTCGATGAGGGCCCATTCCTGCACCCCGCAAGCGTTTCTGGTCGTCCTTTGGCCATATCCCGAATGATCCTGCTACAGCTCGCGTTGCCTTGAGCCAGATAAAA
>Ga0179591_1275435_pt1 | contig 11570 bp, 18 predicted proteins | sample CZOMad2_1_08_16f_FD_182891 | JGI IMG/M metagenome (GOLD analysis project Ga0179591, IMG submission 182891) | Vadose zone soil fungal communities from Angelo Coast Range Reserve, California, USA - CZOMad2_1_08_16fungal (PacBio error correction) | ecosystem: Environmental > Terrestrial > Soil >... | reverse complement strand
GCTCTTCTTTCTTGCCAAGTCTTAACCCATATTTCCCAGTAACGTTGTCAATCCAAGCTACTTTTGAGTCCCCATGTGTCTCCTGCCCCCAAATTACGATTCAACTATCATAGTGTTTTCTCCTCTGTTCCGCCCAAGTCCTCCTTGCCTGCCATGGGTATGGTCCACATCTGCAACTCAGCATCATGTGTTCGATTCTCTCACTGACCCCCTATGTTAGTAATATACACATAGATCCCACCTTCATTGCTTTTCCCCGTCTCAACCCAACCAAGGACCCTTTCGCCAGCGGCGATCACCTCTCCTGTCGACCTATCAGTTTTTTGTGTGTGTGTTTCCCCCCCTGTTGCTTTGTCGTATTTGTCCTTGTATTTCTGTAATTATGATTTTATTGATATAATTGCCCCCCCCCTCTCTTGTACTACACTAACGTGATATGGGTGTTTTCAGATATCCTGTCTTGTCTTATCCCCCACTGTACCCTGGTCACTTCCCTTCCTTCTCGTTTGTTCTCCTCCCCCCCCCCCTTTTTGTATATGTGTGATGTGTTTTTGTCTCTCTCTTCTGTTTTGTGTGTGTCTATGTGTTGTATCTTGTCTATATTTGTGTTTGTATTCCTCTCTCCATGCATTCGTCAATGAATGTATGTGCCCCCCCCCTGTTGTCTCTCAATGTGTGGAGATTTCCTCTTCTTCTAGAGAATCTGCCGATGAGTTTCATTGTTCTTTATCCCTTCTATTTGAGTCAGGTTTCTTCTTTTTTCGTTGTGTTCTCCCCTTTCTGTTTTTTGGGTTCTCCTTTATAAGTGTTATTTTCCTTTGTTACCTAAGGGGATTCACCAACTTGATTGATGATCCCTTTGTGTTTTTATTTTTTTCAGTTTTTGTTTTTATTTTGTTTTTTTTTTAGTTTTATTGGATTTTTTAAAAGTTGTCGTATGTTCTCTAGTTGGATTTTGTGTTTTATTTTTAGTGTGATTTTTGTGTATTTCTGTATGTGTGTATATTATAGCTTCACTGCACTACTTGTTGTGGTGTTCCTTATTCTCAGGCCCGCTGCCCCGTGTCTTTCGTGACACTTTTTGTTTTCCTTTGATGCTCCCACTGAATTATCATACTCGCAGGTTTCCAGCGCCATCCGGGTTTGTTTTTCTTGCGACCGGTTTTTTACAAAGCTGGGCTCGCGTCGATTCTTGTTTTCCCCCAGTGCTTTACTGTCTGGTCTTTTCCCGATTTTACCTCTTCCGCCTCCATTTCGTTTTTTCCCATTCTCGTGTTCCAACCCCCCGCGGACACTCAAGGTCCCTTGCGCTTTTTTTTTTTCCCCCCCCCCCATTGTTTCTCAAAGTTTTCTCTTCAAAAGCTTCTTTTTGTGTTCGGGGATTTGTCGCCCCCCCTCCCCCCTTTTTTTTGGTCGATTTTTCAGATTGCTTCGCTACCACCTTCCCGCGTTTAGGCTTCATTTTCGCTTTCACGCCTGGCCCTGTTTCACAACTTCCCGTCATGTTTTTTCTGACAGAATATGAGGTTTTTTTCTTCTAGCGGCTTTTTACCGAGTTTTTTTCCTCCCATGTGTGTTTCTTGGCATTGAACCTGTGCGCTTTTTCATGGCAAGTTTTTCCATCTGCAGAAGTTCTTTGGATTTGAGAGGTTCGGCTATTGGTTTGGTCGGTATTAATGACAGTTTTTGAATTTCCCTTTGATATCCATGTTTGGAATCCTTAACCAATTCAGTTCAGCCCCTGCCCCGCCTCACATTCTGACCCCTTGTCGCGTACCTTGCTATAATTTTTCAACTCCTTTTTTTCTCCATCCCCACTTTTTCCCCCCATTTCCCCCATCCTTTTTTCTCCCCCCCAGACATGTCCTGCAGGTTGTTTGAATACCAAACGGAACGCACCTCCCTTTCCCTTTCTCTTTCCCCTGTTTTAAAACCACGATGGTTATTGCCCCTCTTCGTAAGCTTTGTACCATATTCCCCCCCCAGGTCCTTCTTTCTCGAGCACCGTCGTGTTCTCTCCTAGATAAATGGGTGGTCCTTAATGCTTTCCAAGCCTCCTTTTTTCCTAAATGGCAGCCCGAACCCCCAAGTCCCCTTGTTGTTCACCTGGGGGGGTAAACCTCCGGGATTACCCTGCCTTTTTTTAATTTCTTTTTTCAATCCCCCGTCCTCCTGACCCCCTCAAGGGGGTTATCCTATTGCTACATGATGATGTCATGCGGTTTGTTCCTTTTCAGATAGTCTTCTTTTTTCTCGTGTATTACCGACTGATCCCATTGAAACTCGTAGGTCTATGTCCCTGTGCGTCCTGTCCTTCGCTTTTCAATTCACCTATTACACCTCCCTGATGTCTCTATCATAAAAAACCCTCGGGCCCGATCGTCCTTTAAGTAATTCCCCCCCCTACGAGCCTTTTTTGCAGTAGTGACAACCGTCCCGACTCCTACCTTCGGGAGGGCACCTTCTTTCCCCTATTCGTATCTCTCTATTTTCCTCGTTTGGTGTTGTTGCTAGTCGTCACTTTCTTTTCCCTCCTAGAAATGATTTTTCTTTTTTCACAGGGTGCCTTGGTGTACCCTTTCCCCTATTTATTCCAGGCGTAGCTGTGACCAGTTTTCTCCCTAATTTTTCTTTTCCAGGCTTAGTCCCAGATGTTCTTTCCTTTTTTTTAGGACCTTTACTCCTTTACCTCATACCCCTTCTTTCCCCCTGACCTTCGTTTTATCATACAAGAGACAATCAGATCAGATGCGCCCCCTTGCACCCCCTTGCCGCCTTTTCCGCAATGACTTCCATTCAACCAACCGTGTCAACTGATTACGGCAGTTAATACTGTGTGGTAGTGACCGCATGGATGTAACAACCCATGATGGTCCAAACCCCTTTACCAAAGTGCGTTCGTGCCATTTTCCCCCTCCTTAGTGGACCTTCTTCCAGAATTTTAGAATATAGCATTTTCTTCTCCTTCAAACATTGCGGTCCTTAACCACTCCATGGCCCTTACAACGCTTCAGAGGCTTCGGCCCTCCCATCTTTGTTTCAAACCCACCCCCCCTTCCTGGGTTTCTGCTAACTCCTCCATTTTTATTTCCCACCCTGCATGACTTATTGGGGTAGAGTCCCCCCCTCTGTCCCTTTTTCTCCATAATGCTTGGATCCCCCCCCCCGGTTGTTGAACCCGGATGTGGATCCACCTGGGCGCGACTTGTCAAACAGGCTCGAAAGAACCGGAATTTTATGGGGACCTGGGCCAGACCGCCATTCCCCCAACATTTTATTCCTTTTCCCCCCCCATAACATTCCCTCCTAAGGAATCCCTCCACTCCCCTTCTCTGATTACTCCCCCCCACTCATAACCCACAGGCCCCCATGCCACGGCCCCCATTATTTCCCCCCGAGAACCATCCCGCCTTCTCCGTCCACCCCCCACCCCAGAATCTTGCGGCCTCACAGTTGACCCTTTTCCTTTTTTCTAGCTTCGTCTTTGTTTTATCGAACGTTCAGGCGTCTGCTTCCCTCTATAGATTTTAGAGTGAAATGTCCCAAAAAGTCTTCAAACTCCTCCCCCCCTGGCTGACTCTGATGGAAGAGAAGCTTTTCCTCCCCTCCCTAGTTGAGGTCCTCCCCTGAAAACCGAAGGAACCCACCGGGTGTTTTTTTTTCCCTCGTACTGTGCTTTTCGTCCCTGAATCAGATCGGATGACTACACCCCTCACCTCCCTCCCTGTAAAGATACCGACTTTTCCGCCCCCCGGAGTTTTGCACACAACTCGCCCCAGCAACTTCTGTAGTTATGTTTCCTCATTCTTTCTCCTTGATGTGTTAATCAATTCACCCAACAGTCACGCACTCTGTTTCCCACGTCCCTTTCTTGAGCCCACTGTACTACCTTCGTGGTGGTCAATTTTAACCCCCCATAACCATAATCTGAGATCTCTCCTTTGCCACTCCGAAGGCCCCGGTCTTTTTGAGTTTTCAAGGACCCCTCCCCGTTTCCGTCCTTTTGGAGTCCCTTCTCCCCTGCATATTGACAGTTCATTGCCTACCCGTGAAGGCTCGAAGAACTAACCTACAACCCTTTCCATTTCCGTGTATTTTCCCCCAGTCTAAATGTACCCCCCCTTTTCACCTATAGGTCGCTTCCGCGCGTCCTTCCCCCAAAGTCAAAAGATCCCTGATCTCTTCTTCCCCCCCACGTCATTGACGAGGCATGAGATTCATTGTTTGAAGTGATCAGGACGCTGAAGACCAGACCTTGGCACAATCCTACCTTCGCACTCAAATTTCACTTGTTCGAGTATACAAAGACCTGAGTCTTGAGTGGTCCCGGGTTCTCCTCTTTTGTCATTATTTTTACCCTCTTTGAACGTGTTTGCTTTTAGTGGTATAAGGTTTTTTCCTGATGATGGGTCTCTCGATGTATACGCACGTTCTATCTACTCCCTCAAAGGTTTCCTTAATCCCAGACCCTCAACGCCTCTGTTATCTCTTAACGTAGCACCTTTTAGAGGGCGACCGAGTGGGGGTGGGAGGACCGGTCACCACAAACTAACCCACAACACCAACCCCAAACCCTACCGCCCACATAAAAAAGTATCCCCCATCCCCTCCGGTACTATTGTCGCTCCGGTCTTCTTACGAGGATCCATCTTGGATTCTTTGACGGCCCGTGATAACACCGGAAAGATGTGGAATTAAGGACCTAGCAGTCGGCCTCGGGGGATCTTTTCAAAATGGAACATAGAAGTAAGATCCGGGTGCCCAATTGAAAGTTTTCTTAATTTTCGTTTTGACCATTGTAGACTCAATTCCGAGGTGACACGGACTTTCCTCAGGAAGTAAGGGCCATCTATCGAGTCTGGGTTCCTTTCATCGTGTGGTCGGAAGTTGTATTCAATCTTCAAATTAAGTTCCTTTTCCCCAAGTAAAATATGAATAGATCCCTCCCCCTTGATGACTATGGCCTAACAATTACTCAGGTTTCACAAAATCGGCGTGATGACGATGTTCCTTCCTTTTAGGAGGGATGTGCGGGTATGGTAAACCTATTTCCAGGCTTTTCTCTCCTTCTTGTGTGGAGGAGCTTCCCCATAACATAATACATTTATCCTAGATAACTTTCGTCTTCCATCCCCCCCTTTTTTGTTTTCTTGATTCGTGGTCCCGTCTTCTCCCCCCCCCCCTCCCCGTCCCATCCTGGTCTCTCTAAAACATTTGCGACTGATGCTTACCCCCTTGTTTTTTATTGGGTCTCCCCTTGGATTTCGTCTCCTTGTCACTTTTATACATCGAGTAACCATCCCTCTTCCCTGTCAGGTGTTTTTCCAATAAACCCCCGTTTTGATTTGTGTTACACCTCTGACAATGATCCCCCTGACCGCAAAAGGATATCCCCCCAGCCTGCACCTCTGTTTTGTCAGGTGTATGACTATGCGGCGGTCCTTTTAGATTGCCCAATCTCTGCTGATATATGAGGATACGTCCCCCCAGGGACGCAATAAATGCTAGTTCATTAAGGTATTTCCATTCTCTCAATGTCAGATTCACTCGTTTCGCTCTACAAAGTGACCGTCTCTTTTCTGACTCTCTTTGTCCCCTTCTCTCCGACTCCCATGTCCCATTTTTTTAGCCCCGTACGTTTCGTCCTTCACTAGACCTTTAAGATCACCTTACTGATCAATTTGTCTATCACAATCTTCCCTTTCCCTCCCCCCCCCCCAACCTCAACCCCATTACCTTGGTTGCTTTTTCCCAATTAGCTGAGCAGGATTTTTTGTAATGTGGACGTGTTGATTTTTCACACCCCCCTGCCCACGGGCGGTTTCCCTTTTAGCTTCCCGACGATTAATGTGGGCCCGTTTTTCCAATTTGACCCGTTAATGTATCTTCCCTATAATCTCAAAGGTGTCAATTTTTGAAACTTTTTTCCTTCCGTTTGCATTGCTCCGGTTGGTTGACCCACTCCTTTCCTTTTTCCTAGTCTTTTTCCATATTACCCCTGGTTCTTTTTTTTGTCCTTACCTATCATAGGAATAACTCAGCTTTTTCCCCCCTTTCCTAGTTTCCCCCCCCACTCGTACTTGCAGTTTCCTCGAGTTGCTCGCCCCTCCAATCTTTCCGGGATTTTATACACCATACTTTCTCTCCGTGTGTGGTTTTTCATTTTTTTCCCATTTTTCAGCTTCCTGAACCTCTCGTCCTCCGCTATGACACCGAACTTTTTTTCGCTTTTCCCCGACAGCGACGGATTCCCCCCAAGTCTTTTCTTTGAATCCCCGCGTTTTTTTGTCCGTCTATGCATTTTACAGCGGTGCTACTTTTTCAATTTTCTCGTGAGGTACCCAGTGTTCTTCGGGGCCTCCACGTGGGGTCCCTTTTCATGCTGGTGTGACGCACCCTTTCTCATTTTCCGAGGTTGTAGGGCCTTCCACCAGTTGTGGGTCGGAACTTGCACCTCTTTTTCTGAGCAGGACAATTTACCCCATTCTTCCCCTTTGTCGTTCCTTTGAATATAACTGTTTTTCAACCTCCTTTGATAGTAACTTCTGTAGTCCCCTTCCACTCTGACCGAACCAAGATGTCATTGCCCCCTTTTTCACAAAAACCCCCCCCCTTTCGTTTCAGTCTCAGTAAATTAGTCAGATTGTGGATGTGTCTTGGGCCCACGTTTTTCGAAGCCGCTTTTTCGTCCCGCTACCAATTCTACCAATTCTTTTTCCTTCTTTCTCCCATGGTGTCTACCCCCATCTCTTCTAAATTTATCAATCATCATCTTCTTGAATCCCGGAGCCCGAAGTAAACCTTTTTCCGGTTGTGGACCCAGTTTCTAGGTGCTTTCCCCTCCACCATGGTGTTAAGGAAGTATCTCCATTTATCCCCTTTTCACTTTTTTGGGGATTTAGATTATACTGATTCATCCCCTTGGGCTGCTCATCTTTATTGTGTCTTTTCTGTTTCTTTCCCTCCTGATATGGCAATGTAGGTATTCCTTTCCTATTTGATTTCCTTCTCTCTAATTTCTTCCCCATCTTTCTTCGCCTTGAAAGTGTCTTTCAGCATGATTCTCCCCCATTTGATCGTCATGTACTCCTTTTCAAATGAAGCCCTTTTCTTTTTCACTTCCCCCTTTTGCAAATGCCCTTCCCCCGACATTGAGTTGCCCGAGGACCATTCTCAGCAGTCCTACTCTTTCCTCCAGTTTTTCTTTTGCTATGGGTGGGACTTTCCCCCTCGCCCCCTCTTTCTTTTCCCCTGGTTTTCACCGGGTTGTCATGGCCCACAGAGACTTTGAGAGTAAGTATTCTGTGATACGGTTCCTCGTTTTTCTCCCGAAGTCGTCTCCACTCTTTGAGGCTCTCCTACCCTGTTTAGTTCTAGTAACTGCAAATATTTCCCTACTTACCGACTGATTTTTTCTCAGTCGTTCACCGAGAAATCCACCTCCTTACCTTTCCCCCCTGCCTCCTTACGAATTGATCTCCCTTTCCCCCCCCCTTCCCTTTTCAATAACTTCAACGCAAGTTTTCCGTTGCCACCTGCAAAACTTTCCACAAACAGTTTACCCCCGTTCTTTTGGTCTTCAAGGTAGTTACTCTCGGACATCATTATTTACCTGTCCCTATTATAGGTCTATCCCCACTTCCCTCTTTACCCTGCTTTTCCCCCTCTTGGCATGTACAAGCTTTTCCTCCTCGTACTTCACTACTCTAGTTTGACCCCTCCCCCCCCGTCGCTACCAGGTTCGCGTCAGTCCCCCCACTTTGTAGTCTCACAGGAGACTGTTTGGTTCTGTCCCCGATCATTTCTCCCGTGGGCTGTCTCCCCCTTTGGGACCCAGAGTTCTTTCCCCCACGAGTAGGGCGTCTTGTGTCGTGCTGTTGCTGAACTTCTGTTGAAGGTTCCCTTTCGACATGGATATCCGTTCCCCCCCCCTTCACTTACCCCCCCCCCCCGCGCCCTTCTTCCTCCAGCATTATCTACCTTTTTACCCCACTTTCCCCTTCTAACTCCCCTGCACCAATTCTTCAAAATTTACGCTCCTGCCCCGTTTCCACCACCCCTCTCTTCTGTGTGCACCTCTTTTCTGTCCACTTGTTTGCGGAAAGCAGTAGTTGATCGACCATTTTCTGGGTTTTTCGCTATCGGTGGTAGCTTTCGCTGCCCCATTTTCCCAAACCCCACCTGCCGGCAAACCCCCATGATAAGCGAAGTCTTTTGAATGAATCTGTACCGCCCCTTTTAAATGGGTCCTTTTGCAACTGGCCCCCGTCGCCAAGTTTCCTGCAGGCTGGGGTTTTGTTTGAACCTCGTACTGTTGTGGTCCCCCTATAGTGTCTCTACTAACTTACTTACAAACCCATCCCGCCCTGTACCCTGTCCCCAACTCTCTCGTAAAGCCAAGCTTGTGGGCACCCCAAAGCCCTCTTCTGACTTCTTTCCCCCTAACAGTCTGCTACTGTTTTATCCTCCCCTCCTCACCCAAACCGTAAGCAGCTGACACTTTCATTTCAGGACAATCGCACCCTGTTGTGTTTTCTTGGCATATCACTTAATTCCCCCTCCATCCTATTTCATTTTTGCCCCCTCCTCCCATGGACCAAGCGGTGCTTGTTTGTTTTTTCTTCCCCCCATATGTAGGGAGCAATTATCAAAGGTTCTCCATTGATCTTGTTTTTCCCCCCTCCGGATCAGTCCTGGCCATCAGCCTACCCTTCCGCCTTTGAACCCATTCCCAGAGTCACCCCCTCCCTTTCCTTGATCACCTATAATTCCATAGACGACAGCCCCTCTCCTGCCTTGAGCCTCCAGACTGTTGACCTACCCCTTTCCTCCCCCCGATTCGCCTCATAATGTTTCGTGGAATTGACGATGAGACAAGAAGATTGTCGCACTATTCTCAGTTCTCAGCATTTCTCCCCCGATTTGAGGAGAACAGGCCAGAGATTGCCTTCCGGGGGTGTTACCGGGGGCTTTTCCTTCAAGTGAAGGATTTTCCACATGGCCTGCACGTGTGATTTTTTCTTTAACCGTATGATTGCTGTTCTCCCGATTGTTCCTGTGATCCGTTTCCCGGGAAGTCCCTCATCGAAACGACAGAGGTCCCCAAGCAATTTTTCCTCTTTTTCCCTTTCGGATACCGTATTTCCTTTTCGTGCTCGGACCCTGGTAAAAAGATCGGACGCCATTGTCGTCAGCCAGAGTTAATGTTTTTTGACCAGCTTTCTGGAGGATACATCTAGCACCACTTTCCGAAATTCCCCTCCCCCTCGTCGCGTTTTAGGAGACACTGGGGACTCCCCCGTTTCTCTAGACTTCGTTGTGCTTCTCTCATTGTGAACGCTCACGTCGACTCTGTATTTTTTTCTTTCCCTTTGGCCACATCTCTTGTCCATCAGTGTTGTGTTTGAGATGAGTGTTTTCAAGAATGCCCTTCCTTGTCACGAATTCTTCGTTACCACATTTCGCCTTAATTGTACAATTACTATCTTTTTCCCATATCATCTTTTTACTTGGTTTTTCCTTCCCCCCCTGTTTTGCCGCCGTATTCCCTTCTGGTCCCCCCCCCCCTTCCCTATAAGACTGTAGTTCGATGCCTCCCCTCCTCTGATCTATAACCTTCCTCCCTGGCGTGCGTCGAGTGCGGTAACCCCCCCCTTTTCCCAACTGAAATAATCTCCTTGTTCGCTCCCCCACCCAATTGCGACGGGCTTAGATGACCCCCCGTTTCGCTGTTCGGTTTTTCCAGTTTCGTATCGGAATCCTTCTTTTTCCATCGATTCGTTTTTACCATAATACCGAATGTCTCCCTTGTTAACACAACCTCACGTGGCAGGATGTGCTTCTACCAATTGGCGAGTAGCGGTTTTAAAAAGCCACTCTCCAAAGTCCTCATCTTTCTTCTACAGGTGATCACTGTCTGAATCATGGATTCTATTTGGCCCCCAATATTTGTATCCCTTCCCGTCTAGCACCTTTTTCTCATACCGTCAATGAAAGGTTATGTTTCCCGGTTAGTCTTCCACTGTAGCGCTCTTTCTTCACCGGTTTAAGATGCCGTCTAGTGATCCCCCATGTATTGTCCCCCCTGTCTACCCCACGGGCCCTGTTTCCGCTTATTAGTCTAGAGTTCCCCCTTGATTCTTAAGAAGCTCCTTTTGATAATTTTTTTGACCCCTCAAGTCCCTGGGCCTTCCAACCTGCAAACAAATTACCGTCCTTTTTCCCCCATCAATTTTTAAGTCGAGAGATCTTGATTGTTTCCATGTTAATCGGAGTGTACCCCCACTGACCAAGGGACTTTTGATCCCCCTCCAGATGACTTCAGAGGTGCCACTTCGTCGGATTCCCCCTCATTCTACATTCAAATGTGGCACCAGCCCGATAAGTGTCGTTTCTGTTGGAAACCCCATCTTTGCTTTACGAGCGCGTTTCCGGTACACCGTCTTTTTGGGGTGCCCATATACTTTTAGGAATTCAGTCTTCACTCTGTGTTCCCACTATCCCTCAGTTCCTTTTTTACTTTTTTCTCCCTCAAGCTGAAGGGGCTTGTTTTCTCAACATCTTCACAGACGTTTTCCCTGTTTTCTGTTTTTTCGTACCTGTTGGCCTATTCTCCTTGCTTCGCTACCCCTATCGTCCCATGCTCAATCCCTGTTGATCAGACGCCTACTTGTCTCAACGTTCTCTGTGATTCTCATCTTTTGTGGCTGGATTTTTTCCATCTTTTTTTTCATCATGGGTGGTGTGGTGCGTCAACCGGGGAATGCCCGTGTACATTATGACTGCTGTTTGTTTGCCATTGTTCAGAGGCGAGGTGCGTAGTGCCATGCAGAAATTGGTTTCCCTTTTTCTCCCAAGTGTCAGCCAGGACCAATAGGTATTCGATCTTCCCGTTCAGAACCCTGTTCCTTGATAATTGACATACCTCCTTGGTTTCAAACTCTTTTTGTGACATAACACCACTTCTAACCTGACCCTCCCCCCATCCCCTGTCCTGAAGGTTGACCCAAAATTTAGAGATTCCTTTTCACTTTGTCATTGATTTTCTGGCCACCCATCTGGTCTCTGAGCTTTCCCTCCCTTGGTTACACTTTTTTTACCCTGCGGATGCTCAAATGCTTTTCCGTGGGATATCATGCCATGTCTTTTTTTTTTTTCCACATTAGGTCCAAGAATTTACTTTTCTTTTAAATGCAAAGACCTTTTCTTTGGTGGCCCACCCCCCATGGGTGTCAGTGGGACACTTGCTCCCCCAAACCCTTGGTAGGCATTCTGCTTTGATCCATTTCTTGTGTTGACATAGGATATCTAGCATGGCTTTGATTTTGTTTCCTGAGCCTGGGAGTTTTCCTGCCGATGATCCAGTTCCAAATAGTACGTATTCTTTTTTTATGCTGAGTCCTTTACTCGACTCCCGTGAGAAACATCCTGTATTGCCTTCATCTTCTCCCCTTATGTTCCCAACGAGGGTCCCCGATGTAAGGAGCCGGTACTCTCAATGAAGATCGCCAACCCTGTGACCACCACTTTTACCGAACTTTCATGTCGTCAAGGAATCCGGTCCAACATGT
>Ga0179591_1394231_pt1 | contig 11571 bp, 15 predicted proteins | sample CZOMad2_1_08_16f_FD_182891 | JGI IMG/M metagenome (GOLD analysis project Ga0179591, IMG submission 182891) | Vadose zone soil fungal communities from Angelo Coast Range Reserve, California, USA - CZOMad2_1_08_16fungal (PacBio error correction) | ecosystem: Environmental > Terrestrial > Soil >... | reverse complement strand
TTTTTTTTCCTCCCTTCCCCGCCTCCGGACGGGTCGCCTTCGCACAGCGGTAGTCTTCTCCCTTTTTTTTTTTTCCTTCCTGACGCACCCGCACTGGTGGTGATCGAGTCCAGGATTTTTTTTTCAAGGCGTTTCCCCCCCTTTCTCTTCTTTTTTAAGGCACCCACACCGCGAACCTGATACCCATGTCAGCCCTTTTCTTTCCCCCGAGCAGTATTCAGGAAGGGGCTGGGGGGAGACCCCCTCTTCCCCTCTTTTTAACCGTGAGTTTTTTTTTTTCTTTTCAGAAGGTAGTATAACGCCGCAGACTGCCGTACTTTTTTTTTCCCCCTTCTGTCCTCGTTTCTGCGGGATACGAGGGACCACGTTGCGTCCCCCCCCCCTTTTTTCCTTTCATTTTGGGTTTTCTTCCTTTTCCTCCTCTTCGCGGGTCGGTTCCCGGGGAACGGATGTAGACCACCTTCTTTCTTTCTTTCTCCCGAGACACCAGCGTGGAAAAACGCGATCTCTTCTCTTTTTCCCTTTTTTTTCGTTCACCACCTTCCCTCTTTTGCCCCGGAATACCGCCCACAATCCAGAGGTCTGCGATTCCCTTTTCTTCCGATGTGGGGGAAACCGTTTCATGATGGGATCCTCTTTTCTCTCTTCTGTGAGGCTGTTTTTGCTACTTTTTGTGTTCCCCGGTTTCTTTTTTTTTTTCCTGCTCTATTTTGTTTTTCAACACTTCTTCCTTTGTCTTCCCGTCACCGGACCCACTACTACGCGCAAGATCATCACCCCCCCCCTTTTTTTCTTTTCTTGCGCCTCTTTCCTCTCCCTATCCTTCCAGGCACGGAGAGGTTTCCCCTAGGGCAAGAAAACGGGAGTCCTTTTTTTTTCCCTTGGTCGACGGGCTTTCCCTTTTTCGGTGGTCGCGGCGACGGGCGGAATCTACACTCTCTCCCTTTTTAACACCTTTCGCGATGAAGGAGGAGGAATCTTCTTTTTCCCTCTTTTTCAGCCGTCCTTTTCTTTTTTTTCCCCCCCCTACGCCGAAACCTCAATGGACTTCGCCTGCCCCCCCCTTCTTCCCTTTCCGAGTTCGACGCGACGGCCCTTCACTTTTTTTTTTTTCTCCACTACTTCCCCTCTCAGGAAGATCCGCTTCTGTCTTTTCCCTCCCTTGTCTGACACCTACGAAAAGGAGGTGCTCTTTTTTTCCCCCGACTTCTTCCCCTTTCCTCGCAAAAGGAAAAGGGAGATCCGTGGCTCTTTCCCTTTAACGCCCTCGGAGTGGTGGGGAAGCCTTTCTTTTCGGGATTTTCTTTCCTTCCCAGCATGATATGAGATTTTTTTCCTCTCTACCTTCCAAGCTGCACGTTTGGAACAAAGCGGCGCTTTTCCCCCCCCCCCTCGACCTTTTTTTATCTAAAATAAAAATCCCAGACCATTTCCCGTTCTGGACCCTGTCCCCTTTTCCTATTCCGGTCCCGCTGGGAAGACGCCTCCCCTCTTTTTATTCCCCTCAAACTCTACGACCGGCCCCGTTTCTTTTCCCCCGGGTGGCACTGTAAAATAAAAACAGGAGGTCCTTCCTTTTTACCCGATCCTTTTCCCTTTCCCCTGGAATTGCAGCGGCGTAAAGACATCTCTCCTCTCCTTTTGCCTATTCGTGGATCGTTTCCCTTTTTCTTTTCCTTGCGTACCCCCGGACTTTTCCTTTCTCTTGTAGGGCTACGAGGGTTTCGTGATCGTTCCCACTTTCCTTTCCCTACCCCCCGAGGTTCGATGACGCACCTACATCCTCCCCCTTTTTTGTAACTTCGTCCCCCTTTGATCGAGGGAGCTGTCTTTTTTTCTCCATCTTTTGCAGGAAGGGCGATCAATCTGGCGGAAGGCCCCTCCCTCTCCCCCTTTTTTTCTCCCCGGAGTTCTTCTGCTCCCCTTGTCCGACTACGAGGCGATACAACCGTGCCGATACCTTCTCTTGTGAGTAGGCCAGGGATACGGGTCCGCTCTTCTCTTTTTTTTGTAGCTTGTTCTCGCAGGCTATGAATCCGGCCCGCTTTTTTTTCCTCTGCCGATTCATCGTCCCTTCCTCTTTTTTCGCATCATTTTCTTTCTTTTCTTGGAGGAACGAAGACGACGGTCTTCTTTTTTTTCCTTAGGGGTCTCGCGGACCAGCCCCTTTCCCCCTTTTTCTGGTCGAGGAATCGGTGCTGGGCTGTTTGTTACTGTGTATGGAGATCCTTTCCCTTTACCCTCCTTCTCTTCTCTAGGAGAAAGTCGACCCATTCCCCCTTCCGACTCGGTGAAGATCGGACCCAGCTTTCTTCTTCTTCCCTCCTTTTCGTGAACCGACTCCCCCTTCTCCCGGGGAGGTAGGGGTCGAGACGGTTTTCTGTCCCTTTTTTTTTTTTCTCTCTTCCTAGATAATGTGATAGAGATGACCTTTTCCTTTCTCGATCTCCTTTCCCCTTTGTTTTCCACATAGAGAAGATAGAGTCTACTGTCTTCCCCCTTCGTTCTCTCCCCAAAGAAATAAAACCGGGTCCCTCCCCCCCCATAATTAATCTTTTTCTTGGTTGGAGAGTTCCCTTTTTTGATGTCGTGGTTCTTTTCTCTTTCCCTCAAGCGCGTAGCCAGACGGCTGAACCATTCTCCGGATTTCCTTTTTCTTTTTTGGTGCTTTCTCTCCGGAGAGGAGGCTTTAAGAGGACAACAGCGGGATTAATCTTCTCCCCGTTTTGTTGTCTTTTTTTTTTTTTTTGTTTGGTTTGGGGTTGTTTTTACTATTCCTTGAAAAGAGAATTTTTTCCGAGAGACACTTCTCGACCCCGACAGAAAGGATCCCCTTTGTCTATTTTTCCCCACCGAGCACGATGACCGTCCCCTCCCTCGCCGTCAAGGGTATGATCTGTTGTTCCTTTTGTTTGTTTCTTCCCTTTCTTTGTAGACGTTATCTATTAGAGCAAATCGTATCCCCCCCCTTTGCGTATCGCGCAGCACTCTTTTTTCTCAGCCCCTCCTAATCCTAAGACCAGCACCTTTTTTTTCCTTCCGATTTTTCTCGTCTTCCCCCCCTTCTCAAAAAATCAAGTATCTGCTTCGTCCCCTCCCTTTCCGCCCTTCCCCGAGGTCCTTCCCTTTTATCGGCAAGCGTGCCTCTCGTTCTTTTCTTCTACTCCACGATCATTCGTCTTTTTTTGAAGGAAAAACCGGTAGGCCGGCCCTTCCTCCCTAGTCGTCAGGAATGAATTAACAGTCCTCTTCCTTTTTTTTCGTCGTGGCCCCTTTCTTTCCAGCTCGAAGTCGAAGCTTCTTCCACCCCTTTTTTTTTTCTTGCTTCTCCAGAATGAGAGCAGTCTTTCCCTCTTTTTTTTTTTTCGTAAGGCGTTCCCCTTCCTCCTATCACATTAGATACAGGGCAGGGAAGCAGGGTTCTCTCTTTTCTTTTCCCTTTCTTGTCGGTCCTCTTTTCTTTTCTCTAACTCGTTTGAAATCTCCTTTTTTTAGCCCCCCGTTCCTCTGAGAAATTGGAACGCACTGGACGCCCTGATTATTTCTCCCCCCTATTTTCCCCGATAGGAAAGGAAGACGATTCCATTCTTCTTCTTCCCTCTTTCCCCAGTTTGTTCCCCCTTTTCCAATGAGGTTGAGGTCTTCTTTCGGCCACCCTTTTTTTTTATTGTGTCACAGTGCAACCACGGGACCTTCCCTCTTTCCCTTTCTTCCCCCCCTGTCGTTACTCGTTAGTTTGATTTTTTCCTTTTTTTTTCTCTGCCTTCGCCGGAAAGGTAGGTTAAGACTTGCCCCTTTTCCCCCCCCCGTCGATAGTTAGGTCACCTCCCCTTTTTCCTCCATTAGTTTTATGGGAGTTTTTGATTTTCTATCAGGAAACGGTATCTGTGTTCCGTTACCTTCCTCTCCCTGGTGGCCAAATTTTCTTTTTTCTCCGAGCCAACCCGCGCGGCAAAGAGCAGCTGCCCCAGATGCGACGACGGGCCCTCCCCCCCGTTCTGGACTCTAGTCGAGCGCCCCCCTTGGCTTTCTCTTTTGGAAGAAAAGTCTTGGGGGAGAGCCCCTCTCCCTTTTTTTTTCAGGGTATCTCCCCCCCTTTGAAAAGGAAGGCCCCTCTTCTCTCGAACTGATTCTCCTTTGGATCACGGTATAGATTACCGAACCACTATCTTTCTTTAACTACTTTTTAGGAGTCGTCCCCCTCCTTCCATTGAGGGTTAGGAGTAGATCCTTCCCCCTCTTTTTTGTTCACCTTTTCCTTTCTTGGAAGAAAGAATATTTTCCTCCCTTTTTTTTTCTCTCTTTCATTTTTGGGCGGGAACAGTGAGAGAGTGTCGTCCTCCTCCCTCTCAATAGTACCTAGTAGGGCCAGCCTCCCTCTTTTGCTTCCCCCCTCTCCCCCTTTCTCGCATGATAAACCAGCCGTGCCTTGCCCCCTCCTCCTTGCCATCGCAAGTCCGCCGTGCTTCCTCCCGTAGTTTTCCGCTTTTTCAGAGGATGGTGAATTTTTTTTCCCCGCGTATTTTGATTTTTTTTTTCTGCTTTCCTGGTAGCACGTAATAGATTTTTGTTTTTCCCAACGTTTTATTCCTCCCCCTGTGCTCTAAACGGCAGAGCCTCTCCTGCTTTTTTTCTCCATCCTCTTTCTTTTAATCCCATCATGATGAAACGGGTTCCCCCTCTTCTTTTCCCTCTTTTCTTCAGCCTTTTCCTTTTTTCCGAGTTTAGTTCCAGGGATCCTCCTCTTTCCCCCCCCTCCCCTGCCGAGCAGATCGAATCTTTTTTTTTTTTTTGCTTTTCGTTCCTCGTCTCCATATTCTGCAGGGAAGGACCCTGCTTTTTTTCTTTTTCCTTTCGTGCGGACATGCACAGTAAACGCTTCTCTGCAGGTTCCCCCCCTTTTAGGTCGGTATGGTTGGACGCAATTTCTACGTTTTTTTCCTATCATCCTGTTCGCTGGGCCCACACCAGAGGTCGGAAGCCTTTTTTTCTTTCTTTTTGTTTAATGACTTTACTTTTCTCGGATGGACATTCCTTCCTTTTTTCTCCTCTCTTTAGCCTTTCTCCCAAGCAAATAGGATACGATCGGGTTCTTCCCCCTTTTTCTAGGCTCATTTACTCCCCCTTTTCGCGTTGATTCAACACGCGCTCTAGTTCATGTCTTTCCTTCTTTCCCCCCCCACCCCCAAGTGCGGTGCGGTGCCTTCTCGATTTTTTCCCTTTTCTTTCCTTACTACGCTTTTTCCCTTTTTCCCCTTCGCGGGAGAAGGTCATAAGCACCACCTTATTCCCTTTTTTTTTTGTTGTAGAGAGATACGGGTGATGTGACGTCGGACGCCGGCCCTTTTTTTTTCCCCCCTTCGGGTTCCATTTTCTTTTCCCTCTCTAGAAGGACGCACAAGCAATGGTGGTGATACGAGTCCCTTATTCTTCCCTCCTTTTTTTTTTACTTCCACCCGACGACATGTCACAAGGGAGCCGAGGGCGATTCTTCTTCTTTTTTTTATGTATCCGAGGCTTCTTTTTTTTTTTCTTTTCCCTCTCCCACCGAGGTCGCGGGAAGAACCTGCAGGAGGGTTCCATCCGCTCTCTTCTACTCCCTCTACGGATTCGACCTCGGTGGCGCCTCCCTTTTTTCGAGTAATCTCCTTCCCCCATGACCGCAATCGAAATGATCGGCCTCCGTTCCTTTTCGAGCCGCGGTTCGGTTTCCCGGACGGAGAGAACAGCGGGTCGGCCTGCCTCCCTCTTTTCCTTTCCGAGACTCACCCCCCTCTTTTAAAACGCGCTCTTCGTCTCTCTCTTCCCTTTCCCCCCAGACTTTCCAGGGGAGGCTGATACTGACTACGCCAACAATCTTCTTCTTTTCTTTCTTTCTTCCTTGCGTAGTGGCTTTTGAACCCGGTTTCATTGATGGATTAAGTACAGTGATGGATGCGGCACCTCCCTTTCTTTTCTTGCCGGGGAGATCACCCGGTCTCCCCTTTTATGAAGTTCTTCCCCCTTCGGCCGTAACCAGACCCTCCTACGCTTTTCCTCTTCCCTCCCCTTCCTTTTCTCCTTCTCCGAGATGGAGTCAGCAGAAGGTCCAGGGCCACTTTTTTTCGCTGTCTTTTTCCCCCCCGTCACTGGGCGGAGGGCACCGACACCGAAGATGGGTATGCTTTCCTTTCCCTTTTTCGTCGGCGGGAAAAAAAAAATTTTTTGGGGAATCGACACTCGAGCACTTTTTCCTCCACCTCTCTTCCTTATTCTTATAGGCCGAGATCAACGGTCTTTTTCCCCCCTCTTTTTTTTTTTCGACTGCTCCCCCTCACTGGACGGGAGGGAGGACGTCGCCAAGGCCTTTTTGGTTCTACCTTTTCTTCTGATTGCACTTTATTCAAGCTCTCGATAACAGGCAGCCTCCTCTTTTTTCCCCCCCCACGCTGTAACCTTGAGAAACCTTTTTTTTTTTTTTTTTTCTTCCCCGAAAACCTTCTTGTCTTCTCGCAAAACAGGACCCTTTCTCTCCGTATTTTCTGAGAACGTCAGAGGATGGTGTTCCACCCCCTTTCTCTAGCTATTGTCCCCCAGCTGATATGCAATAGTTTTCCCCTTTTTCCACTCGGCGAGAACCCTTCTCCTTTTTTCCCGGGGGCGGATAGACACCCTTCCCCCCTTTTTCCTTTGGGTCCGTGGAAGGTTGACTCCCTCTTTTTTAAGTTCTTTTCGCTGGCAGAAAGACTTAGGAGTAGTCCTCTCCCCTTCTACGACCGGAAAGTAGAGGGCTGTTTTTCCTCCCCTGCGTTTCCCCCTTTTTCCCCCCCAATCCCACCGGAGGCAGGAACCTTTTCCTCCCTTTTTTTCCCCTCTCCCTGGAAAAAAATTGCCGAGGCGTAACGACCCTTTTAAGATTCCTTTTCTTCTTCTCCGGGACGATTCGTGATCGGGGCAGCTTCGTGTTTCCCTCCCCTCCCAAGTGCTCCTCGAGGAGGGCATAAGAGTCTTTTTTTCCTTTTTTTCCTAGTGATTCCCCCTTCCCTCACCCAGAGTTAGATGAGCCTCCACCTTACCTCTCCTTTTTCGCGAAGCGTGCATCGCTTTCCAAGGACTTTGTTTGCCGAAAATCGGTGGCCCAGACCTTCTCTCCCTCCCACGACGAAGGGGCACTTTTTTTTTCTTTTCTTTCTGTCTGTTCCCCCTCCCCCCTCGGCGATAAAAAACGTGCCTATTACTTGTTTTACGACTATGGAGGGAGGACGGGCCTGGTTTGTTTTTCTTCTCTTACTTTCGGGGAGTAGAATTAGCCTTTTTTTTTTTTCCTCTTGCGGAGATCCCTTCTCCGCCTGCACCTCTCCCCTCGGGCGGGAAAGCTGCGGTCTCCTTTTTTTATCCGGAGTTGGAGAAGGTGGTTTTTTCGTCTCTTTCCCGGCCCGATCAACCCTTTTTTCCTGTTTGCTTGTGGGGAGAATTTCCCCCTCTTTTCACTTTTGCCTCGTATCTGTCAACCCTCCCCTTTCTCCTCTGCTCGATAGAGACGTCGACCAGATTTTTTTTTCTCCGTTTACCTCTTCTTCCTAACCTTGAACGACTCGCTTTTCCCCCCCATGTGCTATCCAAGTGATCGGGGAGGTCGTTTTTTCTTTTCTCCGTGTTTCCCCCTCCCCTCTGGTACAACCCGGATAGTCTTCTCTTTTCTCGAGATTGAATCCGCTTTTCCCCCTCCCTTTTCTCGAAGGCTCCTTTTTTCCCCCTAGCGAAGAATCGCGGAGAAGTGTCTCGCCCGTCCCTTCCCCCCCCGCACATCACCCCGGGAAAAAGCAATATATCTCTTTTCTCCCTTTTTTTCCCGATGGAGTGAAAGGGTGATTTCGTTTGTGCTTCTCTTTCCCCTTTCTTCCCTTCCTTCCCAGAGATATTAGCGATCGGGAACCTTCTATCCTTAGTTTTTTTAGAGAGAATACCACTTCTATCACACGTTATAGAAGCCTCCCTTCTTTTGCGTTTTCCCTCTCCCCGGTTTATAGACCCTTGCCCCCCTCCCTTTTTTTTCACTGAAGCTCCTGGTACAGAGAGGTCCCCCCCTTTTTCTTTCTGCCTTATTTTCCCCCCTAAGTCGCAAAGGTGCTCTTTTACGCCCTCGGTTCGAAGTTTTAGGTTCCTTTTTCTCTTTTTGATGGATAAGAAGTTTTTTTTTTCTTTTTGCGATTCTCTTTCCTCCTTCTCGAATTCGCAAAAGCACATGCCCCCTACCATCACCTGGTTGATTCGGGCTTTCTCGATCCCCCTCCTCCCCCTGCGAAAAAATACCTCCTTTTCCCCAATCCCCTCCCTCAGTGGGCCTCCACTAAACGCAGTTCCTTTTTCTTTCTTTGATCCCCCCCCCCCTCGGAGTACAGAGACTGCTTCTTCCCTTTCCTTCTCCACGATTCATCGGAGAGAGGGAACCCTTTTTCCTCCCATCCTATCTTTCCTTTAATGCCCTTAACGGTCCTCGTCTTTTCCCTCGTAGTGTAGGGAACCGATTCCCTTTTCCTTTCTCAAGGCGTGGACGTAGGTAGTGGATTTTCCCTTTTTTTCTTTCTCTTGCCACGTAGTGTAGGCAACCCTCCTTCCCCGCTCCGCCCTTCCTCTCTCACCTTCAGCTAAAGGGACGGAATTTCATTTTTTCTTTGTAGGTGCGGTTTTCTTCCTCCTTTGTTTCGTTCAGTCCTTTTCTCTTTTCGTTGATGACGAGAAAGGACCTCGTTCTCCCCTTTTCAGCCTGGACGCCGGAGTACTTACTTCGGAACTAAGCCGCCTGGTTTTTTCCCCCTCGATCACTTTCTATCTCTTATAGATGTAGTTTACTCCTCTGTCTCGGTCGGAAGATTTATCTTCTTTTGAGGAAAAGGGTCAGGCCTTTTTCAAATTCCCCCTTTTCACCTCCTTCAGAAAGGCCACTCTACTTCCTTTCAGAGGTGAGGTGGGGATCTTTCTTTTCTGCAATCGTTTTCTTTCTTTTTCCCCAAGTAGATTCTTTCTGTTTTTCCATTACCTCGAAAACCCTCTCTTTTCTATCTTTCGCCCCTCCCGGGTATAGATGTAATTGGTACAGGCTAGCTTTTCCAAAGGGAAGACTTGAGGTCTTTCTATCCCCCTTCCAGCCAGAGAAGATGTGGTTTTTGTTCCTTTCCGAAGTTTACCCCCCCCCTTCCTGCGGGAAGTTTCGAAAAAGTTCTTCTCTCTCCCCCCTTTTTTAAGTTTGAGAGGAAGACAGTCGGTTGCTCTCCCTTCCCCCTTGTGCGGAAGTTTCTGGGTGTTCTTTCCCCTCCAGAGTGAAAGGAACTGCCCCTCCTCCCTTTGCCTGGATTTGATCGAGGAGCTTTCTTTTTCTCCCGACCCCAACCCCCCCATTGATGTTCCTCCTAACTCGACAGGATTAAGAGGACCCTGATTCTGGCCCCCTTCAGTTAAGATTCCGTTCCCCTCTTTTTTCTCATCCCCTTTCAAGAGAAGGCTTTTTCTTTCTCCCGAGGAACTTTTCTCCCATCCCTTTCTTTAATAGATAAAGGTACACGGATTTTTGGCGCCCCCTTGGCGAGAGTGTAGATTCGCCGTCTCCCTTTCCCTCCGTCCCTAAGGCCAGTCAGAGACAAGAATAATAGGGCTTTCTTTCAGTTTTTGCCCCCCTTTCTCGTCATGATCAAAACGCGTTTCCTTTGTACCTTTCCCTTCCTTCCGCCGGCCTTAGTGGCAGATTCAGCGATATTTTTTTTCGCCTGGGTCTTTCCTTTTACTCTCCTGTAAGGAAAGTAATCGATTTTTTCCCCTTCCCCGGGGAAGCCTTTCCTTTTTTTTTCCGTCTCCCTTTCCCTTACTTCCATCATGATGAAACGGGTTCCCCCTCTTCTCTCCTCAATTTATCCCCTTGGATTGGGGGGGTACCTTTTCCAGGTTTTCTCCCTTTCCCCCTTTTTTTCCCCGCCCGGAAGAGAAGATCGAATATCTCCTTATTTTTTTCCTTTTCCCCCGGAACGATCCATTATTCTGCCTTTTTTTTTTTTTTTTTTTTCAAGTCTGGCCCCCCTGGCCTCTTAATAGGCGGAACTGTCCTTCCCCGTCTCTCCAGGTAGAGGGCAGGTCTTTTTTTTCCGTTAGTTTGTCTATTCCCGTTTTTCTCGCTCCACCGAGGTAGAAGCCTTTTTCAAGACTATACCCTCTCCTTTATTGGTCACATACAGAGAAGGTGCTACGCTCCCTTCTTTTCTTTTCCCTCTTCGTGTTCCGAACAAAAAGGAATGAAGATCGCCTCTTTCTTTTCTTTTTTTTTTTGCCTTTCCCCTCGCTCGCAGTTTAAGGGATCGGAATTGGAGGTCCTCCTTTTCCCTTCCTCCTTTTTCGGTTCCTTCTCAGAGCTTCCCGATCAAGATTCCTTTTTTTTTTTCTTCGACCCGTCCCTGCAGGAGGAGAATGGTAATTTCATCCCCCCCTTCCCCCTTTCTTTTCCTCTTTTTCTTTTTTCTGGATGACAGTACGACGAGGCCGGGGTCGCCTTCCCCCTTTTTTTTTTTGAAGTTTCGTTTTTTTTCCTTTCTCCCTGTCCACTGGTGGTGATAGATGTTAAAGGAGGGATTCCTCCCTTCTCTCCCCTCTTCACCGCGGACCATGATAAAAGGCGCACGAGGCTCTCTTTTCCTTCTTTTCTCTCAGTATCCTGTTTCTTCCTTTTTCCCCTCTCACGGAGGTCGCGGAGCAACATGCCGAGGTGGGCCATCTCTCTATTTTTCCTTCCCCTTACCTTCCTTCGAAATACGGTTGCCGCGACCAGGCTCTCTTTTTTTTTTCTTTTTCCCCCCACCAGCTCCCCTTTTCCCCTTGCTCCGCCGACAGGGGAAGGTGAAGTGAAGTTTCTCCGATTCCTTTCCTTCTTTATAACAAGGCGGTCGGACTGCATTCCTCTTTTTTCCTTTTTTCCCCCAGCTGGAACCCCTCCCTTCTCTTCTAGCTGCTAGGCAGGTGCGGGGACACGCTTTCTTTTCACTCCTTTTCCCCCGTCCCCCCTCCAGAGGGAGGAGATGCGAGTTCTTTTTCTCTTTTCCTTTGATGGGCTACTTTTATGACGGAACAAGCATCGATTGGTCGATGATTTCTTTTTTTTCTTTTTTTCCCAACACCTCGATGAAAGGGCTACCAGGAGTTTCTCTTTCTCCCATCCACCCCCCCCACCCCAAAAACCTTACACCTATACGCTGATCGGCAAATACTTCTTTCTTCCCCTTCTCCCTCCACTTCACCGGGGGTGATCATGACGCGAGGGGCACTCCCTTTTTTTTTTCTTTTTTTTTTCCGACCTCCCCCCTTGTCTTCTGGCTTTCGCGAAATGGATTCGCGATTGGCGGTTGTCTTCCTCCGCGACACTCGGCGCACACCTTTTTCTTGGTCCGATTCTCTCCCCTTCATCTCTAGGGACGAGATCAGGAGGCCCTCCTCTCTTTTTTTTAAACCCTTTTCCAATGGACGGAGGCGGGACTTCTCCCCCCATTTTTTTTTTCTTTTTTCTGAATTCTTCTTTTTCCCCGGCTCCGGCAATAAAGTGGTACGGGATCT
>Ga0179591_1277009_pt1 | contig 11571 bp, 17 predicted proteins | sample CZOMad2_1_08_16f_FD_182891 | JGI IMG/M metagenome (GOLD analysis project Ga0179591, IMG submission 182891) | Vadose zone soil fungal communities from Angelo Coast Range Reserve, California, USA - CZOMad2_1_08_16fungal (PacBio error correction) | ecosystem: Environmental > Terrestrial > Soil >... | reverse complement strand
AGGATGCTTCCCTTTTTTCCAAGGATTAATTCTCCCACAGACGGGTGGAGCCCCCGAATTAGTAGGACCTCCCCCCCAGTTCATTGTCTCCTTCTGGGCTTGCGTCTTTTTTGCGATTGCGGGGTCTTTCCCCAGAATCCTCGCCGGTTACTAAGGTTATCAAACCTTCTAGTGAAGATCTTCCCTCCGGAGACCTCCCCATGTTTGTGACCCCCTGTCGCTTTCCCCCCCCCAGCAATATCTCAGCTTTCAAGCCTCCGGAGTTCAAGTGATTTCCCCACTTGAATAGACCGCCCCCCCGACTTGTTCCTACCGAAATTGCTGCCCGCTTCCCCAAGGAAGTCCACAAGTTTGGTGGTTATTGCTGAGGTCCTCTTCACCGCTTGCCTCGAAGCTGTCCCTTTCCCCTCCCCGTCTCAGTCTTCAAGAACAAGAGCCCCCCATCAACAAGATGAGCCCTCCTAAGACTTTTGAGACCTCCTTTCCAAAAAAGCCAAAAACCTTTTCCTGAGCGGCCTGAAGGAAGTCCTTCTTCAAATTGATTGATGCTCCCTTCTTCCTTCAAGTCCCTTTCAGGTCGCTCAAGCAAGTTAAACTCCCTGAACCTTTCACTCCCACCTTCAAGAAGGACGAAGGAGCCCCCCCTACACTCTTGTCTCCCAATGAATCCCCCTCCTCCCCCCCAGTCGATGACAAATATGCTCCCCAGGGAACCCTCCCAGAAGGTGTAGGGGGTCAAACCCCGCGCCCAAAAAAGTTGGTTCTGGAACCCTCCCTCCCCCCCCCCTCCTAGACCCCAGTTGCAACCTATTTTTAAGAACACCTTCCCGCACGGCTTCGACGCTCACTTCCTCAGCGATCAGACGTCTCCCGTCATTTTCCCCCCACCCATTTCCTGATCGAGAGGGCTCCCCGTCTTGAACGCTTTTTTTGTCATTGATGAGCCTTCGACGCTGAACGAATTTTTTTTCAAATCTCCGCTTTTTTTTTCCAAATAGGAGAGAAGCTGTCTCCTCTGTTGCCTTTAAGTAGGGAGTTTACCGCCCCAAGCCTTTCCCCCGGGAGCCATCCCCTTGCATCGATGAACAAAGAGAGTGGAAGATTGATTTTCGATTTACGAAACTGTCTTTCGACACAAGCCTTTTCACGAATTCGTGTCCCACTGGAAAGCGTGTCACCTTTCCTGACTCTTTTTACGCGCTCGTCGTGCCCTTTGAAAAGTCTCTCAGAGTTCATATCAAGCGTCCTCCATTTTCCTAATCGACGGTTTTTTTTGAGATCTCCCATTTCACTTGCGCGATATTTTCCCCGGTTTTACGACTTTCCCCCAGAGACTCCTCTCGCGTATCCCCTCCGCGGTCCACCTCTTTTTTGCTTTCGAATTAGTTTTCTCCGAGACAGATTTCGGTTCTGTATCGTCTAATGCGCGACTTCAAATCGCATGGGCTCTCCAATCTCTCCCTCAGTATTGGTGATGGCTCCATTACTGAGGAGACTTTTTCAATTTTCTCAATTTTCCCCCTCAGAAAGGTCCCTTTCTTCCTGCATATGTCCAACTCCACCATGGTTTTGGAATGACCTTTTCAGTCTTTGTCCTTCTCAAAGGACAATTTCTTTCCCCCTTTCCCTTTTCAAGAAGGTCTAGATCTGTGCAACGGGGGTCCTTCAATCCGTTGTAAGGGTTCTCCGGTCCCTGGATCTAAAAATGTTCTTTTCTCTAGAATCCCATTCGCACTTTAACAAAAACCTGGGGAGTGCAAACCTTTTTTTCCCCTCCAACTTTTTTTTATTCCAACCATAGAATGCTTACGCTGACCCTCCCAAGAGTCATATTGCCCTTCCACGCTTTCTCTCCCAGTTTATCCCCCCGTTCTCCCGATAGTTATGCTTGCCTGTATACCTTTCTGTGAAGTCGCCTTCGTTTCTTGATCTTGGCACCTTCTCTCCCCTTCAAACTTTCTCAGCACTAAGGGGAGACATTCCATTTAAAGGCCTTCCCAGTTTAAGGTTTTTTTTTTTTTTCTTTAATTGTAAAAGCATGGTCTCTTTCCCTTCCTTTTTCGTCTTTTACCTCTCTCTCATTCCAATATGAGAAGGATCGGATCTGAGACCAGAGGAATAGTATTTCCCCTTTTCACCGTTGAATTTTCCCTAGTCACCCTTCACCCGGTGTTCCTTTTTCCTAGTTAAGAGGAATCATGTAGTGTCAGTTGCTTTCCCCCCCTTTTCCCTTCTTGGAGTCTTTGCATCTGGAACTCCCTTGATTCGAATGCTTCATTTATATGTTCTGGTGCCTTTTTTGTTTTGTCCAGGCTCCCCATTTCTCAAAGGGCGTTCTTCTCTGGATCCCAGAACCCCCTTCTCTCCACTCCCACCCCCCACCCCCCCCTCCAACCGGTCCTTCCCTTCCCATAAAGATATTGTTTCCTAACCTGGTTTTCGGAAGTCGGCATTCGGCCCCCCCCCAAAGAGGGGGGTTCCTTCCGACCAGTATCCTGAAAGAAACGCCTCCTCCCAGCCCTTCCCCCCCCCCTGATGTTGTTCGTGCCTTGCCCCCCCCCTCAATGCCCCCTCCCAGACCCGGCCACTTCCGACACCTCCTCACACCCCCCCCCTCTCCACACTCCCCCACTTGTCACCCACTCCAATATCGTCGGATTTTCTCCCCTGGTAGTGCCGACCATCCAACCCCCTTTCATCTCCTCCCTCCCTTTCCTCGAAGCAAAACTCTCCCCTTCTCCCACCGACTTTGCGATCGCGACGAGAGACGACCCTTCCCCTTTCGACCTTTCCCCCCTCAAGCTCCTCTCCTCCAGAAAGGCTGTCCTCTTTTTCCCCGCCAATTTTTTTTGAGGTATGCATCGGCTCAATTCTGACAGTATTTTTCTGCCAGAGAGAAGCGCGTACATCTTCTCCCCCTGTTGAAGACCCCCTCAAGACCCTTCCCCCACCCACTGTCCCAACCCTCCATTCATACCACCATTCCCCATCTTCCTCTCCGCCCCCCTCACTCTCTCCTCTCTTCACTTCCTACCCCGTTCCTATCTCCAGCCAACCCCTGATCCCTCTCCCATTGCCCCTTTTATTGGCGTCCAAGAGCCTGTTCTTGTAGAGGCGCCAACTGCACTCCCCCGATAAGGGACTTTTTTCTCCCTTTCGCGACACAGATTAGAGTTCTTGTCTCAGTTAGTATGCACCCCCCTCCCGGTATTCAGCAGGTGGTCCTCTTTCTTTCCTTCTCCAGGAAACAGAAACGACTCCACATTTTTTTCCCCCCTTTAGATTGCTTTCCCCCTCTGACCACTGCCGCCTTCCCCCTCGATAGATTAAGGGAAGTGCCTTCAGAATCCATACCTTCCAGCTCTTTTCTTTTCAGTCGATCCCTTTTAACAATCCCTCTGAGCGCACTTTTCTTTGAGATTCACGGAAGAATCTTTTTATGCGGTTTTTCCCGCTGAACCTTCCACCTTAAACCGCCATCTCCTCACCTGCGACGTGCCCCCTACACGTTCCTGTAAAATTTTTTTACGCCCTTGTACATGCATTACCTTTCCCTGTACCCTGAAAAAAAGATTCCCCTCCTCTTCGAATCGCGCAAAAAGTCCCCACTACTGCACCTTCTCTCAGACGATATTTTTCAACCTATGGCCCCTTCGACGATTTACCCAGAAACAGGCCTCTTCCACTTTGATGACGCCTGTCTCTGAACAGTTTTTGTTGTGGAATGACTTTGGTGGGTTTCCTTTTCTTCCTGCGGTGTTGTATTTTATGGTAGGACCCCCCCCCTTGTGAGATCTTCTTTTCCTTTGCCCTTGTTTTTGAGACCCCCCTGAGCGGACGCGCCTTGGAGGTGCCTCATTGCCCTTTTGGCGGCGTCAAATTCCCCCCCTTCGCCGCCTTTTTTTCCCCTTCTCGTAGGAACTTTGATTTTTCGATTACCCCTCTGCGGAACAATTTTCGCCCTTCCCTTCAACCCCCTTTTAGATACCCCCCCTCAAAGACTATCCCCATCCCCCCCGTGTTATTTTGCTTTCCCAAACGCAATTAAACCTTCTTTTTACAACTCGCACGGTGCCTTTTCCCCAATTTTCAATTAATCCTTCCTTCGTTTTTTCTTTTTATCTCTTGCAAAAATTGAACGGCGCGATGCACCGTTTCTTTTCCCCCCTTTCCGGCGAGTTTTTTCTTCAGTAACCGTTAGATACTCCCCTGGCAAATAGTCGTGGATAGTATTGCGTTTTTCTTTTCGTAATACACCTCCTTTCCTCCAATGTTCCGCACCCTTTGCCCCCCCAAACAGAAAAGTCCGACTTCTTTTCCCCCCCCGGCGGCGGCCTTTTTCCCGCAGCCCCCTTTCGGAATGAAAAACCCTGCCCGACCCCAAGATTTTCAAGGAACTCCCTCCCCTCGGAAGAAATGGATCGCACTTTTTTTTTCCTCCCCCCCCCCCAAGACACCCCTTTTTTCCAACCGAAGCAAAACACACCTCCCCAGAACATGAGCCCCCACAAAACCCTTCCTCCCGCAGACGTTCCCTTTTTCCATACAGTCGTCGTTGACCGTTTGGAAAAGAATTCTTCCTACGACCCTAATCCCCCCTTCCTCGAGAGCCGTCGCGTTTCCTTTTCCCCCTCATTGTCCGGCCTCTTTTTACGCTTTCCCCCCTGATAGGCACAGGGAGGACTTCTCCGTGTTAGACCCTTGCGAAGCTAAGTTTTTCCGGTGATACGTTTAATATGTTCCTCCCATGAGACTGATTTCTCTTCCGTGATTTTCGCCGACGAAAGTGTCCCCCCCTTTCCTCATGTTTTAACTCCCGTTCACCGACTTCTTTTTTGTTTATCCTCCCCGCGGGCGTCTCCGGAAGATATGGAAGGACGTCCCGTCCTTTTCGTCTTAAATTGTCCTCCCCACCGAAAGTTCTCGTGTCTGGGCGGTCTCATTCCAACTTCCTTTCCTTCCCCGCGACTCTCACCCTCCCCCCACATTTCCTTCTTCCTCGTCGCGGCAGGCTCAACGTTCGCACTTTCCCCCCCTTTTTCCATGGACTTGGGTTTTTTTTCGAAACGCAGTCCATCTTCGTGCAGACGCGATGTGGTCCGGTGCTACATGCCGCTGGACGCCAATCTTTTTCCCAAGAGCCGGACGTATTCCCCTTGGCCGAGTGTTTTCCTTCTTCGCTGGCCGCCCGCTTTCTCTTTCGACGTTTTTCCAGTTGCCTTTTGCCAAGATGCATTCTCCTCCATGCTGGAGTCTCTATCCTTTTTGGTGCAGTTGAGTGCAGGTTTTCCCTTAGGAACCAACCCTCCGCGAGCCCTAATTTTCTCTAAAGAGTTCGCAATTCCTCCTTCCGGCGCGTTTCTTTTAAGGCCACTTTGTAGGAGCGGACCCTTTTCCCAGAGGCTCTTGCACCCCCTCCTTTTGTGAGACGTTCTTTCCCTCTTTCCACTGGCAAGCCCCCTTTTTCATTGGCGCCCGGTCTTTTTTGAGGAGTGTATGTTCTCTTTGCGTCTTTCCTCGTCGAAGACGAGCCGGTTCCCACAACGGTATCCCCCCCCAGAGATCGTGTACCTCCTCCCCTTCCTAGAATAAGTCCACACACTCCCGGTCCTCTTTTCCAAGCAATATATCAGATTGAAGCAATCCCCCTCTTCCTCTTGGATTTTCCATTCCCCTGCTAGCATACGCCCCCTTTCCCGAATTGGGAAAAGAACTTCCCCTTTCTGCTGTAGAGCTTAAGCCCCTTTTTCCCCCTTATTTGCAGGTCGACTCTCTGATGGCGGCAAAGTTCCCTCTCGAGTTTGATCGACTCTCACCCTCCAAGGCCTCTCTTACCTCTTGAGAAGAAGCGCCTGAGAGGCCCCACGGAAAAAAAACGCCCCCCCCTCAAATGGATGAGAGAATCGATCTTCTTTTCTTCTGTTATTGCTATTTTCTCTTCAGTACTTTACGGAGCGCCTCTGGGTTTTTTTTTTTTTTTCTTTTTTTTTTTGTTTTGGTGGGGGTTTTTTTCTTTTTTTTTTTCTGGTGCAGGACCCAGCCCCCTACTGCAACTTCCCCCCTTCCCATCAGGTCCGGACTTTCAAAGAAGAAATATCGTGTCCTCCCCCTTTTATACGTAACCTGAAGTCGGCTGCAAAGTCTCTTGCAGAATAGTATTGTCGCGAACATTTTGCACGTCCCCCCCCCCCCCCCCCACCGTTTCTTTTTCTTCCAAGCCAGGATTTTTCCTACCCCGGACCTGGCGCCCTTCCCCGGACGCGACATTTTGAGAGATCCGACGTCCCCTTACCTAAGTTCCTTTCTATTTAGGCTTCTCTCTTTTCCCGTCTGAAAAGCGGCAACTCCCTTGTCCTTTGACTCTTCCCGTACCCGAATATCCCTTTTCAGTAAAGTAGATGAGTTTTCCTTCCCATGAGCCTTTCCCCCTGCGGATCAGGTGAATTTCTCACTTCCTTTTTTGACGATCCCCTTATAATTTGAAGGTTCTCCCCCAATATTGGCCTCGCTTTGTCCTCGGTTACCACCTTCATTCAGCTCCTTCCCCCGCCCTCCATGCTGGGAAGCGACTGAACGCGAACGTCCTCCTCTTCAAATGGAACTGCGTTTCCTCAGATGGTGACGGCGCGTTCCCCTTTCACAGGAAGAGGGACAAATCTCTTTCCCCCTTCACTGAAGCGAAGCCCGTGTTGTGTTGAAGCCTTTCCCCCCATTACCTGTCCTCTTGACCCCCTTTTCTTTCTTCCTTTCCAGCGCCTCAGTCCTCCGAGAGCGTCGCCCACCCCTCCTTTCCAGACACGTTCCAGTTTGCTTCCCCCTCCCCTCGTTCGAGGTTAAGAGACTCTCGGTCCCCCTTTTTTTATCGTTCCTGTATCGCGGACTTCAAATCCCTTCCCCTTGGCGCTCTTCAAACTCCCCCTTGGTGATTCCTCTTGAGGCGACTTTGGATAGTAAACATCCCCTCTCATCATCGCTTCTTCTTCCTTTTGTCCAACTCAAGCGACTGGATTTTCTTTTTCCACCAAATTAGTTCCTTTCTTGTTCTTCAAAGGAACAATGTCTTCCCCCCTTCCGGTTCAATCCCCTTCGAGCTGAATCCTCCCCCGAAAAGTGATTTTCCCTTCGGATCAGATCTCTGGTAGATCGAATAAAGAGCGTTTTCCCTTTTTCTTTTAACCCACAATCCTGTCCAAACTTGCTCCCCCCCCAACTTGTTGTTTTTTCTGCTCCCTTTTCCTCCCTCGATCATCGTTTTAATCCTATGGTCGCTCTCCCCCCCCTCCTCTATAAGAAGGTCCGCTTCCGTGCTTCCGTTTGCAAACGATAGTTATGCTGCCTTCTTTCTCCGGGATGGTTCCTCTTTTCTCGTCCTGTGCTTTTCATTATAGAAATTAAAACTCTTCAACTTTCCTCCCCATAATTTTTTTTCAATCCCCCCCTTTCCCGCTTTGCCCGCGCGATGCGCTATCCCCTTCTTTTGGCCTGGTGGTCTCATTTTTTCGTCTTTCTTCTCCTATTTCCGTATCTTATTGTTCTCAATCTTAGGGGTGAAGTGATCTGCGAGGCAAGATTCTTTGGCTCGTCCTCCAAATAGTTTCCCCCCTCGACCTGCCCCCCCCCCCCTTTGAACGGGTCTCATTTTGGCTGCGGCTTTCCCCCCCGTTCTTTTCCCCCCCTTTAAGATGCTTGAGTATTGCTATCGGTTAGTTGCATCTGGAACTAAGCTTTTCAAAGATGAGATATTTCCTTTTGTTTCCCCAATCGACCGTTCGTGTGTGTCCCCCATAACGAAGGGCAGGGGCTCTTCGAGAGCGGGCTTCCTTGGGGGGAATTTTTTCTTCCGTCCCCTAGGAAACGCCAGCAAAAGTCCGAAGCAGAAAAGCCCTCCCCCCCAGCCCCCATGAAATTGATGTTGTTTTCTTTTTTTTACCGTCACTATTGTAGCCTACACCAGTGTGAATCCCCCACTTCCTTCTTGAATTGTTTTTTTCCCAGAAAATTCACGTCCCGCCTACTAGTCCAGGCTACAAGACTTGCCATTTTAAGGGAGCTCGCTTCTCCCGAGAATAGGCCCGACCTGCGCTTGGACAGCGAGTCGTCCCCCAAGAAAGTCCTGATCCTTGCTAATTAGTAATCTTTCTTCTATGCATCTTTGCCCTGGGAAAATTTCCTTTCCAATATCCTACACTTAGGGCGGCACGTCGAAAGAGTAAAGATCTCTCCCTTAACCAGAGAGATGTCCTCGTTCTTGCCTCTTATCCTTTTCTTTGAGGAACATTTCCTGCGCATTTCATCCTTCGGTGTTTTCTTCAGCCCAAGTACATCATTTTCCTTGATCCCTTATGCCGCGACTCCATGAGGTTGTCGGGCTTGAGTCCCTCCCCCTTTGGTATCTCCGCATCCCCCCTGAAAAGAAGCCAGCCTTTCCTGTCTTGCTTCAAATTTGAAAGCCGTCCCCCCCCCGCACTTCAATCGATTTCAGAATCCGACTTTCTCCGGCGAAGAATTACCCTCCTTCTTTTACCGCCCAGATTCCTCTTCCGCTGCATCTTTTTTTCGCGCACGTTCGCGGCGTCCCTTTTCACGGAATTCTTTGATCATTCCCATGCTGCGCCAGATGCCGGCAGCACCTTCACGTTTTCAAGCGCGGTGAATCCGTATAATACACTTCTCTCACTGTTTTCCAGCGGCCTTCCCTTTCCATGCCGGGACAAGGTTCCAACGATCACTCTCGCGCAACCCTTGTTCGGAGAACCTCTTTCCCTTTTGCAACGTATTCTCTTGCCACATCCTGTCCAACGACGACGGTTTCCCCCCACGATTAACGTCTGATGCGGACGTTTGTTGTTGGGAATCGTCCTTTGCTGCGTGGCATTTCCTTTGTGCGGGGGTTTGCAGGTGGTGCTTAGGTATTTTTTTTGCGATCCATGTTCTTCGGTTATTTTTCGCATTGGAGAAGGAGCCTGTGTCGCCGGTGTCTTTTTTTTCTCCGCCCTTTGGATGAGTCAATCGTCCGGCTCGACTTTTCCTTGCGTCGGACCTTTGCTTTTGTCGAGTATCCATTTCTCGCCTTATTAAAAGTTTTTCCTATCAAGCACCTCCCCTTCTCTCCCAGAATAGTTGCCCCTTCGGGTTGTGGTATACTTTTTTCCATTGTAAAAAAACGCTTTGTACAACATCGCAACGGTTGTCCCTTTTGACCAGTAAATCCCTTTTTTTTGAGAAGGATTGAATGCCAACGCTATTGCAACCGTGCGATTCTCACCAAGACCCTGTTTTTTTAAACCTTTAGATACCCTTTTCAAATTAACCTTCAAATATTCTGTGGATAGTATTGCGTTTTTCTTCGCCTTCTAAAAAGAGGTTCCCCCCTGGTCATCTACCCCATTTACCAACAAAACCGCCAAAGTTCCGACTTTTTTCCAAAAAGTTACAACCCAACCATGCAGGGCGGACCTCCCCACTGCACATGGAACCGCCACCCGGTCTTTCTCCCCTCTTCGTAACCCTCTCCCCAATTCCCGAATACATGTCGCACAGGTTGGGAGACCTCCCCCCCTGACAGTACCGACCCCCCCTTTCCCCCACCACCTTCCTCGCAAACTGTTACATCCCCTCCCCCCACCATGCAATCTCTTTCTACTTTGTGTCAATTTGACCGTCGCGTTTCCGGCTAGTCTTTCTCGATTTCAGTTTTTCCTCCGACACTGTTGCCGCGCGGGAATCGTTTTCAGGACTTGGCTTTAATGTTTTGCACAGCTCTCCTGGCGGCATGTGGAGCCGTTTCGGTCCATTCCTGCGCTTGCTCTTTCCTGTGTTTTTTTTTCTCATCCCCTGCATTGACAGCCGCTTTTCCCAGCGCAAGATCGCCGCGAACTTTTTCTTCGCCGTTTCCCGATCGACGTTTTCGAAGAATCGGGTCTTTGATGGTCCTTTTTTCCTTTTTACGGTCGGCCAGCTCTTTAAAGCGATTGAAGGCTTGTGTCTTTTGTCTTTTTTTTTCCATGTGTCTGGCGCTTTCGCCCCCCCCCCCCCCCCCCCCCTTCTTCCAACGGAGTACATCCCCCTGATATCAAGAACTTGACAACATGATTATCTTCTAAACGTTCGACACAGAACTCGACGTGATGGACTTCCTCCCAAGAACCTTTTTCAGTCCCGATCGGAAGGCCGCGACTGGGCAAGGGACTCCTGCGCTGGAAGCACTTTTGACAAGAGATCGGACGTTTCTTCCCTCTCGAGTCCTCCTTCCTGCCGCCGTCAACTATTCTGGCGAAAGTTGTCATGAAATTTTCTCCTTTTTGGCCACCCAAATGTTTTTTTCCCCGCCAATTCGACTCCCCGGATCTCCTCGCCGGGCTTTTTTTATATCACGCTGTTCGACAAGAGCCCGAAAACCCATGCTCCTCTCTCCCGCTCATTCCGCGCCTTCCCCGCGTTTCGCAAAAGTCTGTCTTTTTTGGATTTCGGATCGGATGCGGCAGAAGGCGTCAAGGCCAGGGCCCCTTGACATGGACATCTTTTGAGAGAAAGATCCGACAGTTACGGTTCAAGAACCTCTCCCCCGGTCATTTTCCTTCTGGGATTGGAGGTTGTCTTGAGATAGGCTCATTTGGTTAGGGTTTCTCTTTTTTCGACGAGCCGTACGACTCCCCCCCCCTCAACAGACAGAGATCTTTGATCTCGAAATTGGAGAATCAAACCCTTTGGTCCAACACGCACTCGCTTTAAACCTCCCCCCCTGATTCCCCTCCCTCAGGCCGATCTGGTTTTCCCCTTATGACAACGAACCCTTGAATTCCATACTCCCCTTCAAGACTTTGGTGCAAATTTCCCCATTAGCGCCGCGTACGTAGTCCCAAAAGGCCTACACGTTTCAACACGTTGGTGGTGTTCGCCTAGGGCAACTTTTTTACGACGGACCCTGAAATCTTCTTCACGCCGGGCTCACGCTTTTCCCTCACTGGACCAAGACGATGATTTACGCACCCCTCTTTCCCTTCAGACGAAAAATGGACCCCCCGTCCGCGCCCGGCAACCCCAAAACCTGAACTGGAGGCTTTCGCCTGACGTAAAGCCTCGGTTAAAGATTGCTGGTCCTTTCGCTTCAAGTATTGATTCTTCTCTGAGGACTCCGATTCCCCTCAAATTCCAGAATTCCTTCTCTACCTCAAGCAGAACTACGTTTAGACCTTCTGAAGCGAGCAGGCTCTACATTCATCGCTTTCTTTCCCCTCTAGATTGTCAGCGACTCTGCGATGGACGAAGGTTGGAATCAGACCCTACCACTTTCTCGTTTGCAAACAGTTCTTTTTTTTAAGATTCAATGGCGCCCTCTTTTAGGCGTGGTTCTTTTTCTTGGCTTACCCTACCCTCCGTTTCAGGACCACCCTTCCTCCTTCCTCTCGAGATGGCCGACCGTCCTCCAAGCGTCAGTTTCCTCTCCCCTTGATGAGTCCTACCACTCACCGAATTTCTTTCGCTCGAGTGAGTTTTTGCAAATACGCGGGAACTGTCGGCTCCCCGTTGCACTTTTTGGATGTGGAATTCCTTTCGCCAGATTTCTACATC
>Ga0179591_1260355_pt1 | contig 11572 bp, 19 predicted proteins | sample CZOMad2_1_08_16f_FD_182891 | JGI IMG/M metagenome (GOLD analysis project Ga0179591, IMG submission 182891) | Vadose zone soil fungal communities from Angelo Coast Range Reserve, California, USA - CZOMad2_1_08_16fungal (PacBio error correction) | ecosystem: Environmental > Terrestrial > Soil >... | reverse complement strand
TTGACCCTTTTCCCATGCGACCACCCCACCCATTTCCTATGGGATTTTCTGTTAAGAGCGAATAATATGATCTCAAAACGTTCACAGTTCCCTTGGTGTGCCACGCCTTCTCTCTTTTCTGAAGACTCTGACTTTCTAATGGCGTATTCCTCTTGACAATCGCCATTTTATGCCCTGTTGATTTGAATACCCAGACAAGGTGCCCTCCGACTTCTTATAACAGAGCCCTTGGATTTTGTTCCGATCTCCTGAAGCATCAATATTCATTTGACCTCCCCTCCCGCAAAGCAGCCAAATGCTACCAACTTACTCCCATCCCCCGTCGTCTCCCTTCCTTATATTGCAATCCGCGCGCCGGTTTTTTTTCCGTCGTCTACACTCCCATGAACACGCGCACTATTCCTTAGGGCATTAGGGTTGTCTTTATCGTTCCTCTCTTCTCGATACCTCAGATCGAGTCGTCAATATGAAGATCTCCCTTCCTAAGGGAGAGATCTGTCCGATCTTTAGTATCTCTTTTCCTTTTGACTCTTGAAGAATTTATTTTTCGAGGGTGCTCTTCTGCTTCCTCTTTACCCGGCACAGACCCCGCGCGTTTAGGTCGGAAGCTGATGGAAGACATATGTTAGAACGCTCCTTTCTATTTTTCCTGATCCCCTTTCCCGGGTATTACGGATAGAATTTCCTGTTCTTCTCGGTTTTCTTATTTTTTCTTTTTTTTTTTTTTTTTTTTTTTTTCCGTTTCTACGTCTTTCGTCCTCCTCCCCAGATTCCTTGGCGCATTTTTTCACCTGTCTCCTCTGGGAGATTGGGAAGATGAAGTTCTTTTTTGCTTCGTGAGTTTTTTTTTTCTAGCTTAAAGCGTTTTGGCACTTTTTTTCCTTCCTGTGGATATGTCATGGTCGGTACGCTTCATTAAGAAGAGACCATTTTCCTCAAGACTTTCCCAGTTTTCTCTTAATTTTCCCCCCTCCCGTCACGGCAGAAGGGGGTGAGCATCTTTTTCTGTTTTTTATTTTTTGTGTTTGGAGCAATAGGGGCCTCTTTCCATCACTGGTCGAAGGTTTTATAATGATAGAAAGTTCAGAGTCTACGGCATCATTTCTTCATAAGGATTCTTCTGACAGAAGAAGAGAGTACATGCCATCTTCCCGTTCAAATTTGGGAAAACTCCTGATCCGATAGTTATGGTGCTGAGCAGCGGTCCCTTTTTCAATAGTGGGTTCTTCTGGACAAAGAGGCAGTCCTGTGCATAAGAAAGAAAATAATACTTGAGCTGGGTAAGATGTTCGGAAGGTGTGTTTATCCCTTTTCTTTTTATTGTTGTTTTCTGTGTCTTTTTGGGTGTTTTTTTTTTCTCTCTTGTGTGTGTGCTTTTACGGTTGTGTGTTTGTAGGTTCCCTGGTGGTTTTGTTGTTTTGACTTTTTCTGTTTTCCCCGCCCCCCTCCGGTTGTCTTTTTTTTCTTTTTTGTTTTTTCCCATCCTTGTTTTTTTGCTCCTCTGTTTGCGGAACTCGAGAGGCTGGAGTCGCTCGAGATTCTCTCACCCCCAAGCCGGTACCCTCAAACCCTCCTAGCCTTTTATTCTTCTGCCCTTTCTTCTTTTCCAGGGGTTCTTGTAGACTCTGATGTCCCCCTTTCTTTGTGATGCTATTTCTTTTAAAGATGTTCCTGAGTGACGAGGTTGTCTCCCCCCCACCAGTCCTTTTTCTTTCTGGAGTGTAACTGTGGGACATTTGTCTAAAGAGCGAAGGTCTTCCAATTGAATTCTCAGCACTTTCTTCTACTTCTGAGTAATGCCGCCCTCTTACGGTTCTCGCCCAATGCTCTAGAGCTTGTTCCCTCGTGATTTCCCCTCTCCGTTCGTATGACCAATGCAGATAAGGGCTTCCCTTCCTAGTGACGTCTTTTCTTCTTTTCCTTTTATCGATGGTGATGTGTTGGGTGACATCCTGAGATACCCTCTTCTGCATTGAAGTTTCACAGTTCCCCTTGAATCCAAATCCCTGAGTCTCTTTATTTGCTGTTGAAAGACGCAATGCGCGAGTCTCCTCCCTTCTGAAGGCCGCCCCCCCTCCTCCACTGTTACGACTTTGTCCTTTCCTCTTCCCTTTCAGGACGTTTGCAACACACACTGCTCTACCTCTATGAGGGTCGGAGTTCCCCCCTTTTTTAGATTCTTACTTTCTCCCATTTTTTTTTCCGCCCCCCTTCCCCTTAGGTACCCTAGTTTGGTACGTCCACTTCCAGTTTCTTTCCTTTCCTTGCGTAATTCCAAATAGCCTTCTTCTTTCCTCGTATTTGTTTATTCTTTAAGTTAGTGATCGCGTGCCTCAAAGTTTGGTCTTTTCTGGTCTCCCCCGACTTTTCTTACATTTTTCCCAGTGAGACTGGGCCATTTATTCTGGGGCTGTTTATCTACTGTCCTTCTCCTCTTCCCGGGGGGTTGGAGGGGCTGAGCGACGTGGGCGGTGATCGGTCGGTGTCAACCTAAGCATGTCGGGCCGGGGGGCAGGATTCGTGGTGGCTGGGGCGGGTGTGCGGCAGGTGGCTCCCCGCACGGGCAGCAGCCGCCCGGCGGGGGAACGGCGGATAGCGCGGGGCCATGGGGTTGAGGCTACCTGGACGGGGCGGCGTGGGCGTAGTCGTGGGGGGGTGGGCGTGTTGCTTGGGATGAGGCGGGCTGGGGCCAGGCGTGAGCGAAGCGGGGCGGGTGCGGGACGCTCGGGGGGGGAAAGGAGTCCGGGGCCGGTGCAGGCGTCGCCCCGTCCTGCGGGGCGGTGGGGGGAGGGGGGGGGTCGCGGGGTCCGGTGAGTGAGGTCGGGAGGCTCCGCGCGAGCGGGTGCGTTGCCCCACAGAGGGGGGGCGGGGTGTGCGCTGAACAGGGCCGATCCGGGCCCCGGGGGGGCGGGGGGGGCGGTGTGCGGGGCGGTGGGGGGCAGGGTGCGGGAGAGCTGTGGAGGGGGTTGGCGGGCGAGGGTGCCGATGAGGGCGCGGTCGGGGGGAGCCGGGGTGCCGGGGGCGCCGCGCGCGGGGCGGGTCCCCAGCGGGGGTCGTAGGTCTCCGTGCGCCGAGGGGGCTCCGTGGAGGCGGGGGTTGTGCGGGTTCGATTGTCATGCCGGGCGTAGGGGCCCGAGGTCCGGTGGGGGGAGCCATGCGAGGGGTGGGGGGGGTCGGGGGTTTGGGTGTGGCTGGCGTCCGTGGGAGGCGGGCTGGGGGGGGGGGCAGGCATGGCGGGCGGCGGGGATTGTTAACTGGAGTGTGACCGTGTCGGGGACGGGCGGGCGGGGGACTGCAGGGCCGAAGATTGTGCTGGGCGGGGGGGAGGCCAATATACCAACCCACAAACAAAACCACCCCAAAATCAGACAAATCCCAGACACCCCCACCCCCTCAACCAAACCACCTTCCCAACCCAAATCTATCAACTCCCACCACCACCCCCCCACCCCCCCCTCCAAAAACACAACAAAACAAACAACCACAAACCAAATAAAACCGACCCCACAACTTCAACCCATACACCAACCCCCATACAACCTAAACCACACAAAACCCCCAACAAACCCCAACCCCACAAAAAACAAATATAAAAACCCAACCTCAACCAAACAAAAAATACACAAACCTAAACCAACCACCTAAACAAACAACACTACAACACATAAACACACAAAAAAAATACACCAACAAACACACACAAACAAACAAAAAAACCCATAAAAAAAAAAACACCAAAAACCAAAACAAAAAAAAAAAACAACCACCAAACCCACAAAAACAAAACCCAACCAAAAAAACCAGTTTCAGTTCTTTCTTCTCCAGGTTTTTAATCGTACTAGCCCCACGTCTTTATGAACCTTTCCCCCTCCTCCCCTTTTCTGCATGGCACGAACTCGTACCCCCTCGACCGTCTTTCGAAGGAAGCTCGCTTCTCTCTTTTTGGTTCGTTCTTTGGTGTAATGGTCGCTGTTCTTCATATTTCTCCTCCGTCCCTCAGCTACCTTTCACCCTCCGTTGTTTTGTTTTGTCTTCCTCTTGAATTAGTCCGTTTCCCTTAGATTAATGTCACCCCCCACACGCCGCATAAACCCCCCCTTGCAAAGTTCCCTCCTCTTTCCCCTCTAGCTCAAGGTTTGCGGTTTCGGTGCCCTTGCCTCCACCCTTATACGAAATGCTTCTCGAGACGACTTCCGACTCCCCCGCATCAGCAAAAGTCCTTTTCGCTTTTGTTTGGCCCGTCCTTCGAACCCCACTCCCTGTTCGCTTTTCCACCTTCCCCCACAATTTTCCTCAAAAAAAGCTGCTTAGAACCCACTGTTCAATGTAAGCACTTTCTTCCACTCCAACCCCCCCCAAGCCTACCTACCCTCTCATGCCCCATACGACAACACGATCTCCAGAATCAACGGATTGTGATTGACTTTCCCCCCTGATAATCCCCAATGCGAAGTGAGCCACCCGGCGTTTTTTCCTCACCCTTTTCCTTGATGGGTTTTCTCCACCCCCCTCTTCCACCCTACTTTCCTCATTTTTGGCACATCCTCCTCATATCTGTCTTCTCCCTCTATAACTGATTCCCTGCTAAGGTTGCCGAATCTTGGAATTAAATTCTCACCCGGGGCTCTCTTTTTTCTTCCTTGGTCCGGCGGCGTGGGAAGGATTCGTTCTTTCCCTTTCCTTTCCCTCCAAAAACATGAGACTCTTTCTCCTCCAACTGACATTCAATCCGTATATGTATCGATGGTCCCACCACTCCTTTAGCTACCTCCCCTCCCACCGGGCAGTAAACTCGCTTTCCCCGCCCATTGACTCGATGTTTTTTTCGACGGCGCTTGCACTCGCATCACGAGGTACCAGGTTTTTCTTAATTTTCTGAGGAACGTCTTCTTCCCCCAGTCCCCCCGCCTCCTGAAGTCGCTGGAATGAGGCCCGGGCCCGTCTTCTTTTTTTTGTCTCCCCGGCCAAGCGTCCCCCCCCCATGGCGCACCGACGTCAAAAATTTCTTCACAGGCCCCTTATGAAACCCTTTGGTTCCCTCCAGGCAAAGAACATCTCCCCCCCGTTCCCGCTTAGCAGCACCAAGCATTCGTTTCTTATCCGCCCTGACGGAAATTCATTTTTCAGGACATTAATTTCTGATGATTTGTTTGAATGTTTTTTTTTTTGATGATCCGAGAGAGAAATGTTCCTGTTTCTCCACCTCTGCGGAGAGATATTCCATTTTCCCGCATCTTTCCGCACCTCTGAGGGATAAGTCAGTTGACAATGTCGTGTTCTCTCTTCTTTCTCCCACATCCCAAAGATTTTAGTTGTCGCGAAAACCACGATCTTCCTTTCGTATTTTCCTGGGGGAGTATTACTCGTGGAGGTTTTTCATGAGATCTCGTCTTACGGATTTCCGAAGAGGACCACTTTCTATTAAGCCGCGTTTTGAGAGAACTGTTCTCCTTTTCTCGCTTGGACTGGTGGACCCCCCCATGTGAGGCGTCCCCCCCCACCCCCCCCAGTCTCGTGGACCCCTCTATTCTTGGTTTCCTACCGAGGGGAACCCCAAGTTTCCTCCCTTCAGTTCGGTGCGAGTGCGTCTCCTCCCCTTCCGGAATGACACCCCTCTTCACTTCCTTCTCCACGGGAAGTCCTTTCCTCAGCCTGACTCCCAACCCATTCCCTAAAACAACATTTCAAAATTTTCAGGACCTCTTTCCCCCCCACGTCCCACGTTTCTCAGGTTTGGGCCCCCCAAACTTCGATACCTATTGACTTAAGGTCGCTGCTCTCCTCACCCAGTAAAATCGTCTGTCCTAGAAGATCATCGCGACACTTCTCTTAGCCGAGATTGTCTTCTTTTTCTTTTCTAAACTAATAGATTTACCCCTTTAAATCTCTTTGACTTACCCTTTACGGCCTGCTTGCACCTCTCTTTGTATTGCTGTTTTTTGCCTGGAAGCCAATGATTCGTAGAAAAAGCATGTCTTCCCCAGTGTACTGCTTCCCAAATCTACGTCCCGTTCTCCCTAGATTCCGCGCCCCTTTTCTCTGCTTCTTTACTCTGTATTACAGTGGCGAACATCGTCTTCCCTGATTCCACCTTGTCTTAAAATCATTTGTACCGCTAACGAATAGTTTCCTATTTGACCTCCTTCCTCGCCGGGCTAATTTCCTCCTGACAGCGCCTTCCTTGGTTTTTTTTCCTCCGATCTTTGTTGTCTGGCTCATTTTGGATTTTTGAATGGTCAATCATCACCGAGTTGTCTCTTGTCTTGAAAACCAAATCCTTTTTCTCGGGGGCTCTCATTTTTCACGTCATTTTCTTTTCTACCCCGATGTCCCCCCGGTTTTTTACGGGAGTTTATGCCGTTTTGTTCCACATTCCCATAATCTTCTAGAGATTTTCCTTTCTATTCCTCGTAGCAACGTAGACTCGGTGGAAACACTCTCAGTCCGTATGTTGACTCTCTTGAGTCAGTTTTTCCTGTCGCGTCTACACCAGATCGAGACCCTATTGAGTTTTGTGTTCGTGGTAGTCCTTGAAATTAAGCAAAATCCTTTTCCTCCTCCTTTTTTGTGGATCTGCGAACTTCTGGAGCCCCCCCAGTTAGACTATGGGATCTCGCTTTTGGTACTCGCCAGGCACTGACGCGAGCACCACGTATTCCTTTTTCTCTTGTGCCGCCGCGTGGCGAAGGTTCTTCTCTCCCCTTCCATCTCTCTGGCCTCTTCCTCTATTAATGGGAACATCCTCCTCCCCAGTTTTTTTTTCAAGGTGAGCATCGAGCTTTATAAACACGGACTTCCTCCTTCTGCACCTAGCATGGATTTTTTTTTGCTCGGAGCCTCCCCCCCCCCGTGATTAATCACGAACCCTCCCCTTCCCCTTCAAATGAGCCCCCATCGTTTCAACACCGGCGATGGACGGCTCCTTGTTTTCTACCAGAGGCGTCCGTCTTCTCCTTTCGCCACAACCTACTTCTTGTGTAGAGAGTAAATTGTAATTTCATTTTTGGTTTATATTCAGATCAGTATGTCGTCTCCACTGTGCTCCCCCCCCCAAGGGAGCCTAGCTCTTTAGGACGTATCTTGAGCTGCATATACTTTTGACCATTCGTGTCGGCGATTTTGACCCTTTTCCATCTCAAAGACACAGTCTTGAGGCGTGGCACTTCAGGCCTTTTTTTGAGGGCTTGCCGTGATTGCAGAACAATATCAGTTTCGACCAGCTTTCGATGCCCCCCCTTTTTTTTGATCGTTTAGAGGGATCGGAGCGAAGGCAGTTTGGTTCCTTTCCTTATTTCAACTCTCTCAGTTTCCCCCCTTACCCCCTGATCAAGTGCTGGGAGTCTTGCTTTTTGATTTCTGGTTTGTGTTGTTGTCGTGTTTTTCGATTGGTCCAATGTCTTTGCAGGCCGCGGCTCTCGTTTTTTTTGTCTCCCACTGTAATTTCCCTTCCTCCTCAAAAGGTCCGAGGTCTTCTCCCTCAGGTCCTTTCTTTTTCCCTGTTTTACCGTAATTTCAGCTTTTTGCGAGTCACCTTTATGAGGACCACTTTTCGTCAGGTTTTTGCCCCCCCCTCTTGAGGTTTTTTTTGGGTCCACCACGGTCACAGTGGCCTTTCTTCGCAATGGCGTTACTTGCTCCTGTCCTTCATTAGGGGGCACGCCGCATTAACTCTCAGGAAAACGCCCAGCACTTTTTTCCATACCTTGTCTTCTGATTTTTTTGATGTAACTACGGGGCCACCGGTTTTGCTTCCCTTTCGGCACGTGATAACTCACATCCTCCCCCTGCTCAAACGATGCCATCCCTGGTCCCTTTGTCCAGATGCTGGCAATGTCCCCCTAGCCGCAGGTCAAATGCTAGCCATCCTATCGGCTTTAGGCGTCTTCCAATCAATTACTACCAACAAATCTTATCCTTTAGTCTTCCTTTCTGATAATCCCTTTTTTCTTTTTTTGCAGTCTTTTGCTGACGTTTTTGCCTGATGGATCTTGACAAGATTTTGATGGTATTTTGCTCCTTTTTCCCATGATTTTTTATCGGCTTGTGCCTCCCTTTTAGGCCTCTGCTGGGCCCTGAGAGAAGTCCGCCCCTTCAACCCCTGCAAAATTATACTCTTCGGCCTCCTTCCGAAAAGCTTCACACCCTGGTCGTTTTGAAGCCAAAGTGACCGGTCGTCCCTTCCCCTCATTCTAGACCAGGCGTCGAAGCGTGAAATATCTCTCCCCCGGTGGGTCGTTGCTTTTCGTCTGTGGTGGGACCCTCATCCCCTAGTTTTTTCTCTGAATGTTTCAAGTTAATGACTCCCAAATTGCCAGTTCTTTTTGAATTTTTCTAAAGTAAGCCATGCGCCCTTCTTCCATTTTTTTAGTCCCCCCCGATGTTCGATGGAGACTGTCCATGAACTTTCTCTTCCTCATGAAGTTAGCACACCTGAGTTAAAGCTTCGTGTCGATAACGGCGATTATTTTTCTTGTTTCTCGTCTATGAACACCCTTCCCTTCCATTGTTTTACCTTCCCCCACTTTCGTTATCCTTTCGCACTATGCCCTAATCAGCTTCTGAGTCCCAATCTTCGTTTACTTTTTTCTCGTTCTGTCGTTGGGCGGTCCTTCGGTCGGGATTTTGTAGTGGGATTTGGGCAGAAATTTTAGTTCTTTCCCTGGCCCCCCGAATCTGGTTTTTTTTTTCCCCCCTTCCGACGTGGGGAAAGGTCCTCTCTTTGTAGTTTTGTGACGATTCGCCGTCCCTGTAGCTTATGAACTTCTCGCCGCTATGTTGATTAGCTTTTTTTGCGACTTCGTTTTCACCCTTTTTCATTTGCGTATGACAAAGGCAGCTAATTTTTGTTTCAAACGCAACGCGAGCATATTCGTCCAGCCTTCCGAGTTACTATTGGGTTTTTTTTTTCTTTCGTTCTGGGTTTGACATAATTGTCGCAAACTATGGATCTTCACGAGCTAGCTTACCCCTCCTACCCCCTGTGTTGTTTTTTTTTATGAGCCTAGCCGAGGAATTGTGCTAGAGATCTTGCGCCCCCCATTGTAAACTTCCCCAACAAACCCCAAAAGTTCGTCAATTTTAATCCTTTCTGCTCCTAGATTTTTCGTTCTTGGTCTTGATTTCCCTTCATCAAAAAGTGATTGGCATGACCGCACCTGCATGGAGAGATGACGCAAATTTCCCATGGTTCCCCAGCCCCCCCCCCTTGTTGCTTTTCTGCCTAATTTCCTCCAAAATCGTCCTTCCACTCCTTTTGTTCCTTGGTCCTTCACCTCCTCACAAATTTCGTGCTTAGACCAGTTAAACAAATCGTATAGCACCCTTGCCACATACCGAAATCCCGTAATTACGCCGCACTTCCCTACAAAGACTAATTCCCTCCTCCCAGATGAGCGTTTGGACGATAACTGTCTTCCGTCTTGCGGACTTCCAGTAATGACGAAACGAAGGTCCTGTGAAGGTGCGCAAATTTCTGATTTCCCCCGTAAGACCTCTACCCTTGACCACTCCGCGCTGTCTCATCTCCCGGGTGGTAACTAAATTCTTAGGTGCCGCCTCTTTTCTTTTGACAAACCGACCGAGTGGATTCTTTTTTCCTCTGTAATGGTGCGTGGCGCGGCGCCCTTTTTGTTTCCACAACCCCTTATCCGTGCACTGTCTTTCCTTCCCGAACATTGCCTCCTATTTCGACTTCTTTGTCCACATCCAAGGTCTGGGGGGGAATGTCCTCAGATCTCCTACACTCCCACCAACCGGCCATTTTTGCCATTTTTTCTTTGGATCTGTCTCCAGTCTTGTTTGTTTTTTTCCGACCTACCTTCCTTTTCCTTAAACGAGGACCAGGGTGCGGTCGATGGGATACATTGGCTCCCAGTACTGAGGGTGCGCCTGCCTTTCCCCAGTCTCAGTTGTGAATTTCTTCCTTGCATGCGATTCATTGAGACAGATTCCCCCAACCCCTTTTTTCTCCAACCCGAAAGAACCTCAAACGCAAGGGTTTTCTGAAACCCCCAGCGGACAAGACCGAACACACTCCAATCCGTGCCTTTCAAGCACCGCTAGCTCCCCACGAAAGTTCCCCAAGCCTTGCAAAAGAATGGTAAGGGACTTAAGCTGATCTCCTTTTTTGTTTTAGCGAAGTGGTTTCAGACCAGAATTGACTGAGAATTCTTTTTTTCGATTAAGCCCCCTTGCGAAGACTTGCCTGTCATTCCGAGTTTTCGCTCCAAGTCAAGGGCTCATTTCCTATCAAAATCCCTTTTTTCCCCGGTGAGGTCCAAACCCTCTCCACCACCCCCTCAAAACTTATTGCTTTCCAGTCACCACCGCCCTTCCTTATCCAGTACGAGTTAAGACAATTGGAGTTAATGAGACTGAATTCATTCTCTTCCTGGTTTTCGGGCCCCCTTAGGACGTAATGGCCAGGCCTTTCGATTGAGCTTGCCAAATGAGAGCCCCTCCTGTTCGCCTTGGACTTTTTTTTTCCCCAAACCCTCCTTCCGGTTTTTGTCATCCCCACCCCCCCATTCCCCCCAACTAATTGTCCAGAAAATGCTTTCATTTCTTCTTTTCCCCGGCTTCCCCTATGCCGTCTCTTATTTCCTTTACCCTCCCCCGGTCGGCTTTCTGTCAGTCCGACCCTGAGCTGGCCACTGGCCGTCCCCCCCCGACAGCGCCCCCCCCCTTGCCACGCCCCCACCGTACTTAGACACAACAGAAACCGGCAGCAACGCGCCAAGCGTTTTATAGGAAGGTGGCAAAAATTCTCTGACCCTTCTCATGTAACTTCAGGCAAATAATGCCAACAAGCCAGTAACTACCTTCCCCCATTTAGCTGAATGATAATTCCGCAGCCCCCGTTGAGGATGTTTAGCAACCCCGAGATCGCGGTTAACAGATGTTTGCTCTTTCGGCCGGACCCCCTGCTTCTTCCTTCGCTCACTCTCTGGTTTCTCGTGGTAAGAATTCCGAGCCAGTCGCCCTTCAGAACGCAGTTTTTTTGATGAAGTAGTTACCTGCCCTCATCTCTCTTCCCAGCTCGAGCTTCTAGTTCTCACTCGTTTTCATCAGTGGAAATGACGTTACCCTCTGAAGTCTCTATCGGCTGACTTGACCGATGAACCCCCCGACGCCTTTTTACCCAGTACCTTTTTCATGAGGTCCTCCCCGTTTTTCTCCGGTAGCTGAGGCTAAAATATCATCTTTGGAGGCCGTTCATCGCTTCGACGTGGTTTTTGTCATTTTGCGCATTGTGATTCGTTTTCTTTTCCCCCTTTCCCAACATTGAGGTCGATCCCCAAACTTGTTTTCTAAGGGTTCAGCCTATTGACGATTTGTTCTTTTCATCGAAATTCTTCCCCCCTTTTTCGCCTCCTGGGATGTCAATGGCCGCGATTTTCCCCCCTTATATTTGCAATCACGACGAGCCAATCCCCGGCTTCCCGCGTGGAACAACTCGCCCCCGCCTTACTCTTGATGTTGTGCCTTGAACTCCTTTCATGGCGAGTCCGACAAGCTCTCTACCATATGAACTTAAGTCTGATGGGCGTGCGTGTCGCCTACCAAGAAGGTT
>Ga0179591_1144153_pt1 | contig 11572 bp, 14 predicted proteins | sample CZOMad2_1_08_16f_FD_182891 | JGI IMG/M metagenome (GOLD analysis project Ga0179591, IMG submission 182891) | Vadose zone soil fungal communities from Angelo Coast Range Reserve, California, USA - CZOMad2_1_08_16fungal (PacBio error correction) | ecosystem: Environmental > Terrestrial > Soil >... | reverse complement strand
GAAATCTGCTTGGAGTTTTTCCCTTTGTTTGCTGATACGGCTTGATTTAAGGTCACCCCTGCGGTGCCGGACCCGGCCTCCCGGACCGGCCTTTTGATAGTTGCGGCCCGCTTGATGAAGTTCTGCCTTCGGTTGTTTTTTTCGATCAACCTGCATCCTCTTCCGCATCTGTTCGCTGGATGACTTCCTTTTTCGCCGTGACTCCTGCCGCACGCTACGATATACTCCTTTTCCCGACACCGGGTTCCTTCTCGTTTTCTTCCGCGCTTAGGATCATGATCCGGTTTTCCCGGCCCACAAGCATGCGTAGTTCGTTTTGATTTGTCTTTGCTCCTGTCCCCGGCAGGCCATTCGCCGGCCAGCCTTCTTCCTCGTTCCACAGCGCCCAATACCCGCGTCCTCTCTCCAGTGTCTCGCTCTCCAGCTCCCAGATTTCGTCCTTTACGTCGTCGAGTTCCGGTGTACCAATGCGTTTCGCAGCGGAAACTTGACGACCTGGTTCTTTCTTCAGTCCTTTTTTTTTCTGTTCTAAGGGCTTTCCCCCCCGATAACCTCGTCCGTCCAGCGTCCCCCTTTTGTAGTCAGATTTTGACCTCCCGCTTTGTCGGGCCGCGAGACACCGACCCAATTACGTAGGTTCTCGGCGCCCATCCTCCCCTCGCAACATCCCTTGCGCGCCGGAGACGTTAAAAGGGACGTCGCATTCTTTCCGTTTTTTGTCCCGCACTCCGCGCAACTCACGAACACCGGCTTCTGTAGGCGTCGCGTCGGCCGCTTTCCGTGTCCCCTCTGCCATTCACTGCACATTTACCCGTCTGAGTGTCAGGTTACTTTATGCATTATCACCCGGGCCTTGCAACCATGCGCCCATTGCGTCCGCAGTTTGAGCCCGTGCAAGGGCATTAACGTTCCGCGTTTCCCTTGACGCCAGTACGCGTTTGCCTAGCATCCCCATCGTTTCCGGTTACCTCCCCCCCCCGCCTGCTAATAGAGACCAGACATCTCCTCAACTATCTTGCGCCGCGCCTTTCCCGTCGTCCTGACTCTTCTCATTTCCGGATCCATCGCTTCGTTCCCTTTAGGCCGCCGCGGCCTTTCCTGTGAACCGGTCGCTCGCCCCCCGATGGCTGACCTCTGCGCCCCCAGAAGCCCACTTTTCTTTTTCCCTGAGCCCGCGCTCTCCCGGTTCTACAGAATGACCGCCGCTTCCCGCACGGGACATACCCCTGACCCTTCTTCTAAGTCCCAATCAATTTGTAACCCCCCCGTTGGACATGTACCTGGCGGTCAGTTAGCCGCTGGCTGGTTTATCACAGGTCAGCACCGCTTCTACGTTTCCCTCGTATTTGTTGACTCTGGCCAGCCTCCCCTCCGCCCGACTCGTCCACGCTAGACTTTTTCTCTGTCTTCCCCTCTCATGGCCCTGCCTGAATCCGCTCCCGTTTTTTCATTCTCCCCTTCACCTGTTTTCCTTACCACCTTTGTATGTTCCGTCTCCTTTTACCCGATAAAACACCTGACATCCTTCTTCACTCTTTTTGTTGTTCGCAGATGGAGTTATCGTTCTTCACCAGAACGAGTATTCGGTATGCATTAGGAGGGGGGGGTTTTTTTTGGTTGGGTGGTTTTTTTTTTTCTCTGTGGGGTTTGAAGGACCCTGGTCGCCCCACGGATCTTGTCCCTTCCAATGGGTCCTTGTATAGCGTCCCCTGTCCCCAGATCTGGTTGATCGCGGACGGGAGTGTTTCCTTATTAATCTGTTCGAGGCACTCCTTTTGAGCTCTTTGACGTGGACCCCTGCGCGGCGTTTTGGCCGCCAGTAACCTCCACGCTTGGAAGCCGTGGCCAGAAGCTTTACTTTTCTCTACGTTCTTCTTTTTCTGTCCGTGTGTTGTGTGGACGTCGGTCAGTCGGGTCGAAGTCCTATGTTTTCGCGGTGTCCCCCCGTCTTTTTGGCTGGTTGATATCGAGGGGCTCCCTGGCGATTGTTTTTTTTACCTCACCTTCTTTTGGACGCTGATGGAGGGCTACCGGGTAGCGGAATGACTTCCTGCTGTTTTCCCGCACAGATTGATGGCGGTTGCCCGTTTCCATCGTTGAGCTTTGCGTATTCGGAGCGTGATGGTGGTATTGTGGTACCCGACTTACGCGATCGTATCTCGACTGCGCCTCTCTTCCTCTACTTTCTGTTAAGCCCTTTTTTCATTGGTCCTGGTGCAGCCTTCGAATAGGTATGGGCCCAGATGGATAGCCCTGCACGCCACTTTTTTTTTTCTCGGGTTGGGGTAGAGGTTCTCTGGCCGCTACTTTTTTTTTCCTCCGCCCTTCCGCGTCGCGTTTATTATCTGGCGGTATGTGAAGCAGGACTTTTCCGTCTCGGGTCAGCGTCTTCCCGATCTTCTTGGAGGTCTGCTGTGGCTTTTAGAGCTTTTCCCTTTATTGGTTAGGTTTACCCCTTCCCACCGCCCGTGATTATGCTTTTACCACCCCGGTGTTACCCTGAGTATTTTCCTCCCGTTCGCCTTTTTGCCGAGCCCCTGTCTGCTTTCGCCTCATCCTACTTGGTTCTTTGAGACATCATCCACAGAAGTTAGTCTGAGTTTTCTGTGCGGCGCCTCGCTGATTCTCGAAACGTCTGAGGAATTCTTACCTTCGGGTCTTGAGTGAGACTCTGTTTTCCCTTTGTTGGCGCGAACCGTGTCATGAAGCCTGACTCCATCCGCGTTTCTCCCTTTTCCTGCACGTCCTGGATCCAAGGCACCGACGCACCTGCCTGGCCCCGCTGTGTTTTTTCTTTCCTGCAGTTTTGCGCTTCCTGGCCTTTGCCTGGCGTCATTCAGCCAAGCAGTCGGACCGGTTGTTGTGAACAGTTTTTCCCCCTTTTCCGTTGATCTTGTACGGCCCCTGTCGTTTTCTTGTGCCCCGACCGAGATGGCTTATCCGCTTCGGCTCTGCTTCCCTTTAGCTTCCCCTGTTCCGTTTTAGTGCCGGGTGTTCTCCTTACGGCGTCAGATCCAATGCCTGTATGCCCCCCCCCCTGATTTGCGTCAGGCCGTCTCGCCCGTTACGTAGTCCCTCACGCTGTCGTTGTGCTGCGTGCCGTCCGGACTTGTCCTCCCTTCCAAAGCTGTGTGCAGAGCTCCCAGGGCGCTCCTTCCTGGACTTTCGACCCGGAAGTCTGGAGCCTCATGTACGACGTTACTTGTCGCTGATCTTACCTTCTTTTTTTTGGTTGTATCTCTTCTCCGAACATTTTTTGTCGCGCCCCCCATCCTATGCGGTGCGGTTGCGTTTGGCATGTTTTTCCTGTTTGATTCGAAACCCACAGCCTTCTGGCGGTCATATGGCGGCGGTCGTGGTTGCGTGCCAGTCAAGAGAAGTTTCACCTATCCTCTGACCATTTGTTGCTGGCGCTAGCTCGTTTCGCGATGGCCGTCCTGAGAAGGGAGAGGACGCGCCCCGCAGGCGCTTTCCGATTCCGGGGTGGGTACCCGTTTGCCCTTTTTTTTCTGATCTTCACGAATTTCGTGTTTTTCCATGATGTCGTCCGTCCTTCTATTCGGACGCGGACCCTGTTCATGAGTGTCCGTGTAGGCCTCCGGGGATACACCTCTTCTGCTAGCTGTTCGCCTCTTCACGCCACGCGTTACTCTCGGAACCGTGCCATGGCACATAAGCGCCCTTTACCCTTCGATCCTTTTCACCCTCATTGACTTTCCTCGCAGTCACTGAATAAGTCCCTCCGATCCTGTCTTTCCCGATGACCCCGTTGCTGGCGAAGGAGAGTTTTTCCTCCCGAAGTGGTGGACAGACGATCCTAACTTCGTTTCCGAGTCTGACACGAGCTTTCCAGTTTGCTTTTTTTTTGTGACGGAGACGTCACTTTAGTGTCCTGAGGTCGTCTTTGAGGGCGTCTCGTTTTGCTTCCGAAGCCTGGGCGCTCCCCAAGAGGCACTAGACCGGCTCAAACGGGTAGTTGAATCGCCTCGTCCTTTTGTCTGCCTCGGTTTTCAACCCGGCCCTCCTTTCCCCCTTTACCCGACACTCCTGATGACGAGACACCCAGTCTTCGCTATTGCCCGGGCTTTCATCTTCGTCTTGACCGACGCCTTACTTCCCGGTTGTTTTCTTCGGGCGTGACCACGCGGCTTTCTCCTCCGATCCCCACCCGGACGGCTTTTCGTGCGCAGCTGGCCCGCGGACGAACTGGTCTGTTCGTTGGTCGGCGCTTGGCTTCCTAGCATTTTTCGCCTCCCGCTTGCACCGGTTTTGCTTGAGCTTTTGGTTGGATGATGGGTGACCGGCCGCAGCCCCCGGCCACCTTACAGGGAGCGCCCGAACTCGGTCTACAGCCTTTTGCGTTAGCTTGCGCTGCGCAACTAGCATTAGTCAGGGCTCCCCCCCCCCATGCTTTGTACCCCGGCCCAAGCTCCTACTTCCGCTTAGGGCAACCTCGCCAGAACTTCCACGTTCCTGGCTTGGACCGTATTCTTCGGACAGCTCGCGTCCTCCCACCACCTGAGCCCCCGCTCCGCTGAACTGGGCCCTCCTGACGTCATCCCATCAACCGCGGCCCGCGCTGGCTCATCGCAATATTCGCACTCGTATCTTCTTTCCTTCTCCTCCCGAGAGAGTACCCTGGTTAGATGCGTGATGAGATGTTGCCGGGCGGGCTCTAGGTCTCTAGTGGTCAATGACTGTATTTTGTTGCGTGCCTTTTGGGAGGAGTAGTTTTTTTCGTCTTTTTTTTTTGTGAGCATTTGATGTGGAAAGGATTATCCGTATGTCATTCTGTGGAGGACGTGGCAGTCGGAGTTTTTGTTCGTTGATTAGTGTTATTGGTAGTTATTGGTCGTGATTATGGTGGTAGGGCCGCCTGGACCTCGATTTTTTTATTTTCCCCGTCTAGCGTTCCTTTAGCTTTGCTTTTTGTGTTCCGGCTGCTTCAGGTGATTGGTCCTTTTGGCGCCCTTTCAACAGCTAGGGCAGGCTACCAGCGGGTTCGGACACACTTGCTTTTTCTTTCGTTTGTCCGAATCCTCTTCTGACAACTGGCGAAGACTTTTGTTCCCGTGGATACTGTCTGTCACCTCACCTGCCGGCTGTTTTTTTCACTACATTTTCTTGATATACCGGAGTATTAGCTCCTGAATGTCCGCGTGGTGTCTGACTTCCTCTCTGACTTTTCCACGAGGCTCTTCGTTCCCTTCGATCACTTGTTGATCCCACTCTAGCGCTCCGATGTTTTCGATTTTGTCTTTGAAGGCTCTTCCCTTCGGTTAGATGCACGGAGTAGCCGACGCAAGTCTTTCCATTTTTCTTGGCCACTTTTTTTTTTTTTTCGGGTTCTTCAGTGGTTTACGTCCCCTTTAGCCCTTCTTTTTCCCCCTTACTACGGGACCGAACCCCTTGAAGTGGCAACCAGGCCTATCCATCCGGGCTCGCCTGCATTGGTCCCCCGTCTTTCCTGGTCCCCGGAAATTTTTCCCCAGCACTGGCTGGCCTGTTTTTTGAGCTTCGTCCAGCACTTTGGAGGTTGCTGGGCCCAGCCCTCCCCCTCCGCTTTGGGTTCGGAGCCGCTTCAGTCTTCTCCGGCCCGGTCGCGCTGGCGTGTTCCCAGCCGGGAGTGCGGTAATGACCTTTCCTCCCCGCCGTAGTCTTGGGAATATATTCTCTTCCTCTGGTTTCTACCTCGTCCCTTTTCCGCCCTTTACCGTTTTCCCCGTCTATGCCATCGTCTCTCTCTCCCCGACCCATTCGCCCGTTTATCTTTTTCCCAATTTAGTAAATTTGGTCCGGCTGGCAGCGGTCCGGAAAAGGGCTCCGCTCCTCGGTATCCCTTCCGGAACCAGCGCCTGGTCGGGTTTTCGAACCGACATTCCGGATCATGGCCCTCCCCCCGTCCTAAACCTCAACATTGTCCGTACTGATTGGGGAAGATTGCTTGCGCCAGCTTTTCTTTCCCTTTTTCCTTTCAACCAAACGCCCAAGTTTTGCCAGATTTTTTCCAGGTGTTCATGAAAAGAGGAAAGGAGCGTCACTTTGTTTGTTTTGCCCAGACTAAACGCCTGATGTTTTTTTCTTAGTACCCTCAGATTTAGCGAAACACAAACCCACAGATATCTTCCCTAGGAAAACGCTTTCGAGCCCAGGGTACGTTTTTGGAACAGTTAATGACCCAGGTTCCCGACCTAGGAGCATGAACGTCCCCTTAGTTATTCACCCATTTGTTTGCCTTTATAGAACAGTCTTTCTTAGTTATGACCAGTCTTCCTCCCGGATAGGTATTGACGACTTTTTGTCCCCCCTGTCGGCGCCAGTTCCACGGAAAGACTCCCTGAAACGTCATTACTGCTTTGCTAGGCGACCCTTTTTTGAAGCAGTTCCTTTCCCCCCCTGCCCAGCCTCCTCATGCCCATAGAAGAGACGCTTAGTATTGCTCTACTCTCGGTCACCGCCCTTTCTTGCCCAGTCGCTTGTCCCCTTAAACAAAGGTGCTCCTTGCTTTCAATGCAGTCGTCCACCAGTCTAAGCGCCTTGCCTCCTCGGTCCAGTCACCGAACTAGTTCAGTTTTCCTTTTAGTAGCGTTTTAAGTGGACAAGAAAGTTCCCTTCCCAGTGAGCGTCCCTAGAAGTGGTAGATCCTGTTTCCTACCCCCAGAGGTAAGAAGAGTTATGCGTCTTGCCCATGTTTAGAGAAAACCCTTTTCCGAGTCCCTCGTACTGTTCGTCTGAGGCGTCTTCGTTTTTTTCCCCCAATGCAAGAGAAGCGAACCTCTCCCTCAATAGTAGTGCCTGTCTTACTCCTGGCCTTGCCACAGCATTCCCTGGGGCCCAATCGGATCGCTTAACTTGCGTCCTGCCAAGATGTGGCATAAGCGCTCTTTTTCCTATTATGTCCACACCGACCAACCCAAGGTTCTGTCCAGGCACGTGAACACCTTTGGCTTTGCGAGAAGCTGAAAGAACGCCCGCTGCCTTTCGTGCCCTCCCCAGCCCGCGCTTCCCGTCCACTTCGATGTAGGCTTTAGTCTTTTTTGAATACTGCTGACGCAGCCGCCCCACCTTTCCATGAATGGTATGGATGACTTCCACCGTTCCTGCCCGCTACCTCTCTTAGCAGCTTATCTCCCTATGGCCTTCAATTAGCTGGTCCTCACTTTTGTCTATTGTCTCACATTTTTTCGTAAAGTTGCATCATTCCCTACCCCCGTTGCTCTTGATACACGAGGCATCAGCAGAGTCTTCCGTTTCCTCGCAGTGCCTAGTCAAATCTTTCATCGTGACAGTGCCGCTTGAAGATACCTTTCTTCAACGTCTTGGGGGTCACCTGCCCCCGGCCCGGTTGAAACTCCCCCCGCAGCAGCCCCACGCTTTTCCACCTTGGCGAAAACTCGAAGAGATCCCCCCCGTGCCTGGTGGCCAATCTCCAGCTTTCTTTTTTTCTTCCCAGGTTCCCCAAGCCTGCCTAGTTCCCTTCACCAGTAACCCGGAACTACCCGACTCCAGATTTTATTCGTCATCCTTTTCACATTTTTTTCACCTCCCGGATTCCCCCCCTTGTCCAGTGGTGATGGTACAGCGGCTTGCTTGTAAGCGATGAGGGTTCCCATTCCTGAAGGGACGCCGTTCTCCTTTTTACCGTTTGGAGTGTCTGCAATGGCCCTCCCTTTCTCCCTGCACCGTTCACTCTGTTCTCTTTTCGCGACCTCCAGCGCCCTGGTCCGCGGACGTCCCTTTTACGGGTGTTCTACCCATGCCCACTATCTCCCCTTTTTTACTCCCGAAGATAGTGTTCCGAACCTACCCCCCCCTGACACTTTTCGAATCCCTATTTTTGTTGTTGAGAGCTATTTGTCCTGTTTTCTGTCTCGGTAGATCGCGTCTATTCGTTTCTTTATTAGGTCCCCGTGTTCTTGGGTCCCCCCCCGCTCTTCTTCCGGCCTGGAAAGGGAACCTTGAGGTCGGCTCCGCTACCTCTTTCTTGGGTCCTAGAGGATTCGGCTTGTGTTCCCCCTTTCGCCCTCTTACCTACCCCTTCTTGTCTGAGGAAGCACTGCGCTCCTTTTTCTCCTATCATTGCTTACTTAGGGGCCCCCTCCCCCCCATTTTTTAAAAGTCACCAACATCCGTGTTTCCCCAGTGGCAGGTTGGCCTTTTATTTTTCTCTGACTCCTATCTTTTTTTTCTTTTTGTTTTTTAAGGTTGATGATGTTTATTCTTCCTCCCCTGCTGGTTACCACGGGAGTGTGCCTGTTTACACCTTCCCCGTAGTGTGGATTGTCCTCGATTTTGGTCAGCTAAGCAGTAGACCTGGTCTTCTATGCTTTTTCCAGTTCACGTTTGAGTTGCACTGGCCGTCTATGTAGGTACCCTTTAATGTGAGTTTTACTGCCGTTTACTAATGAGTACGCGTCCCCCTCTTTCTCAGGTGCCCGTTTTTACAGGTTCCTGCTTGTTTCTTCTCTAAGGTCTCTGCTTGGAGAGGTAGTGTCTTGTTTTGCCCGAGTTCTCCCCTCTTTTCCTGTTTCCTACTCTAGTCCGACCTTTCCCCCTAGATCCCGCTTTAAGCAGAGTTTAATGAGTTTTGCTTGCGTTTCCCCTTTTTTTCAGAAGGGTAGATGGTTGCCCGGTCTTTGACCCTTTCTCCGTTACACTCTTCCTGGAACGGAATTTTAATTTTTTGTTGCTTTGAACTTGGCTGTTGAAGATTTCTCTGCCTTTTTTTGAACGCCCGATCTTTCCATTTTCAAGAGAAGTCATTGTCGGTCTGTATGCCCCGATGGTTTTCCGGGTCCTCACTCCGCATAGGCCGGCTCTGTCCTGTTCGTCGTATCAGCGCTTCTGACGATCGTTTTCTCAGGCTTAGGTGAGTTTCATCCGGCCCTCTGTATTTGTTTCCTGTGTTCCACGCCCCGCTTTTTTTGCAAAATTGTCGAAACTCTGGTTTCAGAAGGCTTCGCTCTTGATTTTCCTCCTTCTGTATTGCCTCATTCTACGAGAACATACTTCGCCCAAAAGATTCGCGGTTCTTAGTTTTCGGTAATTTTTACCCTGAGCCGAAATAGTAAGAAAACCTGTCGAGGAGCGTTACTTTTCTTTCTTGTCGAGACCTCTTCTTCTATTACCTCTGACCTTCGGAGGTCATTTGCCCTCCCTGAACTTCCCATACCCGTAGTATGTTTTGGGGCCTGCACGGTAATGGCTCTTCCCCCATGGCACGACGAAGCGGTTTCCGCGTCTACGACTGGGCGTGTCGCTGCCTTTCATGAGGCGCTCTCTTGAGCCTGGCGTGCGCGGGGCAATTACAGATCTTTCCCCTTGTTTGGGTGACGTTTCCAGCCTTTTTTTTTTTTTTATCTTATCCGGCCTGATTCTGATGATGAAAGAAACAGTCGTGGCGTCATCCCCTGGCAATTTCTCGCCTTCGCATTAGTTATCTTCGGTCCCGGGGTTAACGGCAACTTATGCTCCTCACTGTAGTAGACGTATCCAGCCTGACCGGTGTGGTCTTTTTAGTCTTTCCGTTTCCCTGGTCTCTCCTGTTTACAGTTCGTCACGAACTAGTGCCGGTGTCCCTTCCGGTTGCGCAAGCCTTCTTCTTTTTCCCAGACGAGACTTGTTCGATCCGCCTCCCTGCCTGGAGGGTCCTCGACATTTGTTATTGACGCCGGACCGGCGTCGACCCAGGAAGTCCTTTTTTTTGACCTTGTACGCTTACCCTTTTGTTCGTATTCTGACTTGACGCGGATTAGCTCGGGCGGCTTGTGTTTTTTCGCCTCTTCTGACAAAGACACAATAGAGGTCGCCCAACTAACTATCGCGGTGGCTCTTCGATTTTTTTTTTTAAGACTTTTCGTCTATGGCCGGATGTTGCCTTTCGCCAGACAAACCGTCCCTCCTATGGCTTCAATGATGGGAAGGCTACGGTATGTCTTGCTTTCTGATTCGGAAGAATCCCTCTCCGCATCCACCAACGCTAATTCTTCAGGGTGGGCTGGTTGTCGAACGATAAGAGGAAGATTATCGCGTCGAGGGAAGGGGTGGCTCTCCCCCCTCAGGAGATTGAAGAGTTCAGATGACCGCCGGTGCTTCCCGGTGAGAGTTTCTTCCGGTTGTAAATCTGCCAGCTTTGAAAGGGGACCTGCGCTTGCCTATCGAACCGGCCTTCCCAGACCTCGGTCTTTGTCTCGATTATTCCCCTGTCACCTTTCCCTCCTCGCCCGTGACCCTTCCTGTATCCCTGCTGATCAAGTTTAGCAGTTACAAATTACCTTTCTCCTCTTCACTCCACTCACATACTTTCCCTGACGTGGCCGCCCAACGGGCCTGTACCGTCTCACAAGATCCCCTTTTCGGCACGCCCGCCTTCTCCCTGGCCCTTCCTCCCCAAAGGAAAATTCAGCGGATCCGCCCGAAGTCTCTCTACTTTGATGTGCCAGCACCCCTTTTCCCCCTTGCTGGAAGCGTCCTTCCTTCCCTGTCCAAAAGGACAGCCAGTTTGTGTGAGCCCCTCATCCTCTGCCCTCTTTTCCGAGCCATCTGCCAGCCCTGCCCCCTGCTTCCAGCGATGCTGGATGACTCCCCTCTGGTTCCCAACTTATGGTGTTCCATTTAGGTCGTCGATGAGGGCGGCACTCCCTTGGTTCTCCTTCTCCTCCTCATGTTGACGTCGCCTACTAACTTGCCACGAGACCCCGGAGCTTCCAACGGGGCAAGGAATCTCTTGGTTCACCGCATTCGTCGTCTCTAACTGCCGATGCCCCCGACTTCTGGAACTTCCTCCCTTTTTCCTTACCCACCTACTACACGAAGAGAGATATAGAACTCTATCGCGATCGTGTCTCCGTTACTTGGGTCCCTTTCCGGGGCACGCGCTGACATATTGCTTTCCCCCTAGTCGGGACCTTGAAAGCAATTCCCTTTCCTTGTTGACCTTGTCATGTCTTCCTACTCCGGGTATATCCCTTTTCCAACCCCCCCCTCTTCCCGATTTGGTGTCAGCTCGTTTAGAAGATGGGCCCTCGATGGTGACGGAAATGGGTCTGCGTCGTCGAGTTGGCGGCCTCCTTGAGTCGGCGGGTATCTCCTCGAAACTTGTTGTCCCTCGGCCTCACCGCTGGACACGAAGTCCGTGCCCAGAGATTAGTGCTATATTTTTTTTTCCCTTCCCCCCGCTGACACGTCCCATCCCATTTCTCTCATGGCATGAACTTCGCGGCTAATTCCAAACCGGCTTTCTCCCCTGATCCCTTTTCGCTGCTCCCTCTCACATAGTAAATTTCGGAATGACCCCCCCCATGTTATCCTTCCAGACTAACTTCGTTCCTGTCTCCTTTACCCCCTTTGGTCCAACTTCCTCTGCAGTCACTTCCCCGTAATGCACGGCTGGCCTCTTGGCGCCGTCCTTCCTTTTCCTACCTGGCGTCCCGTCCCTGACCCCTGATCGCCGTCCCGAATCGCTGAATGGTTGCCTTCCCCCAGTGTCTCTCCCTTCTAGAGACACTCATTCTCTGGCACGCGCGCCAGGCCTAGCAGACACACTCATTCCACGCAACTTGCCATGTATCAC